>Ga0182016_10000864_pt1 | contig 37663 bp, 32 predicted proteins | sample 712S2MmetaG_FD_120491 | JGI IMG/M metagenome (GOLD analysis project Ga0182016, IMG submission 120491) | Permafrost microbial communities from Stordalen Mire, Sweden - 712S2M metaG | ecosystem: Environmental > Terrestrial > Soil > Wetlands > Permafrost | place: Sweden: Stordalen | collected...
GAGCCAGTTTCGGCGGCGAGCGGGTGGGACAGACCATCGTTTTTCGTGGTCTGTCGGCCCCTCGCCAGGCCCTAACAGCCTGACAGACGACAAAAAACGATCGTCTGTCCCACCGCTGGGTCATTTGCCCTTGGCCGCTCAAAATGCCGAGGTGACATCAGGAGTTCGGAGACTCTTCTCGACACCCGCTCGCGTATGGTGTGCCATCCGTCGGCAAGAGTGCCGACGCGGCACGCACGTGCGTGCGCCACGTCGGGCTTCGAGCTTTGGCATGGTTGACATGGAATCGTCCTCATTTCGCTGGCTGCGGTTCATAGCGCAGGATCACGCATCCGTTCACCAATGGCCGCGCCTCCAGCAATTTCATTGCCTGCCGGCTCAGATCGCGGCCGAACAGGGGCGTGCCACGCCCGACCACCATCGGGACCAGGCAGAGCCGCAACTCATCGAATAATCCGGCCGCGAGCAGCTTTGCACACAGGTCGCCGCTGCCGAACACAAGGATATCTCGCGAACCCCGTCCCTTGAGTTGCTGCACCACCGGCGAGCTGCGGAAGTGCCTAATCAATTGAAGGCACTCGGCTTATGAATCCGAAGCCTCAAAATCCGCGTAAAACCGTTCTAGGAGTGGGGTGGACGCCGCCACGCTGGCAACCAAAAAGAACCGCGAGGAAGATCGCCGTCACTACGAGGAACGCGGGGCCCAGGAGCCGCCCGAAAGGGCGGCTGCAGCCAGGATTAGCTGCCCCACAGCGCAGCATAGCCGCAGCCAAGAGCGCCGGGATGAGTCCCGGCGTGGCAGACCGAGGGTCCGCTCCACGAAAAAGTCGTTGCGGCGGGGGAAGAATCCGACGGGCTGTAATACATCCGTCGGACGGTTAGGCCGTGCTGGGGGAACAGACCACAGAATGCGATGTCTGTCCCACCGACCCAGGTGCCCTGCCTGCGATCGACGTGCTGGTGGGCATGGGGCTATTGCCGGTCTCGCGGGTGGAGGATTGGCGGAAGGGGCGTGTCGATTCTCTCGAGCGGGTGATTCAGGGGAACCTGGAGAAGATTTCATTCTCCATGGCTGCGTTTCGGCGCTGGGCTGAGGCCAAAGGGCTCCGGCCAAGCGAAACCCGCTATGTTCGCACAACGCGGGCGGGGACCGTGGAACTGCGGTTCAGCGAGAGCGGAGACGCGTCGATTGAGAAGCGATATCGCACGCATTTTGTTTCCGCCGCGCTGCCCGAGCGCAAGCGGGAAAAGGTCGAGCAGCGCTTAGGACAGGCGCCGAAGTTGGTGGTCTTCGAGATCTTGCGGGACTCGCAGTGCTCGGAATGCGCGACGGCGCTGCCGGAGGGCAGCTTTCTGGTCATCGAAGCGGAGCAACCCTTATGCCTGGCGTGCACGCGCCTGGGCGATTTGGAGTTTCTTCCAGCGGGCGACACCGCGCTGACGCGGCGGGCGGGGAAGTACAGCGAACGAAGCGCGGTGGTGGTGCGCTTCGGCCGGTCGCGCGGACGTTACGAACGGCAAGGCATCCTGGTGGAGCAAGCCGCACTGGAAAAGGCGGAGCGGGAGTGCGTGGAAGATGCCGAAGAGCGGGTGGCGGCGCGGCTTCGGGCGGCCGAGACGCGCGGCGAACAGGATCGGGAACTGGTTCGACTCATGATGGAGCGGCTGGCCGACCTGTTCCCTGGCTGCCCGCGCGGCGAAATCCGGGAGATCGCCGCCCACACCGCCGCGCGAGGCAGCGGGCGCGTGGGCCGGACGGCGGCTGGCCGGAACCTGGAAGAGCGGGCTCTAACGGCAGCCGCGATCGCGGCAATCCGGCACAGGCATACGAATTATGACTCCCTGCTCGCCGGCGGCGTGGACCGGGGACTTGCGCGCGAACGGGTTGCGGACAAGGTCGAGGAAGTCCTGGACGGTTGGAGAAGGTGACAGACCTCGGAATGCGATGGTCTGTCCCACTGATACAATTCGCACATGGTGCATCGCCGGCAATTTCTCGCGGGGCTTGGTGCGAGCGTGGCTGGGCCCATCCTTTCCGCCTTCCAACCGCCGGCTGGCGGCGCGGGCAAGCTGAAAATTGGGGCGGTTGAGGTCTGGAAGCTGGAGGGCACCCGGCAGGCGGAGACCGGCGTCAATCAGCAATACCAGGTGAATCCGCTCCATGTGTACGACGAGCTGCGGCCGGAGCCGTACCACGATTCAGCGGCGCCGGGCATGCGAACGGCCGCCGTTTCCGCGCTCTATCTCAAAATCAAGACGGACCAGGGGCTGGAAGCGCTGTACGGTCCGATAGACCGGGAAGTGGCCATCGTGGTGATCGAGCAACTGCGCCCCTTCCTTATCGGCAAGGATGCGCTGGCCGGCGAGGCGCTGTGGGACCAGATGTACCGCTCGAACCGCCACTCCCGCGCCGGCTTGTTTCTGATGGGGATCAGCGCCGTGGACAACGCGCTTTGGGACCTGCGCGGGCGATTCTTCCACGCGCCTGTGTACCGTCTGCTGGGCGGCCCGACGCGCGCATCGGTGGAGGCCTATGCGAGTTGCCTCGGCTACTCGCTCGAGCCCGAAGCCATGCACAAACGGGCACAGCAATTCAAGGCCGACGGCTTCCGCTACGAGAAGTGGTTCATGGCGTATGGGCCGGGCGACGGGCCCGAGGGACTGCGGAAGAACGTGGAAATGGTGCGGATGCTGCGCGACGCCGTGGGCGACGACGTGGAGCTGATGTTCGACGCGTACAGCGGCTGGGACCTGACGTATGCCCTGGAGTGGGCCAGGCAGGTGGAGAGGTACCGGCCACGCTGGATTGAAGAGGCGTTTCACCCCGAGAAGATCGAAAGCTTCGCCGCACTGCGCCGCGCCATCTCCTTTCCGGTGGCCTCAGGCGAGCATTTCTATGGGCGGTGGGAGGTGGAGCGGTACCTCGCCGCGGGCGCGCTCAACGTGGTGCAGGCGGACCCGGAGTGGTGCGGCGGGGTCAGTGAGCTGGTGAAGATTTGCGCCGTCAGCTCGCTGCACGACGCGGAGGCGATCCCGCACGGGCACAGCATCCACGCCGCGCTCCACGTGATTGCCAGCCAGTCGCCGATGACCTGTCCGCTGGCCGAATACCTGGTGCTGAAGATGTCGAGCTACTACCACTTCGAGAAGGATCCGCCGCGAGTGGAACGTGCGAGACTGGCGCTGCCGACGCGGCCGGGATTCGGGATTGAGCTGGATCCCGCGAAGGTGGAGCGGACGAGCCAACTCAAGCTGGAGTAGGTGCCACAGGGGCCGCCCGCGTGAAAAATCAAATTCAAGTGTGGTATCCACGAAATAGGTGGGCAGGCGCACAGCGGGAGGAGCCGCCTGAAAGGGCGGCTGCGGCCACGATTGGCCGCCCCACGGAGCAGCGTACCGCAGCCAAGAAGCGCCGGGATGAGTCCCGGCGTGGCAGACTGAGAGTCCGCTCCACGAAAACGTTTCCACGGTTGCGGCCAGGCATCCGGCGGGAGGTTCGCCCATGACCATCCGTCCGGCCAGCGACCGCGCCCTGCTGGTGGAGTTCGACCGGGAGATTTCGCCCGCGGCCAACGCGCAGGTGCGCAGCCTGACGGCGGCGCTGGCCGGGGTGCGCGGCATTCTGAATCTTCATCCCGCCTTTGCCAGCGTACTGGTGGAGTTCGATCCGCGCCTGCTGGCGCACGATGCCGTGGCGGCGCTGGTGCGCGAGCGGGCCGGGGCGGCCACGGAGGCAGGCGAGGAGGGGCGGCCGATCGAGATTCCGGTTCGTTATGGCGGCGAGGATGGGCCGGACCTGGAAGACGTCGCGCGGCACGCGGACCTTTCCGCCGAAGCGGTGGTGAAGTCGCATGCGTCGGCCGTCTATACGGTTTATTTCGTGGGCTTCGCCACCTGCTTTCCTTATCTGGGCGGATTGCCGGAGCGGTTGGCCACGCCGCGCCTGGCCGCGCCACGGAAGCTTGTTCCGGCGGGCAGCGTCGCCATCGGCGGCAGCCAGGCGGGCGTCTATCCGTTGGCATCGCCGGGCGGATGGCGGTTGATCGGGCGGACGCCGCTGGCGCTGTTCGACGTCCATGGCGAACCTCCGGGGCTGTTGCGGATGGGCGACCGCGTGCGTTTCGTTCCCATGGAAGGGCAGCAGCGATGAGCCGAATCCGCGTGATCGCAGCGGGCCTTGAATCGAGCGTCCAGGACCTGGGCCGGTTCGGCTGGGCGCACTTCGGCGTATCGGCTTCGGGCGCGGCCGACCCGCTGGCGCTGCGCGCGGGCAACCTGCTGGTGGGCAATGCCGAAAATGCCGCCGGAGTGGAAATGACGCTGGCGGGAGCGGAGCTCGAGTTCGAAGCGGCCGCCGTGATTGCGCTGACCGGGTCGGATTTCGGCTCCAGCCTGCCGCTCTGGACGCCGGTCGAGATACCGGCGGGCGGCCGGATACGCTGCCCGGCTACGCGCGGTGGGGCACGCTGCTACCTGTGTGTCCGCGGGGGTATTGAGGTTCCCAAGATCATGGGCAGCGCCTCGGCGCATCTGGTGACGGGAGTGGGCGGCGGCAGGCTGCGCAAGAGCGAAGTGCTGGCCGTTGGCGATGCCGCCATCCGGCGTCCGCGGAAGCCCGCGCGGGGATTTCCATCGTGGGAGAGGGCGGCCACAGTGCGGGTTACCGCCGGGCCGCAGGCGGAATGGTTCGGCGAAGAGATTTATCGAAACGCTTACCGAGTGTCGGAGGAATCGAACCGGATGGGGTTGAGGCTGAGCGGCGCGGCGCTCACCGCCGGCGGCGGGCATATGATCACTGAAGGCGTACCGCTGGGCGCGGTGCAGGCGCCTCCCGACGGCCAGCCGATTATCCTTTTCGTGGAGCACCAGACCACCGGCGGCTATCCCAAACCGGCCAACGTGATTTCGGCCGATTTCTGGCGCCTGGGGCAAATGCGGCCGCGCGACGAAATCCGCTTTGAGCGGGTCAAGATCGACGAGGCGCTCGGCTTACTGCAGCGGCAGGAAGAGTGGCTGTACTCGTTGTGAGGCAACACATTAAGCAACCGCTCCCTTACGGTTGCGGCTCGGTTTTCGCGCGTTTCCGAGCCGCGACCGCAAGGGAGCGGTTGCCCTGCAATAAGGTTGCGAACTTCCGAAACCGCCTGCTTAGGTTTCCACTTCCTCGGCGGCCTCGCAGATGGTGGCCTCGGTGGTGAGCATGAGAGAGGCGATGGAAGCGGCATTTTGTAACGCCGTGCGGGTTACCTTCGTGGGGTCGATCACGCCGGCTTTCACCAGGTCTTCATACTGCTCGGTGGCGGCATTAAAGCCGAAGTTGGGATCCTGATGGACCCTGATCTTCTCGACCACGACGGCGCCCTCGGTATCGCAGTTGCGCACGATCTGGCGCACGGGCTCTTCGCAGGCGCGACGCACGATGGTTACACCGAACTGTTCGTCGCCGTTGAGTGTCAGCGTCCGCAGTGCGCCGGATGCCCGCAGCAGGGCCACGCCGCCGCCGGGCACGATGCCTTCCTCGACGGCCGCACGGGTGGCGTGCAGGGCGTCTTCCACGCGAGCCTTTTTCTCCTTCATCTCGGTCTCGGTGGCGGCGCCGACCTTGATGATTGCCACGCCGCCGGCGAGCTTGGCCAGCCGCTCCTGCAGTTTCTCGCGGTCGTAGTCGGAAGTAGTCTCTTCGATCTGAGCGCGGAGCTGCTTAATCCGGCCCTCGATGGCCTTCGGCGCTCCGGCGCCGTCGATGATGGTGGTCTCATCCTTGTTTACGGTGACACGCTTGGCGCGGCCCAGATCCTCCAGCTTGACGCCCTCCAGCTTGATGCCGGTCTCTTCCATGATGGCTTTGCCGCCGGTAAGGATCGAGAGATCCTCCAGCATGGCCTTGCGCCGATCGCCGAAACCGGGGGCCTTCACGGCGCAAGCACTCAACGTGCCGCGCAGCTTGTTCACTACCAGCGTGGCCAACGCCTCGCCTTCCACATCCTCGGAGACCACCAGGAGCGGCTTACCTACTCGCGCGATCTGTTCCAGAACCGGCAGCAGGTCCTTCATGTTGGCGATCTTCTTATCGTGAATCAGAATGTAGGGATCCTCGAAGACGCACTCCATGCGGTCGGTGTCGCTCACGAAATAGGGTGAAAGGTAGCCGCGGTCGAATTGCATGCCATCCACGGTCTGCAATTCGGTAGTCATGGTTTTGGATTCCTCGACCGTGATCACGCCGTCCTTGCCGACTTTCGTCATAGCCTCGGCAATGATGTTGCCGATGGTGGGATCGCTGTTGGCGGAAATACTGGCGACCTGGGCGATCATGCCGCCGGACACCGGCTTGGAGAGCTTCTGGAGTTCTTCCACGGCGAGGGTGACGGCTTTGTCGATGCCGCGTTTGACGGCCATGGGATTGGCGCCGGCGGTCACCGCTTTGACGCCTTCGCGGTAGATTGCCTGAGCCAGAATCGTGGCGGTGGTGGTGCCATCGCCGGCAACGTCGGAAGTCTTCGATGCCACTTCGCGCACCATGCGGGCGCCCATATTCTCGAGCGGGTCCTGGAGCTCGATTTCCTTGGCCACGGTCACGCCATCCTTGGTGATGGTCGGGCCGCCGAACTTCTTTTCGAGAACGATGTTGCGTCCCCGGGGTCCCAGGGTCACCTTTACGGTGTCGGCGAGCTGGTTGACGCCGCGCAGGATCGCCTGGCGGGATTGGTCGCTATAAGTGATAGTTTTTGCCATGGATGTTTTCCTCGTGATTCAGATAGGTAATTAGCTCGCCTTCAAGAGCGCCTGGGCAGTCGGGTCCACCACTCCGAGGACGTCGTCTTCGCGCATGATGATGTACTCGATGGCGTCCAGTTTGATCTCGCTGCCGGAGTACTTGCCAAAAAGGATGCGGTCGCCGACTTTGACATCGAGGGCAACCAGTGTGCCGTCGTCGAGGCGTTTGCCTTTCCCGACAGCGATCACTTCGCCCTGCTGGGGCTTCTCCTTGGCCGAATCGGGAATGAAAATGCCGTTCTGCGTGGTGTCTTTTTCCTCGATCCGCTTTACCACGATGCGGTCGTATAAGGGTCGAATGTTTTTCATACTGCTCGCCTCCTTTAGATTGAGTCGGTGAAAACCGGTTACCTGCCAGATCCGCTTCCGCTACGCCTGCCCGGAGAAGACGAGGCCTTTCTGAAGATGTCGCGGGTGAGCGAAGACGCTAACATAGGGCACTTTCAGGAACGAGTGATCCCTTACCGCGGTAATCTCGATACTGTTGCATTTCTGCGATTTCACGGTTTTGATGAGCCGCGCCAACGCGGTGCGCAGCGTCTTCTGTTTATCGAATCCGAAGACGGTGGCCTTGATCTCTCCCGCCATGAAAAAGAAGGTCCATCCCGCTTCCGGGACTTCCTTGTCGAAGGTGGAACGTGCATTCCGGACCTCGGCCCACCCGCTCGAATGAGACTCCCTGCGGAGCAATTGGGAATCCGGCAAAGGCGCGCCTTCATCGACGAGAATGTCGCCCACTGCGATGGTGTCTGTCATGGCGCGACTACGCTGCGTGGGAGAGCCATTCGACGGGGTGCTCGCGGACGCCGCCATTGCGTTCGGTGATGTCCGCCCATTTGATGTCTTCTCTCAGGTGGAGAAACACGCCGGGAGTGCCCTGGTATGTGCCATTGGCCAACACAACCTGGTCGCCTTCATGGAATTCGGGAACGTCGGAAATAGTGTTCATGATGAGTCCTCGCGTCAGGGCCGAAACTTCGATTTGTTCACCAGTCTGGCCTTATCCAGCCTGGCTTGCTCGGTGCCGCTATCCTTGGCCAGGCGTTCCGCCTCCCTTTGAGGCGCTTCGTTCAGATCGAGGCGCGCGGCTTCGGCGTTGGCGGATTGCGCTTCGATCTCGAGTGCCTTAAGGACACCGGCCAGCTTGAAACCGCGGCCGTACGGGGAACGGATCAGGTCGAAGCGGTGCAACGGGTCCTGCCACGTCGCGAGAACTTCTTCCTGGTCGCCGTAGCTTCCCGGCACGGCCTTTGCCGGCGCGGCCGGCAGTGTGGCAGGCCCATAAGTTGCGGAGATGGCTTCAACCAGATCGTTGGTGGTGAGCCCCTCGGTTTCGTACCGGTCGTAGTTCACGGCAATGCCAAACAGTTGGCCGTCGTAGAAACTGAAGACCACCTGCTGCGCGGACTCAGTCTGGGACGAGGCGCCGAGCGATTGGGGGCGCCACTCGAGTTCCTGGATCAGGGCCGGGCGGCTATGGATTGCTTTCACGTCGGATGGATTCGTGCCCGCCTGTTTGGCCACGGTCGCGAGGCCGGTTCCGAACTGGAAGCCGCGGTATTTGGAGAGATCCCCGGCTGGTGCCGCGGCCGATAGCACTCCGAGCACCACGAATGAGGTGACCGCGGATCTCGATACCAACTTAGTCATTGTCTTTTGTCCTCGGGTCGCGCCATATGAGCGATGCGACAAACGGGAAGACGCTTGCCAACACCAAAGCGCGTTGCCAGTCGCCCGCAAACCCGAATACCGGCGCCACCGGATTGTAAAGCAGCACCATGGCTCCGAACACAGCCGCGGAAACGTAATGCCCGGTACGGAAGGCTTGGAACATCACCACCGTCGATGCGGCAGCCACCATGAATCGGAACGCCACATCGTACCCAGCCAGTTGGGACCAGAGCACAGCGGCCGCGACCAGCGCGACAATCGATACCCACTTCACCGCCTTCAGGCCTGCGTCGTTGCTTCGACGCTCCCGCGCACGTCCCTTCGCGACCCAGATTTGCCACACCGTTTCGTTGAGCGGCGTTGCTGCAGGCAGCGCCCACGCTTCCTGTGGGGACGGCAATGCGACTGAAGCAGACATGTCTAATCCTCTTTCTCCGGATGGGCTAACATCCCGCAACCGCTCCCTTACGGTCGCGCCCGGATTGGGGCATTTCGGAGCCGCGACCGTAAGGGAGAGGCTGCTGTGTGGCCGTAATTCCGAAATGAAGTACTAAGGGGAAGCGGGGATCAGATCGCCTGACTTAGTTCAGATGATCCGCGAGTGGGCGGGAATCGCTCAGACATTAACTATTATGGGTTAAGCATACTTGCTTGTCAAGCCCATTTGTGGCAATATGGAGGTGCGTATTAACCAAATTAGGTTAAGAAAGGCACACAAGGCACTCCGTGGACGTCTCCCTCCTGATCAAGCAACGCCTGAAGGAACTTGGCCTTGAACAAAAGGACCTCGCGGCGGCCGTTCAGGTGACCGAATCGTACATCTCGCAACTGCTGGCGCGGAAGAAGGCTCCTCCGGCGCCCGGCCGCACGGATATCTACGAGAAGATCGGCGCAGCCTTGAGGCTTCCGAGCGGAGAACTGTCGAACATGGCGGAGGTGCAGCGTAGGGAGGAACTGAGGAAGAAGATATCCGAGCCGCCACGGCCCCTATTAAAAGAGTGCAGGGAGTTAGTTCTGCGCAAATGCGATCCTGCCAGGCAAAGCGAGCTGCGGAGGATTTTTGAAAAGGCGCCGTTTGGGGAACTCGAGCGCCTCGTCACCCAGAAACTTCTGGATGCCGCCCAGGGAGTGGCTAAAGAAGAGTTGGGACGGGAAGAGTGGCTGCGGCTGATTGCCCAACTTAGCGGCCGCAGCTATGAGCAAATGCGCGTTGCCACTCTCGAGTTCCTGGATACCGACGTCTTCAACATCTCCGTCGAGAGTTGCGCCTCCTTCCTGGATCCGATGATCGACTCATGGGATATCGACCTCAGGACCTTCGGCATTGAAGTCGTTCTGAATCGCCAGCTCACGGCAGGCAGCCCGAAGCGATTCGAGTTCACCGAACAGGAGTCACGGCCCTTCGCCATCGAGCCAGGGCTCGAGCAATTCCTGAAGGACGCGTCTTTGAGCGGCGATGTCACCGACGAGGAGATCGCGTTTCTGAAGGCGCTGAAGTTAAGAGGGAGGCAACCGTCCCCAATCTATTACTACCGGGAGCTACAAAACCTGAGGGATCCGCTTCATTTTCCGCTTGTCAAACAGCCGGAGATTCGGACCGATTGAAGCGATTCGGAGTTTTGCCTGCCAGCTACGGAGTGCTCTATGAAAGAAACTTCTAAAGTCCGCAAGATCGCTTTCGTCGGCGATCACCTGCCACGCAAGTGCGGGATTGCCACCTTCACTTCCGACCTGCTAGCCGCGGTGGCGAGCGCGCATCCGCAAAGCCAATGTTTCTCCGTATCCGTCAACGACATAAAGGGCGGCTACGATTACCCGGAGGCGGTTCGTTTCGAGATTGAGGAGCAGGACCTCTCGTCCTATCTGCGCGCCGCGGATTTCCTGAACATCAGCAACGTGGACATCGTCTGTCTGCAGCACGAATTCGGCATCTACGGCGGGCCCGCGGGCGGTCACATTCTGGCGTTCCTGCGGGAATTGCGGATGCCGGTGGTCACCACACTCCACACCGTTTTGCGCGAGCCCAGAGCGGACCAGCGGCGCGTCATGCAGGAACTGATCTCACTTTCCACCCGGCTGGTTGTCATGACCGAGCGCGGGCGGCAGATGCTGCAGGAGGTCTACGGCGCGCCGCCGGCGAAGATCGATCTGATCGCGCACGGGATTCCCGACGTGGGGTTCGTCGATCCGACTTATTTCAAGGACCAGTTTGGAGTGGAAGGAAAGGTGGTGCTGCTCACCTTCGGTTTGCTTTCCCCCAACAAGGGCATCGAGTATGTGCTCAAGGCTCTGCCGCAGATTCTGGCGGAGTTTCCCAACGTGGTTTACATTGTGCTGGGCGCCACGCACCCGAACGAATTGCGGGAGCACGGCGAAGCCTACCGGGTGAGCCTGGAAATGCTGGCCAAGAAGAACAAGATCGAAAAGAACGTAATCTTCTACAACGATTTTGTCGACATCGAGAATCTGAAGGAGTTTATCGGAGCCGCGGACCTTTACATCACGCCTTACCTGAACGAAGCCCAAATCACGTCGGGCACACTGGCGTACGCGTTTGGCGCGGGCAAAGCGGTGGTTTCCACGCCGTACTGGCATGCCGCGGAACTGCTGGCGGAAGATCGCGGGGTGCTGGTACCGTTCGGCGACGCCCGGGCGATGGCCCGCGAGGTAATCGGCTTGCTCGGGGACGATACGCGCCGGCATGCGATGCGCAAGAACGCCTACCGAATGGGGCGGGAAATGGTTTGGAGCAACGTCGCGCAGCTCTACATGCGATCGTTCGAGTTGGCACGGCTGCAGGGCGCCGCGCCTTCCCGGAAATCGCTCGTCACGAAAACGCTCGACCGGAGACCGCGCGAACTTCCCACTCTGAAGCTGGATCATCTCTTGCGCATGACCGATTCGACCGGAGTCTTCCAGCACGCCACTTTCAGCGTGCCCAATTTTTCCGAAGGCTATTGCACCGACGACAATGCGCGCGCATTCATACTGGCGATTCTGCTAGGCGAATTGGGCGAGGAATCCGAACCGGTGCGAGGCGTGGCGACCACCACCGCGGCCTTTCTGCAACACGCATTCAACGGCCAGACCAAGCGCTTCCATAACCACCTCAGTTTCGACCGCCGCTGGGTCGACAAGCAGGGATCCGAGGATTGCCAAGGCCGAGCCCTATGGGCCCTCGGGGTCGGGGTGGGACGTTCGTTGTTCCCGAGCTTTCAGGCCATGGCGGGACAACTCTTCGCCCTGGCCCTGCCGCCCTTGACGGAATTCACGTCGCCGCGGGCCTGGGCATTCGGCTTGATCGGTATTCATGAATACCTGCGCAGGCTAAGCGGTGACAGCCTGGTGAACCAGACCCGTGAGACTCTGACCGCGAAGCTGTTGGGCCTTCTCCAGCAAAACACCACGCCGGACTGGTGCTGGTTTGAGCAAGAGCTATCCTACGACAATGCGAAGCTGGCGCATGCCCTGATTCTGAGCGGACGCGCCACCGGACAGCCGGAGGTATTTCAGCGCGGCCTCGATGCCTTACGCTGGCTGAACGAAATTCAGATCTCCGAGAATGGTCACTTTCGGCCCATCGGCAGCAATGGGTTTTACCATCGTGGCGGCCAGCGCGCCAATTTCGACCAGCAACCCATCGAAGCCCAAGCCATGGTTTCGGCCTGTCTGGAAGCTTATCGCGCCACTTCGGACGTCTGGTGGTACGAACAGGCACAACGCGCCTTCGATTGGTTCATCGGCTGGAATGACCTCGGGTTGGAACTCTATTGTCCCGAGAGCGGCGCCTGCGGCGACGGGTTGCACGTCGATCGGGTCAATCGGAACGAGGGAGCGGAGTCCACGCTGGCCTTCGTGCTGTCATTAGCGGAAATGCGCCTGGCCCAAAACATGCTCACCAGTTTCAAAGAACCGATCGCCATCGGCGCCTAGGCATCTCCATGAACACCAATTCCATTCACGTCACGCGTACGCCGACGATCCTCAGCCCCGACCAGTCGCGCGTGTTGCTACGGCCATTCAGTCCGGGCGATTCCGAGCGGGTCGGAAGGATCGTCGAACGGATCATGTCGCTTCCCGAAGACGAAGTCGGTCTCCTCCTCAAGGAAATATTGGCCGAGTTCTCCGCGCGCCATCACGACATCCGCAGCCTGTTCCTGGAACGCTTCGAACAAATCCGCGAGTTCGTGCCGGCGGATGCGGATGTGTCCGAGGAACGGCGACTCCTGATCGGCTCCTATTTCCTGGCCGAGTACTCCCTGGAATCCGCCGCCCTATTCAATCCCTCCATCGTTCCGCATCCCGACCAGACGGATATGCCGCCCGGCGCGCTGCGCTTTATTCTCAGCTTGCGGGCGACCGGGGAAGGGCACATTTCCTCCATCACTTTTCGAACCGGTATCATCCACGCCGATCAGCGGATCGAGGTATTCACTCCCAACGGGTCCCTCACCGAACCGCGCCAGATCCCCAATCCGCGCTACGAGAAGGCCCTGTTCGGCCGGAAACTCTTCGAGCTGGGATTGCACGACGAATTCACGCGCCGGGTCATGAGCCGGCTGGGCGAGTCGTTCGCTCAGGAAGAGCTGCGCGCCGCTCTCCAGGCCGAACAGTTCCGCCTGCCGGATGGAATGGCGCCGGAAGATCAGGAAGACTCTCAGGGGATTTGGATGCTGGCCCGCTCCAACTACCAGGTTCAGTTCCAGCCCGACCAGCAGATCTCCGACCGCATTCTCTTCCCGGTCACACCTTCGCAGCGCAACGGCATTGAAGACGCCCGTTTCGTGTGTTTTCGAAACGACGACGGCAGCCACATCTACTACGCCACCTTCACCGCCTACGATGGCAAGATCGTGGTGCCGGAACTGGTGGAGACCGACGACTTCCTCCTATTTCAGTTCATCACCTTGAATGGCCCCGCCGCGGAAAACAAAGGACTGGCGATCTTTCCGCGGAAGATCGGCGGTATGTATGCCATGCTCTCGCGCCAGGACAACGAGAATATCTACCTGATGTTCTCCGACAACGTCCACTTCTGGAACGAGTACAGCGTGCTGCTCAAGCCTGCGTTTCCCTGGGAACTGGTCCAACTCGGCAACTGCGGATCTCCGATCGAAACCGACGCCGGGTGGCTGGTGCTGAGCCATGGTGTGGGCCCGATGCGAAAGTACTGCATCGGCGCGTTTTTGCTGGATCGCGACGATCCCAGCAAGGTAATCGGCCGTCTCCGCGAACCCTTGCTGAAGCCGAACCAGAACGAGCGCGAAGGCTACGTGCCCAACGTCGTCTATACCTGCGGCGCTCTGGTCCACGACGGCGTATTGATCATTCCGTACGGCCTGGCCGATCATGCCACCGGTTTCGCAACCGTCCCGCTGGCGGAAGTGCTGGCTGCCATGGAGTAAGGAGGTGCGTTTGCCGCTATGAAAGTTTCCGTTACCCACTCCACCGTATACCGCTACGATTTCCAAGTGTACCTGGAACCTCACATCTTCCGGCTTCGGCCGCGCACCAACGGCTCACAAAGCCTGTTGGCGTTCGACCTCCGGATCGCCCCGATTCCCGCCGGCACCACGGAGTGCCTGGATCAGGACGGCACCCTCGCCCTCAACGCCTGGTTCGATGCGCCCACCAGCGAGTTGAGCGTTACCAGCCAATTCACGGTGGAGATGCTTCGCGAAAACCCTTTCGACTATGTACTTACAGGTAACGCGTTGAACCTTCCCCTCTGGTACCAGGAGCCTTTGTGTACAAGCCTGGCTCCGTACCGGAACGACCTGCAGGTAGCCGATTCCGTTAAGCAATATGCGCAATCCACGGCCGCCGCGGCGCAATGGAACACGCTCTGGTTTCTGACGACATTGAGCCGGCAGATCTTTCAAACCTGCCGCCAGGTGGTCCGGCCATACGGTCCTCCCTGGCCTTCGGACCGAACGTTGAGCTCGCAGGAAGGATCCTGCCGCGACCTGGCCGTCCTGTTCTGCGACACTTGCCGCGTGATGGGAATCGCGGCGCGCTTCGTCAGCGGCTATGAATGCTCGTCGGCCGGCCGCGACGATTCCTACATGCACGCCTGGGCCGAAGTCTATTTGCCGGGCATCGGCTGGCGGGCATACGATCCCGCTCGCGGACTGGCGGTGTCCAACGGGCACGTAGCGGTGGCCGCGGGTTTCGACCACGATCTCGCCTCCCCGGTGGCGGGTTGGTATGCCGGCGGATCGCCGTCGCAAATGGAAGCCTCGATAAGAATGCGGATCGACCATGCCAGCTAGTCAAGTGGGACAGGCCTCCTGGCCTGTCCAATGCACAGATGGCACACGGTTCAGCCTGGGCATTCCCTCAGTGAAGCCGGGTGTGACAAATGCCAGCTAAGAGAATCGCGGTGCTCTCGCCGGTAGCCTGGCGAACGCCTCCCCGGCAATACGGCGCGTGGGAGACTGTCGCCAGTAACATCGCCGAAGGTCTGGTCTCTCGCGGTTGGGACGTGACCCTGTTCGCCACCCGCGACTCCGTCACTCGCGCTCACCTCAATGCCGTGATCGACCGGGGATATGAAGAAGATCCCGCCGTCGATCCCAAAGTGGCCGAATACCTTCACATCTCCGAAGCCTTCGAGCACGCCGGTGAGTTCGACCTCATCCACAGCCACTACGACTTCATGGCCCTTAGCTACACACGGCTGGTGAAAACGCCCGTTCTCACTACCATCCACGGATTCTCATCGCCACGAATCATGCCCGTCTATGAGAAGTATCGGGACGGATATTTCGTTTCCATTAGTAACTCCGACCGGGCTCCGGGGCTGAACTATTTGGCGACGGTCTATAACGGCATCGACCTCGATTTGTACCCGCTCCGGAAATCGCACGGTGACGAGCTGATCTTCCTTGGCCGGATTCACCCGGATAAGGGGGTCCATCTGGCGATCGAGGTTGCCCGCCAGAGCGGCCTGCCGCTCGTCATCGCGGGCATTATCCAGGACCGAACCTACTTCCGCGAGCAAGTCGAGCCCTACCTCGATCGTACGATCCGCTACATCGGGCCGGTCGACGTCGCCGGCAAGAACGAGTTATTTGCGCGCGCCCGCGCCCTGCTGCACCTGAACACCATTCCGGAGCGATTCGGATTAGTCCTGGTGGAAGCCAATGCCGCCGGCGTGCCCGTAATCGCCATGGACCTCGGCTCCTGCCGCGAGGTGATCGAGGACGCGCGCACGGGTTTCCTGGTCGACGGCGTCCGGCAAGCCGTGGGTGTGTTGAACCGCCTTTCGGAAATCGATGGCGAAGTCTGCCGCCAAAGAGTCCGGCAGTGCTTTTCGATCGAAACGATGGTGGCGGCGTATGAACGGGTGTACCTCAAGATTTTCGAACTGGAAGCGAACAGACGAACATGAAGCCGGACATTGTCAGACGATCCCCTCACAATCCCATCCTTACTAAGGCCCAGATCCCGTATCCGGTGGAGACGGTTCACAACGCGGCGGTGGTGAAGTACGGCGGCGAATACATCATGTTATTCCGGTCCCATTTGCGCACCGGACGGTCCATCATTGGCCTGGCGCGCAGCCCCGATGGATTCCAGTTCACCGCCGATCCGGAGCCCTTCCTGACACCAGCGCGAGACGGCCCTTTTGCGGCCTATGAAGAGTTCGGCGTGGAAGACCCGCGCGTGACTTGTATGGATGGTGAGTACCTGATCACTTACAGCGCCTACTCGCGAAATGGAGTCCGGATCGCGCTGGCGAAGACCACGGACTTCATTCAAGTGGAAAGGTTCGCCCTGATCACGGAAGCGGACTATCGAAACGTGGTGATCTTTCCGGAAAAGTTCGGCGGCCTCTATGCCCGCCTGGATCGCCCTCATTCGGAAATCGCACCCTGGTCCATCTGGATTTCTTATTCTCCGGATCTGCGTTTTTGGGGCGAATCGCAGTTGATCATGCGGCCCGAACCCTATCATTGGGACGAAATGAAGATTGGCCCGGGCGCGCCGCCGATCAAGACGGAGCAAGGCTGGCTTTCCATCTATCACGGGGTTTTTCAAACCATGGACGGGTCGGTCTACCGGTTGGGAGTGGCGCTGCATGAGCTTGCAAACCCCGCCAGGATCGTCGGCGTGAGCGATTCGTGGATTTTGCAGCCGGAAGATCCGTGGGAGGTGACCGGATACGTCCACAACGTCGTGTTCACGTGCGGAGCGGTTCCGGAGTCCGATGGGACGGTGAAGATCTATTGGGGCGGCGCGGACACGGTCATGTGCGTGGGCGAAGCGAATGTCACCGAGTTAGTTGCGTTGTGCCTGGAGCACGGTAGACCGGCCAAATAGACGAGTTCGACTGAAGCCGGACCGGCATCGCGGCCTTTTCGTCCAATTACCATCGAATCGTGCATCCTCTCTTCTCTCCCGAACATCCAAAAGTATCTGCAGCTATGGCGAGCCCCGCAATTCTCGAAGCCGGCTCCGATGAATCGATCGCCGCGCGATACGAATCGCTGATCCGCCTTGCCGATTCCATCCGGGCGCACCGCGCACCGGGGGACTTGTTCGGCGTTCTGGCCAAAGAACTTCAACAGATTGTTCCCTTCGACGGCATTGCGCAATTCGACGAAAGCGCCAATAAGATTCAATGGCACCTCTGTGAGGAATGTACGAAAAGTAACCTGCTCCAGCCGCGGAAGGAGCATACCGTCGCCTGGTGGGTTTACCAGAACCAACAATCGGTGGTGATACACGATGTGTGGCACGAAACCCGGTTCCCGGAGCAGATGAGGGCGGTGGGGGACTGTGGGCTGCGCTCGCTGTGCGTCGTGCCTCTTACCACCGCGCACCGCCGGCTGGGCAGTCTCGCGCTGGGCAGCAGAGCGCCCTACGCCTATTCCGAAGAAGAGGTTCGTTTCGTATCGCTGGTCGCCGCCCAGATTGCGCTCGCCATGGACGACGGCATGAATTCCGACGCCTTGCGGCGCGCGCAGGAACGTCTCGAACTCCTGCTGGCGCTCACGAACCGGATTGTTTCGAACCTGGATCTTCGGGTGGTGCTGCGTGAAATCTCGGCGAGCATCCGCCGGGTGATGCAGTGTGAAGGCGTCAGTGTCGTCCTGCCGGATAAGGAAACCTCTTCGTTGCGCATATTTGCGCTCGATATTGACGGCGCTCACGACCATATTCGGGAAGGAGTCGAACTCCCCGCCGCCAAGCGCGACAGTCTGCTGGAGGTTCTGCGAAACGGCCAGCCCGCTGTTCTGGACATGTCCGGGGATACGGATCCGGCCCATCACGGGCTGAAATCTCTGTGCTATCTGCCGCTGGTCAGCCGGGAACGGGTATTGGGCATTCTGACTCTGGCCAGCAACGCCGCGCGCGCTTTCCCTCCAGAAGATCTGGAGTTTCTGCGCCAGTTGGCGAACCAGGTGGCCATCGCGGTGGAGAACGCGCTGGCTTACGGCCAGATTACCGAACTGAAAGAGAAGTTGGCGCAGGAAAAACTCTACCTCGAAGACGAGATCCGCAGCGAACTGAATTTCGAAGAGATCGTCGGCAAGAGCGAAGCGCTGCGGCAAGTCCTCAAACAGGTGGAAAGCGTAGCGCCGACCGACTCCACCGTGCTGATTTATGGTGAGACCGGCACGGGCAAGGAGTTGGTGGCGCGCGCACTGCACAATCTCGGCTCGCGCAGATCGAGCGCGTTCGTGAAACTGAATTGCGCGGCGATTCCCACCGGATTGCTCGAAAGCGAATTGTTTGGGCACGAGAAGGGCGCGTTTACCGGGGCCATCGCGCAGCGCGTGGGCCGGTTCGAACTGGCCAATCACGGCACGGTCTTTCTGGATGAGGTCGGCGAAATTCCGCTCGAATTGCAGCCCAAGCTGCTTCGCGTGCTGCAGGAGCGGGAATTCGAGCGGCTGGGCAGCTCCCGGACGCTGCGTACGGATGCGCGCCTGATCGCGGCCACGAACCGCGACTTGGCCGCCATGGTGGATGAGAACAGGTTCCGCCCGGACCTCTATTACAGGCTGAACGTTTTCCCCATCCGCGTGCCTTCCCTGCGGGAACGGCCGGTCGATATCCCGCTGCTGGTACGTCACTTCGTGCAGCAGTTCAGCCGCCGCCTGAGCCGGCATATAGACACGATCCCTTCCGAGGTCATGGAGGCGCTGGTTCGCTATCACTGGCCCGGCAACATTCGGGAGCTGCAAAACGTGCTGGAGCGCGCCGTGATCCTCTCCACGGGATCGGTCTTGCGCGTGGCCACCGACGATTTGCGCATCGCCAATCGCGGACGCGCCGAAGTCCGGGAATCCGCTGGCGGGACGGGCATGCAATCGGTCCTCGACGATACGGAACGACAACAAATCCTGGCGGCTCTGGAGCGGTCGAACTGGGTAGTTGCCGGCCCGAACGGCGCGGCCGCGCGTCTGGGAATGAAGCGCTCCACGCTGCAATCGCATATGCGCAGGGTAGGTATTTCGACATCCCGCTCCGGCCGCCTGACTCGTGCCTGAAATTCGGCACTGCCGGGTTCCAGGCATCGCGATCGGCGGGCACTCGCGCGTCGCGCTCCAATCAATCTCTTCGTTTCAACCAGCTTAGCCACGCAACGCTTTTGGCCCCCGGCATGCACTGACTGCAGCGTCATATGCTTCGCATCATCAGCAGCCGGGACACAGGAAGCCAGGATTGGATGCTGTGCGGTCAACTGGCGGGGGCCTGGGTCACCGAACTGCACGAACAGTGGATGCGCCAGCGCCGCGAGTCTCCGGACCTGCTGCGTCTCCTCGATCTGTCCGACGTCACCTTCATCGATGAAGCCGGCGCGCGATTGCTGCGCGAAATGCGAAGCCAGGGCGTGAGGTTTGTCGCCAAAGGCGTGGAAACCCGGCATCTCGTGGAAAATCTCGAGAAGCGGGAGAAGCCCGAACTGCGCAGGTTCTTTGGCCAACCCGGAGACAGGGGCTGTTAGCTAACGGGACCGCGAAGAGGACCTCGCGGTTCAAACACAATCGCACCACGTCGCGTGCGCGCACTTCAAAAGAGGGGATGAATTCATGACAACTCGGTTTCTATTCACACCAGCGTTTTGGACCGGAGGCATCCTGGCCGCGACGGTCCTCGTCACGGCGGGCTGCGTTACCCAGACCGCGGCCGCTCCACCTTCGCTGCCCACGGTCGAGGTTGTGCCGGTGGAGCAGCGCGACGTGCCGGTTTATCGCGAATGGATCGGCACATTGAACGGAATGGTCAATGCGGACATCAAGGCGCAAGTCAGCGGCTACCTGATGAGCCAGAATTACGTCGAAGGTTCTTTCGTCAGAGAGGGTCAGCTTCTGTTCCAGATCGATCCGCGCCCATTTCAGGCCGCCTCCGACCAGGCGCGGGGGCAGCTCGCGCAGGCGCGGGGGCAGCTCGCGCAGGCACACGCACAACTGATACAGTCGCAGGCGCAACAACTGACGGCCCAGGCCAATCAACACAAGGCGCAGCTCGATGAAGACCGCTACGTGCCGCTCGCCCGCGCGCAAGCCGTGACCCAGCAGGATCTGGACAACGCCACGCAAACCAACCTCGCGGCCAAAGCCCAGGTAGAAGCCGCCAAGGCGCAGGTAGAAACCGCCAGAGCGCAGATCCAGGCCGCCGAAGCAGCGGTGGAGGCCGCCAACGCGGCGCTCGATACGGCCAAGGTGAACCTCGGTTTCACCCGGCTGACCTCTCCCATCGGCGGGATCGCGGGCGTGGCGCAGACTCAGGTGGGAAACCTCGTCGGACCCTCCAGTAACGCGGTCACCACGGTATCGACTCTCGACCCCATCAAGGCCACCTTTACCGTGAGCGAGCAGGAGTACATCGGCTTCACCCGCCGCACCGCCTCCATGCGCAATCTCGAGCTCGAACTGATTCTCGCCGACGGCAGCACTTACTCGCACAAAGGCAAATTCTCGTTCGCCGACCGCGAGGTGAACCCCAATACCGGCGCCATCCAGTTGATCGGACTGTTTCCGAATCCGGGCAACACGCTCCGCCCCGGCCAGTACGGCAGGGTGCGGGCGATCGTCGCCATGGATTCCGGCGCTTTGCTGGTGCCGCAGCGGTGCGTGACCGAATTGCAAGGCACTTACCAGGTTGCCGGCCTGGATGAAAACAATATCGTCCACATCGAAACGGTCCAGGTGGGCGACCGCATCGGATCCCAATGGATCGTCAAGGAAGGGCTGAAACCGGGCGAACGCGTGGTTGCCGACGGCGTAATGAAGATCCGTCCAGGGCTTCAAGTCAACCCCACACCGTATGTGGCACTGGCCGGCAACGGAGGAGCCAACTGAATGTCTAAGTTCTTCATTAACCGGCCGATCGTCGCCATGGTGATTTCGATCCTTCTGGTCATGGTGGGCGCCGTCACCATTGCGGCTTTGCCGGTGTCGCAATTCCCCAACATCGCTCCGCCCGAAGTGATGATTCAGGCGAACTACGTCGGCGCCGATGCTCAGACCGTGGAGCAGGCCGTGGCGACTCCCATCGAGCAGCAGATGAGCGGCGTCGACAACCTGAACTACATGTATTCGCTCAACGCCGCCAACGGCCAGATGACCTCGATCGTCGATTTCGACGTCAAGACCGATCCCAATACCGATCTCATGCTGGCCCAGATGCGCGAAACGCAAGCCGCTTCGCAGCTCCCCATCGATGTTACTAACTACGGCGTCACCGTGCAGAAATCGGTCACCGCCCCGCTCATGGTGATCGGGCTTTACTCTCCCCACGGTACCTTTGATGCCCAGTTCCTCGCCAACTACGCTTACATCAACCTCAACGACCAGATGACTCGCGTGCCGGGCATCGGCAACGTGCAGGTCTTCGGCGCCGGTCAATACGCGATGCGGCTGTGGGTCGAGCCTCACCAACTGGCGAAGCTGGGCATCACCGTCCCCGAAATCGTCTCCGCCATCCAGACCCAGAACACGGTGAATCCCGCCGGACAAATTGGCGCCGCCCCCATTCCCAAAGGCCAGGAGTATACCTATTCCGTGCGGGCACAGGGCCGGCTGACCTCGCCCGAAGAGTTCGGTGAAATTGTGATTCGCGAGACGCCGGATGGGGGCACCGTGCGGCTGAAGGACGTCGCCCGCGCCGAGCTGGGCTCGCAGGATTACAGCGTCGTCGGACGGCTCAACGGCAAGCCCAGCGCCATCATGGCGCTTTACCAGTTGCCCGGGACCAACGCCGTCCAGGCGGCCGCGGGCGTTCGTAAACTGCTGGCCCAGGTGAAGAACCGCTTCCCGCAAGACATGGACTACGTAGTCTCCCTCGATACCACGCTCTCCGTATCGGAAGGCATCAAGGACATCGTAGTCACGCTGGTGATCGCCATCGCGCTGGTCACCGCGGTGGTCTACCTGTTTCTCCAGGGCTGGCGCGCCACACTGATCCCGCTGCTGGCGGTGCCGGTATCGCTCATCGGCACTTTTGTCTTCTTCCCCGCATTCGGATTCTCGATCAATACGCTCTCGCTTTTTGGCCTGGTGCTCGCCATCGGCCTGGTTGTGGACGATGCCATTGTCGTGGTCGAAGCCGTGGAGCGTCACATCGAGGAAGGCTTGTCTCCCAAGGACGCGGCGCTCCAAGCCATGCGCGAGATTTCCGGGCCGGTAGTCGGCATCGCGCTGGTGCTCGCCGCCGTCTTCGTGCCCACCGCGTTTATTCCCGGAATCACCGGCCGGCTATACCAGCAGTTCGCCGTGACGATCGCGATTTCGGTCGTGCTGTCCGCCTTCAACGCGCTGACTCTCAGCCCCGCCCTGTCGGCCCTCATCCTTCGCCCCCGCACGGAAAACCGAGGTCCGCTGCGCCGCTTCTTCGATTGGTTCAACCGCGTTTTCAGCCGCGGCACCGATAGTTTCGTCTATTGGTCCGGCGCGCTGATTCGCAAGAGCGCGGTAGCTCTGGCGATGCTTCTGGTCTTTGGCGCCGCGGCGGCCCTGGTGAGCCGGAAAGTACCGGCCAGCTTCCTGCCGGATGAAGACCAGGGCTACATGTATCTGCATTTGCAGCTCCCTAACGCCGCTTCGCTCGAGCGCACCAGCGACGCCTGCCGCAGAATCGAAACGATCCTCGCGCACACGCCCGGCGTGCAATACACCACCAGCGTGGTTGGTTTCAGCCTGCTCAGTTTTGTGCGCACCACCTATAACGGTTTCCTGTTCGTTACTTTGAAAGATTGGGACGAACGCAAATCGCGCGGGGAGCAATACCAGGAAATCCTGCAGCACATCAATGGAGAGCTGGCCAAGCTGCCGGACGGCTTCGCCATGGGTTTCTCGCCGCCCGCCATTCCCGGTGTCGGCACATCCGGCGGGTTCACCTTCGTGCTGGAGGACCGCGGCGGTAAAGACGTCCAATTCCTGTCCGATAACCTGGGCAAATTCATGGCGGCCGCTCAGAAGCGCCCGGAAATCGGCGGCATGGTCAGCACATTCCTCCCCGCCGTGCCCCAGCAATTCATCGACGTGGACCGCGACAAAGTTCTCAAGCAAAGCGTGCCCCTCGCGGACGTCTATCGCACCCTCCAGGCGTATATGGGCGGGCTGTTTGTCAATTACTTCAACCGTTTCGGCCGCCAGTGGCAGGTCTACATCGAAGCCGACGGCGACTACCGCAAGAGCCTGGACAACCTCGACCAATATTACGTTCGCAACGGCCGCGGCGAGATGGTTCCCCTCACGGCACTGACGAAGTTCGAAGCCCGCCCCGGCCCGGAATTTACCATGCGCTACAACCTGTACCGCTCGGCGCAGATCGTGGGCGGTGCCGCTCCCGGCTACAGTTCCGCCCAGGCCATGAAGGCGCTTGAAGATACCTTCGCCGCGACCATGCCGCGCGAAATGGGCTATGACTACATGGGCATGTCTTTCCAGGAAAAACGCTCCCAGGAAGGCATCTCGCCCGCGGCGATCTTCGGCTTCTCCCTGCTGTTCGTCTTTCTCATTCTCGCCGCGCTTTACGAAAGCTGGTCGCTGCCGTTTAGCGTACTCCTCAGCACCCCCGTTGCGGTGTTCGGCGCGTTCCTGTTTCTGTGGCTGCGCCGCGTGGTGGCGGGCTGGTTTTTCCCCGCTTACATGATCCAGATCGAAAACGACGTGTATTCGCAAATCGGCCTGGTCATGTTGATCGGGCTGGCCGCCAAGAACGCCATCCTGATCGTGGAATTCGCCAAGGATAAATACGAAGACGGGATGGGCCTGGTGGATGCCGCGCTCGAGGGCGCGCGCTTGCGCCTTCGTCCGATTCTCATGACTTCGTTCGCTTTCATCCTCGGTTGCGTGCCGTTATGGATGGCTACGGGGGCCGGCGCGGTCGGCCGCCAGATCATGGGCACTACGGTGATTGGAGGAATGATGGCCGCCAGCGCCATCGGCATCTTCTTTGTGCCGGCCATTTTCTACCTGGTTGAAAAGCTTTCCGGCGCTACGCGTCAGGTGCCGGGAATACTGCCATCGCCGGCGCAGGGAGACTAATATGCGATCTCGCATTCTTGCGGTTGGTATCGCGGCCGGCCTGCTGGCCGGGTGCACGGTGGGTCCCGATTATAAGCGCCCGTCCGTGCAGGTGCCGGCAACGTTTCGCGCGCCGGAGCCCGTTCCCAATAATCAACCAGCGTCTTTGGCCGATCTCAAGTGGTGGGAGGTCTTCAAGGACGAGCAACTGCAGCAACTCGTTCGCCGCGCTCTGGTAGAGAATTACGACTTGCGCGACGCCGTGGCTCACGTTGAGGCCGCCCGCGCCAACCTGGGCCAGGTCCGCTCCAACCAGTTTCCCCAGGCGGGCGTTTCGGGTAGCCTCGAGTTCACGCGACTGTCTCGCGATGGCTCGCTGCCGCTGCCACAGTCTTTCGTGCCTTCCCAGAATCGCAACTGGGGCGAGGCCGGGCTCAACCTGCTCTCGTTTGAACTCGATTTATGGGGACGCCTCCGCCGCGCCACCGAGGCGGCGCGAGCCAATTTGTTGAGCGCGGAAGAAAACCGCGAGGCGGTAATCGCGACGCTGGTGGGCGACGTCGCCACGTCTTACTTCACCCTCCGCGAACTGGATACGGAGCTCGATATTTCCCGGCGCACGCTCGATACGCGCCGCGAATCCCTGAGCCTCACACAGACCCGCCAGGGTGGCGGCGTATCGAACCTCCTCGATCTCAGGCAGGCGGAGCAACTGGTGGACACCGCGGCCGAAACCATTCCGACCTTACAGCAGCAGATAGAGCAGACGGAAAACCAGATCAGCCTGCTGCTGGGGAACAATCCCGGCGGCGTGGTTCGCGGACGCTCCCTGAACGACCAGGAAATGCCCCCCGACGTTCCCACCGGTCTGCCTTCCGCGCTCCTCGAACGGCGGCCGGACGTCCGCGCGGCCGAGCAAAACCTGATCGCGGCGAATGCCCAGATCGGGGTCGCCAAGGCGGCTTACTTTCCGCAGTTGAGTCTAACCGCCTTCCTGGGCGGCCAAAGCACCCAGTTATCCAGTCTCTTCAGCGGCCCTCACAGCGCATGGAGCTTCGTTCCGCAGGTGTCTCAGCCGATCTTTACCGCCGGCCGCCTGAAATCGACTGTCCGTCTCACCGAAGCCCAAAGACAGAGCGCGCTCATCCAGTATCAGAAGACCATTCAGACCGCCTTCACCGAAGTCTCCAACGCGCTGATTGCGCACCAGAGAGTGAGAGAGAGCCGTACCCAGCAGCAAACCCTGGTGGCGACGCTCGAAGACCGGACGCGGCTCGCCTACCTGCGTTATCGCGGTGGAGTCGACACCCAACTGAACGCCCTCGATGCCGATCGCGATCTCTTTCAGTCCGAACTCACTCTGTCCGGGATCAAGCTCAACGAGCTGGTTTCCGTCGTTCAGCTTTATAAGGCTCTCGGTGGAGGCTGGCAGCAGTGACCGTGCGCGCGCTACTGGCCGGCCAATCCGTTTCGAGTCAGAAATTCGCGTATGGCCAGGTAGATTTTGGTCCTCTCCTCCGGCGTGAAGTTTCCGTGTTTCCCTCCGGGGATGGTCACCAACTGGTGCGCCACTCCGGCCTTCTCGAGCGCCTCTTGCAGACGCACGGAGTGGCTGTAGGGGACGGTCGGGTCGGCGTCGCCCTGGATGGAGAGAATGGGTGGCAGCCCGGACCGTACATAGGTCAGCGGCGACACGGTGCGGGCTATCTCCACCCGGTTCGGCTGGCTGCCGAGCCACGCCACCGCATACGACTTTTGATTGGATCCGTCCAGGAGGTCCCCCACATCCGTAATGCCGTACCAGTCGATGATGGCGGCCACTTTGGGCAAGGGAACTCCGGGACACTGGCGGTCCAGACCCGCGGATTCGGGAATCATCCCGGTGGTCAGTGCCAGGTGGCCTCCCGCCGAATCGCCGCTCACCACCAGTCTCGCGGCGTCGATATCGTAGGTCTTAGCCTGGGCCGCCACGAAGCGCAGAGCGCAGAGACAATCCTCCACCGCGGCGGGCGCCAGCGAGACGCGCGCCAGCCGGTATTCGACGTTGACCACGTTCCACCCCATTTCCAGCCACGGCATCAGCGACATGACGGAGGCCTCCTTCGAGCCTCCGGTCCAGCCGCCGCCGTGTATCCAGATGAGGGTGGGCTGCGGACCGGTGGTGTCGCGCCGCTTGTAGATATCCAGCTTGGATTCGTAGTTGTTGTTTACCGAGTAGGTGATGTTGGGAAAAATCTGGTACTCATTGGCTGCGTGCGTTGCCCAGGTCGCCTGAGGAGACAATTGGGCGAGAGCCATCGGCGGAACCAGAACCAGTGCGGTGAGCCAAAACTTGCGCATGACAACTCCTCTCAGACACTCTAGCACCCGGGAGAAACCTCGGCGCGACCGGGGGGTGCTTAACCGATGTTGGGGAAATCCGTTCCCTGAAGACACGGGTCACTCGTAACCGAGCCGCGACCGCGAGGGAGCGGTTTTCGCGCCTAAACCGCGAAATCCCCAGATCGGTTCAGCACCCTCCCCGGGGACGCGAAGCGCGGATGACGCGTCCCGGCGGCCCGCCTCCCTTTTCGCTATAGTCGAAAAGAACCTTTCGCATGCGGACGATCCGAAAAATCGCACTGTGGGGATGCCTGGCGCTGGTGAGTCTCGCGGCCTTGATCTATGTCGCTGACGACCTCTGGGCGCGCTTGCGCGTCCCGGTTTCCTGGCCTCCCATGCACAAAAATGCACAAAATTGCACAAAGCGGCCGCAACAGCCGACAGCCGGGGACGCTTCCCGAACGAAGCCATCGTGGCCGTAACCCATGCGGCTAATCCTGGTGCAGCGCCTGCAGTGGATCGATACGCGTGGCGCGCCGCGCCGGAACGTAGTTGGCGACGAGCGCCACGGCCAGTAGCAAGGCTGCTACTCCGGCCATCACCGCGGGATCGAGCGGGGCTACGCCGTAGAGCAGGGCGCGCATGGCCAGAGCCAGCGCGGCGGCGCCAGCCATTCCGGCCCCGAGGCCGATCAGCGCGGTCGTGAGGCCGTGGCGGATCACCATCGAAGTCAGTTGGCCGGGCGTGGAGCCGAGCGCCATGCGCAGTCCGAATTCGCGCGTCCGCTGGGCGACGCCGAAGGAAACTACCCCGTGAATCCCGAGCGCTGCCAACAACATAGAGATGCCCGCAAAAAGCCCCAGCAGAATGGTCGAAATGCGGGGCGCCGTATTCGCCAGCGACAAATACTCGTCCATGCTGCGGATTTGAAACACGGGTTGGCCTCGGTCCACCGACCACACCGCTTGCTTGACGGCTTTCACTACGGCTCCGGTCTCGATAGTGGTGCGCACGGCCAGTACCATTGCCTTATCCGACATTTGCTCAAAGGGCGCATAGATAGTCGGCTCCGGCTCTTTCTCCAGTCCATAATGGTGCACTTGGCTGACGATGCCGGCGATTTGCCGGAATTCGCCCCACAATCGCATGCGGCGGCCGATCGGGTTCTGGTTGGGAAAATACTGGCGCGCCAGGGTTTCGTCGATCAGGATCACCGGCGGGGCGTCGGGACCGTCGCGATCCGAAAGCAGGCGGCCATTGACGAGCGAGATCCCCATGGTACGGAAATACCGCGGGCTGACACGCCGAAAGTCGGCGGTGAACGTCTGGCCCGGCGGCATGGGCCGGTTTTCGATGGTGAAGTACTCCCGGTCGTTTTGCTGTCCAAGAGGAAGCACATCGGTAAGGCCGGCGGATTGAATGCCGGGTATCCGGTCCACTTTGTCGATTACGCGCCGGTAGAATTCGGCCTGTTCGCGGTCGCTCTTATAGAGATTGTCGGTGGGCAGGCGCATACGAAACGTCAAAACATGGTCGGGCCGTATGCCCGGATTCACGTGTTGCAGATTCACGAAACTCTTCATGGCGAGACCGGCGCCGATCAGCAGCATGCTGGCGAGGGCGATCTCGCCGGCCACGAGGAAACTCCAGACCCGGTTCCGGCCAGGCGACGGGGAAGATGTGCGGCCGCCCGCCTTCAGTGCGTCGTTCACGTCGGCGCCGGCCACGTACAAGGCGGGAATCAATCCAAAGAGGAGCGCGGCGGCGGTTGAGATGGCGAGGGCGAAGACCAGGGCCCTGCCGTCCACGGCGATGGCCGGCCGCACGATCTCGGCTCCGGCCTCTGCCATCGGCAACGTGGCCGGCAGCGCCGCGGTCAGAAGTTCGACCCCCCAGGAGGCGAAAAGGACTCCCAGCGCGCCTCCCATCAGGCTCAGCACGAGGCTCTCGCTCAAGACCTGCGCGACCAGGCGGCCGCGCCGCGCGCCCAATGCGGCGCGAATCGCCATCTCCTTGTGCCGGCTGGTGACGCGCGCGAGCAATAGACTGGCCACATTCACGCAGGCGAGCAGCAGAAGTAGCCCCACCGCCCCGAGAAGCAACAGCAACGCCGGCCGGATATATGCGAAAAGCGCCTGTTTCATCCCCACCACGGACACATCCCAGCCCGCCAGCCGGGGCGTTTGGGCATCGATGCGGCGCGCGATGGCGCTCAGCTCCGTCTGGGCCTGGGCGATAGTGATACCCGGTTTGAGGCGGGCAATCACGCCGAAATCATGGTCGCCGCGGCCCTTGGCGCGCAGTTCCGAGACCGGCCATGGCACGTAAAGATCGGTGGGTAGCAGGTGGTAGAAGTCCGGCGCGAGCACGCCGATTACGGTATACGGCTCACTATTCAGGGTGAAGGTTTTTCCGATGACGCTGGGGTCGGCTCCAAAACGGCGCTTCCAATAGCCATTGGCGAGCACGGCGACCGGGTAGCGTGCCTGGCCCGCGCCCTCAGCCGCGGTGAAGTTGCGTCCGAGAACGGTTCGCGCCCCGAGCATCGACAGGAAGTTGGTGGTCACGCGCAGACCGGTGACCTGTTCGGGCTCTCCCTCCCCGGTTACCGTGCCGGTGCCGACCTCGAACACCGCCATGTCCTCGAAGGATCGGCTCTGTTGCTTCCAGTCGAGAAAATTCGGCCCGGAGCCCCCTTCGCGCTGGACGCCGTCCTTCAAATCCGTCTCAAAGATCAGGGCCAGCCGGTCGGAACCGGGATACGGCAACGGACGCAGTACCACCGAATTGACCACGCTGAAGATGGCCGTATTGGCTCCGATGCCGGCCGCGAGGACGAGGAGGGCTACGATCGTGAAGCCCGGCATCTTGCGCAAGGTGCGCAGGGCGTGGCGCAAATCCCTGAGGAGGGTGAACATGCGGTCCGGGAAGCAAGCGAAGGTCCATTTCAGGAGCTGGCCAAATGAGTGAAAACATTACTGGCAGTAGAATCACGTCGAGCCGGAGTGTTCGCTTTCGGGATTTCTCGCGGGGTTCCGCCTGAGCTCCATACACACACCGCCGCCCGAGGAAACTCCAGTTTTGGCGGCGCTGGAGTCGATGTGCGCCAGGGATTCCGGGTATTTCGACGCCGCCGACCCGCTATCCGAGCACCTTTTGCACTACGTTCACCAATTGCTCCGGGCGAAATGGCTTGACGATCCAGGCCGTGGCGCCCGCCGCGCGAGCTTCCTGCCTTTTGGCCGTCTCCGATTCTGTGGTCAACATCACGATCGGCACGTACTTCGACCTCGGGTGGGCGCGCAAACGTTTGATGAGTCCGATACCGTCCAACCTAGGCATGTTCAGATCCGTCACCACCATCGCCAGCGGCTGATCGAGCTTTTGAAGCGCATCCTCGCCGTCCTTCGCCTCAATCACGTCGTAGCCGGCGGTCTTTAGGGTAAAAGCCACCATCTGCCTGGCGGTAGCTGAATCGTCCACGGTGAGAATCGTCTTATTCATGCGCGTACTCCCTTTGCCTTAAGCCGGCGATCGCTTTCGCCCGGGGCGCCCGGTTGGGGAGAACCGCCAGCGCCGCCCAGGCCCGGAAAAATTCGACGTGGCCCGCCTCCCGAGCGGGCGATTCGGGTTTCAGTGGCACAGGTGAACCACCTCGGGAGCGATCGAGCCGAGGGGCATGACCCGGTCCACGGCGCCCATTCGGATGGCCTCGGCCGGCATCCCGAAAACCACGCAACTCGATTCATCCTGGGCGATATTGAACGCTCCGGCCTGCTTCATCTCCAGCATCCCCTTGGCGCCATCGTCGCCCATTCCGGTCATGATGACTCCCACCACGTTCCTGCCGCCGTAGCGCGCCGCCGACCGGAACAACACATCCACCGACGGGCGGTGACGGCTCACCAGCGGCCCGTCTCTCAGCTCGACGAAGTACCGGGCGCCGCTGCGCTTCAACAGAAGATGGCGGTTTCCGGGCGCAATGAGAGCCTGCCCCCGAATCACCGTATCGTTGTCGGCCGCCTCCTTCACGGTGATGCCGCAGGTCTTGTCGAGCCGCTCGGCGAATCGCGCCGTGAAGGCCTCCGGCATGTGTTGTACGATCACGATTCCAGGAGCATCGAGCGGCATGGCCTCGAGGAATTCGCGCAGCGCCTCGGTGCCTCCCGTCGAGGCGCCCACCGCCACCACTTTCTCCGTCGTCTGGATCAACGCGTTCGAGGCAGGTTTCGGCAATACGGCGTCCGCGGTCAGCTTCGGGTTCACCGCAAGGGGCGGCGTCCGGTTCTTCCCGATCCGGGCGCGCGCGGCGGACTTCACTACGTCGCATATCCTGATCCGCGACTCTTCGAAGAACTCCCTGGCGCCCAGCTTGGGCTTGGTGACGATCTCCACCGCCCCCTTTTCGAGAGCGGCGAGCGCGGCGTCGGACCCCGATCCGGTCAGCGTCGAACAAATCACGACCGGGATGGGATGTTGGCCCATAATCTTGTCCAGGAAAGTCAACCCATCCATGCGCGGCATCTCGATGTCGAGCGTGATCACGTCGGGTATTTCCTTCTTGATGCGCTCCACGGCGACGTACGGGTCTGAGGCGACCGCCATCACTTGGATCTGCGGGTCGGATTCGAGGATCTCTTTCAGAACCTGGCGAACCGATGCGGAATCGTCCACGATCAGCACGCGGATTTTCTTGGGCGTTGTCATAGACGCTATCGGCCTCGCTCCGGTGAGATTGGTTTGCGGTAGATGGATGCCTTGACGACTGTCACCGGAATATCCAGCCCGGCCAGCGATTCCGAGTGGCCGGCGAACAGATACCCTCCCGGTACAAGGTGGCGGCAGATTTTGCCGATCACGGTTTGCTGCGTGTCCCGGTCGAAATAGATCATGACGTTGCGAAAGAAGACCGCGTCGAATTGGTCCTTAATGCCATAGTCGCCATTCATGAAGTTCAGTTGGTGGAAGCCGACCCGTTGCCGCAATTCCGGGACGACGCGGGCAAGCCGCGCCGCGTTGTCCCGGCTGCGCAGCAGAAATTTCTTTCGCATATCCGGAGGTACGGGAGAGATCTGCGATTCCTGATAGATGCCGGCCCGGGCGCGGTTCAACACTTTGGTGGAAACGTCAGTGGCGAGAATCGCGAAATCGAAACCGGGCTGGCTGCCTCCATATTCGGCCAGCACCATCGCCAGGCTGTACGGCTCCTCGCCGGAAGAGCATCCGGCGGACCAGGCCTTGAACCTTACCCCGCCGGCCCGCTCGCGGCTCCGCGCCGGCAAGACAACCTCCCGCAAATAAGCGAAGTGTTCCGGCTCGCGAAAGAAGTCGGTTTTATTGGTTGTGATGGCATTGATGAAGTGTTCCCGCTCCTCGCCGTTGGCGGAGGCGAAGAAGTACTCGGCATAACGCTCGAGCGACTCGAGCCCCAGTTCGCGGACGCGGCGCAGGAGACGGCTCTGCACCATCGCCGCCTTCGAAGCGGGCATCTTGATGCCGAGCTCGCTGCCGATGAAGCGCGCAAATCGGCAGAAGCTCGCGGGCGAAAGCTCGACCGGGTCGGTGGGGTGCGCGCACGGCGTCAATGGGCCAGATGCCGTCATTGGTGGGGCTCCCGGTTCCACGCCGCTGCCACCGCATCGAGCAGGTCCTCGCGCGAAAATGGCTTCTGGAGAATCTGGCAGGCACCCAGGTGCCTGGCGACGGCCAGCATGTTTCGTCGTCCGGCGACCCCGCTCATGGCCACGATGGGCAAGCACGGGTGAACCCGTTGCGCGTCCCGGATTACTTCCAAACCGTCCTCATCCGGCATATAGATATCGGTGAGGATCAGATCGAAAGCTTCGCGTTGCAGCATTTCGACGGCGCGTTTCCCGTCGCTGCAGGTAATCACCATATGGCCGGCATTGACGAGCATCGTCTCGATTACCTGCAGCGCGGAAGGCGAATCGTCTATTACCAGAATCCTCGGCATGGCGTCTCCCCAGCGCTCGTCAGCCTTCCGCGGCCGGCGCGGGTTCGCCAAGTTGGTGGCCCGCCGCCTCGACCCGCGCCACGTCCTCCGACGAAAAGACAGCGTTGACGTCGAGGATGATGATGAAATCGTCGCCGCGTTTCCCCATCCCCTGAATGAAATCCGTCCGCCACCGCATGGCGATCCGCGGCGCCGGATCGATCGAGCTCGGTTCGAGTTCGATCACTTCGTGCACGCTGTCGGCGATCCCGCCCAAGACCGTGGCTTCACCGTCCAGCTCCAGTTCCATCACGATAATCCGCGTGTGCACCGTATCGGTTCCCGGCGCCAATCCGAAGCGCAGACGCAGATCCACTACCGGCGTCGCCTGCCCGCGCACGTTCACGACACCGCGCATATAGGCGGGTGCCGTGGGTACCTTGGTGATCTGCGATACTTCCAGCACCTCGCGCACCTGGGCCACGTCGATGGCGAACAGCTCGTCGCCCAGTTTGAACGTCATATACTGCCGTGTCTCGGTAATCATTTTTCCTCTCCGTTTCACGCCCGATAGGGGGCGAACTCGCGATCGCGCGCGTCGGCGCCGCCGCTGTCGGTATCGAGCTCGATGGCGGTTCCATCGGAATTGACGGCCCGCTGCATCCCGGTCAGCGAGATTGCCGTGCCGCTTCGATCAGCGGCTTTCTGGGGGATCGGCGCCTTCCTGGCCTGGGGCGCACGCGCGTGTTCGTCGCCGCCGACCTTGAAGAAGGCGATGCTGGACTGGAGCACTTCGGCCTGGCCGGACAGTTTCTCCGCCGTCGAGGCCATCTCTTCGGAAGCCGCCGAGTTTTGCTGGATCACCTGGTCCAGTTGCTGGATGGCCTTGTTGACCTGGTTGGCGCCGGTGCTTTGTTCGGCGCTGGAGGCAGCGATCTCCCGCACCAGTTCCGCCGTCTTCCGAATGTCGGGAACCAGCTTGGCCAGCAGCTCACCGGCGCCCTCCGCCGTCTGCACCCCCTCTGCGGTGAGCCGGTTGATCTCGGCCGCGGCGGTCTGGCTGCGCTCGGCAAGCTTGCGCACTTCCGAAGCGACCACCGCAAATCCCTTGCCGTGCTCACCAGCGCGGGCAGCTTCCACCGCCGCGTTCAGCGCCAGCAGGTCCGTCTTGCGCGCGATTTCTTCGATGATGCCGATCTTCTCCGCCACTTGTTTCATGGCGCACACGGTTCGCACCACCGCCTCGCCGCCGGAGCGCGCGTCCTCGGAGGCTTTCGAAGCGATTTTGTCGGTCTGGCGCGCGTTGTCGGCGTTCTGGTGGACGCTGGCCGCCATCTCCTCCATGGCGGCGGTAGTCTCTTCGGCCGAGGACGCCTGCTCCGAGGCACCCTGCGAGAGCTGCTGCGCCGTCGCGCTCATCTCTTCGCTCCCCTTGGCGACGTAGGCGGCGGCCGCCGTTACCTGGGACACCGTCTTGCGCAGGTTCTCCAGCATGCGCACCAACGCGTGCCCCAGAACGTCCTCCTCGGAAACGGTTCTGGCCTCGACGGTCAGGTCCCCCTGGGAGATCTGGCCGGCCACGTGAGCTACGCTCTTCAACGTATCGATCGACTGGTTGACGTTCAACTTGAGGGCGTCGAACTCGCCCTGGTAGTGGTCCGAGATCTTCGGCGGAATCTCTCCTTTGGCGATCTGGGCCAATCTTCCGCCAGCGGTGTGAAGCGGACCCGCGATCGCCTCCAGGGTGTCGTTCATGCCCTCCATGACCCTGCGATATTCGCCCTGGTGCTTGCCTACGTCCGCACGTTTCGAGAGATCGCCCTTAAGGGCGGTGGCCGACAGCTCTTGTGCGTCGCGGACCAGGGCGTTGAGGTTCTGCACCATCCGGATCAGCGCCTGGCCGAGAGCGTCCTGCTCGGAAAGGGCGTTGGGTTTGACGCTCACATCGCCCTCGGAAATCTTGACGGCCACGTTGGCCGCGCCTTTCAGGTTCTCCACCATGGCGTTCATGGCCGTGAGCATGCGGCCGAACTCGTCGGTGGAGGTCGTCTCCACCGTGTGGGTGAGGTCCCCCTGGGCGACCCGGTTCACCAGCCCTACGGCCGCCGCCAACGGGCGCGTGATGCTCCTCACGATGAACCATGAGATCGAGGCCGCGATAAAGAAAGCCAGGCAGATGCCGATCAGCACGCCGATACGGGCGCCGGTCACGGCCTCCTGAACCTCTTGCGAGCGCTCGTCGGCCGCCGCCTTGCTGTTCGAAACCACGTTGGCCGCGGCTTCCAGGTATTCCGCCTCCAGCGATCTGACCTTTCCTTCCACCAGTTCCGCCGCCTGCTTTTTCGCCCCTGCCGTCCCGGTGCGGCTGAGTTTCAAAGCCTCGTCGCAAGCGGCGACATAGGCGTTGCGGGCCGCCATCAGAGCGTCGAACAGAGTGCGCTCCTTATCGGTCGATATCAGTTTCTGGTACTCGTCCCGAAACCCCCGGTTCCGCGTGCGCGATTCTTGCAAGTCGGCTTCCATGCGCGCCATCTCGCCCTTATCGGCGGCTCCGATGTGCTGCAGAATAAGGCTGAATTCCTTCTGAATGCCATTCTGCACCTGACCGGCGAGATACACTCCCGGAAGCGAATTCCTGGCGATTTCGGCGGATAGCTTTTCGATTCCTCCCACCTTGCCATAGGCGAACAAACCGAGCGCCACGGCGACTGTGATTACCATGCTAAAGGCGGATGAAATCCGTGTTCCGATCCTCAAATTCTTCATATCGCTCCCCTTTCAACCTTGTCTTGCAATGCGCCGGGCAATCTCGGGCGCCTCCGGTCCATCGCGAACCTGGGCCGGATCGGCGGAAGACAGCTCTTCGCCCGGTTGGAACGTCGTATATGGCCGCGTCTCGGTAAAGGCACGAGTTCCGTGTCACTCCTGATAGGGGGCGAAATCCCGGTCCTGGGGATCACCGCCGCCGCGATCGATATCCAACTCGATGCCGGTGCCGGCCGAATTGACGGCGCGCTGCATCTTCGCCAATGAGGCAGCCGTGCTTCGGTCGCCGGCTCTCGCAGCGACCGGCTTCGCGCGCGCATAAGCGCGGCCGGCCGCCTTCCCGGCCTGAGGCTGGCGCGCCTGATGCGTTTCGCCAACTTTGAAGAAGGCGATGGAGGACTCGAGGAACTCGGCTTGAGTGGACAGCTCCTCCGCCGTCGAGGCCATTTCCTCGGAAGCGGCAGCGTTTTGCTGGATTACCTGGTCCAGTTGCTGGATCGCCTTGTTGACCTGGCCGGCGCCGGTATTCTGCTCGGCGCTGGCGGCGGCAATCTCCCGCACCAGTTCCGCCGTTCTCTGAATATCGGGCACCAGCTTGGCCAGCAGCTCACCGGCCCCTTCCGCCGTCTGCACGCCGTCGACGGTGAGCCGGCCGATTTCAGCCGCGGCCACTTGGCTGCGCTCCGCCAGCTTGCGCACTTCCGAGGCGACCACCGCAAATCCCTTGCCGTGTTCGCCGGCGCGGGCCGCTTCGACGGCGGCGTTCAGCGCCAGCAGGTCCGTCTTGCGGGCGATTTCTTCGATAATGCCGATTTTCTCCGCCACTTGTTTCATGGCGCCCACGGTTCGTTCCACCGCGACGCCGCTCAGCCGCGCATCGTCCGCCGCTTTGGCGGCGATCTTATCGGTCTGGCGCGCATTGTCGGCGTTCTGTTGGACGCTGGCCGCCATCTCTTCCATAGCGGCGGTGGTTTCCTCGGCGGAGGACGCCTGCTCGGTCGAGCCCTGCGACAGTTGCTCCGCCGTCGAGCTCATCTCCTCGCTGCCGGAGGCGACATTGGCGGCGGCCGCCGTTACCGCGGAAACCGTCTTGCGCAGATTCGCCAGCATCTTGGTCAGCGCTTGGCCTAAGGTGTCGTTCTCCGACAGCGCCTTGGCCTCAGTAGTGAGGTCGCCCTCGGAGATCCGGACGGCGACGTAAACCGCGTTGTTGAGGTTTTCCACCATCTGCTTCAAGGCCTGCCCCAGAGCGTCCTTCTCCCCAAGCACGGCCGGCTCCACCGTGAGATTGCCCTCCGCGATCGCCAGCGCGACGGCGGCCGCCTTCCGAAGGTTGTCCACCATGCGGTTGATGGCCGCAATCGTCTCTCCCAGTTCATCGCGCGAGAGCACGTCTCCTTTGTGGGTGAGGTCGCCGGTGGCCACTTTGCCGACCAGATCGACCGCCGTAGCGAGCGGCCGAGTGATGCTGCCAGCTACGAAAATGGAGATGCACAGAGCCGCGGCGAGGGCCACGGCCAGTCCGGCCAGTACGCCGGTCTTGGCGGTGGAAACACTGCCTTCGACCTGCTTGCCGGCGTCGTCGGCCTGCGCCTTGTTGTAGGCAACCATCGCCGCGGCCGCCTCTGCGTATCTGCGGTACAGCGGCTTCACCTTCAGGCCGACCACCGCCAGGGCCTCCTCTTTCCGGAGCGCATCGCTCTGCCGCAGTGCTTCGTCCATGGCGTCGGCCAGGGCGGTGCGGGCCGCGCCGGTGGTCTCGAACAGGTCCCGCCCTCTTTCCGAGTCGATCAGCTTTTCATAGTCGGCGCGCTGTTTGGCGTTCTGAGAGCGAATCTCCCGGATATCCGCGCCGAGGCGCTCTTTCTCCGCCTTGTCGGCCGCCAGGACGTGCTGGACGACGAGGTTATATTCCGTGGACACATTGTTTACGATCTGCCCGATTGCGTAAACCGTCGGCAGCGCGTTCCGCGTGATTTCGCTGGCACTTCTGTCGATGCCGCTCAGCCGGTTGTAAGCAAATATACCGAGCGTCATGGCTATCGCAATCACTGCCGCGAAGCCCGCGCCGATCCGTGTTCCGATCTTCCAATTCTTCATTCGATGTCCTGCCTTCCGTTCCGCTAGCCGCGCGGCATGCCGTCAGCCGCCGCCACATTGTGGCGCGGGGCCGCCCCATTGGCGCCCGGCTGCCTCGACCCCCGCCACTTCATCCGGCGAGAAGACCGCGCTGCCGCGAGGAGAGTGACGAAGCCGCCGCCGCGCTTCCCCGTCCCCTGAATGAACTCCGTCCGCCACCGCATGGCAATCCGCGGGGCCGGATCGATGTTGGCCGGTTCGAGTTGGGTGATCTCGGATATTCCCAGCACCTCGCACACCTGGGCCGCCTCGATGGCAGACTCGTTGCCCAGTTTGAACGTCATACACTGCCGCGTCTCGGTAATCGTGGGCATCGTCGCAGCTCACTCTTGATATGGCGCGAAATCCCGGTCCGCGGAGTCGGCGCCGCCGCTGTCGATATCCAGTCGGACGCCGCTCCCGCCGGAGTTCACGGCGCGCTGCATTTTCGCCAGCGAGGCGGCGGCAACTCGGTCGCCGGCTTTCGGGGCAACCGGCTTCGCGTGAACGCGAATACCGGCCGCCTTCCCGGCCTGCGGCTGGCGTACCTGGTGCGTGTCTCCGACCTTGA
>Ga0182016_10000865_pt1 | contig 37637 bp, 35 predicted proteins | sample 712S2MmetaG_FD_120491 | JGI IMG/M metagenome (GOLD analysis project Ga0182016, IMG submission 120491) | Permafrost microbial communities from Stordalen Mire, Sweden - 712S2M metaG | ecosystem: Environmental > Terrestrial > Soil > Wetlands > Permafrost | place: Sweden: Stordalen | collected...
ATTCCCTGGCCAAGGCGGTCTTGTCCATGCGGTCGATTTTTTCAGAGACGGCTTCCTGCACCGCATGGCTGCGGCTGCGAAACGACCTCGTTCTGACCAATCTATCCAGCCGCCGCAATATGGTTTGGTCCATTGAAATGGCCACTTTTGTCGCACTCATAACGATGAGTCATTGTAGGATTCTGCTGGAGACCAGTCAATTCTGTCTTTCCCCTTCCATCCTCATCACTTAACTGGTAAATCTTGCGGGCCAATTTGACTTTCGCCCTCGCCTTCTCTTGGTCTGGGAGGCGTTGAGGCTTCCCCTCGTAATAGCGGCGGCGCAAGATCTCCACCGCATCTTACGTTACTTGTCTTTTCTTTGGCATGCTTCCAAAAATCAGGGCAGTCATTACGGTTCAACCTGTCGCCAACCGCATGGCCGCAAAAAGGTCTTTGCCGGCTGCCACGGAGACCGGGGTTTTACTTTTTTCATCGCCCGATTCGACTAAATCTGGCGGGATTTCCCGCAGGAACGGGGAGGGGTGGCAGGGCATGGCTTCGCCATATTTCTTGCGGGTGACACAATGGCTCAAGGTCAGGGTGAGCATGGCCCGAGTCAGCGCCACGTAAAAGAGCCGCCGCTCCTCATCCATCGTTCCTTCCACCTTGGAACGGCTGTGGGGAAGAAGTCCGTCCTCGAGGCCCACAATATGGACGTGGGGAAACTCGAGGCCTTTGCAACTATGAACGGTGATGAGGGTGACGGCGTCCCCGGTGTTTTCCTTCTCCTCCTCCCGGTCGGAGTCCAGGCTTAAATTGTCCAGAAAATCTTGCAGTTGCGCCGCGGGCTCCCCGCCGGGGGCGGGCAAAGTGGAGATCAAGTCACGGAGGTTTTCGATTCTGTTGTCGGCCGTTTCCTGGTTTTTTTCACCGCGCCGCAAATCCGCCTCATACCCAGTGTCGGCCAGGAAGGTCGAGGCCCAGGCGGAAAGCGAAACTATCTGACCCGCGCGCAACCGCTCGTGCTGGCCCTCAATGAAAGTGACGAATTCGACCACCGCCTCCCGGGTCCGCGCCACAAATTGCGCCTGCACATCCGTATGCCGCATGGCGGTGAAGACGGAGCACTTCCGCTCGTGGCTGGCGGCCAGCAAACGTTCCATCGTGACGTCACTCAAACCGCGAGGCGGGACATTGGCGATGCGCAGCAGGCTGATGTCGTCGTGCGGGTTGACGAACGCCTTCAAGTAAGCCAGGAAATCCTTGATCTCGCGCCGGTCAAAATAGCTTTGGCCGCCCACGACATGGTAGCGAATGCCCGCCTGGCGCAAGGCGGTTTCCAGCGGGCGCGATTGCTGGTTGGTGCGGAAAAGAATGGCCTGATCCCGCCAGGGCACGCGTTGCGCGAGACGGGCAAACTCGATGATTTCCGCCGTGCGCCGCGCCTCCTCCTCGTCGGAACTGAAGGTATGCAACGTGATGCGGGCCCCCTGGCCCTTGTCTGACCAGAGGTGTTTGCCGCGCCGCCGGACGTTATTCTTAATGACTGCATTGGCGGCGGAGAGAATAGTGTTGGTGGAGCGATAATTCTGCTCCAGTTTGATCACTTTGAGACCAGGATAATGCTTTTCCAGATCAAGGAGGTTGGCCGATTCCGCGCCGCGCCAGCCATAAATGCTTTGATCATCGTCGCCCACCACGCAGAGGTTGCGGTGGGCCGAGGCGAGGTGGTGGATCAACTGGAACTGGGCGGCGTTGGTGTCCTGGTATTCATCCACCATGATGTATTTGTACTTCTCCCGGCATGCTTGCAGCACCGTCGGATGCTCATTGAAGAGCTGCAGTGTCAAGAGGATCAGGTCATCAAAATCGACCGCGTTGCAGGCGCGCAGGGCGGTTTGATAGCGCGACTGGACATGCCGGGCCAGCGCCGCCGTATTGGGGTCTTGAAAAGCCGCCGCCCGTTCGCCGCCGTTGCGAAAGCGGCTTAGCAGGCCCAGCACGGCGCCGGCATCGACCTTCGCGCCGGGGCCGGAAATATGGCTGAGGATTTTCTTGATCGCGCTCAGTTGCTCCGACTCACTGTAAATGACGAAATTTTTCTTGTAGCCGAGAGCTTCGATATGCTGGCGGAGGATGCGCACGCCGAGGGAATGAAAAGTGCAAATGGTCGGGCGCGCCGGTTTTTCCTCGCCGGGTGCGGCGCGTTTCCGGCCGATTAATTCCCGCACGCGTTCCTGCATTTCCCGGGCCGCCTTGTTGGTAAAGGTGACGGCCAGGATATGCCCCGGTGGAACGCCTTTTTCCACCAAGCGGGCCACGCGAAAAGTGATGACGCGCGTCTTGCCCGTGCCCGCCCCGGCGAGAATCAAGACCGGTCCGGAGGAAGTCTCGACCGCCTGTCGTTGCGCGGGGTTTAAGGTAGCTAAATTCAGCATGAGCGCAGGCGAGTGTAGAGAGCCTCGCGGCGAAGGCAAGGCGGGAGCGAAAAGAACGAAAAGAAGAGCGATTCGGAAAAGGCAGGGCACCCCACGGCGTGCGCGCCACGCTGCGTTGCGGATGATTTTGAAGGCGGCATAATGTCAAATAGAAATTATGTTAAACAGGAGACAACGGAGAGAAGCAGAAATTGGAACTCCGTTATCCCTGTTTCCTCCTGTTCTTGATTTTATGTTCCTGATTGCGGTCGCGCGGGGGAGCCTTCCCAGCGGGTCCCGGCCGGCAAGCGTTCGCCTTTGGCCACGAGAGTCATCGGGCCAAGTCGCGCATCGTCGCCAATTTCGCTGTCATACAGAATGGTGCCGCGCACGCCTACGGTTACGCGCGCGCCAATCTTGACCAAGCCGATTTTCATGACCCGGTCTTCAAACAAATGGGTTTGCGGCCCGCTCCACGCGTTCAACTCCGCGCCCTCTCCGATGCGCACACAATCAAATTCCGTCAGGTCGGTCGTATTCAGATAAACGGCCCGGCCAATGCGAACGCCTAGCAAACGAAGCGCCCAGGGCAGCATTGGAGTTCCGCGCAACACTTCCAAAAAATTCGGCGCGGCCAGCGATTCGTACAAATTGGTCACCGCCTCGCTGATCCAGACAAAAGGCGTCCACATCGGCGCGGCGCGCGGTCGATACCGGCCCACCAACAGCCATTTGAGGGCGACGACGAGAAGGAACGAAGCCAAGCCAAAAAGAAGGCCCGCGACCACCAACCCAGCCGCGATCTTGGCCAGCCAGTCATCTTCCTCCGCCAGCGGCATGACCAGGACGACGATCAGATAGCCCGCCGCAATCACGAAGGCCATCGGCAGCACGATGCGCAAACCTTCCACCAAACCGCGTCCCCAGCGCCGCCAAAGCGAAGGGCGAAAAGTCAGCGATGCGGGGAAGCCGCGCACACATTCGCGCGCCGGCAGGAGCAACGGTGGCGAGCCCATCCAGGTCTGCCGCGGTGTCATTTGTTCGTTGCGCGGCGCGCGCGTCTGCACGCCAATCAACACATCCTCCGGCACGATCGTTCCATCGGGCAGGTAAGCGCCGTTGCCGACGAAAGAGCGGGCGGAGACGCCCGTTGGTTTGAGGATCATCCAGCCGCCGCGCGTTTCCTCGTCGCCCAGCAGCGCGCCGTCGGCGATAAAGCAATCATCCCCGAGTGTCAACAATTCTGGGACGACACCCTCCGCCGTGGAGATTTCCGCGTGCCGCCCGACGCGCGCGCCCAGGAGGCGCAGCCAGAAGGGGGCGAAGATCGAAGCATAAAGGCCGTGGAGACTGCTCAGGCTGTTGGCCTGAATGAGGGTCATGAAACGTTTCCGCCAAAACGCCAGACCATGCACCGGAAACGTGCCCGCCCATTGGCGCGGCAGCATCCGCCGCAGCAGCGCTGTTCCCAGCATCGTCAAGCCCACCAGCACGGCGCTGGCGGGGATGGCGAGGAAAAAGAACAAGGCGAAAGCGGCCAGCGGACTTTGTTCGGAGTCAAAAATATTCCACGTATGGACATCCATCCAGTCAATCATCATGAAGGCCGGAAAGAGCGGCAGAAAAAACCAGACCGACACCGCGATCGCGCTGGCGGCGGAGGCGAAACCGAGCCAGCAATGGCGTAACCCGGAAAGTTGCGGACGGGGCGGAGGCGGAGCGGAAGCAAGATGCGGAACGCCAGCGGCCGGAGCGCCTTCCCACGTTTGGCCGGCGGGGATGACCCGCCCGGCAGCCAAAGCGGAGAGCCCTCCGAGGCGCGCGCCGGGGCCGATGGTCGTGTTCTCCTCCAACACGGCGGCGGAATCGACCGAACAGTCGCGTTGCAGGCGCACCGGTCCCAGGATGAGTTCGCCGCCTTCCACCCGGGCGTTTTCAATATTGACGGAAGCGCCGATGCTCACACCGTCCTCCACTTCCAGCAGTTCGGGCGCGCCTAGGGTGAGGCCGTCAATCAGGACATCGCGCCCGATGCGCGCACCGAGCGCCCGCAGGTAGAGAGGCAGCCATACCGTTCCCGCCAATTGATACACATCCGGCAAATCGCAAAACTTCGTTCCCAGCCACCAACGGAAATAAACCGCGCCCCAGAGCGGATAACGCCCCGCCCGCAAGCGTCCAGTCAACAATCGCTTGCCGGCGATGGCCACGGCGAAATTGGCCAGTTGCGCCAGCACAAAGGTGGCCAGCGAGTAGAAAACCGCCCGGACCATGCTGTCGCCCGGATCACCGGTGAAATAATGATAAACAAAGAACGGGGCCAGCCAGTCCGCCATGTGCAGAAGAACGAACAGCGGCACGGCGGCCGACTGGGCCGCGCCGCACAGCAAACGGCGGCGGAGCGGAGTTGGTTGGTGAGGAGGAAGGATTGGCGGCGGTTTGAGTTGCCGCTGTCTTTCCAGAGAGAGCGCCAGCCGCCCAACCGTCCGTTCCTGATAAACTTCCCGCACACTCAGGCCGGCATACTCCGGTTGCCGGCGCAAAAGGGAAATCAGCCGCGCGGCCAGCAACGAATGTCCTCCCAAATCATCAAAGAAATCGTCCTCGGCGGAAAAGGACCGGCCCGGGAAGAGCGTTTCCAACGCCGTCCACAGGGCCACTTCGCCAGGCGGTCGCGTGGCGGCGGTTTCCCGGTTTGGCGCGGTGAAATGCAAGGGCGCGGAGCGCAGGGCCTTGGCGTCAATCTTACCCGAAGGAAGCAGCGGCAAATGGGGAATGATTTCAAAATGAACCGGAACCATGTAAGAAGGAAGCCGGGCCGCGAGAGCTTGCCGCAGTTGCGGCGAAACGACATCCTCACCGGTCTTGGGCACGATAAAGGCTACAAGCTCCTCACTTTCTCCCAAGGGGCGCAAGACCACGGCTCCCGCCGCCACACCCGGCAAAGACTTCAGCGCCGCCGTAATCTCCTCCAACTCGACCCGGAACCCGCGGACTTTCACCTGCTGGTCCGCGCGTCCTTGGAAATGAACGCGTCCCTCGGGATCGATTCGCGCCAAATCTCCAGTCAAATACATCAACTCTTCGCCGGCAGCGGACGCGGCCGGATTGGGCACGAAGCGTTGCGCGGTCAGGTCTGGACGGCCCAGATAGCCCAAGGCCAGCCCCGGCCCAAAAATGCACAGTTCGCCGGTCTCGCCTGCGGGCAAGGGACGCCGTTGGCTATCCACGACGAGCAGGCCATAGTTTGGCAGCGGTTGCCCGATGGTGACCGGCTGATTTGGTTGCAGCGCCGCCAGACTCGCGGACACGGTGGTCTCCGTGGGGCCATAGGTATTGAAAACCCTTCGGCCTGGGCGCAAGAGCCATTGCGCCAGCGCCTCCGGACAAGGTTCGCCTCCCACATTGATCAGCCGCACCGACGGCAACGGGTCGGAAACCAACCCCAACAAAGTCGGCACAGCATGGAGCGCCGAAACGGCATGGTGATGCAAGAATTGCGCCATCAAATCCGGATCGCGGACCACCGTTTCCGGCGCCACGCAGAGGGTCGCGCCGACGAGGTAGGAAATCCAAATCTCCTCGAAGGACATGTCAAAAGCGGTCGAGAATCCTTGATAAACGCGGTCCGTTTCGCGCACGCCGAGTAACTCGTTTTCCGCCCGCAAAAAGTGGCAAATGCCGCGTTGACTGATGACGATGCCCTTCGGCTGTCCGGTCGAGCCGGATGTGTAAATTACATACGCGGGGTCGGTGGGTTTGGGCGCGGGCAAGGGTCCCGCCGGGGATTCACCCTCGGTTAGTTCTTCAAGGGTCCAAACCTGGACCGGGGATTCGCGGAGCCGCCCGCTCCATTCGCGGCAGGTCAGCAAGCCGGCCGCTTGCGCCGATTGCAGACACATTTTGACCCGGTCCAAGGGAGTTTCGGCGTCAAAGGGCAGCCAGGCCGCGCCGCTTTTGGTGATAGCTACCTGGGCCGTCAATAAATCCGCACCGCGCGGGAAAAACAATCCGACGATGCGGCCCGGCCCGGCTCCCCGCCGCGCCAACGCCGCGGCCAACTTCTCGCTGGTGGCGTCCAACTCCTGGTAAGTGATCTGCCCCGCCCCCCAAACCAAGGCCGGATGATTTGGACGCCGCCGGGCCGTCGCACGAAAGATGTCCCCCAAACATTCCACGCGGAGAAGATCGGGGCGCGCCGGACCGCGCAAAACCACACCCGAGGCGGGGTTAGCCGCCGCCTGCGTTGGAGTTTCGGTCCTTGGATGCACCGTGAGTTTAATACGCCATGAGCGAGGAAGAATCGAGCAGTTCCTGGTTTGGAGCCGCACTGTTATTGTTCGAGTTCAAGCGGCAAGGCGCAACCAAAGCCTGAAGACCCTGAACGCGCGGTGGCGCGGCGCGGCAGAGCCGCAACCAAAATCTTAAACAGGAGGGAACGGAGTTAACGGAGAAAACCGGAAGGAGAAGACTTTGCCGACAATGCGGAGTCCTCGGAAATGGCACTGCAAAGACGCAGCGCATCCAGCCGCAAGCAGAGGCTGAAGACCTTGAACTTGCGTCGAATCGCAACGCGGCAAGCCGCAAACCAAAATTCACCACGAAGGTCACGAAGGTCACGAAGAGCGGGAAGAAAAGGATGTCAATCCCGTTCATCCTGTCCAATCTTGCTGGTCTTAATTGCCTTGTTCCGGCTTGGCGGGATTTGAGCTGGGCCAGGGGAGGAGGTTTGGCGGCGGTCGTGTTGCCGAGGTGGGTTTGGATCGCAGCAGGCAGTGCGGCGACGGCCAAATCAGTTTCTGATCTATTCATCCTGCGGCGATGATGCCGCATCAGGCGTCAAACTAAAATCCTACCGAAGGAATTTTGGACGAAATCTAACAAATGGCACTCCTGCGGCAGGACGCACGCGCGCCAACGGCACCGGAGGCCACGGCAAATGTTTAAGGTGAAAGCACGGCCCCAACGTCCTCAAACCTGCCCCTTGTCAATTGTCGAATGTTCAGATGACCCTAATGCGTTCTCGCTTCTTCCTCGCCCCGCAACGCGGGGAGAGGATTGAGGAGAGGGGTTTGATTTTCTTTGGTGATCTTTTATTCTCCTAAACCATGAGCATTATCGCCAAAGCCCGCCGCCTCCGCGCTGAGCAAACCCAGGAAGAAAAAGAACTTTGGCGGATGCTCAGGGCTGGGCGATTTGCTGGATTCAAATTTCGCCGCCAGCATCCAATGGGGATTTACCTTCTGGATGTTTATTGTCCCGCCGCAAAACTGTCCGTCGAATTGGATGGTTTTCAGCATGGCGTGCCTGAGCAGCAGAGGCACGATGAGGAGCGCACGAAGTTTCTCAAAGCTTTCGGCATCGAGGAACTCCGATTCTGGAATGATCAGTGGCGGACAAATCGCGACGGGGTCTTGCTCGAAATCTGGAATGCTTTGCATCGTCGGACTGGTTGCGTGGTGGTGTTGCGGAAAGAGCAAAACCAGCGGTATTTGCCGCCGAGCGTTGATCAATTGACTCAGCCGCCAACCAAACCGGCCTGAACCAGAGCGTTTTCCTGCTTTCCGTGTACCGTCAAACCTAAAAAAAGCCTCCTCTCCCCATCCCTCTCCTCCACAAGTGTGTGGAGGAGAGGGGGATAGAGCACCGCGCGCCTAGTTCATCGATTCAACGCGAACGGTTTTCAGGGAAATCTCTGTCAAAAACCCGCGCTCCACTCTGATGCAATCCATCACGAAATGGAGATCTTTCGCCGTGGCGCTTTCGCCCACGGTCCGCTTCGAGAACACAGCCGGAAGAACGTCTGCTCCGGCCATTTTAAATAATCCAGGTTGAAAATAGTCTGAATCTAGTCTAATTTTGGTCGCAAAATGAAAACATGCAGTCTGAGTGAGGCGAAGAGTTCCCTTGGCAAGCTGGCTGACGATGCCCTGGAAGGGCGTCCAACGGTCATTGTCCGGGGCGGAAAGTTGGTCGTTTTGAAGGCCTACGAACCGTCCGACCCCGATGAATTTGACGCCCTGATCGATGCGGGCATGAAGAGTGAACATTTCCCGCTGGCTGATTCCGTTTGGGATGGAATCCGCCAACGCGGGCGGAAGCTGGCGCGAAAACTTAAATGAAGGCTCGAATTAGCGCCCGGGCGCAAACCGACCTGGAACGCATTTTCGCTTTCATCTACGCTCGCCAAGGCTCAAGGGCGGCTGAGCAGTTTCTTGAGTTGGCGCGAGAAGCCGCTGGATTCCTGGCACAACATCCACTGGCGGGTCCGCATCCAAGATGGGCCACCCGCCATCGATCCTTGCGGTTTTGGGTCATCAGCCGAACGAATTATCTTATTTACTATCTCCTGGATGACCAGGGCGTGAGCATTGAGAGAGTCTTGGATGGCCGTCGGGAATTCGTGCGCGTTGTTGAACTCTGCATGAAAGCCTCCACCTAAAAAGAGCCTCCTCTCCCCGGCCCTCTCCTCCACAAGCGTGTGGAGGAGAGGGAGATGGAAGGGCGCACAACGAGTTTCGTGGAATCTCGGTCAGAAACCTGCGCTCCACTCTGACGTGATCCACCGCGTAATGGGGATAGTTATCGCCGGCACTTTTGCCCGCCGGCCGCTCCGCGACCCTATGCGGAAGAACGTTTGCTCCGACCGTTCTCCCGCCAGGCCCGGCGCGGCCAGCCGCACCCAAAGCCTTGGAAGCGTGGAGTCGCGCAGAGGGCGCGGAGACCGCGGAGAAAACCATTTTTCGCTTTCTTTACTCCGCGCTCTCGGCGCTCTCGGCGCGAGAGTTGGTCGCATGGAAAGGTTTGGCAAAAAGCAAAACATTTGGAAATGGCAATGCTGCGATGCGGCCGTGATTCGTTGAGAGTATAGGCCCGCATTCGCGGCTCGATGGCGGCGGCACATGATCTTTTGGCTCCTGTACGACGGATGAAGTGCGAAGAGGTTCCAAAGGAAGCTGGTCTTTTTTCGCGGCTGTTGGGACATTGGGCGGAAATCGTGTCGTTTGGCGATTTTTGCGGGAACTTTATTGCGTTTCATCACCCTTACTAAGACAGAGTGATATGCCAGGCCCGAATTTTGAAACCGTGGTGGCGGATTATTACGAGCCGCTTTACCGGTTCGCGATCAGCTTGACCCGCTCGGAGGCGGAAGCCTGTGACCTGGCGCAACAAACGTTTTATATGTGGGCGAAGAAAGGCCACCAATTGCGAGACCCGTCCAAAGCGAAATCCTGGCTCTTCACGACGCTCCATCGCGCCTTTCTGGAAACGCGCCGCACCTTGACGCGCTTCCCGCAAGCGGAGTTGACGGAAACGGAGGACGAACTGCCGGTGATCCTGCCTGAAGCGGCCGCCCGGCTGGATGCCCTGCAAGCGGTCGAAGCGCTGGGCCGGGTGAGCGAGTTGTATCGGGCGCCGGTGGCGCTTTTTTACCTGGAGGATTGTTCTTATCAGGAAATTGCCGACATGCTGGAAGTGCCCATCGGCACAGTGAAGTCCCGCATGGCTCGCGGTCTGGCCGAACTCAAGCTCGTTTTCGCCGGCAAGCACCGGGCTCGGCCGCAAACTGGAGGCCAAGGATGACTCTGGAAGAGGCCAAACAGATTCTCGCGTTGTTCCGGCCGGGAACGGCTGACGAAAAAGATGCCGCTTTCCAGGAGGCCCGCCAATTGGCGCAAAGCCAGCCGGATCTGGCGCGCTGGTTGCAGGAACATTGCGAATCCTACCTAACCCTGCGCCGAAAACTGCGTTCCGTGCCCGTTCCGCCCGGCTTAAAGGAACAAATTCTCGCGGAGCGGAAAATCCGCCGGGGCTTCTTCGAGAATTACTGGGTGCCTTGGCTGGCGGCGGCTGCGGCGGTGGTCTTACTCGTGGGGATTGGGTTCTGGTCCCGCTCGCCGCATCGCGTGAACGCGGAACATGCCGCTTATCGCAAGCGGGTGACGGAAGCGGCTTTGCGCGGGTATAACATGGAATTGACCACGCGCGATCCAGCGCAAGTGCGCCGCTTCCTCAAGACCAAAAATGCGCCGGCCGATTACACGCTGCCCTCCAAATTGCAAAGCGCCGAACTGGTGGGTTGCGCGGTCTTGCGCTGGCAGGGCGCGCCGGTCTCCATGATTTGCTTCCGGTCAGGACGGCCGCTGCCACCGGGTGACCAAAGCGATCTCTGGTTTTTTGTCACGTACCGGAACGCGGTGCCCCACGCTCCGTCGCCGGGCGCTACAGTCTTGGCCCGGGTGAATAAAGCGACCACGGCCAGTTGGTCCGATGAACAGAAGAATTATCTGCTGGCGGCGGTGGGCGATGAGGCGTTTTTGGAGAAATATCTGCGATGAGCATCGCGGAGAGGCCGGACGCCTCGTCGAGGCGTCCCTACCTCGCGGACGAGGAATTCTGTCTTACGCCGGGAGGCACTTCGATTGAAAATTGGTTATTGAAGATTTTTAATTGGCAATTGACTCGTCCCTTCAATCCGGCCAGAGAGAGACGCTCATGCGGGCGATGATCCAGTTGAAATCGCGCGGGTCGGATGAAGCGTCGATGGGCAGGTTGGCGAGGTCGGGCGCGGACGGCGGCGTGGTGCTGGGACATTGCCAGAGGTGCGCTTCCGCATGGCCATCCGCGTAAGAAAAAGTGGCCCCGCCATTGTGCCAGGAAGCAGGCAGGCGAATCCATTCCGGCTCATAGGCATGATTGACAAAATAACCATCGGAAATGCTGTCAGGATGTTCGTCCAAGAAAACAAAGATGCCGACGGGCGACGGAATGGTCGTCAATTTGAAAAATTGCGCGTACTCGGGATTGTTGGAATTGACGCCGGAAACGGTCAATTCCCCGGCGTCTCCGACGGAGGCGTTCATGGAGTAGCTGCGCGCGCGACTGCTCCAACCCGCCGCGCTTTGCAGCGCGCTCAGGACCGAATCGGAAGGGCAGCGGTAAACCGTGGCCACTCCCGCCAAATACGGGCCTAAAGCCGCGCGGGTCAGATCGGCCACATTGGTATTATCGGCGGTCAATTCCCAATCCAGCACGCCGGCGGCCCAATTGAGGTTGGTGCGGGTGGCCGCGCCGGCCAGGTTGTAAGGCAGGCGTTGGGCGTGGTCATCGGCATACATGAGCCAGGCGGCGGCCAGTTGTTTGTTGTTGTTTTGACAGTATGTGCCGCGCGCCCTCGCCTGGGCGCGGGCCAGGGCTGGGAGCAGCAGGCCGGCCAGAAGGCCGATGACGGCGACGACGACAAGCAGTTCAACGAGGGTGAATCCGCCGGGCGAGGCGGGTTGGGGGCCTGGTGGCGAATGAACTGCTCCATTCATCGCTCGGGTGGGTTTGGCTCACCGCCAGCCGGAAGGGGCGGCTTTGAGTTCGTTGATCATGGCCTCCAATTGCCGCGCGTAGCGGACAAAGCTGTTAAACACATCCTCCGCGCGCACCGACGTTTGGGCGTCGTGGAAAACGACCGCCACGTGCGGTTCGATGGAGATCGCCCCGTCATAGCCCCGCTGCAAGGCATCGGCCAAAATATCGCGCACTCGTCCCTGGCCTTCGCCTGGATAAGTGTAGTCGCAATCGTTTTTGCCCGGGACATAGACGGCGTCCTTGACGTGCAGATGGACCACATGATCGCGGATATGCTCCCAAAATTCCCATGGGTCCTGCCGCGGCCAGGGCTGCGGTTTGCGGCGGTCGGGATTAAAGACCGGATTGCCCGTATCAAAGACCCATTTCAAGCCGGGGCACTTTTCCAGCAATTCCAGGCCGTGCTCCCAACTCATGCCGCCGTAGTTCATGCAATTCTCATGGACCGGCTGCAAACCGGCGTCCAGAAAGCGGCGGGTGATTTCCGCGACGCGGGCAAAGACTTCCGGCGGCGTGCGGTTCTCTGTGTCTCCCGGTTTAAAACTCATGATGCGGACATATTTGGCGCCGACCCGTTGCATTCGCGGGATGCAACGCTGAACTTCCGCCAGCGTGACGTCAAACGGATCGGATATTTTCTTGGACCAGTTGGCGATGGCCGAACCGAAGCAGCAGACGCCCAGGCCGGCTTCGGCAAGTTGTCCCGCGGCGAGATCAAAAGCGCTGTCGGGAATATCGTGAAAATTGCCTTTGGCAAAGCCGGGCACCTCGACCGCGCGCATTTCCAAGTGGCTCCAGCCAAGCTGGCGGGCCGCTTTGATCTGCGCCGCCAGGGCCACGCCCGCCTCATCTCCGATGCCTGTGACAATCATATTAACGCCGAAAGGATTTGGTGAAATCTTCGTTCGAGACCTGGACGACTTTTTTCTCGAAGCGGGAGGCCGCGATCAGCTCGTTCAGTTTCTTCTCATAGGCGGAGCTGTCCAGCGGCAGTTCGACGGTCTGGCCCAGCAGGCCGGAATAGAGGAGGACGTTGGCCAATTCAATCGAATGAATGCCCTCTTCACCGGGCGCGATGAGCGGAGCGCCGTCGAGAATGGCGTCAATAAAATTTTGGGTCAGGGCGGCATGTTGCGCCGCCTCGTTGCCAAAGGGGATTTCGATGTTCCACACCGGCGGTTTTTTAAAACCCAGTTTGGAAGTTTTGCATTGCTCGAACATGGAAACCTCGTTGCGGGTAAAATGGAGTTGGTCGTTTTCCAGCAGGAGCCGTCCCATTTCCCCGGCAATTTCGAAACGGTTGGCTCCGGGCGCCTCACCCGTGGAAGAGACAAACACCCCGGTGGCGGCATTGGGGAATTCCAGGTAGCCCGTCACGCTGTCTTCCACCTCGATGTTATGGAAGCGGCCCAACTGCACAAAGGAGCGCACGCGCGCGGGCATGCCCAAAAGCCATTGCAACAGGTCAAGCTGATGGAGGCATTGGTTGATGAGCACGCCGCCGCCTTCGCCTTTCCAGGTGGCCCGCCAGCCGCCGCTGGCATAATAAGCCTCGGAGCGGAACCAATCCGTCATGATCCAGGAGAAGCGGACAATCTGCCCGAGAGCGCCCTCGGTGATGAGTTTTTTGATCTTGGCATAGCGCGGCTCGATGCGTAATTGGAACATCGCGCCGAAGACTTGGCTGGGATGGTCCCGGCGCACGGCCAGCAATCGCTCCGCATCCGCTTTGTGGGCGGAGATCGGCTTCTCGACCATGACGTGCAGACCGGCCTGGAGGGCGGCAATGCCCAGGGAGGTATGCTGATAATGCGGCGTGGCCACGATCACAGCATCAACTTCCCGGGAACGAATCAGTTCCTCGCCCTCGGCAAAAATCTTCAAACCGCGCTGCTGATAAGGACGAAGCTTCTCGACAAAGGCGTCCGAGACGGCGACAAGATCGCAACGCTTGACCTTCCCCTCCAGCAGGTAGCTCGCGTGGTGGCTCCCGATGTTGCCCATGCCGATAATGCCAAGACGAACTGGTTTCATGGAAAAGAGCGATGAAAAGTTATTGACTAGGGGCGTCGGAGGTCAGGCGCAAGTCCGCCGGCTTGACTCCTTTTTTTCCTTGATTGAAACCAAACCAGGTCGGGTGGTACTCGCCCACGTAACTCACGTCGGCGCGCGCGGGAATCTTGTCGGTCAAACCGACTGTCCAATAGCAAGCGTTGACCAGCAGGCGGCGGAGGTCTTCGTTCTGCAGATCAACGGCGGCGCCTGTGGTGGTGGTCACGGTTCGCACCAATTTGCCGTTTTCGCCGGTGTAATCGCGCAGCCAGACGATCGGCATGAGAGGGTTGTTTTTCGGCCCGTCCAGCGGCGGATCAGTTGGTTTCATGCCGGAAAGCACCTGGCCCCAAACCAGCACCTGCGCGTCCTTTGGCAAGTGGGAAACGGTATAAACGTCGGTGGGCACCCAGAGGTCGGCCACGCCCCGCAGAATGGGGTGGCTGGCCAGCGGTGGATTGATCGCGCCGCGAGTGCTCTCCTTGCCGTGATCGCCGTGGTGGGAAACCCAGGTCTCTCCCAGCACTTGCTGGCCGAAGCCGCCCGGCCAATCTTGGTTTTGCCAATCGTACTTGGCATAGGCGCTCGAGGAGTTGGCCCCGTAGGCAAAGGCGTGCGTGCTGGTGCGCAACGCAATGATGGGCTTGCCGGCCTTGAGGTACTCCACGAAATGTTTCATTTGCTCGTCCGGCCAATGGCGGAAGCGCAGGAGCATCACGCACAAGTCGGCCGAGTCGAGCGCTTGCAGGCCCGGTTCATTCGTCTGCGTGACCGGGTCGATCGTGCCGTCCGCCGGGTTGATGGAAAAAAGGACGGTGCAGTTGAATCCGTGACGCAGAGCCAGGATTTTGGCCAGCATGGGCAAACCCTCTTCCGAACGGTACTCCTCATCTCCCGCCAGAAAGACGATGTTTTTTCCCTGGCCGGGGCCCGCCCCGCCTTGATAAACCACGGTTTCAGTATCAGGGGCCGCGGCAAAAACCAGCCCGCACGACACGGTTAAACTGAGGGCAAAACAGAACCACGCTGGAATCAGGGAGCGCATCATGGATACATTTGACCTTAATTCCCGCGCTCGTCAAGTCGCGCTTGGCTGTCTCTGCGGTTCCCTCGTGATCATGGTTTAATCCGGCGGAAACGGCGCGGTTTTTCGCCGGCTTTATTTGTGGGGGGGCCAGGAATCCAGCTTGGCCGGTTTTCAGGTCACCAAGCGAAGGCGGAACTCAATTCTCGTCGGCGTCTTGGGCGGCGAGGGCGGCGGTGACGACCGTGAGAATCAGCACGGTCAGCGCCAGAAAGGAGCCGGAGGATCTGTTCCTTTCATTATCAGCGGGCAAGCTCATTGTAATGTTGACATTCTTCGGGTTCAATCGTGGACTGCAACCGCCGCGTGGGGAGTGACCGGAGCCGCCAGGGTTTTTCCCACGGCCTCGAGCAGTTCATCAACGTCAAAAGGCTTCTCCAGCGCGGCCGCCAGTTGCAGGGAGGGGTTCTCGGCCAGCTCGCTCAACGGCAAAGTCCCGGTAACCATGATCACGGGCAGGCCTATGCGGGCCGCGCGCAATTTCCTGATTAAATCAATGCCGGTGAGAATGGGCATGTCATAGTCTGTGATGAGCAAATCGTAAGGTTCCGCCTGCAGCGCCGCCCACGCGAGAGCGCCATCCGGGGCGGTGTCAACGCGGTATCCGGCGTGGAGCAGCACGGCCCTGATGAGAGAGCGAATGGAGGTTTCATCATCCGCCACAAGAATATGATGGCGTGGCCGCTCCTGTTCCGGCTTTGGCACAACGCGTGGGCGATTATCATCCTTGCTCATGGCATTTTGAACGTAGCACAAAACAGTTGTTCCCGCCACCGGGAATCGTTGCGATTAAGAAAGGCTTGGAGGATGCGCCCTCCTCGCGGCCTGCCCGGGCCAAGAGCAACGCACCGAACACAACCGTTCTTATTCTCATAAGTAGTCATTAGTCTTCCTGCTTCATGTCGCGGCTGATCAGGTCTTGGAGCGCGTGCCGGGCTTCCTTGCCATCATAAAGCAGCGCGTGGACTTCATCGACAATCGGAACTGTGATGCCAAGTTTGCGCGCCAATTGATAGGCCGCGCGCGCCGTCGGATAACCTTCCGCCACGGTCCGCGTACTGCGGAGAATATCGGCGATTTTTTCCCCGCGTCCGGCCCTTTCGCCAAAGGAGCGATTGCGGCTGAGTCGGGAATGACAGGTCGCCACCAAATCACCCAAGCCGCTTAAGCCGGAGAACGTTTCCGGGTTGGCGCCGCACGCCTGACCCAAGCGCCTCATTTCGGCCAACCCGCGGGTAATCAGTCCCGCCTTGGCGTTGTCTCCCAAGCCCAGTCCGTCGCAAACTCCGGCCGCCATGGCCACGACATTTTTGATCGCCCCGCCCAATTCCACCCCCAATACATCCTGGCTTCGATAGACGCGAAAAGAGGGCCGGTGAAAGAGAACCTGCACTTGGCGGGCGATTTCCGGATCGCGATGCGCGGCCACCACGGCGGTGGGCGTTTCCCGAGCCACTTCCAGCGCCAGACTCGGTCCGGACAGCACGGCCGCGGCCGCCTTGGGCATGGTGGCGGCCAGAATGCCGGACATGGTCAACCCGCTCTCATATTCAATGCCCTTGGTCACGCTGACGGCCACGCCTTGAAAATGGGAAAGGCGGCCCGTAATTTCGCGGAAGTAGCGCGAAGGAATCGCGATAGCCAGCCAGCCAGCGCCCTGGATCGATCGTTCCAAGTCCGGTTCAAAGCGCAGGGCGCGGGAGACGTCCACCCCCGGCAAATAGATTTCATTTCGGCCGCTCCGGCTCATTTCCGCCAAATGCGCGGGATCATGTCCCCACAAGGTGACGGCATGCCCGTTCTGACTTAATAAATTGCCCAGCGCCGTCCCCCATGCGCCAGCCCCAATGACGGTCACATTCATGATCGGTTCCTGACGAAGCGACTCTCTGTCCCATTCAATAAACGGCGCACGTTTTCTTTGTGTTTATAGATGGCGAGGAGGGACAGCGCCGTCATCACCACCGTCATGGGCCCGCTCCGGTTCCAGTACCAGACGGCAAAGGGCAGGATGAGCGCCGCCGCCAGCGAGGCCAGCGAGACATAGCGGCTCACGACAAAAACTACGATCCACAGCCCGAGGGCGGTCAGGCAGGCGGCCGGCGCCCACGCCAAAACCACTCCTCCGCTGGTGGCGATGCCCTTGCCGCCTTTGAACTTGAGCCAGCAAGGAAAATTGTGGCCCAGGATCGAGGCCGCGCCGGCCGCCAGTTTGAGACCACCCGTCCCGGAGCCCGCCGCGGGAAAGAAATGCAGGGCCAGGACCGGGGCCCATCGCGCGGCTGCAAAACCTTTGAAAGCATCAGCCGCCAGGACGGCGATGCCCGCGTTCCGCCCCAGGACCCGGAAGACGTTGGTCGCGCCAATGTTTCCGCTCCCTTGGCAGCGCACATCAATACCCCGAGCTTTGCCCGCCAGGAACCCGGCCGGAATCGACCCTAGAAAATAGGAGACCACAACCACTAAAATGTATGCGTTGGTTTGCAAATGTTTTTCAAACTAAACTGCCTCTGGTCAGCTTGAAGAATGCCCGCGCAGTTTAAAAGCGGAATTTTTCTTCATGGCATGGAATGGGCGCGCGTTCCACCTACAATGAAATGTGTATTCCGGCCGATGTCGGCCGGCTTTGCGATCCTTATCGGACAAGTAAAGTTTTGGGAAAATGGCCTGCCAATTATTAAGGAAAATCGACAAGTTGAGGAGACAGCATTAGCATTGGCTGTTCATGAGTTTGCAGCAACAAGAACAAGGCCGAGGCCATGAATGGATCGATCAGCGGAGTCTGGCGCTGGACAAAGCCATTGCCGCCAAATTGCGCGCCCGACCTGAGTTGCTCCAGTGCGCGACAGAGACGCTTCAAAATTGGATCCGTCAACGCCAACCTACGGTGCCACAGGTCATGTTGGAGTGGCAGGAAATCCTCACCACCTGGTCCTTTGACAAGATCACTGCTTTGTTGACCAGCTCCGAACCGGAACCAACCCGATTAAGGCAGTCCAGCCCTTTTTGCGGGATCTTGACGCAACAGGAGCGAATGAAAATTTTTCAGGAGTATGAATCGTTTCGAACTTGAGCACCTCATTCGTGCATCCAGTGGAATTACCAACCAGAAGGAAATCGTCATCATTGGCAGCCAGTCAATCCTTGGACAGTTTCCGAATGCAACCCCAAAGTTACTTGTTTCAATGGAGGCGGATGTCTTCCCGTTGAACCAACCCCAGTTGTCGGACCAGATCGATGGCGCTATCGGCGAACGATCCATGTTTCATCAAAAATTCGGTTACTACGCCCACGGAATCAAAGCCGACGAAAAGAACCCGCCATCCCGGTTTTCAATCGAATAAGAATCTTGCTTCGCGCCCAACCCAAGGCAATCAGATCGTGAAATCATTTTTCAACCCAAAACGGACCATTGCTGAACTGAAAGAGTTGCGCGAACTGACCAGCAACGAGCACGGCGCGCAACGGGTCGCGTTCACCAAGACCTGGCTGGAGGCCCGCGCCTGGCTGGAAAAAAAACTCCGGGAATTGCCGGTGGAGACGCACCAGGATGCCGCGGGCAACGTCTGGAGCACGTTGCGCGGCGCCTCGGAACGCGCTCTGCTTCTGGGTGGCCACATTGACTCGGTGCCCAACGGTGGCTGGCTCGATGGCAGCCTGAACCTGCTGGCCGGACTGGAAGTTCTTCGCCGCATCCACGCCGAATATTCCGGCCATCCGCCGTTCACGGTGCGCCTGGTCAACTGGGCGGATGAGGAGGGGGCGCGCTTTGGCAAGAGCCTCTTTGGCTCCAGCGCCTGCGCGGGACACCTCCATCTGCCCGAAGCCCGCGCGCTGCGCGACCAGGACGGCATTTTCCTGGCGGAGGCTTTGCGGGAAATTGGTCTTGACTTGGAGCGCGCGGGCGACAGCGCCCGGGAACTCCGCCACGCCGCCGCCTACCTGGAATTGCATATTGAACAGGGGCCCGTCTTGCTGAATCTCGATTTGCCGCTGGGGGCTGTTCTGGGCACCTTTGGCGTCGAACGCCACGCCTTTACTTTCCGAGGGCAAGCCGCCCATGCCGGCAGCACACCGATGAATCTGCGCCAAGACGCCTTCCTCGCGGCGGCCAGGATGAGTCCGGAGATTTATCAAATCGCCCTTCGTCATGGCGGTGTGGCCACCATTGGTTCGTGCCTCACCAAGCCCGGGGTGCCAACGATTGTGGTGGAGGAATGCCGTCTGACGCTGGATGAGCGTCACTTGGAAGCGCGCGCCCTCGCCGCCATGCTGCGGGAGACGAGCGAGGCCGGCGAGCGCTTCGCCCGGGAAGGCGGCGTGAGGTTGGAACGGGAGAGGTTGCTGCAAATCGCCCCGGTTTTGTTCCAGGCGGAACTCATCGATCTTTGCGACGCCGCCATTCGCGAAACTTGCGGCCAAAGCCATCGGCTGCCCTCAGGCCCTTTGCACGACGCCGCGGAAATGGCCCGGGCGGGGGTGCCCACCGTGATGATGTTTGTGCAGAGCTTGCGTGGCATCAGCCACAATAAGATTGAGGATACGCGCGAAGATCACCTGGAACTCTGCGTGGCCGCGTTTGACAAACTGGCGGAGAAAACGATGCGGTGGCTGGCCCGTTCACTTTGACACCACGCTCACGGTCACGACGGAGGGGCTAATATCAACCACACTGATATCCGCCGGAGCTTCCACCTGCAACGGCTGCGCGACCGGTTCTGTTGAATGAAAGGCGGTCAAATTGAGATATACCTTGATGTCGTGCTGGATCGCGCGCCGCAGGGCGACGCCTTCGCCTTGAGCGATGACGAGGACTTCCGTCGGGTCCCAACGAAAGACCCGTTTGTCGCCCGGCTCGGTTTGAATGTTCACAGGCACACGGATGTAGCCCTGGGGCTGTCCATGCTCGAGGCGAAACTGATGCAAGGCCGCATCCTCGCGAATGCCGTCGTGGATAAAGAACCAAATGGCCGTGGCCAGGACGATGGAAAAAGCCTTCAGCCAAAAATTACGTAAAATAAGACTGCGCAGAGACATTATATTCTCGATCCAGGCTTGACCAGGCCCAGGTTGGCTTTGGCCGCTTCGCTGGCGCGCAACATTTTCAGCAAGCGATTAGGCTTGCTGGGATTGACCAGCATGGAAGTTAAAAACGCGCGCAATTGCTCCGCGGTGACCGCCCGGGTTAATTGTCCTTTATAGGCGTGGGAAATGGCGCCCGTCTCTTCGGAGACCACCACCACCACCGCATCCGTTTCCTCCGTTAGTCCAATGGCCGCCCGATGGCGCGTGCCCAGGGAAGCGGCCAAATCCTGGCGCCGGGTCAGGGGAAAAATGCAAGCCGCGTACATGATCCGGTCCCCTTTGATGATGACACCGCCGTCGTGAATGGCGTTATTCGGAAAGAAAATCGTCTCCAACATTTCGGGCGTCGCTTCACAGTCCACCAGCAAACCGGATTCGGTCGCTTCGTGCAAACTGATGCTTTGTTCAATGGCCAGGAGAGCCCCGATGCGCACCTCGGAAAGGCGTTCCACGGTTTGGATGATCACTTCGATGTTCTCGCGCTGTTCGTGGCTGGTGGCAAAAATCGGGTGCGCCCCCAATTCCGCCAGGATGCGCCGCAATTCCGGCTGAAAAATGATCAGGACCGAGACAGCCGCGAAAGTGACAAAGGAGCGCAGCAACCAGCTCAAGACCTCCAACTGGAGCAAAACAGAGAGCGCCGTCAGGCTCAACATCAGCACAATAAATCCATAAACCACCGGCGCTCCCCGTGTCCCGCGCACGAAGTTAAAGCAGTAGTAAAGCCCCACCGAGAGAATGGCTATCTCCAAAGCGGGACGCCATCCCTTAGCGATGAAATGTAAAATCTCCGCCATTTTCTTGTTTTTGCCGCAGGGCTTCTGTCATCCGCACGGCTTGACGCGTCGCCGCCACATCATGACAGCGAATGATTTGCGCTCCATTTCGCGCTGCCCAGCAAGCGCAGGCCAGCGACGCCGCCAAGCGGTCGCCCACGCCCGCGCCCACGACAGTTTCCATAAAGGATTTGCGCGACGCTCCCACTAAAAGCGGGCGGCCCCATTTTGTAAAGGCCGGCAATTCCGCGAGCAATCGCAAATTGTCGGCGGGCCGTTTGCCAAAACCGATGCCCACGTCGAGCACCACCTGTTCAGCATTGACACCGCAGGCCCGCAAACGTTTCAAACGATCTGCAAAAAAGTTGCCGATCTCCCCCACGATATCCTCATAGCTGGGATTGTCCTGCATGGTCGAGGGTGTGCCTTGCATGTGGACGGCGACGTAAGCCGCCCCGCTTGCGGCTGCTATCCGCCACATTTCCTCCTCCGCGCGATTGGCGGCAATGTCGTTGATCATCGAGGCCCCCGCCTGCAACGCGGCGCGCGCCACCGCGGGTTTGACGGTGTCGATGGAGAGTGGAATCGAAACCGCGCGGGCCAGGCTTTGCAACACCGGCAGGACGCGCCGCAATTCCTCCTCTTCACTGACCGGCTGCGCTTTCGGACGGGAGGATTCACCACCGATGTCAATAATATCAGCACCCTCCGCCGCCATTTGCAAAGCGTGGGTCACGGCCGCTTCCCGAGTATCGAAGCGATTACCGGAATAGAAGGAATCCGGCGTGGCATTGACCACCCCCATAATCAATGCCGGCCGCGGAAAGGCAATTTCAAATTGGCGCGCGCGCAAGAGCATGGTATGGCGGCCGGTGGTTTCCGGGCGCAATCCTAACTATGGGCGGCGGCGCTCCTATCTGTCAACCGGCACCATCGCTTTTCTTTCGCCGGCGGGATTAAAACCGCCGGTTTTGACAGGAACAAATGGGTCAGTCCTGGAAAGTGGCCACATCGATTTCATCCCTGATAGCCAAGCACTTAAGCGGCAACAATCCGCTCATGAAGACAGACCACGGATTACCCGGATTTCACGGATTTGAGCCACAGAATGACGCAGACGGACACAGATGAATGCCGAAAGGAGTATTCCAAAATCTGGCTATAAGCCGTGTGCATCTGTGGCACGCTTTTGATCCGTGCCCATCCGCGGAATCTGTGGTGAAATGGATCCTTGAACACCTTCTCCTGCGCCAATTTGGTGGCGAGTCAGCGCTTCAAGAATTTGGCGACGGCTTCGGTGCGGGTGCGGACTTGGAGCTTTTCGTAAATCCGCCGGATATAGGTATGGACCGTCTCGTAGCTGATGCCCATTCTCTCGGCGATTTCCTTGTAGAGAAATCCTTGGCTGAGAAAATCGAGCACCTCCTGTTCTCGCGCGGAGAGGGCTTCGCCGGGCGGCGGGGCGGGCCCGGTCTTTTGAAAGGACTGAACCACTTTGCGCGCGATATGGGTGGTCATGGGGGAACCGCCGCGCTGCACTTCGCGAATGGCCTCGAGCAGTTCCGCCCGGGGGGCGCGTTTCAGCAGGTAGCCGGTGGCCCCGGCCGCGAGGGCATTGAAGATGTTTTCGGTGTCCTCGTAAGCGGTGAGCATGACGGCGGCAATGCCGGGGGCGGACTGCTTTAAGCGGCGCACGCATTCCACGCCGTTGATGCCGGGCAAATTGATGTCCATCAGCACCACTTCCGGCTTGTCCTGGGGCAGCCCTTCCAGGGCCGCCTCCGCCGTCCCATAATGGCTGACGCATTCGAAGCCTTCCGAGCGATTGAGCATCCGCGCCAGAGTGCCGCGCAGTTGCTCGTTGTCTTCCACAATGGAAATGCGTATGGGCATGGGTTCAATTTCGCGTCAAGGGCACCGTCAATCGCACCAGCGTGCCGCCGCGTTCACCGGGGCCGATGAAAAATTCACCGCCAATATCCTGCATGCGTTTGCGCATGTTTTGCAAACCATTTCTTGACTCCGCCGCCTTCTCCTTTGTCCCAGCCGGGCCGCGGCCATTGTCTTCGATTTCCAGAGTGAAGCCCCCCGGCTGCAAGCGCAAGCGCAGGGCCGCCTCCGTGGCGCGCGCGTGTTTGACCACGTTGGCCACGGCCTCGCGCGCGGCGAGAAAGACGTTGTGGCGTGTTTCGGGAGAGATGGCGGAGGGCGGCAGTTGGGCCGGGACATCCAGGCGATAACGCAAACCGGCCAGGCCAAGGTAATCCTGGGCCTGCTTGCAAATATAATTGACCAATCCTTCCAGGGTGTCGTTGGAGGGGTTGACCGTCCAGACGATTTCATCGAGCGCGTGGGAGGTTTCGCGCGCGGTCTGGGAAATTTGGCGGGCATGCAGGGCGGTTTCTTCCGGGCTGTCCTTGTCCGCCTCCGCCATTTCCCCAAGCAGGGCCAATTGGGTGAGGCTGGCGCCGACCTGGTCATGGATGTCGCGGGCGATGCGGGCGCGCTCCTTTTCCAAGGCTTGTTGTTGCCGCATACCGGCGAGCTGCCGTTGCAGTTTCTGCGTGGAAATATAATAAACCAGCGCGCTGCTCAGGCCGAGCAAGAGGGCGGCCACGCCCGCGCGAAACGAGGGTTTTTGCCAGAAAAAGGGCAGCACCTCGACCGCCAGACTCGCGCCCGCTTCGTTCCAAATTCCGTCTTCATTGCAGGCTTGGACATGAAAGGTGTAGGAGCCGGGCGGCAGCGAAGGGTAGCGCGCGAAACGCCGGTGGCCGGCATCATTGATCCTCTCATGGCCTTCCAGTTGATAACGGAAGCGCGCGCGGTCGGCCGCGCCGAGGTTCAGGCTGGTGTACTGGATTTCCAATTGTTCCTGACCCGGTGGCACGACAATGCGGGCCGGGGGAGGGGCATGGGGACCATTCGTGTTGCCTTGTCCGACCACCAGAGCGGACTCAATGACCACCGGCGGCGGATTGGTGTTAAAGTGGATTTCTTTAGGATTGACCGTGACCACCCCGGCCACGGTCGGGAACCACAGGCGACCGTCCGGCGAGCGGCAGGCGGCCGGTTGCGCGCCCAGGGTGCATTCGCTGGCGGGCAGGCCGTCCCGTTTATCGTAGGCGCGGCAGGAAAGATAATCGGTGGTCCCGGCGGCGAATTCGTTGAGTTCATGCTCGCTGGCCCGCATCAGGCCGGCGTTGGAGCCGATCCACAAATTGCCATCGTCATCCTCGATCAAATAGTCAATACTGTTTCCTATCAAACCTTTTTCCGCCGTGTAATGGGTCAAATGCCCGTTCCGCCAGCGCATCAAGCCATTACCGGAGGTCCCGATCCAGAGGGTATCGTCCCGCGCGATCCAGAGCGCGGAAATGTTGTCCGGAAAGCCGTTGCTTTCCTGGTAGGAAGTGATCGACCCTTGATGCAGGCGGTCCAAGCCCCCCAATTCCGTGCCAATCCACAGGTCGCCCGAACGATCCTGAGCCAGGGCATGGACGCTATTGGCCGTGAGTCCGTTGCTGGTGGTCAGCAACTCCCATTGGCCGCCTTGCCAATGCCCGAGACCGCCCGCTGTTCCCACCCACAGGCCACCCTGGCGATCCTCAAAAAGCGCCGACATCTCAGGAGTCGATGAAACGTCCAAAGCGGGACGAAAAACTCCATTTGTCAGGCGAAAAAGTCCGGCGCCGAGTCTGGGCTTGGCCGCGCCCCAGACACCCTGCTCATGGTCCACGAGAACGGCGGTGGGGTTGAATTGGCTCATGGGGCCTGGAACAGAGGTGACGGGACGCCAAACCCCATCTTTCCAATAACTAAATTCGCGGGACTTGGCGCTCATCCAAATGCCGCCCTGTGCATCCGCGCACAGCGACTGAGCGACCCACCCATGAGTCTGAGGGACCTCTTTAAAAATGCGTCGTTTGACGCGGTTGAGGCCGCCGCCGTCCAGTGCCGCCCACAAGCCGCCATCCGCATCGACCAGCACGCCATAGACGGAATCATTGGGCAGCCCGTTGGTGGTGCAAATGCGGGTAAATCCGCCATGACTATCGAACCAGAAAATTCCCTGCCCATCCACGCCGCCTGTGGCCACCACCAAATTGCCCTCCTGGTCTTCACACGCGGCTTTCACCTCATCCAGGGCCTTGCTGCTCCAGGGAAAGCTCACAGCCGCGCCTTGCGCGTTGGTGCCTAAAAATTTGCGAATTTGGCCATCAGCCAGGCACCAGTAACCGCCGGAACGACTGGCCAGGAGCAAATCGAGTTGACGTTTGATGGGGGGGCCGGCTGTTACCGGCAGCGGCCCTCCAGGGCGGACTGTGGTCGGGTCCAAGCCGAGAATTTGATTGCCCGCCGCGATCCAGACGCGGCCGCCGTGTTCCGCGATGACAGAGTGACCAGGGCTGGAGTTAAGGTTCCAGACATCGACCGAACCGTGTGCGCTCCGGCCGAGCTGCCCGTCTTCAGTCAAGAGCCAGACCGCCCCAGCCGCGTCTTCACAGACCGAAGCCAGATGGCCCTGGCGTCGTCCGCGGCCAATTTTGATCGGTTGAACCTGGCCTTCCGCAATGACCGCCGCACCAGCCGTTTCGGTTCCCGCCCAGAGATTGCTCCGGCTATCCTCGAAGAGGCGAACAATGCGGATGCTGGGCAATTTGGGAGTGTTGCTCTCGTCGAAGGTGGTGAAGCGGAGGCCGTCAAACCGCACTAATCCATTCAATGTGCCAAGCCAAAGATAGCCGTCCCGCGTTTGAACCATGGCGATAACCGAGCTGTCCGGCAGGCCTTGGTCAGTACCCCAAGTATCGACGATGTATTGCGCGGGCGCATCCGCCGCTTGTGCCCGGCAAAAGCTGGTTGGCAACAGCCAGCAGGCAGCCACGAGCGCCGCAAGCTGCCGGGCCTTGGGCGGCAACCATCCAACTGGAAACGGGGAGCGCGACTGTCTCGGTCGCTTCCAGTCGGCGTTCCGCCGACTGGCGTCGAAGCCAAAACCGATCCTCGTTGTGAGCCATTTCGACGCGCTGATGCCTTCGGCGGGACGCCGAAGGCGGCGGGCGGGGACGCCCGCGCTCCCCGATCCATTTGCATGGATACGGATCAGAAACTTCCGTGCCGAGATCACTGGAATAGCAACGGCACAAAGTCGGATAAGTTGCGCCTCCAAACTCTCCAGCTATGCACGCCCGGCACTTCGTGCCATTCGCATTTCACATCCTTGCTTTGCAGCCATTGGACGAAGTTCCGGTTCAAACCAACCAACCCGTCGTCTTTGCCGCAGGAAATCCACAATCGGCGCAAGCTGATGTTGGCACGATTATCGAGCGTCGGGAATTGCGCGGCAAAGTTGGTGTCGAATCCGCCCGAACTAAAGGCCCCCACCCAAGCGAAGCGATCCAAGTGGTTCAGCCCCACGACCAACGATTCCGCTCCGCCCATGGACAACCCCGCGATGGCGCGGTTTTTGCGGTTCTTAGACACACGGTAAGCCGCTTCCACTTGCGGCAAAACCTCATCCAGCAAGGTCACGCCAAACTGGTCCTGGTTGCGTTTCCATAAATCCTGGTCGCGCACCCGTCCCCAGCCGCGTTGCACAATCTCCATCGTGCCATAACCGAGCGGCATCACCACGATCATCGGCTTGGCCTGGCCGCGCGCGATGAGATTGTCAAGAATCACGTTGGCCTGCCCGACCGACCACCAGCCCGTGGCGTCATCACTATAACCGTGCAGCAGATAGAGCACCGGATAATGCAACCGGGCGGAAGGCTTGTAGCCGGGCGGCGTATAAACAAAATAGGCCCGCTCGTCTGCCGCCGCGTTGGACTTGTAAAAATGTCGGTGAATCACCCCGTGCGGGACGTCGTTGACCTCCCAGGGCAGCGAGAGCGGACCAGGGACGTGGACTTCGCTTTCGGAATTGAGCAAATTGTATTTCATCAGGGCGTTCTCCGGGTCCATCGTCCGAAAGCCATCGATCATAAATGAATAGCCGTAATAATCCGGCTCGAGCGGTTGGGTGCTAAACGACCAAATGCCTTGATCGTCCTTTTGCATGTTAGCAGGCTGGAGACTTTCGCACTGCACTTTAACCTCTTTCGCGTTGGGGGCGCGCAGGTGAAAAGTGACTCGGCCATCCGGTTTCACTTCGGGATTGGCGGTTGGTTGGGAGAAAACAGATGCTGCCAGACTAGTCATCAGGAGAACGTACAGCGATTTCATACGCGGAGGTTAATGCGAGCGGCCCTTGCCGCTCAATGCCAAAGACGGACGCCAGGGGGGAGATAGAGTTAAGCTCTCCAAGTTAGAGTCCCCTCGCCGAGCCGTCCCTACCTGTTGATTTTGAACACGTTACGGAAATCGAAGAGTGGATAAGCGGTAGAACCTGAACTAGAGGGAGATCGAAGCGCGGCGCTTTTTCCAGAAATGCTTGCGCCGCCAGCATGCAACGCGCTGGCTATGGAACCTCAACGCGGGGGCGCTATTGAAGTTTTCTCAATAGCGCCGGCAAGAAATAAATCCGCTTAGCGCCAATGTGGATGGGCCACGTTGGTGGGGGCTGTCTTTGCCTTCGCCGCAGTGTCGGTCTGGGACTTGACGGCGGCCACTTGGAATTTGACACCGGAGGCGGTGGCCACGGGCTTCGCCTTTTGGCGGTACGGCGAGTCCTGGGCGACGGTTACTTTGGTAATTCCGCTGCTAGCCGTGGCTGAGAATGCGGGGACGAGTAAAATGGCAGCCAGGGCACCGAAGATTTTAGCGTTCATATTTGTACTTTTTCTTGCAGGTTTAGGAATCCTGTTCACGTTAGCAACATACGCCCGGAATGGCAGGCTGTCTGTAAGGCTGGGCCTATTAATGCCGTACGATCTCGCCGTACGTCGCCAAACGCCGAACCTCCATCCCGCCGCGCCAATTTTGGTGTAATCTCCTCTTGCGGGCTTTGTTGGAATCCCCGTTTCAATCAACGCATTCTTCTGACCCATATTTCTGACTGCATTTACATTGAAGGATGAGCAAAAGCGCGTATAACATCGCCATGCTGAAAAGGATTCTTCTGCCGCGACCGCTTGTCGTGGTGATGCTGTTGCTTTCGCTGCTGGCGGTTGGACCAGTGGCCGAGGGCAAAGACTTGGCGCCCTCGGTGCGCGCGCAGATCGACGTGGCCAATGAGAAGATGCGCCGCGCGCTCGTGCGCATTCGCGTCGTTTCGACCGAGTTTCGCGAAGGGCGCGAGGTGAAAATGCAAGCCGTGGGCAGCGGGGTCATTATTACCAAGGACGGTTATTTGGTCACCAATCATCATGTCGCCGGGCATGCCGCTCGCATGTTTTGCACCTTGTGGAATCGCGAAGAAGTCGAGGCCGATTTGATCGGCACGGACCCGTTGACGGACATCGCGGTGCTCAAACTCAAGCCCGGCAAGGCGCAGGAATTTGTCCCCGCCAGCTTCGGCGATTCGGCGGCGTTGCGCGTGGGAGATTCCGTCTTGGCCATGGGCAGCCCCATGGCGCTTTCGCAATCGGTTACTTTGGGCATCGTCGCCAATACGGAGATGGTCTTGCCGCGGTTTTGGGGAGAATCGGCCCGGTTTCAGTTGGACGGGGAGGATGTGGGCGGCCTGGTGCGCTGGATTGGCCATGACGCGGCCATTTATGGAGGCAATTCCGGCGGCCCATTGTGCAATCTGCGGGGGGAAATTGTGGGGATCAACGAGATCAGTTACGGGTTGTCCGGGGCCATCCCTGGCAATTTGGCCAAGTCCGTGGCGCAACAATTAATGGCGAAGGGCAAGATCAAGCGCAGTTGGCTGGGGATCGCGCCGCAGCCCCTGCTGAAGGAATGGGTGGGCGAGACGGGCCTGCTGGTGGGCGGGGTTTGGGACGATTCACCCGCCACCAAAGCCGGACTCAAAGCCGGCGATTTGCTCGTGAGCCTCGCGGGCAAGCCGGTCAATGTACGGTTCGACGAACAAATGCCCGATTTTATGTCCCTGGCCACAAGCCTGGAGATCGGCCGGCCGGTCGCGGCCGTCATCAAGCGGGATGGCAAAACGATGGATGTTTCGTTGACTCCCGTGGAGCGGGGAGAACTTGCCCCGAAACAGGAGGAACTTAAGGAGTGGGGCCTGACGGCGCGCAATTTCTCCTTTCTGCTGGCCAAGGAACTGAAACGCACGAACCTGGATGGCGTCTTTGTCACGTCCGTCCGGCCCGGCGGTCCCGCCGGCCAGGCCAAGCCTTCCCTGGAACGAGGGGATGTCTTGGTGGAAATCCTTGGCAGACCGGTGAAGTCGGTGGATGATTTGCGGGCCCAGACGCGGCGGCTCTCCGCGGGGCGGGTTGAGCCCGTCCCGGTCATGGTGACTTTTGAGCGGCGGTCGGCCCGGTATTTGGCGGTCGTGCGGGTGGGCATTGAAGAAGAAAAAGACCCCGGCTTGGAAGTCACGAAAGCCTGGCTCCCGGTGGAAACCAGGGTCATCACCCGTGAAATCGCGCGGCAATTGCAGCGGCCCAATTTGAAAGGCTTTTACCTCACGCGCGTCTATGATGGCAGCACGGCCGACAAGGCGGGGCTGAAACCGGGAGATTTTATTCTTGGACTGGACGGGGAAAAGTTGACCGCGGCCGGACCTGAAAATGAAGACGATTTGGAGAGTTTGATCCGGCAGTACGACGTGGGCAAAACGGTGGATCTGTCCATTTTGCGCGGGACCAACGAGAGCAAGGTGTCCGTGGAACTAATGCGCGCGCCGCACTTACGGCGGGAGATGAAAAAATATCGCAATGACGACTTTGAATTCACCGCCCGCAATGTGTCTTTTTTTGACACGGCCGAGGCGCTGTGGGACAAGGGCCAGCAGGGGGCGTTGGTCGAGGAAGTCAAGCCCGGCAGTTGGGCTGAATTGGCCAATCTTTACGCCGGCGATCTGGTGGTGGAAGTGGATGGGCAGACGGTGGGAAATGTCGATGCCTTGCGCCAGATCATGGAGAAGATCGCCGCGGCGCGAAAGCCGGCGGTGGTGATGAAAGTTGTGCGCGGAATCCAGACCTCTTATCTGGAATTCGAGCCGAGTTGGAAGAACTGACAAATATAATTATGAGACTGATACCAAACGTCATGGCCATGCTTGTGCTGGCGGCGGCTTGCCGCGGCGACGAACTGTCCGACAAAGGGCGCGAGATTTTCAAGCACAACCACCAGAGTGTGGTGACGGTGCAGGTGGTGCTCAAATCGACCTATGCGGGCGGCGGACGCTCCTCCAATCCCACTGAATCGAAACAAGATTTGACAGGGGTGGTGATCGATCCGTCCGGCCTGACCGTGACCGCGCTTTCGGCGGTGGACCCCTCGGAATTGTACCGGCGGATGTTCGACGAGTTCAAAGGCGAGAGCGAAGTGACCGACATTAAAATACTCTTGGAGGACGGGACGGAAATGCCCGCTGAAATCGTCCTGCGCGATAAGGACCTCGACTTGGCCTATCTGCGGCCCAAGAACAAACCGGCCACGCCTTTGGCGGCGCTGGATTTGAGCAAACCGGCCACGGTGGATGTGTTGGACCCGCTCATTGCCTTGAACCGGCTCAACCGCGCCACCGGGCGCGCTTACTCGGCGACGGTCGAGCGCGTGGACGCGGTCATGCAGAAACCGCACACTTTTTACATTCCTGGCATGGGCGCCAGTTCGGCGTCGCTCGGTTCGCCGGCCTTCGCGCTCAATGGCAATGTCGTGGGCCTTTTTGTCATGCGTGCGGTCAAGGGCGGCGACAACTCCGGGCGCAATGCGCGCGAGAACATGACGGTGGTTCTCTTACCGGCCGCGGATATTCTTAAAGGCGCCGCGCAAGCCCCGGAAGCCAAAGGCGGTTCGGACAAGACCACGGGTGCCGCACCGGACAACGCGGGCAAAGACCAGAAATAGCTGCCAGACCTGGCCGGAACCATGCCGGTGGAAAAAGGGGCGGAAGCATTTGAGACAGGATTTTCAGGATGAACAGGATGGATTTTTGATCCGTGAACCACCGGCAAACAGTGAGGAATTGTTTAAATGTCTGCTCTTTTTTCCATCCTGTAAATCCTGTTCATCCTGTCCAATTTCTGTCTCTCAACCGGATTGTTGCGCCTTCGAGCGTGTCCGGAATACACGTTCCTACGGGGCCAGTCGGTCAATGCGCCAGGCGGAATCACCCTCGCGACTGTAAAGAAAACGATCGTGCAGCCGGCTGGGACGGCCCTGCCAGAATTCAATATCGACCGGGACCACCCGGTAGCCGCCCCAGAAGGAGGGCAGCGGCACATGGCCTTCGGCAAATTTGCGCTTCATTTCCTCCCACTTCTGCTCCAGGAGCGAGCGGGTGGTAATGACGGAGCTTTGCGCGGAGACCCAAGCGCCCAGTTGGCTGCCGCGCGGACGCGTTACAAAATAGGCCAGGGATTCGGCGGTGGAGACTTTCTCCGCTGTGCCGCGAATGATGACTTGGCGTTCGAGCGCCAGCCAGGGAAAGAGCAGGCAGACATGGGCGTTCTCGGCGATCTGCCGGGCCTTGCGGCTCTCGAAATTGGTGAAGAAAACGAACCCACGCTCATCGTAGCTCTTTAACAAGACCGTCCGCACCAAGGGCCGTTGATCGGCTCCGGTGGTGGCCAAACTCATGGCGTTCGGCTCGATGACCTTGGCCTCCATCGCTTGCTGAAACCATAGGGCAAACTGCTCAAACGGACTCTCCTTGAGCATGGGGCGGTCCAGTTCGCCGTGAGTGTATTCGGAGCGCGATTCAATTTTCATGAAGTTATGCTGCTGGATTGGGGAGCGCGGGCGTCCTCGCCCGCCGCCTTCGGCGTCTCGCCGAAGGCCTCAGTGCCATGAGCCTGAAGCCAGTCGGCGGGACGCCGACCGGAGGCGACCGAGACGGTCGCTGTCCCCCGCGACCAACTGCGGGCTTCCATTAATGCATTCGCCTTCACGTCGTTTAGCGTAGTGTGGGCCGAGATCAGACTCAAGAAATTGACGTAACGGTTTAGGTAGGGACGCCTCGCCGAGGCGTCCAGGGGTCGCTTTAGAGAGAGCGTCATAAGTAATTGCGTATCGTGGTCATTCCATCCCGGTGGGGTGAGACTCCGTCGAACCCTGACTTTGTTCTCCAAGAATCGAGTCACGGCTCGACGGAGTCTCGCCCTACCGAAACATCCTCAATTATTCATGACGCTGCGTATAGAGAGGATTGGCGAAAATACATACTGCCCCGGGTATATCCGCAATCGCCCTTTGCGAACCGGCTTTGCTAGAAATGTGGCAAGTCAAACCCGTGTCAGCAGTCCTGCCGTGGGCGGCTGGGCGAGGCGTCCCTGCCTTTGGCATCACGTTCGCCTCTGCCCATTCCGCAACGGTTGCGTTTGGCCAGAGGTTGGCGATATGATCGGGGCCTTATGAACTCATCCCATTTCTCCCGGCGAACATTCCTCAAATCGAGCGCGGCTGCAGCGGCGCTGGCAGCCCTCAATTTGGGGAAGACTTCAGCGGCGGGTGTTGCGTGGCCGATTGGTTGTTTCAACCGCCCCTGGATGCAGAAATTCGGCCAGCAAGCGCAGCCCGTGACGACGCCGCAGCCGGCCAATTGGGGCCTGGACGCCGCGCTTAAAGGCATGCGCGAGGCGGGCTATGCGGTCGCGGGATTATTGACACCCATGCCGGGAGAACCTTTCGTGGGCGCGGCGGCCGGCGTTATTTATCGGGTGGAACTGAAAAGGCGCATCGCCGCCTCCGGCTTGACGGCGACGATGGGCTCGCTGCGGTTGGATTTCTCGCTCGCGTTGCCGGAGGGGATTCAACAGGTGCGGCGGCAAATTGACCATGCCCAATTTCTTGGCCTGGAATGGCTGCTCACCTTCGGGGCGGATCACGAGGAGGACTACGCCAATTATTACAAGATGATGGCGGACGCGGCCGATTACGCTCAGGAACGCAAAATCAAACTCGTGCTCAAACCCCACGGCGGCGGGAGCGGGGCCTCGGAGGAAATCCTGCGCTGCCTCAAGGAAGTCAACCGGCCCAACTTCAAGATTTGGTACGATGCCGGCAATATTATCTATTATACAGGCAAGGACCCCGTGGAGGAATTGAAGCCGATTGCCGGATATGTGACAGGCTTTTGCGCCAAGGATTGCGCCCACCCCAAGGGCGACGTCATGATTCAATTTGGAGCGGGCAAAGTCGATTTCACGGCGGTGTACACGGAACTAAAAAAGGCCGGTTTCAACGGCCCGACCTTTGTGGAATGCGCCGGCGGAAAAACGTTCGAGGAGGTCACGCAAAGCGCGCGCGCCAACCGCCTGTTCCTGGAAAAAATCTTCGCCGCGCTCTAAGCGAAACCGGGCAATGAAGATTGAACGCAAAGCCGCTGAGACGCAGCGCAGCAAGCCGCAACCCAAAATTCACCACGAAGGACACGAAGGGCACGAAGAAAAGGAGGTTCCGATTCTTCTTTTCAAAACTTCGTGTCCTTCGTGACCTTCGTGGTGAAAAACTTTGCCATTCGGTTAAGGCACAGGGTTGGAGCACAGGCAGTCCATTGGCACTAAAGGCGGTAAGTTTCTTTAATATTGCCATAACCGAACAGGCCGTAGTACGAATACACGCAAGGCATTGGGATGAATAATTTACGAACAAGACCCTGCCGATTCTCCGGCAAGATCAGCGGCTGGCGGTCGTGCAATCGCTGTTATGCGGCGCTCGAGAACTGAAATCGCCGTGAGCCAGCTTTTTCGATTCCCCACCGCAGTCAAGCGAGACCCTTCCATCAAGGTCTGGATGGATGAACATGCGGGTGAATTGGGGGTGATCGCACAGGAATGGTTTGAGGCCATGCGCGCCTGCGGCGACGACGTTCGAGAATTATTGCATGATGGCCATCCGACCGCGTGTGTGGCTGATGCGGCCTTCGGCTATGTCAATGCGTTCAAAGCCCACGTTAATGTCGGGTTCTTTCGTGGTGCCGAACTCGCCGATCCCGAGGGTCTCTTGGAAGGCACTGGCAAGTTCATGCGCCATGTCAAACTCAGGCCCGAATGCGACCAAAACGCCCCGGCCCTTCGGAGGCTAATCAAATCCGCCTACGCCGACATGAAGGAGCGGCTGAAGGCGGGATAATCAGGAAGTCGGCGAACGTTCAATGATCAATTCCCGATTGCGCTCGAGAAGCACAACCTGCGCCTCCGCACGGGAGGTTATTTTGCTCGCCCGCTGAGCGGGCGATGTGTCAAACAAATTGTGGATGCCGGCACAATTTTTCCCAGCTTTCCGGGGAAAGGGGGGCTTGACGATAGACCGGCTCGGAGAGCGGTTCCGCGCTGCGCGAGCGACGGGCGCGTTGCAGCCACTCGCGCGGCAAGGGCTCGGCCAGCAGGTCCAGCGTATTGGCGGCGATCGTCGTTTGTTCTTTTTCTCCGGTGGCGCGACCCACCCCCACGTAGAAGCCGGCGAGCAACAGAGTGACCCGAAGCATCGTGCTGCGCGAGTAGGTGGGCATGGCGCAGGGACTCTTGGGGTCCAGGCAGCGCGCGAGATTGGCAAAGAGCGCGGCGGTCCACATGGCCGGATTTTTGGCCGGGGAAAAAGCGTCAAATAAAATGGCATGAGGCGGCGGGGCGGGCCGGTCTGGGGAGCGCAAGAGTGTGGGAAAATCGCCCTGACGTAATTCCCACTGGCCTTGCGGAAAGTCCACCCGGCCCCGCGCCAGCAGGACTGCCGCCAGTTGTTCGTAGCCGGAAAAATAACCCAGTTGCGCGGCGTGTCGGAGGGCAAAAGCCAGCGGTTCGAGGGTGTGATCAAAGCTGATGATGTGCAATTGACAAGGCAAGTCGGCCGCCGCCCGCAGGACGGTGAGGACGTTGGCGGCGGCGCCCAGGCCCACGTCCCAGATCACAAAAGGTCCGTCATGGGCGCGCAAGCGCTCGCGCAGGCGCAGTTGATCGACGTACAAGGCCTGCGCTTCCGCCACGGGGCCGATGACGGGATGAAAGGTCTCCGCTTCCGCTACGGAACGGACGCTGAACGTCCCGCCGGCCAGACGGACAAGTTGGTAATTTTCAATGCTCACCAAGACAAGGATGCGGCCTGAAGGCCGGGGGAAGCGACAGCAATTTGCGGTCAATTGTTCTTTTGTCTCCCGCACGGCTGTAGCAGAATGCGGTATGGATCCGTTACTGAAACTTTTGCAGGAAAACGCAACGCTCAAGCCGGAGCAGTTGGCCAAGATGCTCAACCGTCCCGAAAACGAAATCGCCGCGAAAATCAAAACGTACGAGGACGAGCAGGTCATTCTTGGCTACCGCGCCGTGCTCAATGAGGACAAGGCCGACGGCGAAATGGTCCGGGCGGTGATCGAAGTAAAAATCACGCCCGAACGCGGCGGCGGATTTGATCGGCTGGCCGAGCGCATTGCGAAGTATAGCGAAGTGCGCTCGTGTTATCTGATGTCCGGCGGGTACGATTTGCAAGTGGTGGTACAGGGAAACAACTTGCGCGAGGTGGCCACCTTTGTTTCCGAAAAACTGGCCACCCTGCAAGGCGTTATTTCCACCGCCACCCATTTCATGCTCAAAGTCTATAAGGAACAGGGCATGCTGCTGCGGGAAGAGAAAAACGAGGAGCGGTTGGCCGTTTCGCCGTAGGCTTTTTATTGTAACTCATTAAGGACGAACCCAAGGGCGGCTGGACCGCGTAAACAATCCCTTTGGGATTGAGAATTGCGTTCAGCAAGAAAAATGTCCTATCTCTAGTGCGCGCCCTACCTCAATTGAGCTTGGCGGACGCGATGCATTCGAGGTCCGCCTTCATGGCCGCTGCCGTGGCAAAGCGTTTGTCCGGCTCCCGTTCCAAGGCGCAGAGAATGATTTTTTCCAGTTCACGCGCTAACGCGGGATTGCGTTTGCGTGGCGGCACGGGATCGGTCGTGAGGCGCGCGTTGAGGATCAGCAGCGGATTGCCTTGGTGATGCGGGGGAACGCCGGTGGTCATCTCATAAAGCATCGCGCCCAGGGCGTAAATATCGCTTTGCACCGTGCCGCGTTTGCCCTGGGCCTGTTCGGGCGAAAGGTACCCGGGCGTGCCCAAGAGGGTCGAGCCGGGGCCAAAAGTCAGCCGTCGAGCATAGCCGGAATTGGCGATGCCGAAGTCAATGATGCGCGCCACGCCATCCTGGCAGAGCATGATGTTATCCGGTTTCAAGTCCCGATGGACGATCCCTTTGCGGTGCAGGTAATCCAGGCCGGCGCAAACCTGGCTGGCGATGCGCGCGGCCTCGCTTTCCGGGAGGGGCGCTGCTCGCAAAAGACGCATGGCCAGGGTTTCGCCCTCGAGATACTCGGTGGCGATGTAAGGCCGGCATTTTTTGTGTTTGACCCAGATGAATTTGAGGAGGTTGGGGTGGTCCAGGGTCACGCCGATCATCTCTTCCCGTTGAAAGCGGAGAAGATAATTGCGGTCCCCTTCAAATTGGGTGAGCGGAACCTTCAGCGCCGCCCGCTGCCGGGTCTGTCGATCAAAGGCTTCATAAACCTCCGCCATGCCGCCGCGGTCGATGATCCGCAGAATCCTGAAATGGCTGTCTAATTCTTGCCCCACCTGCAGTTCACTCGTCAGCGTAAAACGCGGCTGCTCACGGCGCGCCGTCCTGAAGGGGTGCCCGTGCCAGCGCGGGTGTTCCGCGGTTCGCGGCAAAACTGGATCCGCCGGACTGAGCCGGCCTTCCTCATCCAAAACTGTCTTACAGATTTGCACAGGAGTAATATGGCGCGCCTTTTGGATGACGCGTAATCAATAGAGGACGAAACCGCATAAAAATCGTGTAAACAAACAGCCCGCAATTTAAGGCTGGAATTCGGCGACAATAAGAGGACACTGGCAGACATGGGCAACGTCAACGGTAAACGAGTCTTGGTGACTGGGGGCGGACAAGGCCTGGGCTATGCGATCGCGCAACATCTGCTGGAGGCGGGTGCTGAGGTCGCGCTCCATTATTTTTCGAGTCAAGCCGGAGCCAACGATATCAAATCCCTGGGCGAAAAGAAAAACCGCCGGGTCTGCCTCTTCCAAGCCGATTTGACCCAGGAAAAAGAGGCTCTCGCCTTGCCTGGCTTGGCGGCCGGCGCTTTGGGAGGCTTGGACATTCTCATCAATAACGCGGGCGACATGGTGCAGCGCCGCGCTTTGGAGTCGATTGATGCGGATTATTGGAACCGTGTCTTTGCCGTCAACCTGACTTCCTTGATGTGGGTGACGCGGGCGGCGGTGCCTTTTTTAGTCCAGGCGGGCCAGTCCAGTATCGTCAACTTGTCCTCGCTCGCCGGGCGCAAAGGCGGGGGGCCTGGTTCTTTGGCCTATGCGACCACCAAGGGCGCGATCCTGAGCTTCACGCGCACCTTGGCGTTGGAATTGGCGTCAAAAGGAATTCGGATCAATGCCGTCGCTCCAGGTTTGATCCTGGGCACGCGCTTTCATGCCACCCATACCAGCGACGCGGCGGTGCGCGACATGACTCGTCAAATTCCACTCGGCCGCGCGGGATCACCGGACGACGTGGCCCGGGCCGTGTTGTATCTGGCCTCGGAATTTGACGGCTTTATCACCGGAGCCACGCTCGACATCAACGGCGGCGTGTACGCGGCCTAAACCACCGATGGCGCACGCAACGCACGAAGATGAAACTGCTCTTCGTGGACGATGCTTGCCCATGCGCAAATGAAGGTGTCAAAACAACTCCCGCGCCTCTTCGCCATTCTTTGCCTTGGCCTTGGGGCCGTGGCGGTGGGGCGGGCCGCGGATTCCACTTGGATACAGACCGCGCGCGTGTTTCTGGTTGACGCTTACCAACCC
>Ga0182016_10000866_pt1 | contig 37599 bp, 22 predicted proteins | sample 712S2MmetaG_FD_120491 | JGI IMG/M metagenome (GOLD analysis project Ga0182016, IMG submission 120491) | Permafrost microbial communities from Stordalen Mire, Sweden - 712S2M metaG | ecosystem: Environmental > Terrestrial > Soil > Wetlands > Permafrost | place: Sweden: Stordalen | collected...
CGGCTTCCAGGTCCGGCAGAGAGATAGGCATCGGGGGCCTCCTGTTCTGAGTGTATATAAACACTCAGAACAATGCCACAGCACCGGAATCTGCCCAACCCTCCATTTCTATGTCGCGCACCCCTTCATGGCCTCGTCATCGCCTTCGTTATGCATTGCATATACAATTGAAGAGTCGTGTTCGATTGGGCCCCGGGCAACCTGAAGAAGATCCGGGTTCACCGGGTCACAGCGGCGGAAGTGGAGCAGGCGCTGTCCCGCGAGCCGATCTTAATCTAGGAACAGGCCGCCGATGACGAGACCCGTTACGTGTACTACGGAGAAACGGAACGCAGCCGTCTGCTGGCAATAGTCCCGACGCGCGACTACCTGGAGTGTCGCGCGCGAGGAGAGTGATGCAATGAGAAAGCCGAAAAAACGAACGCCGACGGCCTTGAAGATGCCAAGTTCATCAACGAGGACGAGGAAGCGAAATGGTGGGCTGGTGCGGAGGGCCGGGAGTTTCTCAAGCGGCAATCCGGCGCGGGAGCCACGGGGAAACGGAAAGGCTCGCCTCTCGTGTCCGGTCTGAACCGCGCCGCCAGCGTGCAGATCGCGCTGCGATTGCCCGCGCAGGATCTCGCCAAAGCTCGCGAGATCGCCGGCCATAAAGGGATCGGCTACCAAACCCTGCTAAAGATGCTCGTGCGCGAGGGGCTGCAACGGCGGGGCGGTTCCTTCCACCGGTGGCGCACCTCCGGCTCGAAAGGCGAGACCGGAGCTAGAAGTGATATTTCAGTGCCAGTTGTATATTGCGCGCGCCTTGCGATCCCGTAATTCTCCCGAGGTTCCCATTCCCGAACTCGCCATTTTCGATCGCGCCGGCCGGAACGGTTATTCCCGGCGAATTCAGAATAGGTGTATTGGTCACGTTGATTGCCTCCGCGCGAAACTCCAGGTTCTGGTGCTCGGTCAAGGCAAATCTCTTCGACAGGCTGAAATCGGCCGTGCGCAAACCGGGCCCCCGGACCGTGCCCACTCCGCAGTTGCCGAACGTTCCTAACGACGGATGGGCGTAGGAGTTCGGGTTGAACCACTGGTAGCCGCCGGCGGGAGCGTCCACCAGCCCCAAGACCTGGCCCGGCGCGATGCAATTGGCCCGCGGATTGGAGCCATGTGTCTGCGAGGTGTCCTGGTAGTTGGCGATCGTCAGCGGAAAGCCGCCGTGAATCGTAAGAATGATGTTGGCCTGCCAGCCGCCTGCCACGGCATTCAACACCCGGTTCATGTTCGTCCCGATTGCCCGGCCGCGGCCGAACGGCAGATCGTAGGTCGCATAACCATTGAACGCGTTGGTGGCGTCAAAAAAGCACGGGCCCCATTGCGACCGGCCGTTGTAGGCGTTCGGCCAGTACGTGTACGAGGTCGATACCTGCCCGGAGCTGCCATAATAGCCGAGCGAATCGGTCATGCATTTCGAGTACGTGTAGTTGGCCTGGAATTCGAGGCCGCTAAGCAGCCGCCTCTGCACCGATAACTGGAATGCATTGTAATCTCCGTACCCGACCGATGCCGTGTCCTTCGCCGAGCCGATTTCGCTCTGCAGCGTCGGATTGCCGCTCAGATAGAACCCCGGGGAAACCGTCCCGTTGGGATTCAGGATGCTCTGCGAAATCAGGATCGGCACCATCAGGTGGTTGTTCTTCTGTCCGACATAGCCGGCCTGAATCGTCATCGAATTTCCGAGCTGCCGCTGCACCGTCAGGTTCCATTGCGCGGAATCCGCCGGACGGTCGTTCGGATCCCAGACCCGCAGCGAAGCCCCGATGAATTCCGTTGCCGGATTGCTGCCCGCTCCGAATACCGTGTAGCCTTGGGCCAGCGTCGAAGGCATCTGGCTAGCCGTGTAGCTGATGGCGTGCGCGGCGGCGAAGGGCGCATTCAGCGGCAGCCGCAGGTTGCTGCCCGTCCCTTCCATAAACGTCGAGACCGTGGCCGCCGCGCGAATCACTGTGTCCTTCCTCGGCGTCCAGGCGATGCCCACGCGCGGCTGCCAATCGGCCGGACCGTAGTAATTGTTGTAAAGCGCCCGGCAGTTGGTATACGGGCAGGGTTGGCCGGCCAGGTATTCCTGTCCGCTGACCAGTCCGAAATTCGCCTGCCGGTTATCCACCTCGGTGAGCGGCGTGGTCAACTCCCACCGCAGGCCTAGGTTGACGGTGAGGTTGTTCGCGATCCGCCAATCATCCTGGTAAAACGCGGCGAAGGTACTGGAACGTTGTCCCCACGTGCCGCCGTTGATGCCGCCCTGCACTTGGGTCGGCAGTCCCGCCATGAAATCCGCCTCAGCCGCGCCCGTGTACTGGCCGGAGAAGTTGAACTCGCCCGCGATTCCTTCGTTGCCCGGATAGAAGATGTCGATCCGCTGGCGCGAAACCTGGAAACCGATGTGCATCATGTGCGTCCCGTGCGTCAGGATCGCGGTATCTTCCGCTTGAATCACCGTGTCGGCCTGCGGCTCCCCCGTATCCGGGTTGCCGAAGCCGATGCCGACCGCGCTCAGGTTACCGGCCGTGAAATCGAATGCCGGCAGAATGTTGGTGGGAACGGCGGGGATGCCGACGCTCTGCGCCGTAATGCCGTTTCCGCTGATGATGCCGGTGACGGCCGGAATGTAATTCACGCCGGCGCGAAAATCGTTCACAAACCACGGGCTGATCGTCCGCGTGTAGCCGACCGTCGCGTTGAAGATGCGATACTGCGTCGCCGAGTTATACAGCAAGGGCATGCTGTTGTCGCTCGGATTGAAAATGTTGCCTTGCGAATAGCGCCCGAACACGTGGTCCTTCCCCGAGGCGTTCCAGTCCACCTTCACATCGCCCTGGTCCTGATCGGCATAGGAATGGGTGGTATTGACGGAATTGTTGGTCAAGGCGCCGTTCACCGGCTGGGGATACAAAGGAGAAGCCATAATCGCCAACGCCTGCGGGCTGAGCAGCGCCTGCGGCATGATGTTGCCGGGAATCGGGGTGGTCGTACCGGGATCGTGCAGCTGCGTTCCGCTCGCCAGAATCTGCGAGAAATTGCCCGTGCGCTCGGGCGCCGTCAGCACGGTGAATGAGCTGCTTGTCGAAGGCTGGTCGAACCGCGACCCCTGGTAATCTCCGAAGACGAACAGCTTGTTCTTGATCAGCGGCCCGCCCAACGTGGCGCCGAACTCGTTCCAGCGCAGCAGCGGCCTGGGCAGATGGTTCCAGTTGTTGGCCCAGGTGTTCGCATTCAGTTCGTCATTGCGGAAGAATTCGTACACGCTGCCATGAAGCTGGTTGGTGCCGGATTTGATGCTGACGCTGATGATGCCGCCCATGAAGCCGCCGAACTCGGCCGAGGCATTCTGCGTGATCATGTTGAATTCCTCGATCGCGTCCACACTGGGCGTATAGCCCACGTAATTTCCCTGCGGATAGTTATCGTCCAGACCGTCCAGCAGGAAGTTGTCCGCCTGCTCGCGGTTGCCGTTGATGTAGGGCCGGCCGCTGGCGACCGTCGAATACGATCCTGTAAACTCGGACGGATTCGGCGTGATCGACCCGGCCGAAAGCAGCGTAAGCTGCACGAAATTTCGCGTGGCCAGCGGCAGCGCCTGGTTCGTCCGCGAATCGATCACGGTATCCAGTTGCGTGGAATCCGTTTTCAGCACCGGCGCGGTGCCCGCTACGTCAATCGATTGCCGTACCTGCCCGACCGGCGGCGTGAAGTCCAGCCGCGCCGTCTGGTTCAGCACCAGCAGGATGCCAGAGCGCACGGCCGTCTGAAAGCCTGGCGCTTCCACTTTCACCGTATACGTTCCGACCGGCAGGCGCGGCAGGTCGTAATTGCCGTCCGTATTGGTCTTGGCCGTCCAGACCGAGCCGCGATCCACATCGGTGGCCGTAATCGTTGCTTTGCCGATCGGTGCGCCGGAGGGGTCCGTAACCAGGCCCGTAATCGCGGCCGTCACCTGCTGCCCCCAAGAGGATGACGCAACCGCCACGAGCATGGTGCAGACGGTGGTTGCCAGGAACAACTGCTTTCGAAATCCGATTCTCATGCGCAAATGCCTTTCATCGTTCTGGTTGCAATGCTTCGGTCAGCACGCGCCCGTCAAAGTCCAGAGGCTCCAGGCCCAGCAGGCGCGTAATGGTGGGGGCAATATCGATCTGGCGGACGTGCCCGATGCGCACGCCCTTCCGAAACCCGTCGCCGGCCAGCACCAGCAGCGGATACATCGCCGGGTACTGTGGCAGGTATCCGTGCGAGTACGCCGGACTCCGGCGCTGCCGCAATTCGGTGGAATTGTCCGGCGCCTGGACCAAAAACGTGTCGATGTCGGAAACGATCAGGTACTGTCCAGGAATGCGGTCGCTTTTTTCATATTCCGGCAGACCGAGCGACGGATAATCCGCGGACCGGTAGATCCGCAGGATGTGTGGGTTATTTTGAATCTCGTGGAGTGCCTGCCGCAGCTTTGGCTCGTCCGTGTCCGGCGCAAAGCCCGGCAGAAGACGAACGAAGAGCGACCAGCCTCCCGCGTATAGTTTGACCTTGCCGGTCAATCCGGCAGCGGCGAAATACGGCCGCAAGTTCAATTCGTAATGAACGGTGGTAAATCCGTGGTCCGCAGTCACGACGAATGCGGTCCGGTCATAGATCCCCGCCTCTTTGGTCGCCGCGACGATCTGCCCGATCATCGCATCCACATCGTGAAACGCCGCTTGCGCCAGCGGATGCGACGGCCCATAAGTATGTTCCGCACCGTCCGTCTCGATGAGGTGGATCGCGGCCAGATTCGTCTTGTGCTTTCGAATCGCCTCGCAAAGAGCCAGCGTGCTCACGTAATCCAGAACGTGGCCGTCCATGTTGGCTGCCAGCATCCGGTTGTCGAGATCCACCGGCACGCCTTCCGCCCGCAATTCCTTGATCCATGCGTTCTCCGTCACCACGCGCTGTTTGCCCGTGGTCCGGATCATGAAATTGAAATCGATGGAGGGATCGTCGTTGCTCTCCGGCCAGAGCACGGACGCCGTTGTCAAACCTTTTGCTTTGGCCGTGTCGAAGATGGTCCGGGTACGCACCGCTTCATTGTGCGGCAGGCTGTTGGCGGCAAAGCGCGTGTCGTGCGCGCGGTCGAATATTTCATTGCTGAGGTCGCCGTGCTTCTCCGGTAGGACGCCGGTAACGATCGTGGTGTGCGAAGGATGCGTTTCGCTCGGGAAAACCGTCTCGCTGCTCTGGGCCCACACGCCGCTCCCGATCAGTTCGCGGACATTCGGAACTAAAAGATCGGGATTCTCAAGCTGGTAGGCCGCGCCGCCGTCAATCGTGATCAGAATGACATGCTGCGGCTGGGCGTGAGCAAAGATCGCCAGCAGGATGCCCACAAACAGAAACCTGCCAGAGGATGCGAGACCCATATTAAGGTATTGTTGGCATTATGGCTGATTACCCGTGACAGCGTAATGAGGGACCGGTATCAGAGGGTTTACAGAGCAATCACTTAGGTCAGCCTGACACCCGCCCCCTCGATTTCCCCAGGCAGATGTAATTTCCCTCACCATCCCTTCCGCCACCTGATATCGTATGTTCCAGCGGAGCCTGCAGCAAATGAAGATACGTCCCGAAGACGCACTGGAATATCACGCGTCGGCGCCGGCCGGCAAAATTGCGGTCACTCCGACTAAGCCGTGCCGCACGCAAATCGATCTCAGCCTGGCGTACACGCCGGGCGTGGCCGTGCCGTGTCTCGAAATCGAGCGGGACCCGTCGCTGGCTTATCGCTATACCGCCAAGGGCAACCTGGTGGCGGTGGTCACCAACGGAACGGCCGTGCTGGGGCTGGGCAATATCGGCGCCCTGGCCGGCAAACCGGTGATGGAAGGCAAAGCGGTGCTGTTCAAACGCTTCGCCGATATCGACGTGTTCGATATCGAGCTTGCCACCAACGACCCGGCCGAAGTGATCCGCGCCTGCCAGATGCTCGAGCCCACTTTTGGCGGCATCAACCTCGAAGACATCAAGGCCCCCGAATGTTTTGCCATCGAGGAAGAGCTGCGCCGCACCATGAAGATCCCGGTGTTCCACGACGATCAGCACGGAACGGCCATCATCTCCGGCGCCGGATTGCTGAACGCTCTCGAAATCGCGGGCAAGAAAATCGAAGAGGTGAAGGTGGTTTTCAACGGCGCCGGCGCCAGCGCCATCGCCTGCGCCACGCATTACGTCAACCTGGGCGTGCGCCGCGAAAACATCCTGCTGTGCGACACCAAGGGCGTGATCTACGAAGGCCGCACCGAAGGAATGAACCCCTACAAGGCCCGCTTTGCGGTGCCCACCAACCGCCGCACCCTGACCGAGGCCCTGGAAGGCGCCGACGTGTTCTTCGGCCTCTCCCAGGGCGGCGCCGTCAGCCCCGAAATGGTCAAGACCATGGCGCCCGATCCGCTGATTTTCGCCCTGGCCAACCCGGATCCAGAGATCTCCTACGACGTGGCTGTGGCCGCGCGGCCCGACGCCATTGTGGCCACGGGACGCTCGGATTATCCCAACCAGGTGAACAACGTGCTGGGCTTCCCGTTCATCTTCCGCGGGGCGCTGGACGTGCGCGCCACCTCCATCAACGACCAGATGAAGCTGGCGGCCACGCGTGCCCTGGCCGCGCTGGCGAAGGAAGACGTTCCCGATTCGGTGTTGCAGGCCTATGGCGTGGAGCGGCTGTCGTTCGGCCGCGAATACATCATCCCCAAGCCCTTCGACCCGCGCGTGCTGATCTGGGAAGCCTCGGCGGTGGCGCGGGCGGCGATGGAAACGGGCGTGGCGCGGCAGCCGGTCGATCTGGCGCAGTATCGCGAAGAGCTGGAGCGCCGCCTGGGCCGCGCCAACGAAGTGATGCGCGGCATCATTCACAAAGCCCAGCGCGATCCCAAACGGGTGGTTTTCCCGGAAGGCGAACAGCCCAAGATCCTGCGGGCCTGCCAGATTCTGCTGGACCAGAAAATCGCCGCTCCGGTGCTGCTGGGCAACGCCGAAACCATTGGCGCGCGCGTGGCCGAGATGCGCCTCCATCTGGGCGGGGCGGAAATCGTGGACCCGGAAGCTTTTCCACGCATCGGCGCATATACCGAGGAGTTTTACCGCCTGCGCCAGCGCAAGGGAGTGACCCCCACCGAAGCCGCGAAAATGGCGCGCGCCCCGGTCACCTTCGCCAGCCTGATGGTACACATGGGCGATGCCGACGCCCTGGTGGGTGGCTTGACCACCCACTATCCCGACACCATCCGGCCGGCCCTGCAGGTGATCGCGGTACGGCCGGAGCTGCGCCGGGTGGCGGGCGTCTACCTGCTGATCGCGCCTAAGGGCGGTCTGTATTTTCTGGCCGACACCACGGTAAACATCGAACCCGACGCCGAGGAACTGGCCGAGATCGCCATCATGGCAGCCGAAAAAGCCCGCCGCTTCGGAGAGACGCCGCGCGTAGCCGTGCTCTCCTTCTCGAATTTCGGCAGCACCAACCACCGCTTATCCGCCAAAGCCCGCGCCGTGGTCGACCTGGTGCGCCAGCGCGCGCCCGGCCTCATCATCGACGGAGAGATGCAGGCCGATACGGCCGTGCTGCCGAAACTCATCGAAGAAACCTACCCCTTCAGCCGGCTGAAAGGCGGCGCCAACGTGCTCATATTCCCTAACCTGGAAGCAGCCAATATCGCCTACAAGCTGCTGCAGACCTTAGGCGGCGGCGAAATGATCGGACCGCTGCTGGCCGGCCTCACCAAGCCCGTCCACGTGCTGCAGCGCGGATCGTCGGTCAATGACATCGTCAACGTGGCCGCCATCGCCGTGATGGACGCCCAGGAAACCGGCAAACCCTACCGGGTCCTGATGACCGAAGGCTGAGCCCATGGGGGGTGCTTAACCGATCTGGGGATTTCGCAGTTGAGGCCAGGCAACCGCTCCCTTACGGTCGCGGCTCGGTTACGGGCACCGCGTGTTTGCAGTCACTTACCGAGCCGCGACCGTCAGGAAAGCGGTTAATTGGTGCCGGCGGCGGCGACGTTGACCTTGGCGGCGATCTCGAACTCGCGTTGCCGGGCCCGGCTCTCCTGGCGGGACTGGCGGTCCCAATCGCGAAGCCGGACAAACGCGATGCGGGCGGCGTCGGCACCTCTCCAGTACCAGTTGTCGCGCAGAAAGTGATTGCGCGCGGTCAGCGTGACGCGGCGCACGAACTTGACCAAACCGCGCGGCCCGTCCGGCTCCGGGCCGCCAACCAGGTCCAGCCGCGGCTGCTCGCAGGCATTGAGCGAAACCACGGCTACGCGGGCGTCGCTCGATACGCCGCGCCGGTAAATGAATCCGGATTCGCGCAACATTTCCGGCCGTTGCACGTAAGTCACCGAATCCACGCATCCGGTATACACCAGGTCGCTAACCACTTTGTCGCGCTCGCGGTCCACTTCCACCTGAATTTGATGGGTGAAGCCGAAAGGATGGATGGAAAAAGTAGTGCCGATGTCCTGGGTGGCGGCCGACGCCCAGAGCTGGCGCCCGCGCCATTCCTCGTCGCGCGCCCAGATCCGCATATGATGGCGCATTTCGAACGTATTCAGGCTTTTTTGCAAACGGAGGGTGGGTTCCTGGCCGTCCAGCATCAGGGTGCGCATGGGCGCGTCGCTGAACTCGTGGCTTTCCACGATGGCGCGAATGGCTCCCATGCCGTTGCGCATCGAATTGGGAAGGGAGCCGGTCCAGCCGGCGGCATTGAAGGCGCGCAGCAGCGATTCCTGGGGGCCGACGAACATCAGGTTCACCAGGTCGATCGGTTGGCGCTGGCGCTTCGAATAGCTCCAGTAGGGAAGCTCTTCGACGATCCGATCGAGCTCCATTTGATCGTCCATGCTCAGATCCATCGGCGCCGCTTCACAGGCCGAAATCTCTCCCATCGCCTCCGGGAACCGCACCTCCAGGTTGAACTCGGTGCCGCGGCGGTAATGGATTTCCGGATCGGGGAAGTGAAACATGCTGGATTCGATCGCGAATAGCGGCAGCACGGCCATAGGATGGCCCATGGCAAGGAAGGCCAACCTCTCCGAAAACCGATTGGAGAGCGTGGAGGTGGCGCGTTCGCCATGGATCGTGCCATGCGAATCCACCCGCTCGCGAGCGTTATCGATGGACTCCAGGTGAGCGTCCAGCGGGTAGTCGCGGCCATCGGCGAGATGGACGGTAGAGAATTCCAGCCGCAGCGATGCGGTTTCATGGAGGAAACCCAGGCCGACGCGATGAAGGTGGGCCACCGAACCGCGAATCACCGTGCCTTCCGGAAGTTGGCCCACCGGCCCGCAGAGCGGCGTGGTGACAGCCGCCTCGAAAGTGGAGCCGGTTCGCGTGCTGTAGGTGGTGATCGGGGTGAGCAGGCGGGTTTCGATCCGCAACGCGGCGGGTTCGGCCGCCATCAGCAGACCGCCTTGCAACAGACAACAACCCAAAATGCCGGAGACTCGAACCCGTTTGTTTGGCGGGTTAGGGCAGCTCACGCCCCGCCGCCCCGTCGGGCAATGGCGTCCGGGCTCAGAGGAGAGGGAAAATGTCTTTGATCTCATCGGCGGAGTCGACTTAGTGCCGATTCTGTCGGGCTGCTTCATCGCACCTGTTTTGTAAATGCACGGTTGGCGCCATCTTCGGCCGCCCGGCCAGAGGCGACACGGCAACCATGCATGCAAAGGGCTTTGCCCGAAAATCTCGGCGGCGCGACCGGTTCGCCGTGGCCGGTAGCACTTCGATTCGGCCGCGGCAAATGCAGGTTCTGTAAGGAAGGTGCAGATATTGCTTGTGCGGCATGATCAATTTCGCTTTCCTATTGAACGTCGTCTTTCTTCCGGCCCAGGAGCTTGCGCTGCACGGCGGGCAAAAGACGTTGAACATCCGGCCAAAACTCCGACATCAGGTTCCCCGTAACCCCGCCCGTCATGCTTGTCCCGATTCGGCCCAACATCACGTTCCCGGTCCGGCTGGCCGCCGGGTAGTACGCATTCGACGCGGCGATTCCCATAAGCATACCAAATATATTGGAAGCATTGAATGCATTTTTGCCGGAGTCCTGACGGCAGACCAGCAGGCGGGAGATCGAATAGCCGACCCGGCTGGCAATGCGGTGCGCGGGGCCGTAGCGGAAATACCGTGGGTCCTGGTGGAGGGCCCAGGCCACCAACCCCGCGCTGAAAACGCTCTGGGAAGCACTGTCGCCAATAGCGGCGCCGACCCGCATGCCATAGGCTGGCCAGCCTTCGCCATACTTGGGGGTCTGGTTGGCGGCCTGCGAAAGCGCGGCAGTCATGAAGGCGGTAGCGATGTTAAACGGATCCACCGTTTCCCGCCAACCCAGCTCCCATTTCTGCGCGCCCGTTAAGGGCAGCACCTTGGTGAAGGCTTCGCGCACGGTCTGATAATCGGGAATCACGCCGGCAATGCGTTGTTCATAATTTAGAGGTACGGCGACCGCGGCAGGTTCCACGCCCGGCGCGGGGATCGCCGCTTCATTGTCGGCTTCCGGACCGGGCGCCGGGACTTGCGCCATCGCGCCCGTAAGCGCGAAACCGATCACGGCGAACATTGCCCGGACACACCTCACGATTGCATTTGGATGCACTCCGATGACCGATTGGTTACGCCTGCGATACCAGGTATGTCGGGTTTACTCTAAAGGGCTATCGAGGCAATAGCGGCGGCGTGAGTTTACGTACCTATCGCCCCGGCAACGGTGGTTTCTCCACTGACGCCCCGGTCTTCGAGCTCCTGGAGCAGCGGCGCTTCGAGCGCATCGGCATCGACCTCAACCGCGCACGCCGCTACGGTTTCCGGCGCCGCGCCGTTGAAGCACAGCTCGCAGACCGCAAATCCGCCCTCCGGCATCGGCAGGGGTGGACCGAAGGTGCGGCAGACAAGGGGACGGGAGGCGTACAGTTCACAGCCGCCCGTGGCCGGGTCGAGCACGGGACAAGGGTCGTTTTCGGTCGCTTCTTCCGAAAGCGTGCGCAGCCGCTCGGCCGCCGCCTGGGCTCGCACGGTGATTTCGCGGGCACGGGCCGGATCGCCGGCGGCCAACTGGGCCAAGCCGTTTCGCAGCCGCTCGGCATCGAGCGGGCTGATGGGAAACGGCCCCATGCAGCAATCGGTGCAGCCCAGCCGGCACAGCAGCCAGGAACCCGCCCGCCGGGCCGCGTCGGCGACCGCCGCATCCACGATCCGGATCAGGTTAGAATCAGCGGCCGTCAGGCCGCCCTGGCTTATACCCACCAGGCTGCGGCGGGAGGCTGGCGGACAATCAGGCCGTTCAGGAATGCCGCTGCCTTGGTCAGCCCTTCCTCGGGCGACATCAGGCTGTCTTCGTGTTCGATCGAGAGCACGTAGTCGTAGCCGAACATGCGCAAGGTGGAAACGAATTCGCGCCACCATTCTTCCCCGTGGCCATAGCCGCAGGTGCGGAAGATCCAGGCGCGGTTGCGCTCGTCGGTGTAGGACTTGGTGTCGAGCACGCCGGTGAGCGGCAGGTTGCGCTGGTAAATCTGCGTGTCCTTGGCGTGTACATAGAAGATGGCATCGCCCAGCAGGCGGATGGCGGCAACCGGATCGATGCCCTGCCAGAACATGTGGCTGGGATCGAGGTTGCAGCCGATCGACGGGCCGGCGATAGCGCGCAGCTTAAGCATGGTTTCCGGGCTGTAGACGACGAACCCGGGGTGCATCTCGATGGCCACGCGAACGCCGTGAGCGGAGGCGAATTTGGCGTGCTCGATCCAGTACGGCGCCACCACTTCCTCCCACTGCCACTTCAGGATTTCGAGATAATCGGGCGGCCACGGACAGGTCACCCAATTGGGCCACTTGGCGGCCGGGGAGTCGCCGGGGCAGCCGCTGAAATCCACCACCACAGGGACGCCCAGCTTTTCCGCCAGCAGAATGGTCTTGCGGCTCACCTCGCGATCGTGCGCCGCGCGCGCCCGATCGGGGTGCAGCGGATTGCCATGGGAGCTCAGCGCGCTGATGGAGAAGCCTTCGCCATCGAGCGTCTTGCGGAATTCCGCCAGTTCGGCCGGATGCTCCAGCATACTGAGCTTGCAATGCGGATCGCCGGGATAGTTTCCAGTGCCAAGCTCGACGGTATCGATGTTCAACGACTTGAGCTTCTTGAGAACATCCGGCAGGGGCAACTGGGACAACAGGGGAGTGAAACAGCCGACTCTCACGTGGGTCTCTCCTTTGCGAAGAAACAGAATATCACGGCGGCTGGAAAGAGGAGTGCTCTTTGCGGGCAAGCGTTGACGAGGGACGCCGGCCAACCTAAACTGAAAGCGAAGCCGTCTCTTGGCGCGCAATCGATCATGACCGTCACCGTCAAAGACAATGAAGCCCTCGTGGTGCCGCCGTCCGTCCGCCGGCGAGCCGGCCTGAAAGGCGGACAGGAACTCGAATTCAAGGTGTCCGGTGGAGTGATCACCATCCGTCCCAAACCTTCCGTCGCCGACGACGAATACACGCCCGAGCAGCGCCGCGTGATCGATGCTCAGCTTGCCGAGGGCTTGGCCGACGTCGCCGCCGGCCGCGTCCGTGGTCCGTTTTCCACGCACAAGGAGTTCATCGCCTCACTCCACAAAGAAGCCAGGAAACTGAGCCGCAAGAAGACTACGCGTCCGGCGCGATGAGGCTCCTCCGCACCACCGGCGGCCAGCCACTCCATGCCACAGGCAATGCGGTAACCTTCGTCGCTAGTCTCGGTGAAGATCCGCCACGTCGAGCCGATCCGCACGGCGGCCAATAATGTGGCGAGCAGCGCAATAATCCACGCGGTACGAGGCACGGGGGGAAAGATCGTCCGCTTGTAACATTCCTAAACCGCTATACTTTCTCTTGCGCCGTTCCATACGCAGCAAAGTTGCTCTCTCCGCCTGCCTGCTGGTTGGTGCAGGATGCGAGCCGGCTTTCCTTCGCTATAATGGCTGACCATGATGCGTCTTCACTCTTGGCTATTAGTGGGCGCGGCGGCAAGTTTGGCCGCGGCTACGATTGACGAATCCTGGTTCAGTGCGCTCGAATGGCGCAGTATCGGCCCGATGCGCGGGGGGCGTTCCATTACTTCGGCGGGCAGCTCCAGCCGGCCGTACGAATATTACTTCGGCGCGACCGGCGGCGGGCTCTGGAGGACCACCGATGGCGGCCTCACCTGGCACCCCGTAACCGACGGCCAGCTTGCCAGCTCGTCTGTGGGCGCGGTTGCCGTGTCCCAGTCCAATCCCGACGTGGTCTACATCGGCATGGGCGAAACCGAACTGCGCGGCAACATCATGCAGGGCGACGGGATTTACAAATCGGTGGATGCCGGCAAGACCTGGCAGCACGCGGGCCTGACCGATACCCAGGCCATCTCGCGCATCCGCATCGACCCCGCCAACCCGGACCTGGTCTATGTGTCCGCCTTCGGCCATCCCTACGGGCGCAATACCGAGCGCGGCGTGTTCCGATCGAAAGACGGCGGCAAGACCTGGGAGCGCATTCTATATCGCGACGACCACACCGCGGCCATCGATCTGTGCCTGGATCCGCACAATTCCAAAACCATTTTCGCCGCGCTCTGGGACGCCAACCGCACGCCCTGGAGCCTGACCAGCGGCGGACCGGGCAGCGGCTTGTTCAAGTCCACCGACGGCGGCGACACCTGGAAGGAGATCACCCGCAGCCCCGGGCTGCCGGAGGGGATCATCGGCAAGATCGGCGTGGCCGTTTCGGGCGGGGATTCGAATCGCATTTTCGCCATCGTTGAAAACACCAACGGCGGCGTGTTCGTTTCCGGCGATGGCGGCGACACCTGGAAGAAGGTGAGCGAAGACCGGCGCCTGCGCCAGCGCGCTTTCTATTACTCTCGCATTTACGCCGATCCCAAGGACAAAGACGCGCTCTACGTTCTGAACGTGAACTTCTTCAAATCGACCGACGGCGGCAAGACTTACCGCCAGATCCGCCCGCCGCACGGCGACAATCACGACCTCTGGATCGACCCCGCCAATCCGCTGCGCATGATCGAATCCAACGACGGCGGCGGGGTGGTTTCCATCAACGGCGGAGAATCCTTTACCGGCGAAGAGTATCCTACGGCGCAGCTCTATCACGTGGCGGTAACTCATGAGCAGCCCTACCACGTGTGCGGCGCGCAGCAGGATAACACCACCATCTGTGTCACGTCGACCGCTCCCGGGGGCCGCGGGGCTGGCGGCGCCGGCCGCGGCGGTTTCGGCATGACCAACTACTCTGTGGGCGGCGGCGAAAGCGGCTACATCGCTCCCGACCCCGCCAACCCCAACATCTTTTATGCCGGCAGCCAGGGCGCCCTGCTCACCCGCTACGACCGCCGCACAGGCTATAGCAAAGACATCCAGGTCTACCCGCTTTTCTTTTCCGGTGAATCCGCCGGTTCCCTGCCCGAGCGCTGGCAATGGACCTTCCCCATCGTCTTTTCGCCGCTCGACCCCACCGTCATCTACACTTCTTCGCAACACCTTTGGAAGACCGTCGACCAGGGCCACAGTTGGAAACGCATCTCCGGCGACCTGACCCGGGGAGACCCGAAAACGCTGGGCGATTCCGGCGGTCCGATCACCCACGATCAGAACGGCCCGGAGATTTACGGCACGATCTTCGCCATCGCGCCCTCGCGCAAGGAGGTAAACACCATCTGGACCGGGTCGGACGATGGCGTGGTGTACATCACCCGCAATGGCGGCCAGGCCTGGACCAAAATCACGCCGCCGGCCATGCCCGATTTCGGCCGCGTCAGCCTGATCGAGGCTTCGCCCCACAACGCCGCCACGGCTTACGTAGCGGTGAAGAATTATCAGAACGACGACCGCAAGCCGTATCTGTTCAAGACCGCCGACTACGGCAGAACCTGGACCGCCATCGTGGACGGCATTCCGGATAGCGACTTTGTTCACGCCGTGCGCGAAGACCCGGTGCGCGCCGGACTGCTGTTCGCCGGCACCGAACACGGCATCTATGTTTCGTTCGACGACGGCGCGCACTGGCAATCGCTGCGCCGCAACCTTCCCGACACTCAGGTTTCGGACCTCGTGATCGAAGGCAACGACCTGGTGATCGCCACCCACGGACGCTCCTTCTACGTGATGGACGATATCTCGCCGCTACGTCAACTCTCGCCCACCGTCACCAGCCGGAACCTGCACCTGTTCCAGCCGCCCGCCGCCGAGCGCAACCTGTCGCAAGGGCGCATCGACTACTACCTGGCCAAACCGGCCGACAAAGTGACCATCGACATTCTGGATGCCAAAGGCCAGGTGGTGCAAAGCTTCACTGGAACGCCCGCCAAGGCCGGAAGGGGCGGAAGAGGCGGACGCGGCGGCGACAGCGCGGATGGCGCCGCGGACGATGAAGAAGGCGGCTTCGGACGCGGACGCGGCAGCGCGCCTCCGCCGGACAAAGCCGGCCTCAACCGGTTTAGCTGGGACCTGCGCTACCCCGGCGCCAAGACGTTCACCGGCATGATCCTCTGGAGCGGCAACACGCAGGGGCCGGTGGCCGTTCCCGGCAGTTATTCCGTGCGGCTTACCGCCAATGGCCAGAGCTTGACCGAAAAGTTCGAAGTTCGGAAAGACCCGCGACTGGATAGCGTCACCATCGCCGACCTGGCCGCGCAATTTGACCTGGCCTTGAAGGTGCGCGATAAAACCAGCGAGGCCAATGAGATAGTGATCCAGGTGCGGGAGTTGAAAAAACAAATGGACGACCGCCTGAAGCAAAATGCCGACCCGCGATTGAAGCAGTCGCTCGACGATTTTCGCGGCCGCCTGAGCGCCATCGAAGAAGCGGTCTACCAGGTGCAAAACCGCAGCAACCAGGACCCGCTGAACTTTCCCATCAAGCTCAATAACAAAATCGCCGCGCTGGCTTCCAGCCTGCAGCATGGCGACGGTAAACCCACCGAATCCTCCTACGAAGTGTTCAAGCTGCTTTCGGAAAAACTGGCCGTCCAGCAGAACCTCCTGGACAACGAATTGAAGACCGGCTTGCCCCCGGTCAATAAGCTGCTCGCTGAAAAGGGCTTGAAAGAGCTGGTGCCAACCAAAGAGGAAACCAAGTCGGAGCCGCGACCGTAAGACCCTCAAGAAATCGCAAACCGCCGGCGGAACCGCCCATAGGCCTAACTTAGTACACCATTTCGGAATTACGGCCACATATCAGACGACCGCTCCCTAACGGTCGCGGCTCGGTTTAGCGCGTTTCCGAGCCGCGACCGTTAGGGAGCGGTCGTCTGGAAATACGTTAGCGAACTTATGAAGCCGTGTACTTAGTGCTCGCGTTCGGAATTACGGTGACGTATTTGGTGGGACAGGCCTCCCAGCCCGTCGTAGCCGCGAAGCGGCTCTTCCAGCCAGCGACAGGCCAGGAGGCCTGTCCCACTCGGCAACGGAATACGTCGCGGTCGCCCCGACCTGGCGCACGCACTTTGCGCGCCGCGTCGGAGGAAAGTCAGCGCATATGGGCGGAACCGCCTGCCCCACCTGGTTGAGCTTGACGGGCTATGCGAGATAAGCGCCGGGAGGAGTCCCCGCGTGGCAGACTGAGAGTCCGCTCCACGACTTCAGGCGGCGGCGGTAGGGTTCGGGCATTTGTGCAGAATTGTGCATCTGGAAGTCAGGTTCGTTGGGAATCGGGCGCATGATCGTCGAATCGGAAAAATCAAATTAACGGGCACGGGCTAAGGCCGCATTCGCCTGGCTCCCTCCCGCTCCAGAAACGCTCGCTTGCGCTCCAATCCCCAGCGGTATTCTCCCGGTTCTCCCGTGCCGCGAATCACGCGGTGACAGGGAATCAACAGGGCTACACGGTTGTTGGCGCAGGCGTTGGCCACGGCCCTGACGGCCTTCGGCTGTCCGATCGCCGCCGCCACTTCGGTATACGATTTCACTTCCCCGTAGGGAATCGATTGCAGATACTTCCAGACGCGCATCTGAAAGGCGGTGGCGCGGATGTCCAGAGGAAGATCGAGGCGCGGTTGTTCCCCGTTCAGGTGATCGGTGAGCGCGCGGATCCAACGCCGGAATTCCGGATCGGCCGGCTCGCGCATGGGTTCGAGCCGGGCCTTCGGGTACTCCTTTCGGAGCATCGCCAACAAATCTTCGGCCGAGTCGGCGAATTGGACGAAGCACACCCCGCGATCGGTCGCGCCGATCATCATGGGGCCGGCTGGAGATTCGGCGGTGGCGTAGGCGATGGTGACGCCGCCGCCCTGCCGGCGATATTGATTCGGCGTCATGCCGAGGCGCGCATCGGCCCGCTCATAGACGCGGCTGGAAGAACCGTAGCCGGCTTGGTATACCGCTTCGGTGACGTCGCCGGCGCCGCGCAGCCCGTTTTTGAGCTGCCCGAGCCGGAAAGCCTCCTGGTATTGCTTCGGCGTGGTTCCGACGGCGGCTTTGAAGGTTCGTTGAAAATGAAATCGGCTGAGACCGGCCCGCGCCGCCAGATCCGCCAGCGCCAGTGGCTCGGTGGCGTGGGACTGGATGTAGCGGCAGATCTCGCTCAGGCGCACCGCGTCCGGATCGGCGCCGATGGGGTGACATCGCAGGCACGGGCGAAGCCCAGCCCGCTCGGCTTCGGCCGGGGTCGCGTAAAACCGGACGTTCTTGCGCAACGGCAGGCGTGCGGCACATGAGGGCCGGCAGTACACGCCGGTGGTGATCACGCCGTAGTAAAATTTGCCGTCGCAGCTTCGGTCGCGCGCCTGCACGGCTGCCCAGCACTGTTCCGCCGGGAACATGGTCGTATTATCCGCGGCCGGTTTCGTGATTGTGCCCATGCAAGAATCGTAGCAGCGGCCGCGCGCCGGAACTATCCGAATCTTGCGCCGGAATTGGCCATCGCCGGCAACCGCTCCTTTAGAAGTCTCCCTGGGATTTTGGGGCGGGGTAGGTCACCCGGAATGAGCGAGATGGGAATTTCGAGAGTCTGCGATTGCCGGCGCGGGTCTCACGATTGCCTTATCGGAGACTTTTCCACCTACTACCACAACCGGTTCAACCGATATGTTGTTACAGGAACCGATTCAACCGGTACCTGGAGCAAGTTATGAATACCAAGGGCATCATACTTACCTTGGCGGCCTATTTCGCGGCCGCTGTAATCCCCGCGAGGGCGCAGGACGACGTAACCACCCGGAACGGGCCAAGCGGCTATGACGGCAGCTTCCTCACCGGTCCGGCTTCCAACCCGCTCAGTTTCTTGAATGGATATGCTTACCGGACCTTCGGTTCGACTTCCCCGTATCTATTTTCGGACTCGAACCCGGCGGCGCTGCTCGACCGGCAACTGCCGGACTGGATCAGCTTCGGGTGGGAAGAAAGGTTCCGGTACGAGGGTTACCACAACAGCGGCTTCAAGTTGAACAACGACGACTCCTACCTCCTTCTACGCTCGCGGCTGCAGATGAATCTTGAGCCCACGACCTGGTTCAAGCTGGCGACGCAAGTGCAGGATGCGCGCCCGTTCATGCAAAAACCGCCGTGGGGCCCTCCGAACCTGAACGCGTGGGACCTGAAGCTGGCTTACGCCGAATTCGGCGATCCGGAAACACAATGGATCAGCGTACGAGTGGGGCGGCAGCTCATCAACTACAACAATACGATTATCGCGAATTCGGAATGGCGCGATCAGGGGCGATCCTACGACGCCGTGGTGACGAATCTTCACTACGATCGCTACCGTCTGGGCCTGTTCGCGGCCTCGGTGGTGATTCCGCTGGCGGAGGGCGTCAGCCATCACCAGGAGGGAAACGACATCTATGGGGCCTACGGCGGGATCGACCGTCTGATTCCCGATTCGGTGCTGGAGCCATTCGTCCTCTGGCGGGTTCAGCCGAGCGTGGCCATCGAAACCACGGCCAAGATCAAGACCGGCAGGCAGGACGAAAAGGCTTACGGGGTGCGCTTCAAGGGGGTGGTCGTGACACATCTCGATTACTCGGCGGAGTGGATCGGCGAGCGCGGCTCCGACGGCCCCAACGGCGTCCGGGCCTGGGCGACGACCTTTGGCGCCGGATATCGAATCGACCGGCTGCGGTTCAAGCCGCGGGCCTTCTGGCAAGCCGACTACGCCAGCGGGGATAAGAACCCCAACGACGGCGAGCACGGCACGTTCGACACCATGTATCCTACGGCTCACGACCGCTTCGGCATCAGCGACCAGTTTGGCTGGCAGAATATAGTCGCCGAACGCGCCGGCCTGACCATCGAACCCCACCGGCGCTGGACTGTGACCGGGCAATATCTGAATTTCCGGCTTGCCAGCGCCACCGATGCGCTGTACAACACGTCGGGTGGAACGATCGTTCGCGACACGACGGGGAATTCAGGGACACACATCGGCCAAGAGGCCGACGTTTACTCCTGGTTCGAGCTGAACCGCCACCTCAATCTGGGCGCGGGAGTGGGCCATTTCATGGGAGGACAGTTCCTGGAGAGGACGACCAAAGGTCCGAGTTACAACTACCCGTATTTCGCCATCAACTTCAAGGACGCCGGAACAGACAGACACAGGTAAGTGCAACGATTCGTCGTACGAGGGCGGTCTTGAAGTGAAACTATCTTCGAAGTTATACGGCATTGTGGGAACGCTGGCGCTGACGGGAATAGTCGTCGCGGGCACCGGTATCTGGTATCTGCGGAAACTGGGCGGGGAGTTGAATCTCGCCACCGGAAGCACGGCGGTCAAGCTCGACCTGGTGAATGCCGCCCGAGCCCGAGCCTGGGAGATGGTAGCGGCCCTCCGGGGACTGTACGTTTTCGCGAATCTCAACGACCAAAGGCACTTTGAGGCAAGCGCGCGGCAGTTGGATGCGGCGCTCGGGCGGGTGGGAGAGCAGATCGGTCAGATCAGGCCGCTGCTGACGACCGGAGAAGGCAAGACGAATCTGGCCAAATTCGAGTCCGACGTGAGCGAATTCCGGCAGGTTACGCTCGAGTACACGGGCCTGTGCCGGGCGCACGAGTTCGAGAAACTACGCGGCCTGGTGCCCCAAGTGGAAGCTTTCACGAGTCGGTCGGACCAGACCCTCACCTTGCTTAAGAACGAGCAGCGGCGGCTACTCAAGGAGGCGCAGGCACGCTCGGATTCGCTGGGTTCACAAAGTACGCTGGTCAGTATCTGCATGAGCTCCGTGCTGGTCGCCATCGTCATTTTGGGCGCCTGCCAGGTGCGGCGCGTCAGCCGGACGTTGGCGACGGCCGTCGGCGAGATTTCGAAAGGCGCCGCCCAAGTGGCGTTGGTGGCCGGTCAGATCTCTTCGGCGAGCCAGTCGCTGGCCCAGGGATCCTCCGAGCAGGCGGCGTCGATCGAGGAGACCTCGGCTTCGAGCGAAGAGATCAACTCGATGGCTCGCAGGAATACGGAGAACTCGCGGGCCGCGGCCGAGCTGGTGAGCGAGTCGCAACAAAAGTGCGCCCGGACCAGCCGGTCGTTGGAGCAGATGTTGGCGGCCATGGGCGAGATCAAGGCGCAAAGCGGGAAGATCGCCAAAATCATCAAGGTGATCGACGATGTCGCTTTTCAGACCAACATCCTGGCGCTGAACGCCTCGGTGGAGGCGGCGCGCGCGGGCGAGGCCGGGCTGGGGTTTGCGGTTGTGGCCGACGAGGTGCGCAACCTGTCGCAGCGCTGCGCCCAGGCGGCTCGCGATACTTCGGCGCTGATCGCGGAATCGATCGCCAAGTCCGACGACGGCCAGGCGAAAGTGGACCAGGTCGCGGAGGCGGTCCGGGGCGTGACGGAGGAAACGGCAAAGGTGAAATCGCTGGTGGAGGAGGTGAGCCGGGGGGGCCAGGAGCAGACGGTGGGGACCGAGCAGGTTGCCAGGGCGATCGCGCAGATGGAGCAAGTGACGCAGCGGACGGCGGCCAACGCGGAAGAAGGCGCGGCCGCGGCTGAAATGTTGAACGCGCAATCGGCGGGGTTGCGGGAGATCGTGGAGCGGCTGGCGGCGATGGTGGGCGGGGAGCGGTGAGGATGCGAGCCGAGCCGGGCCGCGTAACCGGATTGCGGCGGATACGGACAGTTCGCTAGAATTCAAAGCAGTAGCTCATCGACTATGGCTTTCCGCCCGGGAAGCCGCTACGCTCCTCCTATGCCCCTTGCCCATCATTCCCGGTTTCGACGCTGCCCCGCTGTAGATCGGGGCGCATGGAAGAGGTGACCACACCGCCCAGCCGGCTGCTTCAGATGACCTCGATCCTGCGGTCGGCGTGGATCTGGGCCGCGAGCGCGGCTCTGATCTTACTTTGGACGCCACTGCTGGGCGCGATCAGGCTTTTCGATTTTAGGCCCCCGCGACTGCGAACGGGACGCTGGTTCCGGCGCCTTGGAAGGGTGATTGCACGAGTCAGCCCCTGGCGAATCCGCGTCTCCGGCGGGGAGAACGTGAACGCGAACCAGGTATATGTCGTCGTCAGCAATCATCAGTCGGTAGCGGATATCCCGGTGATCGCGCATTTGAAGCTGGATACGAAGTGGCTCGCCAAGGCGGAGCTGTTCCGGTTGCCGGTGGCGGGGTGGATGATGCGGATGGCGGGCGATGTACCGATCGAGCGGAGCGACCGGCGCAAGGGCGCCATCGCCATGATGCGGTGCGCGCGATACTTGCGCCAGCGGTGTTCGGTGGTTTTCTTCCCCGAAGGAACGCGGTCGCCCGACGGGCGGGTGCTGCCGTTCAACGATGGTCCGTTCCAGTTGGCTATTCGGGAGCGAGTCCCCATACTGCCGCTGGTGGTGGAGGGCACGGGCGCGGCACTGGCGCGAAACTCGTGGGTTTTTGGAAAGGCTCGGGACATCCATCTGGGGATACTGGAGGCGGTTTCCGTCGACGGCTGGAACGTGAAGCAAGCCGCGGCTCTGGGCGCCAGGGTTCGGCAGAGAATCGTGGACGAGCTCGAAAGGCGGCGCGGGGCGGGTCGGGAAGATTGAGGCATCCGAGGGGCGGGGTTTTGGCGGCGCGCGCTACAATCCTCTAGAGATGCCTTTTCCGATTCACCGCCCTCGCCGATTGCGGGCCAGCGAGCGGTTGCGCAGCCTGGTGCGGGAGACGCGCCTCGATCCGGCCCAATTCATACTTCCGTTGTTTGCGTGCCCGGGGGAGGGAGTGCGTCGGGAGATCGGTGCCATGCCGGGCAATTACCAGTTGTCGGTGGACGAAATCGTAACCGAATGCGCCGAGCTGAAGCGGCTGGGGATCGGCGGCACGATCCTGTTCGGGCTGCCGGAATCGAAAGACGACCAGGCTTCGGGGGCATACGCCGACGACGGCATCGTGCAGCGGGCCATTGGCGCCATTCGCCGGGAAGTGCCGGGGCTGCTGGTGGTGACCGACGTGTGCAACTGCGAGTACACCAGCCACGGCCATTGCGGCTATATCCGGCCGGGAGATCGGGATGGCGTGGTGGATAACGACGTTACTCTCGATTGGCTGGCGAAGACGGCGGTATCGCACGCGCGCGCCGGCGCCGACATGGTGGCGCCTTCCGACATGATGGACGGCCGCGTGGCGGCCATTCGCCGGGCCCTCGATGGCAACGGTTTTTCGAACGTTCCCATCATGAGTTACGCCGCCAAGTTCGCCTCGGTGTTCTACGGACCATTTCGAGAGGCGGCCGAATCGACGCCCCAGTTCGGCGACCGGCGCAGCTATCAAATGGATCCGGCCAACGGGCGCGAGGCCATGCACGAGATCGCGCTCGACCTGGAAGAGGGGGCGGACATCATCATGGTGAAGCCGGCCATGCCTTATCTCGATCTGATCGCGGCGGCGCGGCGCCGCTGGGACGTGCCCATCGCGGCCTACCAGGTAAGCGGCGAGTACTCGATGATCGTGGCCGCGGCACGGAACGGCTGGCTGGACCACGATCGCGCCATGATGGAGAGCCTGACGGGGATTGCCCGCGCCGGCGCCTCGATTATTCTGACCTACTTTGCCAAGCCGGCGGCTAGGCTGCTGGGCTGAAGAAGCCGCCCCATGCCCGTTTCCCACGATTTACTAGTAGGGTTTCTGGAACAGTCGCAGGGGTGCCACTGGGCGCTGGATTCGGGCGCCGTCTTCCAATTTGTGCTTGGCGACGCGGTGCCGTTATTCGGCAAACCGGCGGTGGAACTGGCGGGGCGGGAGATAGGGGAAGCGCTCGACGCGGAGGCCGCCGGGATCTGGCGCGAGCGCCTGGCCAAGATCCTGGGCGGGGAGTGTCTGCAACTGAGGGAACGGCGCGGCGACAGGGTCTGGTACGTTTTCTGCTTTCCCGTCCGGGTGGGCGGCGAGATTTGCTATGCGGGAGCGACCGGGCGCGAAGTGACGGCGCTGGCCACGGCCGAACAGGAGTTGCGGAACACGGTTTTGGGGTCGCTGCGCCAGCAGCAGTTCGAGCGCACCTCGATCGCGCGTTTTCTGCACGACTCGGTGGGGCAGAACCTGACGGCGCTGGGGCTGCAGATCGACCTGATACGGATGGACGTTCCCGATTCCAGCACGGAGCCGATGGCGCGGCTGCGGGAGGTGCAGAAGCTGCTGGAGCAGATCATGGCGGAAGTGCGCGATTACAGCTACGCGCTGAATCCGTCGGCGGTGGAACGGGCCGGCCTGCGCGCGGCCCTGGACCGGATGGGGGCGCGGCTGCGCGACCGGATACCCGGCACGCTGCGGATCAACGTAGATCCGTCGTTGAGGATCGAGCCGCACATCGCTTCGGCGCTGTACCATATCGCGGAGGAAGCCGTGGACAACGCGGTGCAGCACGCCGGTTGCTCTTCGATCGAAATCGCGGTAAAGTCCACACGTAACGGGGCGACTTTAGAGGTACGCGACAATGGCCGGGGATTCGATCCTTCCGACTTACAGAACGGCAGCCGCGGGCTGGGGCTGCTGAGCATGGAACATCACGCCGCCGAAGCCGGGCTGGAACTGGAGATCCAGAGCAGCCGAGCCACGGGAACGAGCATCAGCGCATTCTATAGCAAAGACCGCGGGGGAAAGAAATGACATTCGACATTGTCCTTGTCGATGATCACAAGCTGGTTCGCGACGGAATCAAGACCATCCTGGAGCGCGGGGCGGAGTTTCGGGTAGTGGGCGAAGCCGAGAACGGATCCGATGCGGTGCAGCTTTGCCGCAAGGCCCAGCCGCACATGGTGCTGATGGATATCGGGCTGCCGGGAATGAACGGGATCGAAGCCACCACCGAATTGCTGCGGCATTGTCCCGGCGTGAAGATCGTAATCCTTTCCATGTACGACGACGAGAACTCGGTGGTGAGCGCGATTCGGGGCGGGGCGCGGGCGTTCGTGCTGAAAACGGCTTCCTCGGCCGAGTTGCTGGACGCGTTGCGGACGGTGGCGCGGGGCGGCTCTTATCTGAGTTCGTCGGTGTCGGACCGTCTGCTGCTGCGAATTCAGCGCGGCGACCTGGAGACGCACGACCGCGGGCCGCTGGAATCGCTTTCGCCGCGCGAGCTGCAGGTGCTGCGGCTGGTGGCCGAGGGCAAGACGAGCAAGGATATCGCCGTGATGCTGGACCTGGGCCTGCAAACCGTACGCAGCTACCGCAAGACCATGATGAAGAAACTGGGGGTCAACAACGTGGCCGGCCTGACCCAGCTTGCGCTGGCGACCGGGATCACGCAATGGAACAAACCGGACGTCGACCAGGCGGGGTGAAGGCCGCGTCCGCTCCTTTTCCCGAGCGCGGTTGACCGATCTGGGGATCTCGCAGTTTGGTCGCGGCAACCGCTCCCTTGCGGTCGCGGCTCGGTTACGGGCGCCGCGTGTTTGCAGTGACTTACCGAGCCGCGACCGCAAGGGAGCGGTTGCCGGGAACTAACTTCCCCGGAACGCTGGGCTCACCATTTCGATACTCAGACGTCTGTATACTCTGAAGTCTGAATATGCCCAAAACCGACTCGCTGCAGGGATCGCTCGATCTTCTCGTTCTGAAAATCCTCTCGCGCCGGCCCGGCCTGCATGGCTACGCCATCATGTCGGCGATCGAGGCCATGTCCGGCGAAGTGTTGCGGGCGGAGGAAGGCTCGCTCTATCCGGCGCTGCACCGGATGGAGGAGGCCGGCTGGATTTCCGCCGAATGGATCACCAAAGAGACCGGGCGGCGGGCACGGATCTACCAAGTGACGGCGGCGGGCGCGAAGCAACTGGAGGCGGAGGAATCGCGCTGGCGGACGGTGACTTCGGCGGTGAACCGCGTGCTGAGGATGGCTTGACATGTCTTTATGGTCGCGAGTTGCAAACGTATGGCGCGGCGATGAATTGAGCCGCGAGATCGACGAAGAGATCGAAACTCACCTGGCGGAAGCAGTGGAGCGGGGCCGCGACCCGGTGGAAGCGCGCCGGGCGTTCGGGTCCCGGCTGCGGCGGAGAGAAGAGAGCCGCGATATTCGCCTGGTGCCGTGGCTCGATTCGTTGCGCGCCGATGTCGTCTTCGGCTGGCGGCAGCTCAAGAAGAAGAAAGTGACTTCGGCGGCGGCGATCCTGTCGCTGGGCCTGGCGATTGGGGCCTCCACGGCGGCATTCCGGCTGATCGACGCCCTGCTGCTGCGGCCTTTGCCGGTGGCCAATGCGGAAAGGCTGTACGGCCTCTCACGCCACGTAAATCTCCCCGACGGCAAGCCCGGGAGCTTCGACGGTTGGGCCTATCCGTCGTTCCGCCAGATGCGCGCCGCCGTGAAAGGGCAGGCCGAACTGATTGCCGTTTCCTACGCGGAGCGGGTGGACGTGACCTACCGGACCGATCTGGAAATGGAGAAAGCGCACCTGCAATACGTTTCGGGGTGGATGTTTGGCGCGTTCGGGCTGCGGCCGGCGCTGGGGCGCCTGTTCACCGAAAACGACGATCTCAAACCGGGCGCGCATCCCTACGCCGTGATTTCCTACGACTATTGGAAGCGGCGCTTCGGCGCGGACCCGAACGCGATCGGCCGCAAGTTTCGGTTGGGCAGCAAAGAGCTGTTTGCGGGACCGGGTGCGGGCGACAACGTTTACGAAATTGTGGGAATCGCGCCGCGGCCGTTCACTGGCACCGAAACGGGCACGGTCACCGACATCTTCCTGCCCACCATGATGCATCCAGGGGCCGTCCACGACGATTGGACCTGGATGCGCACATTGGCGTCGCTGAATCCCGGGGTTGCCGTGGAACCGGTTCGCGCCAAACTGAACGCGACATCTTATGCCTTCGAAGCGAACCGGATGAAGGGCTTAGTCCGCTGGAGCAAACAGGACATTGCGAAATTCCTGGCCCAGAAAGTGGTGCTCGATCCGGCCGCGGCGGGTGCTTCCGGTTTGCAGGCCGATTACCGCCGCGGGCTGGCGGCTTTGGGCGTGCTGGTGGGGCTGGTGCTGTTGATTGCGTGCGCCAATGTAGCCAACCTGATGACGGCGCAGGCGGCGGCTCGGGCGCGGGAGATGGCGCTGCGCGTATCGATCGGAGCGGGGCGATGGCGGCTGGTGCAACTGGTGCTGGTGGAAAGCGCGGTGCTTGGGTTCTTCGCGGCCGCGGCGGGTGCGCTATTCGCGTGGTGGTCGGCGCCGTTCGTGGTGAGCCGGATCAATCCGCCGGATAACCCGGCGCGGCTGGCACTGCCGGCGGATTGGCGGGTGCTGGGATTCGGGCTGGCGCTGACGCTGGGCGTGACGCTGCTGTTCGGGTTGGCGCCGGCATTGCGAGCCTCGGGAATGAAGCCCATCACGACGCTGCGGGGCGGGTCGGACCCGCACGCGCGGCGGCGCCTGATGCACGGGCTGATCGCCGTCCAGGTGGCTTTCTGCTTTCTGGTGCTCTTCGTAGCCGGGCTCTTCGTGGCTACGTTCGATCGCCTTTCCCACCGGCCCACCGGCTTCTCGGCCGAACGGGTGCTCACGCTCGATACCGTGGCGCAACAGCCTGAGCCTCCGGCCTTCTGGGACCAGGTAGCCGAACATCTGCGAACGCTGCCTGGCGTGGAGAAGGTCGGGCTGGCTCGTTGGGCGCTGCTCGGCGGAGGATCGTGGAACAACTGGGTCTCGGTCAACGGCGCCGCGCCAAACGGGGTTCTGGCCTTCTTTCTGAGTGTCTCGCCCGGATGGGCGGAGGCGATGAAGATTCCTCTTATCGCGGGCAGGGATTTCCGCCCCGGCGATACGTATCCGGGCGCGGCAATCGTTAACGAAACCTTCGCCAAGGAGTTCTTCCACGGCGAGGACCCGGTTGGAAAGTCTTTCGACATGATAATCTTTCAGGGCAGGCGCGTTCCGTGTCGGGTAGTGGGATTGGTCGGCGATGCCGTCTACCGCGATATCCACGATCCGATCGTGCCCCAGGCATATTATCCGTTTGCTTCGGTCGGCGCCAGGGGCGAACTGCAGCCCGTCGATCAGGGGACGTTCGTCGTGCGCACATCCGATGCGAACCCGCTCGCGCTGGCGTCGATATTGCGCCGGGAAGTTGCGCGGGCGCGGCCGGAGTTCCGCGTCGGCAACATCCGCACACAGGCGGAACTGGTCCAGGCGCAGACCATCCGGGAGCGGCTGCTGGCCATGCTGGCGATGTTTTTCGCGGTGGTGGCGCTGTTGCTGGCGGGAATCGGGTTGTATGGCGTGCTGGACTACTCGGTGGTGGAGCGGCGCCGCGAAATCGGCATCCGAATGGCAATTGGCGCGCAAGCCGGCGACATCGCGCGGCGGGTGACGGCCGAAGCTTTTGGAATGGTGGCGGTGGGTGCGGCGGTGGGATTCGCGCTCGGTATGGCGTCGGTGCCGTACCTTTCGAGCCTGCTCTGGGAGGTTCATGCTACCGATCCGGGAATGCTGGTGCTACCATGGCTGACTGTTCTGGCGGCGACCATGCTGGCCGCACTGCCGGCGGTGATTCGCGCCGTGCGAATCGACCCGGTGACGATGCTTCGGGCGGAATAACGGCAGTGCAACAGTAAGCGCCCGTCAAGAGATAACTATGCCATTTCGACGTGGCGCACGCACTCGTGCGTGCCGCGTCGGCACTTTTGCCGACGCTCGGCGCACCCTACGCAAGCGGGTGTCGAGAAGAGTCTCCGAAGTCCTGAAGTCGCCCCCGGCATTTTGAGCGGCCAAGGGAAAATGACCCGACCCAGAAGGTGGGACAGACGATCGTTTTTTGTCGTCTGTCAGGCTGTTAGGGCCTGGCGAGGGCCCGACAGACCACGAAAAACGATGGTCTGTCCCACCCTCTCGCTGCCGAAGCTGACTCAACCCAAATTCCGCGACTTCAGGAGTTCGGAGTCTCGACACGGCACGCACGAGTGCGTGCGCCACGTCGCGCTCGGGATTTGGCATGGTTATTTCATGATGATTCCTAAGCGCGAACAACGCGGTTCGCACGTGGCGGGAGAAACCCTTGTCAGGGACGCGGGGATTGGGTCTTCATCCAGGCACGCAGACGCTCGACAACCTGCTGGAGTTGCGGACTCGGTTTCAGCCGCAGGGCGGCCTCGCTCTCGGCCAGTGCTTCCGCCTGCCCGCCAGGCATCCGAATCAGGAGGCAGGCCAGGTTATAGTGCGCGTCCGCGTCATCGGAGTCCAATTCCAAGGCTCGGTGATACTCGGCGATGGCATCGGGCAGCCGATCCGGCATGCGCGAGAGGGCATTGCCCAAATCGGTGTGCGATTTCGCCAGATCGGGACGAAGGCGCAAGGCCGTTTCGTATTCGGCGATGGCGGCCGGGAGGCGGCCGGGGATCTGCGACAGAGCCGTACCGAGGTTGCTGTGCGCCCCCCAATAATCCGGCCTGATTCGAATCGCCTCCTCAAATTGGGCAATGGCCTCGGGCATGCGGCCGGGCACCAGCGCCAGAATATGACCCAGGTCGTTGTGGGCCTCGGCGAAGTCCGGCTTCGCGCGCAGGGCGGCTTCGTATTCGGCAATGGCGTCCGGCAACCGGCCGGGGATGCGGGTAAGCGCGTTGGCCAGGTTGCTGCGCGCAGCCGCGCTGGCGGGCTGAATCCGCAGGGCGATTTCGAACTGGGCAATCGCCTCCTGGGTTCGCCCGGCCGCGAGGAAGGCGTTGCCGAGGTTGGTATGGGCCCGCTCGGCCTCGGGGGCGAGACGAACCGCGGTCTGGTATTCGGCGATGGCGCCGTCCAGCCGGCCGGGGGTTTCCAGCAGCGCGTTTCCCATGCTGAGGTGGGCTTCCCAGTAATTCGGATTGGCGCGCAGCGCGGCCTCGAAATGGGCCACGGCTTCAGCCCGGCGGCCGGGAATCCGAAACAGAATATTGCCCAAATTATCGTGCGCCAGCCAGGCATCCGGATTGCGTGCAATGGTGGCGCGGAACAAGTTTTCGTCGTCCCGGTAGATGCCGGCCTGGCGCCACGTCAAAACGCCCATGGCGGCCAGCAGGATTGCCGGAACGATTACCTGGACGGCGTTTCCCCGCCCGAATTTCGCCATGCCGATGGCGATTGCCGACGCCGCCGGGACCAGAATCCCCAGGCTGGCCAGGTAGGCGAAGTGGTCGGCGACGTAGGAATATCGGAACGGGTACACATTGAGAAAGCCGAGCACCGGAAACAGCGTGCCCGCGAAAATCAGAAAACCGGCCAGGGGCCCACGATTGCGCCTCGCCAGGAGCCAGAACGCGACTCCGACCGCCGCCGCACCGGCCGGAAACAGGTACTGCCACCACTCGCCGGCATCGACGCTCCAGTGCGGATAGACAAACGTCAGGTTGACCGGCCAAATCAGTTTGGCTGCGTAGAAGCAGATGACGCGGCCGGCAATCAGAACGCGCTGGACCGGCGTCAGGGTGAAATCCGCGCCAGTCGCGCCGACAAGCGTCCTCTCTACCCACGCCGTGAAAAGCCCCGCCGACGCACCTATCGCGAACCACGGTACGAGCGGCCGCGTGTCGCGCTCCCAGGCGAGTCTTCCGCGCCGCCACCACAGAACTACCAACAGAGCGGCCGGCAAGGTCGCGGTCACCGTCTTCGACATCAGCGCGAGCGCGAACAGACCCGACGCAGCCCAATATCGCGAAGGCCGCCGGGATTCGTCGAAGTCAAGATAGACCAGCGCCGCGGCCAGGTAGAAGAAGCCGGAGAGCGTGCTCTTCTGCTCGGAGATCCAGGCGACCGATTCCACCAGCATCGGGTGCACCGCGAAGCACGCGCCCGCAAACCATGCTCCGGGCAGACGCAAACGCCGCGCGATCTTCACCACAAGGCACGCCGCGGCCGCGTGCAGCGCCACATTCAACAAGTGGTACCCAAGGACGGAATCGCCCCAGATCGAATGCTCCAACCAGAATGCGCTGTGCAGCAGGGGATAATATTGCTGGGTGGCTCCCGGCTCGAACCAGATCCGCCAAAGGCCGTGAAGAGAGCGAAGATCCGGGCGTGTCACGTGACGGGTGTCGTCCCAAACGAGGCTCCCGGTAAGCGCCGGCAGGTAAGCGACCACAGTGGCGCACAGCAGCAGCCCAAAGGCGCCGAGATTCCACAGTTCGGTTCTCTTCGGGCTTGCGCCAGCGCTCTGGTCGAGGCTCGGAGGTCTACGTTTGGACATCTGATCCGATTCTATAGCGATGACGGGACGTCTCAGCCGGGGAAACCGGCAGGTCACCTGCTTGGCCATTCATCGAACCTGCCTGGCGAGGCGGTAATGCCGCTCCTCGGATGGGCGTCAATCCATGCACAAAAATGCACAAAAGCTGGCCGACGATCCCCGGCGGTTGGTCGCGGCTCGGTTGGCCGGCATGCACAAAAATGCGCAAGCGTGCACAATCGAAAAAAGCCCCCGGTAAGCGCCAGTGAAGAAAGTAAATGGCTTATTTGTTTTTTCACGCCCGGGCGGCGCACAGAATGCACAATCATGCACAACTGAAGCCGCTGGCAAGAACCGCTCCCTCTGGGCGCGGCTCCGTAGTGAGCTACAGGTGTCATTCCTGGGCGGGGTTAAGTGGAAACGGAAACAGACGATCCGGACGAGGCGCTGGCGCATCACCGGGCCTGCAGGCTGGCGGAAGCGGCGGCGGGGGAAACAGGGGACGGAAACAGAAGACAGTGGGGACAGCCGGGGAAAGTGGGGCATCAGTACCAGGACCAAAAATTGTATGATTTAACACCCACACGACCCTTAATGCGGTTACTATGTTGGATAATCACACGTTGGGCCGAGGCGGAGAAGCGTAGAAGGTGTGGTGTGTGAGCTAGTAACACGGATATTTTGTGCTGCATCAGGTGAAAGGCGGGCTCAAACGGCTCGTCCGGCTTAGCGGTAAGGGCGATCGGAAAGTGGTTGCGGTGTTCGGGCCGGACCCGGCAAGTTGTCAATCCCTCGTTCAACACGTCCGGCAGGGAAGCCGGGGCATTCCCATCTGGCTGTTCACTACTTCAACTCCGACTGACGAGACTTCGGCGCTGTGCGAACGGGTGCTTGTGGAGCGTGGTTCGCTGGCGCTGCTGCTGAAGGCCCAGTGCCATCTGTGGGCCTGCTGGGTAGCTCTGACGGCGGGGGCGTGGAACGGCCGGCGCGGCCAATGGCCTCTGAAGCTGGCGCCGCTCGTCGTCCCGCCCTTCCGGGGCGTGATTCTGAATGGCCACGGAGATTTCTTTCCGGCATCGGGGGCCGCGATTGCCTGCCATCTGCGGCACAGCTTGCGAGAGGCTCTCGATTCCGGCTGGCAGCATTGGCGCGAGGCCGTTCACTCCGGCTGGCAGCGTTGGCGTGAGTCCGTCTGGCAGCGCATGGTGGATTACTGGGCTTTGGCGACGGTGCATGTCTGGCGCTCCGGCCCGGTTGTGCGCGTCAAGGACGTAGCGGTCGCCGTGGCGCTCCGGGCGGCTTCCTCGGTGCTGAAATGGTGCGGGTATCCGCAGCGCCGGGTTTTTGGGCTGCTCGATGGGCGCGGCCGGCTGCGCGTCGCGGTTCCGCGGGATTGCGACCCGGAATCCGGCGATGGCATAGACGTCTTTCCGGTGCCGGCCGAATGGAACGCGGTCCGTTTCGAGCAGTTCGTGCGCGCCTCCACCGGGCGCTGGCTGCTGTGGCGGCAGGATGGGGAACCGGCGCCGGATTGCGATGCCCTGTTGCGGGTGGCCGCCGATCCGGGGACTTTTGCGGTTTCCCTCCAGACCCATCATCGCGGCTGGAAACTCTCCCTGCTGCCCATGGCGCCGTTTCGCAGGCTGCAGCCGGGCGAACGCTCGCGCGTGCTGGCACCGCTGGCCGGAACCATGCTGGTGGACCGGCGGAAACTGCTGGCGCTCGGCATCCCGAGGTGCAGTCTTGGCGGCACCACCTGGCTGACTTTGTTCTGGAAGGCGGCCGCCGCCGGCTGGTCTTCTTACAGCTTAGGCGGCGATGGCGGCTCCGCCCAGCAGCCGGATCTTCCGATGGAGGAAACCGCCTGCGCGGCGCGCATTCTGGCAAGCCGTAGTCTGCGGCGTCTTGGCCCGCGCGATGGAGCTCTCGCTCGCGGCACGATAGCCACGAACCATGGATTGCCGGTGAGAGTCGAGCCTACCGACGGCCGTCCCAAGGTCCTGCTGGTGACGCCCTTCCTGCCCTACCCGCTGGCTCATGGCGGTGCGGTGCGCATCTATAATCTTTGCCGCGAACTGGCCGGCCGCGTGGACTTCGTGCTGGCCGCCATCCGCGAGCAGGGCGAGTTTGTCGACTACCCGAAGCTGCACGAGATCTTCCGCCAGGTCTACGTAGTGGACATGGACGAAGCGGCCTCCGGGGGCCGCGGCCTGCCGCGCCAGGTCCGGCACCACCAGTCGCGCAGCCTGCGCGCCTTGATCGCCCATCTGGCCGGCACCTTTCAGCCCGACCTGCTGCAGATCGAATACACCCACCTGGCCCACTTCCGCGACGCCGCGCCCCAGGTACCGGCCCTGCTGGTGGAGCACGACATTACCTTTCAGCTCTATCGCCAGTTGCATGAAACCCGGCCCAGCCGCGAGGCCCGCCGCGAATACGAGGGGTGGCGCGCCTACGAAAGCCGCTGGCTGCGAGCCTTTGACGGTGTTTGGACCGTGTCGGAAGAAGACCGCCGGGCCGCCGTCGCCGAGGGCGCTCGTCCGTCCGCCGTGTTCGCGATCGCCAATGGTGTGGATATTGGCCGCTTCGTGCCGCGCCGGAAGCCGCCGGCTTCGCCCCAGGACGCCGCGCCCGAGATCCTTTACGTCGGTTCCTTCCGCCACCTGCCTAACATCCTGGGTTTCGAAAACCTGCGCCGCGAGGTGATGCCGCTGGTCTGGCAGCGCTTCCCCGAGGCCCGCTTGCGCGTGGTGGCCGGTCCCGACCATGAAAGCTTCTGGAACCGCTTCGCTCCGGGCGGGGCTTTAGCCGGTCTCGACCGGCGGATTCGGGTTCACGGCTTTGTCTCCGACTTGCGCCCGCTCTACGCCGGGGCCACCGCGGCCGCCATTCCGCTGGCGGTTTCGGCCGGCACCAATATCAAGGTATTGGAAGCCATGGCGTGCGGCAAGGCCATCGTCACCACTCCGGTGGGCTGCGCCGGGTTGGGCCTCACGGATGGACGGGAAGCGCTGATTCGGACCGGCCACGCCGAGTTCGCCGCGGGGTTGTGCGAAGTGCTGGGTTCCCCCTCCCTGAGCGAGCGGTTGGCGGGAGCGGCCCGGCGCACCGCCGAGCGGCGATACTCCTGGTCCGCCATCGCCACCGAAGCGGAACGCAGCTACCGCGCGCTGGTCCAACAAGCCGCGCTTCGCACTCTGGCGGCTTCGCCGACACTTGCCGCGACCGTCGCCGGGGCGGTTCCCGATCTGCCCTTCTGAACCTGGTGCGGGGCTTCAGTCCACCCCCCCGGCGCCCTTTTTCCCTGAAACCGGCCCGGCCCCTGTTACAGTAGAGGCGGGACATGTCGCGCACGATTCTTCCTGGAAAGCCCTATCCCCAAGGTGCCACGTGGGATGGTACCGGCGTCAATTTCTCCTTGTATTCGGAGCACGCCGCCGGCGTGGATTTATGCCTTTTCGACGACGTCGGGTCGGCCGCCGCGGAGACGGTTTCCATCCGCGAATGCACCGGCTACGTGTGGCACGGCTATCTGCCCGGCATTAAGCTGGGCCAACTCTACGGCTACCGCGTGTTCGGTAGCTACGATCCGGCCCGCGGGAACCGCTTCAATCCCGCCAAGCTGTTGCTGGATCCGTATGCCAAGGCGATCGCCGGCCCCATCAACTGGGACGCGCCCGTCTTCGGCTATACTCCCGATGGCGCCGAAGCCGATCTGGCCGCCGACCATAACGACGATGCCTGGGGCATGCCCAAATGCGTCGTCACCACCTCCCATTTCGATTGGGAAAACGACCGGCCGCCCCTCACCCCCTTCCACGATTCGGTCATTTACGAGCTGCACGTCAAGGGCTTCACCGCCTTGCACCGGGACATCCCCGCCGAACTGCGGGGCACCTACGCCGGCCTGGCCCATCCAGTCGCCATCGAATATCTGAAGAAGCTCGGCATTACGGCGGTCGAGCTGATGCCGGTGCATGAATTCGTCGACGACAAGCACCTGGTGGATCTGGGCCTGCGCAATTACTGGGGCTACAATTCCATTAACTTTTTCGCCCCCGACGCGCGCTACGCCTCCGGCTACCACGGCGAGCAGATCGGCGAATTCAAGGCCATGGTCAAGGCGCTGCACCGCGCCGGCATCGAAGTCATCCTCGACGTGGTCTACAACCACACCGCCGAAGGCAACAACCTCGGGCCGACCCTCAGCTTCAAGGGCATCGATAACGCCACCTATTATCGCCTCATCCCGGGCAATCAGCGTTTCTACATGGATTTTACCGGCACCGGCAATACCCTCAACGTGCGCCATCCGCAGGTGCTCAAGCTCATCATGGACAGCCTGCGCTACTGGGTGCAGGAAATGCACGTTGACGGTTTCCGTTTCGACCTGGCCGCTTCCCTGGCGCGCGAACTCCACGCCGTCGACCGCCTATCCGCCTTCTTCGACATCATCAATCAGGACCCGGTAATCTCCCAGGTGAAGCTGATCGCCGAGCCGTGGGACGTGGGCGAAGGCGGATACCAGGTGGGCAAGTTTCCCAGCTTGTGGGCCGAGTGGAACGGCAAGTACCGCGACTCCATGCGCCGCTTCTGGAAGGGGGACCACGGCATCCTGGCCGAATTGGGCTACCGCCTCACGGGCTCGAGCGACCTCTATCAGCACGACGGCCGCCACCCCACCGCCAGCGTCAACTTTATCGTGGCCCACGACGGCTTCACCTTGAACGACCTGGTGAGTTACGACCACAAGCACAATGAGGCCAACGGCGAAGACGGCCGCGACGGCAGCAACGAGAATTATTCCTATAACTACGGGGTGGAAGGGCCCAGCGACGACCCCGCCATCGTGGCGGTGCGCGAACGCCAGAAGCGCAATTTCCTGGCGACCCTGCTGCTTTCCCAAGGCGTTCCCATGATCTCCGGCGGCGACGAAATCGGCCGCACCCAGAACGGCAACAACAACGCGTATGCCCAGGACAATGCAACCAGTTGGTATAGCTGGGACCTGGACCAACGCCAGAAATCGCTGCTGGAATTCACCCGCAAGCTGGTGAACATCCGCCGCAGCCATCCCAATCTGCACCGCCGCAAATTCTTCCAGGACCGTCCCATCGATCCCGGCACGCCGCTGCGCCAGGTGGATGGTCACACCGAAAAGGACATCACCTGGCTCGGCTCGGATGGGGGCGAAATGTCCGCCGATCAGTGGAACGCGGGTTGGATGCGCTGCATCGGGCTGATGTTGAACGGACGCACGCTGGAGGACGTGAATGCCTTCGGCGGAGCCATTCGCGACGATACCTTTCTGATTTTGCTTAACGCCCACGTGGAAGCCGTCGAGTTTCGCCTGCCGCCGGACGCGAGCGTAAGCTGGGAGGTGGTTTTCGACACCGCCGCGCCCGAGCCGGACGGCAAACGGATCGTACCCGCCGGCGAATTATACGAGTTGCAGCCGCGCTCCACGGCACTGCTCTGCGAACGGCCCCGGCAAGCCTGACCGCGACCCAGACCGGCGGTCAGGGCTTTTTTTCGCTCTTGCCCGGCAACCCAACCGGGTTCTCGTGGATCCGCTCGCGGAATTGGCCGCGCAAACTGGCCGCCAGCGAGACGGCGCTCTCGCCGTAACGGTCGCGCAGTTTATCGGCGGCGGCCGTGGCCTGCTGCCAGCGCTGGTGGCGGCCGTCGTCGATCAGGTCCATCTGCGCCGCTTCCTGGCTCCAACCGGAGGCGTGTACCCCCAACAGCCGAACCTGGGCGCCGGCCTTCCAGTTGCGGCGGAACAGCGCACGGGCTTCTTCGAAGAGCTCGATATCGAGATCGGTGGGGCGTTCCAGCGTCTCGGCCCGGGTGATGGTGGTGAAATCGCGATAGCGCAGCTTGAGCTGCACGGTGCGCGCACGCAGGCCGTGCTCGCGCAACCGCCGGCCCACTTTCTCGCACAGTCGCGCCAGCGTCGCCTCCAGTTGCGCCACCACGGCCGTGTCTTCGGAAAAAGTGTGTTCGTGGCTGATGGATTTCGGGCCCGTGTCTTCGCCAATCCCGGTATCGAACCAGCCGCCCGCGTCCAGGCCTCGCGATTTGCCCGCCAGCGCCAGCCCCCACTTGCCAAAGCGGCGTTCCAGGAAGTCTTCCTCCAGCCGCGCCAGGTCGCCCACCTTGCGGATGCCCAGCGCGTGAAGGCGTTCGTCGGTGACTTTCCCCACGCCCGGCACCTTGCGTACGTCGAGCGGCGCCAGAAAGGCGGCTTCGCACCCGGGAATCACCCACAACACCCCATTCGGCTTGGCTTGGTCGGAACAGATTTTCGCCACCAGGCGGGAGCTTGCGATGCCGATGGAGCAGTTCAATTGCGTGTCGGCCTTCATGCGCGCGTGCAGCCGGTGAGCGGCTTCGAGCGGCGGCCCATGCAGGCGGGCGGTTCCGGTCATGTCGAGATACGCTTCGTCGATCGACGCCATTTCCACCAGCGGCGAAAACCGGTGCAGCACTTCGTACACGCGCTCGGAATACTCCCGATAGCGTTCCGGGTGCCCGTCCAGAAAAATCGCCTGCGGGCAGAGCTTCGCCGCCGTGCGCAGCGGCATGGCCGAATGCACTCCGAACTTGCGCGCCGCGTAAGAGGCCGCCGATACCACCCCGCGCGCGTCCGGACGGCCGCCCACCACCACCGGTTTGCCCTTCAGCGTAGAGTCGAACAGCTCTTCCACCGACACGAAAAACGCGTCCATGTCGACATGGAAGTAGGTACGCACACCTAGAGATTACCGCGATCGCGAAGGGCAGTAGGGTGCCCAACCGATCTGGGGAAAATCCGTTCCCGTCAACCGTCGCGGTAGGGATGGCCGTTACCAGCCACCCACGTCACTCCGTCCACTCCCGGCGCGGCATTTCGCTTCAGGGCGTAAAAGCTTTCCCGGAGCAGGCCCGGCGTCACATGATGGAGCAAAGCGGTGAACCGCTCCTGCTTGTTCTTCCGTGCTCTC
>Ga0182016_10000868_pt1 | contig 37581 bp, 31 predicted proteins | sample 712S2MmetaG_FD_120491 | JGI IMG/M metagenome (GOLD analysis project Ga0182016, IMG submission 120491) | Permafrost microbial communities from Stordalen Mire, Sweden - 712S2M metaG | ecosystem: Environmental > Terrestrial > Soil > Wetlands > Permafrost | place: Sweden: Stordalen | collected...
CCCGCTTCGTCGACGCCCGTCACCCGGTCGCCGAGGACGATCTCGACGCCGCGCCGTGCCAAGAACCGGGCGGCATACTCGCCCATCTTCGGATCGAGGTCGGGTAGCAGGCGCGGGCCGCCCTCGACGAGCACCACGCGGATCTCCCCGGCACCGATCGTCCGATAGAACCGCCGCACGCTGGTAAAGAAGCCGACCATCTCGCCCGCCGCCTCGACCCCGGTGAAGCCGCCACCGACGAACACGAACGTGAGCAGGCGCCGCCGCACGGCGGCGTCGCCGGCGGCGTCGGCGAGCTCGAGCATCGTAATGACGCGATTGCGTAAGCGCGCGGCGTCCTCGATCGTCTTCAGCGGGAGGGCCCGTTCGGCGACGCCCGAGAGGCCGAACGTCGACGTCACGGAGCCCAGGGCGAGGACGAGTTGGTCGTATTTGACGGCGATGTGGCCGCCGAGCAGCGCGTGCTCCACATCGACGGTCCGCGCATCGAGGTCGACGCCGCAGACGTCGCCGAGGAGGAACGCAGACCGTCGCAGCTGCGTACGAACCGGAGTCAGCACGTCGCGCAGCCCGAGTCCGCCGCTGGCCACCTCGGGCAACAACGGCGTAAAGAGGGTGAAGTTCTCGCGGCTGACCAGCGTAATCGACGCCTCGGCCGGAGTTAGCAGGCGCTCGAGCTCGAGCGCGGCGGCGACGCCGCCGAAACCGCCGCCGAGGATGACGATGCGCGCGCCGGCTGCGGCGGTCAGGGCAGCGCCGCCGCGACGTCGAACTGCCGTAGCGTGACCGAGCCCACCGCAACGCCGTCGCTCGAGCGGGCAGACGACCAGCCGCACGAAGCGCCCGTCGAGGGCACGTACATCGCGCCGGGCGGCCAAGCCGCCGGCTGGAAACGAGCGGGCAGCGTCGCCGCGGGGCTTGGGTTGCTCCTGACCAAAGCGAAGACCATCCTCGCCGTTCTTCTGGGCGCGAAGTGGTTTCTCATCGGCGCCAAACTGTTGGGCTCGTCGCTCTCGTTCGTCGTCTCGGTCTGGTTCTACGCGCTGTTCTTCGGCTGGAAGTTCGCCTTCGTCTTCACGCTGCTGATCTTGGTCCACGAGTGCGGCCACGCGATCTTCATGCGCGCGTTCGGCGTGCCCGCGTCCCTGCCGTACTTCATTCCCGGATTCGGCGCCTTGATTACGATCAAGGAGCGCCCGGCGTCGGTGCTCGCCGAGGCGTATATCGCGCTCGGCGGCCCGCTCGTCGGCTCGCTGGCGGCGCTGGCGTGCTTCGCCTACGGCGAACTGACCGGCGAGCAATTCTGGATCGCGGCGGCGTACACGGGCTTCTTCCTCAACCTGTTCAACCTGTTCCCGGTAATGCCGCTCGACGGCGGCCGCATCGCGGGCGCGATCTCCCCGCGCATTTGGCTATTCGGTCTGGGCGCGCTCGTCGTCACGGCGCTATGGATGCACTGGTACAACCCGCTGATCTTCATCCTCGTTCTGCTCAGCGCGCCGCAGGCGATCGCGGCGTTTCGGGGCCGCATCGACCAGCACTACTTCGCGCTGACGGCAACCCAGCGCACGGGCATCGCGCTCGCGTATTTCGGGCTGGCCGCGGCGCTCGTCGCGGGCATGCTCGCGGCCCACGTCTGGGTGCCCAACCAGACGGCCGGCGGCGCGTATTGGTAACGCCGCGGCGCGTCGCGCTGTTCGCGTCGGCCCTATTGACGCTGGTGGCGCTGTTCTTCTTGCGGCCCGTGCCGACGCCGGGGCCGCCGATGCGCGACTTCGAGGCCTACTACGCGGCCGGCAAGACGTGGGCGCTCGGCGGTAATCCGTATAGCCGCGAGGTGTGGCGCACGGAGCGCACCATCCCCGGCGTCGTCGCGACCCGCGACGAACTGCTGCCGTTCGTCGGCCCGCCGTTCTCGCTGCCGCTGTGGGCCGCGCTCGCCGCGCTGCCGTTTCGCACGGCCGTGCTGCTGTGGGGCGCGGTCCTCACGCTGGCGGCGGGCGCCGTCGCCTTCGGCAGCCTGCACCTCGGGCGCGGCAAGGACGCAGCCAGTTATGCCGGCGCGGCGCTGCTGGCCGTCTCGTTCGGACCGCTGACGAGCGCCGTCGCGCTCGGCCAGGCCGCCCTCGTCGCGTGCGCGGGCGTCGTGCTGACGGCCGTCGCGCTGCGGGCCGGGCGAGCTCGCTCTGCGATTGCGGCGGCGCTCGCGGCGGCGCTGCAACCGAACGTCGGCATCGCCCTCGTCGCGCGGCTGACGAGCCTGCGGGCGTGGTTCGCCATCGGCGTGGCTGCGGCGATCGCGCTGGCGGCGTCGGTCGCGGCCGTGGGCGGACTCGCGGGTTTCGACGCGTACCTCGCCGCGCTCGCGCGCCACGCCGACGCCGAGCGTTCGATCCTGATCCAGACGACGCTCGCTTCGGTCGCGTTCGGCTTCGGCGCGAGCCAACTCGCCGCGCGCGAGATCGGCGTAGCCGTGGCGGCAATCGTCATCGGCATCACCGCGTGGATCCTGCGCGAGCGCGGCTTCGCGCCGGAGTCGCGCGTCGCCGTCGCGTGTGCCGTGCTGCCGCTCGTGCTGCCCTTCTCGCACGAGCACGACCTGGCGGTGACGTTCCTGCCGGCCGTCCTCTGCCTGCGGCGCGCGCGGCGCGCGCTCTGGATCGCTGCCGCATGCGCCACCGTCGTCGTCGCCGTCGACTGGCTGGGCCTTGCGCAGCGGCCGACCGGCGTCGCGCAGAGCGCCGTGCTCGCGCTGTCCGCCGGGCTGGCCGCAACGGCGCTCTCGCGCGGCCGGCTCTTTCCCGGCGCGCTCGCCCCGCTGGCCGTCGCGGCGACGGTCGCGCTGGCGGGCCCGGCGATCGCGCAACACGCCGTACACGTCTGGCCGGACGCTCTCGGTGCGACGTTCTCCGCGCCGCAGACGCTCGACGCGGCGGGCGTCTGGCAATTGGAGCAGGAGCGCAGCGGGCTCGCTGCCCCGGCCGCACTCCCAGCCGCGCTGCGAATGTGCTCGCTTGCGGGCTGCGCCGCGCTGTGGGCGACGTCCCTGGCCGCGTTGCGCAAGCCGGAGGACGCCGCCTAGCAGCGCTGCATCAGTCGATCAGATGTCGACGTTCTGGAAGCCGTCGAACGCCGCCAGCTGATTGGGATGGAAGCCGGTCAGGTCGCTGCTGTACGCGAAGATATCGTCGGCGATCGACGTCACGATCGTCGGCGCGTCGCGTTGCAATTGTTCCTGGACGAAGTTGGCGTACGGCTGGCGCGCCTGGAACGAGTAGAGCGTCTTGAAGGTCTCCATTGCCTGATCCACCTTCGGGTTGCAGTAGTGGACGACGTTCTGGCCGTTGGGCGGGAACTGGTTGCACTCGTAGAGGTTCGACAGGTCGCCCTGCGGGTCGCCTCCCCACTGGAACGTCACGAGGTCGAACTTGCCGCCGTAGATGATGCCGCCCGCCGAGTAGGGGCCGAACATCATCGCCGACTGGTACCGCTTCACGTCGATGTCGACGCCGATCTGTTTCCACCAGCCGCGGACGAGTTCGATCATCTGATCCGTGTCGGGCGTGCCCGACGAGGTGGCGAAGACGAGCGCGAGGCGAACGCCGTTCTTGGCGCGGATGCCGCCCGGGCCGCGCGCCCAGCCGGCCTTGTCGAGCAGCGCGTTGGCCTGGGCGATCGAGAACGGCGTCGTCGGCACCTTTGGATCGAACGCCGGATTGGTCGGCGCGACCATGTCGTCTTGGACCGTGCCGAGCCCGTGACGGATCTTATCGCGAATCGTGATGCGGTCCGTTGCGAGCCGCAGCGCCGTTCGGACGGCCACGTCTCTCAGCGCGGGGTGCGCGATATTGAAATCGATGTGCCCGAAGTTGTAGCCGGGCTGCTTGAGCACGGTGACGCCGTCGATTCCTTGCACGCGCGGATAGTAATTGGCCGAGACGGGCGCCCAGAGGTCGATCTCGTGGGCCTGCAGTTCGGTCAGCGTCGTGTTGCGGTCAGGGATGATCTTGAAGATGATCTTGTCGAGCTTCGGCTTGCCGCGGAAGTACGACGGGTTGGCGACCATCTCGACGGAGTCCGAACGCTTCCACGAGAGGTACTTGAAGGGTCCGATGCCGACCGGCAGCGAGTTGTAGGGCACGTTGTTGATGTTCGGATACTGCGCCAGCAGGTGTTTGGGAAGCACGCACGGGTTGGCGCCGGCGCTCGAGAAGTACTGATACATGAAGCCGCCGTACGGCTTCTTGAGGAAGTAGCGGACGGTGTATTTGTCCGGTTCGTCGATCTTCGTGATGAGATCCCAGCCCGAGCGCGAGATCTCGTTATTGGCCGGATTGAGGATGACGTTGGTCGAGAAGACGACGTCGTCGGCCGTGAACGGCTGGCCGTCCGACCAGACCACGCCCTTGCGCAGCCGGAACGTGATGATCTTGCCGTCCGAACTGATGCCCCCGTTTTCCTTGCTCGGCACGACGGTCACGAGTTCGGGCGTCGCCTCGTTGTGCGGGCCCGTCTTCATCAGGAACGCCATCGTGAGCGACGACATGTACGCTACGACCGTCTGCGTCTGCAAGTGGGGGTTGAGCCCGGCGATGTCCTCGGCAGTCGCGTACCGCAGCGTATGCGGAATCGTGTAGGCGTGGCGCCCGCCGACGCCGGCCGACTGCGTGCCGACCTTCGTGCAGCCGGTCAGTGCCGTGGCGGCGACGGCGGCGCAGAGCAGGGCGGTTCTTCCGTACATAGTCGTCTTCTCCGGATGATCAGATGTCGACGTTCATCATGTCGTCGAACATCGAGACTTGGTTGGGGTGGAAGCCCTTGAGGTCCGTGTTGTAGGGGTATAGGTCCTCCTGGACCGCCATGACGAGCGTGGGAGCGTCGCGGACGAGCTCTTCCTGGACGACGTCGTCGTCCCGCTTCTGCCGAGCGAAGTCGTACGTCAGCTTGAAGTCCGTCATCGCCGCGTCGGCCACCGGGTTGCACCAGTGCAGGTCGTTCTGGCCGTTCGGAGGGATGAGGGCGCAACTATAGATGCCGGCCATGCTCCCGCTGGCGTCGTTGAACCAGGCGAAAAACACGACGTCGAACTTGCCGGTCTGGATGATGCCGCCTTGCGAGTAGGGTGCGAAGAGCAGCGTCGGGTCCACGTTCTTGCGGACGAACTCGACGCCGATCTTCTTCCACGACTGGCGGATGATCTCGATACGCGTGTCGGTGTCGGGGCTCCCCGAGTTGGAGACGAGCTCGAGCGAGAGGCGAAGCCCGTCCTTGGCCCTGATCCCGTCCGGGCCGCGTTTCCAGCCGGCGGCGTCGAGTAGCGCATCCGCCTTGCCGGGGTCGTAGGCGATGAAACCGATCTTGGGGTCGAAGTACGGGCTCGCGGGCGACTGCGGACCGTCTTGCAAGATGCCCACTCCGTGACTCACGACGTCGCGCAGAGTCTTGCGGTCGACGGCCAGCCGGAGCGCGCGGCGCACGGCCGGATCCTTCAGCAGCGGGCGCGACAGGTTGAAGTCGAGGTGACCGAAGCCGTAGCTCGGCTGCCTCAGCACCTTCACGTTGCGCAGTTGCAGGAGGCGCGGGTAGTAGGCCGGCGCGGCGATCGGCCACAGGTCGAGTTCGCCGGTCTGCAGGTCGGAGTAGAGCGTGTCGCGGTTGGGGATGATGTGGTAGTCGACGCGCTTGAGCTTGGGGAGCCCGCGCCAGTAGTTTGGATTGGCCTCGAGTTCGATGCGGTCGCCGCGCTTCCACGCCAGGTAGCGAAACGGCCCGATGCCGACCGGTAGCGTGTTATAGGCGTCCTTGTTGACGTCGGGCGACTGCGCGAGCAGGTGCTTCGGCACGATCGCCGGATTGGCGCCGCCCGTCGAGAAGAACGTCGCCAGGAACGGCGAGTACGCGCTTTTCAGGTGGAAGACGACCGTGTACTTGTCCGGCTCGTCGATGCGATAGATCTGGTCCCAGCCGTCGCGGCTGACCGTGTTGGTCTTGGGGTTGAGGATCGTGCGCGTCGAGAAGACGACGTCGTCGCCGTCGAACGGCGCCCCGTCCGACCACTTGACGCCGCGGCGCAGGTGATAGGTGATCGTCTTGCCGTCGGCGCTGATTCCGCCGTTGGCGAGCGACGGCACCTCGGTGACGAGTTCGGGGATCGGCTTGTTGGCGTGGTCGTAACGAATCAGCCACGCCATCGTCATCTCCGACATCCACGCCAGCACGAGGTCCGAACTGAACATCGGGTTGAGCGTCGAGAGATCGCCGAGGTCGCCGATGCGCAGCACGTGCGCCTGCGTGGTCGAGTTCTGCCGGTCGCCCTCGCCGGTGGTGCCCACCTTGGTGCAGGCGGCCGCGGCCACGGCGAGCAGGAGCATCGCGAACGTCTTCTTCATCGGCATAACTCCGGCGGTCAGATCGAGTAGTCCCAGGTATTCCAGAAGCGCGAGATGACCGGCGACGGCGTGAAGCCGTGCAGGTCGGAGTTGTAGGCGACCGGCTCGCGCCGGAAATACAGGATCATCGTCGGCACCTGGTCGGCCAGCCGCTCCTGAACGACGTAGTAGTCCTTCTTGCGGCGGTTCCAGTCGACGGTCTGCAGGGCGTCGTTCATCGCGGCGGTCGCGATCGCGTCGTTCCAGAACAGCGCGTTCTGGCCGTGCGGCGCGAAGTTGTCGCCGGAGTAGATCGCGCTATCGTCGGGATCGGCCGCGCCGGACCAGGCAAACAGCGCCACGTCGTACTTCCCACCCTGCAACACGCCCGTTGCCGAGTTGTCGAAGAATAGGCTGGTCGGGTAGTTTTTGATGACCGCCTCTACCCCGACGTCGTGCCAGTCGCGCTGCAACAGGGCCTGGACGGCGTGCCCGTGGGTGCTCTCCGTCTGCGTACTCAGCGTGAACGAGAGCCGCTGCCCGTCCCGCACGCGGATGCCGTCCGGACCCGGCTTCCAGCCCAGCGCATCGAGCATCGCTCGCGCCCTCGCCGGATCGTATGGATAACGCGCGACGTTCGGGTTGTAGGCCTGGCTGATGAGCGGCGACTGATCGGCCGGCGCGAGGTCGCCGAGGCCGTGGTCGATCTTGTCCAGGATCGTCTTGCGGTCGGTCGCATAGGCGAGCGCGCGCCGCATCCGGACGTCGGCGAACAACGGGCGACGCAAGTTGAAGTCGACGTGGTCGTACGTATAGACCGGGGGCTTGACGACGATCACGCCGGGGATCGTGACGTACTGAGGATACTGCGACGCGTGAACGTTGAATGCGAGATCCACTTCGTGCGCCCGCACTTCGGTCTCCAGCGTATTCTCGTCCGGGAGAATCTTGTACACGACCTCCCGCAGTTTGGGCTTACCCAGGTAGAAGTCGTCGAAGGCGGTCAGGCGCACGTCGGACCCGCGATCCCAGGCGACGAACTTGAAGGGCCCGCTGCCGACCGGCGCGGCCTGATAGGGCGCCGTGTTGAACGAGCCTTTGTCGTCGTTGACTGCGGCGAGCAGATGCTCGGGCAGGATCGGCGCGTTGCCGTTGGGCGAGAACAACTGCTGGAGGAACGGCGCGTAGACGCGCTTCATGTGGATGACCGCGACGTGCGGATCCGAATGATCGATCGACGCGATGTCCTTGTAGCCGTCGGTCGTCACGACGTTGTTGTGCGGGTTCATCACGACGCGCCAGGTGAACCACAGGTCCTTGGACGTGACGGGCACGCCGTCGTGCCATTTCATGTTCGGCCGCAGCTTGTAGCGCAGCGTCAGGCCGTCGCGGCTAACGTCGCCGTTCTCGACCGTCGGAATCTCGACCAGGGCGTCGGGATGCGGCTGGGCTTTATCGTCGTAGCGAACGGCCCACGAAAAAATGAAGAACCCCAGGTCTAACGTCGGCAGCTGCGCCGCCAACACGGGGTCCAGGTTCTTCGGGTCGGCGGCGCTGGCGATAACGAGGCGGCCGTGGTGCGTCCACGGGTTGCCGCCCGCGCCGCCCGCGCCGCCCGCGCTCTGCGTCCCGACTTTCGTACAACCGGCCAGTGTAGCGACGGCCAAGGCGAGCGCGGCAAAGCGCCGCGGGGCGGTACGACGGGAGGCTCTCATGCTGCGGGCTACGTTTTGTGCCCGCGTCGGCGCCTCCCGTCTAGGGGCGTCCTAAAAGCGGCTACGACCCGATCTGACCGACTGCGTACAAGTACTGCTGTTCGGCGATCCGCAGGTTGTAAATGGTGGTGACGCGGTCCGTCACCGCTTGCGTCAGTCCGGTCTGCGCGTTCAGCAGCAGCGGCAGCGTGGTCACGCCCGCCTTGTACTGCGCCTGCGTCGCCTGCAGCACTTCGATCGCGTTCTGCAACTCCGCGCGGGCCTGATCGAGCGCCGCCTCGGAACTCACCAGATTCGTCAACGCCTGCTTCACGTTCAACTGGATGCCCAGCTTCGTATTCTGCAGGCCGGCCACCGCGATGTCGACGTTGGCCTGCGCCTGCGCGGTGTTGGCCGCCGTGATGCCGCCGTCGTAGAGCGGAATGCTGAGGGCCAACCCGACCTGCGACGCATTCCGGTACGCGCCGCCTTGCGAGTTACTGGAGTCCGTTCCCGCCTGAGCCGTCCCGGCGAGGTTCGGGAAGAGCCCCAGTTTCGCGGCGCGAAGGGCCTGTTGGGCCGAGGCGATCGTCTGCACCGACGAGTCGTAGTCGGGGCGCAGGGCCAGCGCGCGCGCGAGCGCCTGCGTGTAGGTCGGGACGGGAAGTGACGAAATCGGCGCGTCGATGGCGAGCGGCGTGTCGTCGATCGGCTGGACCATCGCGCCCGCGTCGAGGCCCATGACGTTCGCGAATGCCGCCTGAGCGGCGAATTCGGCGCCCTGCGCCCGCACGACGGCGAGCTTGGCCTGCGCCACCGGAAGCTGCGCCGTCACGACGTCGGCGCGCGCGGCGGTGCCGGCGCGGAACTGTGCTTCGACCAGTTGTTCTTGCACCTGGGCCGTGCGCACGAGTTCCACGTCGACCGCCGTCGTACGCTGCGCCTCGAGATACGTGTAGTATGCGTCGGCGACGTTGAAGGCTGCGGTCTGCAGGGCTCGGCGGTAGGTATCGGCGAGCGCCGTCTCGTTGCGCTGCGCCGATCGGATCTCGGCCGCGACCCGGCCGCCGTCGAAGATCAACTGCCGCAGGCTCGCCGTGACGGAGTTGAGGTTCTCGTACAGCGCGTGGTTCGCCGACAGACCGCCGCCGGTGTTGATCGTCAAAGAGCCGGACTGATCGTACGAGCGCCCGACGTTCGCGCTGCCGTCGATCGTCGGTAAGAGTCCGGCGCGCTGCAGGCGCACGCCCGCAGCGGCCACGCCGACGTCCGCGCGCGCTGCCGCCAACACGGGCGAACGCGCGAAGCCGACGGCGATCGCCTGCGGCAGGTTGACGCGATCGGGGACGCCGGGCGCGGGCGTCCCGGCGCCGACGCCGGGCACGGGCGTGCCGTACGCCGGATACGGGAGCGACGTCGGCACGCTGGCCGGCGGGAGCGTGTAGGTGGGCGCCGGCGTGAATTGCGGGGCGGCCTGCTTCGGTTGCGCGGAAGCACGGTCGAACGGGATCAGCGAGGCGGATGCGAGCACCGCCAGGGCGAGGACGGCGGTGAGCCGCTTACGGTCGTTGGTCATCATGCCTTACTTCGAGGGAGCGGACGCGGTTGCCGCGGGAGACGGTGCTGCAGCGGCAGGCGGGCCTCCCGGCGGGGCCCCGCCGATCGCGACGACGCTGCCGTCCTGGAGTGCGTCGGGCCGAGTGGTGATCACGGTCGTTCCCGGACCGACGCCCGAACCGGTGACCTGCGCCAGCGTGTCGGTCTGCAGGCCGACGCGCACGGGGATCGCCTTCGCTTTGCCATCGACGACGGTGAACACGCTCGAGCCGGCGTCGCTGGTGAACACGGCGGTGCGCGGCACGACCAGCGCGTCGGGTGCGAAGTCCTTACGGACGCGCACGCTGACGAGCATGCCGCCGCGCAGCACGTCGCCCGCATTGGGCTGGCGCAGGCGCGCGCGATACGACAGCGTACCGGCCGTCGGCGTGGCGTTCACGTCGAACACGTTGCCTTGGAACGTCTTGCCGGGCAGGCTCGGCGACGTGAACGTCACCGGCGTCCCGCGCTTGACGTACCCGAGGGAGTCATCGGGAACGTTCGCGTTGACCCAGACCTCGTCGAGCTGCGAGATGCGCGCGATCGCCTGATTGGGACTCGCGTACGCACCGGGATCCAGCAAGCGCTGCGTGATCACTCCGTCGAACGGCGCGGTCAGCGTCGTCTGCGCGATCTGCGTCTGCAGGAGGCGTACGTTCGCTTGCGCGGATTCGAGCGCGGCCTGCTTCAACTTGACGTCCTGCGCGCCGACGCCGGTCTGGCCGAGGTTTCGCTTCGCGGCGTCGAGCGCGGCCTGGGCCGAATTCACGCCGGCGCGCGCCGAGTTCAATTGCTGTTGCGCGGACACGTAGGCGGACCGCACCTGATCGAGCGTCACCTTCGCGAGATACCCCTGGCTCGCGAGTTGCTCGTCGCTTTCGTACTGCGTCTTGGCCGTCTCGTATGCGGACTGCGCGGAGGTCAAAGCATTCTGTGACTGCGCGAGCGACTGCTGCGCGGTGACGACGCCGGAACTCACCGACTGCGTCGTCATCGGCAGCGTTAGGGACGAACTGCGCAACTGCGCCTCGGCCTGCGATGCCGCGGCGACGTTCGCCGCGAGTTGCGCGCGCAGCGTCGAGTCGTCGAGCTTGGCGAGCACCTCGCCGGCTTTCACGTGCTGGCCCTCGTTGACGTAGACGGAGACGACGGTGCCGGACTGCGGCAGGCTCAAAACGGACTCTTGCAGCGGCGACACCTGGCCGTCCAGGGTCAGAAACGTCGCGACGTCCTGCCGCTGGGCCTTGGCGACGTCGACGGCGAGGGGAGGCGGCCCGGCGTGCTGGCCGCCGCCTTTTCCGCAGCCGGAAGCGGCCAGCGCAACAGCGACGGCGACTAGCGCAAGTGGACGAACGGTCATGATCTCCTCGAGTTTCGGTGCCGGGTGGGCACTACCAGGGCGCTCACTGGACGCTTGTACGCGCGCCCGGGTCACTTTGATTCACGGCGGGGAGGCCCTCCGCTTGCGGAGTATCCTCCCCTCATGGGGGTCAAACTCGACATCGGGCGCACGTACCAGAGCCAAACGCGCGTCGAAGAGTGGATGACGGCCGAGAAGGCCGGCAACAAGGGGGTGGACGTCCTGTCGACGCCCATGCTTCTTCAGCTTATCGAGGAAGCGGCGATCCACTGCCTGGCTCCGATGCTGGGTCCGGCGCAGATCTCGCTCTGCTCGCAGGTCGACCTCACCCACCTGGCCCCGACCCCGGTCGGCTTCATCGTCAGGACCGAGGTGGAGATCATCGGGGTGGACGGCCGGCGGGTCAATTTCGCCGTTGCCGCCTTCGACGAACGAGAGAAGATCGCGGAAGGCACCCACGAGCGCTACGTCATCGACCGCTCCCGCTTCCTCGCGAACTTAGAAGAGAAGCAAGCCTAGTCCCTCGACCATACGTTCGCTTTCCCGGCCCCCTCCGGACGGAGGAGCAGGAAAGCCCTGCAGGCCGTGGGGCCATTCGGCCCCTCTTTGAACAGGTCGCAGAGGGCGCGCGGGGAAACCTACAGGTGCTCTCCTTCGTTGTAGAGCAAGGGGTGCTTGAACCGTCATACCCCACGGTTGGTTAACTCGGTCTAAGATAGGGTAGTAGCCCAAAAGGCGGTCCGTCGAACCTCGTCAAGGGACGGGGGTCACGGACACTCTGCCGTGTCCGCACCGCGGTCACCAGCCGAAACGCTAATTCTGGAGGGAAAACTTGAAACGACTCAGCACCGGCGTGCTTGCGGCGATCATCGCAGCAGGCTTCGGGCTGACGGCAGTCTCAGCGTCGACGACGTCGACCGCGTCGCAAGGTAACATTGGCCCCTACGCGATCGCGCAGACGTCAACCGGCGCACAGACCGTCGCTCAGGCAGCGATGCCTAACACGCCACCGGCCGATTTCGGCTCGCCGCCTTCGGGCGAAGTGCCGATCCTATTCAATGACCGTCACGTCTATTCCAAGCCCGACAAGCTCAAGCAGGGCCGCGTTCTCGCGGCGCTGATCAAGGGCGGCACCATCCTCGTTCCCCTCCGCTCGATGTTCGAGCAGATGGGTGCGACGGTTGCCTACGACGCGGGCAGCAAGACCGTCGACGTTTCGAAGCCCGGAGCCGACGTCAAAGTGACCGTCGGTAAGCCGGAAGTCATCATCAACGGTGAAAGCCGTCCGCTCGATGTCCCCCCCGAGATCTACCAAGGATCGGTCGTCGTTCCGGTCCGCGTGATCTCGGAAGGCATGGGCGCTTACGTCCAGTGGGTCCCCGACAAGCGTCTCGTCGTCGTGCGGTACATCCCGCCGACGCCGCCGACCCCGCCGCCGACCCCTGCTCCGACGCTCCCGCCGACCCCGCCGCCGACTCCGACCCCGAGCCCCACGCCGTCGCCGAAGCCGACGCCTGCTTACGAGGCGTTCATCGTCGGTGACTACCTGTTCGGTTCGAAGGTCTACAACGAGTTCAGCCCGGGTGAAACCGGCAGCCAGCACGGTAGCTCGTCCTTCGCGTCACGTGGCGCGATCGAGTTCCCGCTGTTCAACCTGCCCTGGATGCTCGAGGGTGACTACCAGCAGTGGCAGTACCCGCATAATCAGAACAACCCGACCCCGGCCGCGCCGCTCATCCCGGGCTGCGTTGCCGATCCGGGTGACCAGGCTTGCGTCACCGTCCTCGGCCCGATCCCCGGCTCGACCTTCGTGCCGGCGTTCACGGCTCGCGAGTACGACTTCGACGCCCGCTTCGGTCTGAAGATCGCCGATCCGCGTATCTACATCGGCATCGGTTACGACTGGCGCGCGAGCAACTTCGCTTCGTACCCGAAGTTCACGGGCTTCGGTTTCGGTGCGGAGAAGCTGCCGGATCTCGATCAGCAGTTCTCGGTCTACGGAAGCATCTATTACTTCCCGACGATCTCGGGTAACTACACCGTCCCCGCGACCGACCCGTTCGGTAACCCGTCGGCGCAGGCCGGTCAGAACTTCCAGGTCCAGTACAACTTCCTCAAGTACTTCCTTGGCGGAACGTACAACCTGGGCAAGAGCCCGGTCTACATCGACCTCGGCTTCATCGGCGACCGTGGCAGTGCAAAGGAAAATGCCCCGGTCTCCTACACCCACGCGGCCGGTATGATCGGCCTGGGTATCCACTTCTAATCGCCTAGCGGCATCAGAAGAAACCGAGACAACCACGGAGAGCCCCCGAGCGAATGCTCGGGGGCTCTTCTTATGCTAGAATGGCACACCATCTGAAGGCAGGTACTCATGCACCAGGCCCACTTCGTGGTTCGAACGCTGCTGGCACTCGGCATCGCGACGGCGCTCAGCGCATGTTCGGGATCGAGCGGTTCGCAGCGCCTGACGCCGGCCGGCGCTTCGCTCGATACGGCAGCGCGCTCGGCGGGAGCCGCACGCATCCAGTTCGCGTATGTGGCCAACTTTGGCTCGAGTAGCGTCTCCGCCTACGGCATCGACGCCAAGAGCGGCGCGCTCACCCAGGTGGCAGGCTCGCCGTTTGCGGCCGGCTCCGGCCCCGTCGGCCTGGCAATCGACCCCAAAGGCAAGTACGCCTACGTCGGCAACTTCTTCGACGACACCGTTTCCGGCTATACGCTGAACGCGACGACCGGAGCGCTCACGTCCATTGCGGGGTCGCCGTTTGGTGCGGGTACCAATCCGTACAGCGCCACCATCGCTCCGACCGGCAAGTTCGCCTACGTGCCGAACCGTGGGTCCGGCAGCGTCAGCGCCTATGCGATCGACGCGAGCACCGGCGCCCTGACGCAGCTCGCCGGCTCCCCGGTGTTGGTCGGCATCAACCCCGTCGGCGTGGCGATCGTCCCATCGGGCAAGTTCGCCTACGTCATCAATCGCGGCTCGAACAACGTCACCGCCTTTTCCGTCAACGTCAAGACCGGCGCGCTCAAGAAGGTCACGGGATCGCCGTTTGCGGCGGGGACGGGACCGGACGGCATCGCGATCACCCCCTCGGGCAAATTCGTGTTGGTCGCCAACCTCAGCTCGAACAACGTCTCGGCGTATAGCATTCAGAGCAGCGGCGCCCTGAAGGCGGTCGCCGGGTCGCCGTTCGGCGCGGGCACGCAGCCGTATGCCGTGACGGTCGATCCGTCGGGTGCGTTCGCGTACGTGCCCAACAACGGCACGAACAACGTCTCCGCCTACACGATCGACGGCACGAGCGGCGTGCTGACGCAGGTGGCGGGGTCGCCGTTCGGAGCCGGCACGAATACCGACGGTATCGCGGTCGATCCTTCGGGCGCGTTCGTGTACGCCGCAAACGACGGAAGCAACAACGTCTCGGCGTACTCCATCGACGCTTCCAGCGGTGCGCTCACGCAGCTCGCCGGATCGCCGTTCGGTTCGGGCAGCGGCCCATTTCAGATCTCAACGTGCCTGCGGAGCGGGCACACATGCGTACCCGCTCCGTAGGAAAGACGTAGGCCGGTTACGGCTTAGCGGTTGCGGCAGCCGCCGGAGCGGAGGCTGGAACCGGAACGACCGTCGCCTGCGAAGCCGGCTTCGTGTCGGACGACGACGCCGTCGCCTGCTGGCTTTGAGTGGCCGGTGCGGCGGCCGTCGCCGGGTCGGCCTTGTGCGCGGGACCCGTCTGCGTGACGGTCACGCGAAGATTCTTCGCGTACCACGAGTTGCCGTAACGCGCCAGCAGCCACTGGGCCGTGACCTTCGCCTTGGCTTGACCGTCGTCGGTCTGAATCTTGGCGTAGAGGTGCTGCAGCAGATAGATGTAGCGGGGTAGTTGCGTGTCGGCCGGATACTTCTGTTCCCAATCGTGCAGCGATTTTTCGGTCATGACCGCGGTGCCCATGACCGCGTTGGCCAGATGATGATCGGCGTCCCAGGTCGGTTCGTAACGGATCATCAGATCGTGGATCTCGTTGCGAATGCCGAGCACGCTCATCTTCATCGGGCCGAAGTACTCGTCGGCGGGCGCCAGCTTGACTGGAGCGGCCGACTGAGCTGCCGTAGGGTGTCCCTGCGATGACGGCGCCGTATTGGCGACCGCTACCGCGGAGGAAGCACCGGCAAGGACAAAAAGAAACCCAAGGACTCGCCTCACGTTAACCGTTCCTTTTCGCGATGCAGGTCGTTGGGTTGTGGATTTCGTCGTCGTGCGCAATTTACCCGTCGCCTCCAGTTTCGTCGTAGGACTTGCCGTGATTATCGGCAAGCCGGACGCGATATTGAACGCAGGCAACGTGTGAGAGCGCGCACAACGCGCTCGGGGCGGCTAGGACCCGCCGACCAGTCCCCTGATGACGACGGCCATCCCAAAGGCCAAGGTCATCAGCGACATGATGACGAGGTCTCGCCGCGTGGTTCGATCATTACTCAACATATGCGACCCCCCTCAATCGTACTTTCACTCACCGGTACGAGCCGGCAACCTCGGCGGATCACTTCCGGCGTGACCCGGCGCACGTGACGATCGCCGCGGCACTGCTCGCATTCGGCGGCCTGCCCGCAAGCCTCGCGGTGCCGGCCCCGTTCCCGCTCGTCGTGGCGCAGGCCGCAGCGACCGCGTTCGTCGCACCGGGCATCGCGCTCGGACGGTACGACGTCTCGACGAGCAGCGGGCCGCTGACGATCACCGTCGTCGCCGTCGATCTGCGCGAGCCGACGGTCCGCGTGGGCGGCGTCCTCGCCCACGATGCGCTGATCTCGCCGGGCGAGACCGTCACCTCCATGGCGCGCCGCACGGGAGCCGTCGCCGGGGTGAACGCCGATTACTTCGACATCGGGCAGACGAACCAGCCGCTCGGCATCGTCGTGCGGTCCGGCGACCTGCTCCGCTCGCCGAGCGGCCGGGCGACCATCAGCGTGATGCGAGACGGCGGGCTGCGCCTGGGGAGCTATCGCTTCTTGGGGACCGCCTCGACGCCGGCCGAGTCGTGGCCGGTCGCAGGCGTGGACGAGTGGCCGCCTCAAGCGGCCGCGGCGATGCTCATGCTGCCGGCGTTCGGCCCGCTCCCGCCGCGTCCGGGCGGCGCGATCGTCTCGCTGCAGCCGGACGGCCCACGGGAGGCCGGCGCCGGCGGGACCTACCAGGTCACGGCCGTCGACCCCAGCGGCGCCGCTCACCCCGCCGGCCTCGCGTTGGCCATCGGCCCCGCCGCGGTTGCGAGCGGGAGACTGCCGGCCGTCGGCGACACCCTCACGGTGAATGCGGAGCTGTCGCCGTCGCTCGACGGCGTCACCACCGCGCTGGGCGGTGGGCCGCTGCTCGTGCGCGACGGCCGGGCGTACGCGGACCCCGACCCGCCCTCGCCCGGGGAGGCGCTGCACCACGATCCGCAAGTCGGAGCGCTGCGGCGAGCCGACGGCAGCCTCGTCCTCGTCTCGGTCGACGGCCGCCTTCCGGACCGCTCGGTCGGTTTGACGCGACCCGAGTTCGGCGCGCTCATGACGGCCTTCGGCGCGGTGGACGGCATCGGCTTCGATTCGGGCGGCTCCGCCACGCTCGTCGCCAGGAACCCGGGCGACGCGGAGGCCACCGTGCAGAATCAGCCGTCCGACGGCGTGGAGCGCCCCGTCGCCGACGGCCTCTTCGTCTACAGCGACGCCCCGGCAGGCGCCGCGGCCAGGCTTGCCGTGCGGCCCTCGCCGATCGTGCTCCTGGCCGGGGCCACGGCCCGCGTCACCTCGATCGTGACCGACGCAGCGGGCCACCCGCTCGAGCACGCCCCCGGCGCGCCCCCGGACCTGACGGTCGAGCCTGCGGGCCTGGCGCGGGCTGCCCCCGGCGGCCTCGTCGTGGGCCTGGCGGCAGGCTCGGGCGAGGTGACGGCGCGCCGCGGCGGCTTGCTCGAACGCGTTGCGGTACGAGTCGTCGCAGCGCCCGCCCGGATCTCGGTCTCGCCCGCGCGCGCCAATCCGGATCCCGGCGGGACGGTGGCGTTCCGGGCCGTCGGCTTCGACGCCGCCGGCGTGCCGGTCCAACTCGGCGACGCCGTGCGCTGGACCGCCGCCGGCGGTTCGATCGGCGCCGACGGCCGGTTCGTCGCAGGCGGACAAGACGCCCAAGTGACCGCGACGGTGGCGGGCAGGAGCGTCACGCGAACCGTCCGGGTCGGCCGGCGCGAACTGACCCTGCCCGTCTTCGGCGCGCCGGTCCGCTGGGAGTTTTCGACCTTTCCGGCCGGCCAGCCGGGCGCAGTTTCGGCCTCAGCCGGCGAGGACGGCCATGGAGCCCTCGACCTGTCGTACGACTTCTCGGGCGTCGCGCGCGCAGCGTACGCCTCGACCCGCGTCGACCTGGCGGGCGAGCCGCTGGCGGTCTCGTTCGACGTGCGCGGGGACGGCAACGGCGTCGCCCTGCGGGCGGCCTTCCTGAACTCCCGCTCCGAGCGGGTCCTGGTCACGGTCGCCAAGCGCGTCTCCTGGCGCGGCTGGCAGCGCTGCGAGGCAGCTCTGCCGCCGAGCGCCGTCCCCCCCTTGCGGCTACTCTCCGTGTACGCAGTATCCGGCTTAGGCGGAATGCCCTATCGCGGCAGCGGGACCATCGAACTTCGCGATGCAAGGGTCGTGCTGGCCGGGACGACGTTACCAGCCCCGGCATTCACCGTACCCGACCGCTAGCGGACGGGACTGCAAGGAGGCACGTGGATTTCGAAGCACTGGCGCAGCGCGCCCTGGATACTGCGGTCCAGCGCGGAGCGACCTACGCCGACGCCCGGTTCGAGGATGCGCTTTCGGAGCGGATCGAGGTTCGCAACGGCGCGGTCGTGTCGTTGGAGGACGAGGAGAGCGCAGGCTACGGCGTCAGAGCGTTCGTGGACGGCGCGTGGGGCTTCGCCGCAGCGGGAGACATGACGGAGGCGGCCGTCGACCGGGCCGCCGCGCTCGCGGTCGAGATCGCGAAGGCCGGCGCGTCGGTCGCGACCCGGCGGTTCGCAGAAGCGCCGGACGAGCGCTACGTCGACCGCTTCGAGACGCCGGTCGAACGCGACCCGAATGCGGTGCCGCTCGGGGAACGCATCGCGCTGCTGCTCGACGCCGAGCGCGCGCTGCACGCAGGGCCGGCCGTGACCGCGGGCCGCGCCTGGATCGATCTCTGGAACACGCGCAAGGAGTTCTTCAGCACGACCGGCTCTGCGATCGAGCAGACGCTCGTGCAGACCGGCTGCGGCATCGAGGCGCTCGCCGTCGGCGACGGCGACGCGCAGGATAGGACGTATCCCGGCGACGTCGGGCTATACCAGAGCGGCGGCTGGGAAGTCGTCGAGCGCGCGCGGCTCGGCGAGAACGCGCAACGCATCGGCGAGGAAGCGATCGCGCTGCTGACCGCTCCGCAGTGCCCGCAGGGCGAGATGGACGTCATCCTGGGCGGCTCGCAGGTGTCGCTGCAAATTCACGAGTCGTGCGGACACGCGGCGGAACTGGACCGCGCGATGGGCTGGGAGGCGAACTTCTCCGGCGTGAGTTTCTTAGACCCGGCGCTCCTAGGTACGTTGCAATACGGCTCCGAGCACGTCACGATCGTCATCGACAACACCCTTCCCGGCGGGCTCGCCACGGTCGGCTACGACGACGAAGGCGCCCGCAGCATCCGGTCGGACATCGTACGCGACGGCCTGTTCGTCGGCTTCGAGATGTCGCGCGACACGGCGCGAACCATCGGCCGGAAGACCAACGCCTGCGTGCGCGCGCAGAGCTGGCAGCACGTCCCGATGATCAGGATGTGCAACCTCAACCTGCTCCCCGGCTCGACGCCGTTCGAGGAACTCTTCGCGGACGTCAAGCGCGGCGTCTACATGGAGTCGAACCGCTCGTGGTCGATCGACGATCACCGGCTCAACTTCCAGTTCGGCTGCCAAATCGGCTGGGAGATCGTCGACGGCAAACGTGGACGCATGGTCAAGAATCCGACCTACGCCGGCGTGACGCCGCGCTTCTGGAACTCGTGCGACGCGGTCGCGGACGAGCGCTCTTGGGTCGCCTGGGGAACGCCGAACTGCGGCAAAGGCGAGCCGATGCAAACGGGGCGCACCGCGCAGTGCGCGTCGCCGGCCCGCTTCCGCAACGTCACCGTGGGCGTCGGCTACCGTGGATAGGGCGCAACGGGAAGCGGTCGCGGCCGGCATCCTCGCCGATTGCGATGCCGACGAGACCGAGGCGATCGTCTACAGCAGCGACTCGGGGCTGACGCGATTCACGCACAACGCGATTCACCAGAACGTTGCGGCCGGCGATACGGTGGCGCGCATCCGGGCAGTTTTCGACGGCAGAACGGGCGTCGCGACGACCAACCACCTCGGCGTCGAGTCGCTGCGCGCGGCCATCGCACGGGCGAAGGGACTCGCGCGCCTGGCGCCGCGCGACGACGCCCACGTTCCCATGTCGAAAGCCGAGCCGCCGCCGCCCGCACTCGGCGCGTGGGTGGACGCGACCGCTGCCGCGACGCCCGCCGTCCGCGCGAAGATCGCGCGCGCCATTTTCGACGTTGCGGAGCGCAACGCGCTCTGGGCGGCCGGCTTCGTCACGACGTCGGCCGAGGGAACGACGATTGCAAATTCGCGCGGAACGCTCGCGTCGTTCGACGGCACCGAGTGCGCGCTGGCCATCAAGCAGAACGGACCGGACTCGACGGGCTATGCGGAGCGCTATTCGAAGGACGTCGCCGACCTCGACGGCGCCGTCTCGGGCGAGGTCGCCGCGCACAAGGCGGTCGAATCCGCATCGCCGGCGACGGTCGAGCCGGGCGAGTGGACCGTCATCCTCGAGCCGGCCGCGGCCTGCGAACTGCTGGCGACGCTGACCGGGCACTTCTCGGCGCAGTCGTACGACGAAGGATCGTCGTTCCTCGCCGGCAACCTCGGCCGGCCGCTGATGCCGGAGAACGTGACGATCGTCGACGACGTCCGCCATCCGCTGCATCCCGGCATGCCGTTCGACTTCGAGGGCGTGCCCACGCAGCGCGTCGCGCTCGTGGAAAACGGCGTCGGCAACGCCGTCGTGACCGACACGGCGTGGGCGGCGCGCTTGGGGAGAGCGAATACCGGCCACGCGTTACCCGCGCCGAACGCGGCCGGACCGCAGGCCCGCCACCTCGTCATCGCGGGCGGAGACAAGACGCGCGAGGAACTGATCGCCGAGACGAAGCGCGGCCTGCTGATCAGCCGGCTCTGGTATGTTCGCACGGTCGACTACCGGCGCACGATCCTCACGGGTATGACGCGCGACGGCACGTTCTTGGTCGAGAACGGCCGGATCGCCGGCGGCGTTCGGAACCTGCGCTTCAACCAGAGCATGCTCGAGGCGCTGCAGTCGGCCCAGTTCGGACGCGACCTAGCGCGGGCCGTGGGCTACTCGTGTTCGATCGTGTTGCCGGTGGTGAAATTCGATCGGTTCTCGTTTACGAGCACGACCGACTTTTAGGCGCGCGTTAGCGCGTTAGCGGGACGAACCGCCGCGAGCGCTCCGTAGCGCCTCATGCACGGTGGACGGGCGCACGATCTCGAGCATCACGTCCACGACCTTGGGATCCCAATGCGTGCCGCGGCCTTCGACGAGCGTCGCGAGGGCCTCGGCCGCCGGCATGGCGGCGCGATAGGGACGGTTGCTGATCATCGCATGGAATGCGTCGGCGACCGAGACGATGCGGCACGCCAGCGGGATCTCATCGCCGCACTTCCCGTCGGGATATCCCGTCCCGTCCACGCGCTCGTGGTGTCCGCGGACGATCGCGGCACAGGCGCGCAGGGACGGGATGGCTTCGAGGATGCTGGCACCGACGGCCGAGTGGCGGCGCATCACTTCCCACTCCTCAGCATCGAGCGAGGAGGGCTTCAGCAGGATCGCGGCCGGCATCGCGAGTTTGCCGATGTCGTGCAGCGTGCCGCCCAGGCCGATGAACTCTTGCTCCGCCTCGGTCATGCCGAAGGCGGCTGCGACGCGCTCGGCCCACGACCCGACGGCCTGCGAGTGATCGCACGTGGCTGCATCGCGCGCGTGCAGCGACGCGAGCAGCGACGTGACGACCTCGCTGCGTTCGACGAGGCGAGACGGCGCGAACGGCTTGCGGACGTCGTCGGCGGCGCGCTCGCAGACGCGGTCGAGCGAGCGGCCGCGGTGGGCCAAGAACAGGGCCGCGTCCGCTGCACCGGGACGCACGGCCAGGAACGACGCCGCAACGGTCGAGCACGCGGAAACCAAGGCCGTCCCGAACTCCACGTTCGGCAACGCCCGCTGCAGGGCGGCAGCCCACTCGTCGAGCGCGCAGCGCTCGGCGCCGTCGCACTCGTCGCGCAGCCGGTCGAGGAACTCCGGTGCGAACGCGCCGCCGGTCGCAGCAGCCGGGACTTCGCAGACGCGATCGATCCGAGCCGTCAGATCCAATGTGCACGCCGCGACGTGCGCGCGCAGGTCGCGGGCGGTTGACCGGGCGAGTTCAGACTCATCCACGGGCAGTCGGCCTTCCGTTTCGTCGGGGGACGTTCGAGCAGGCCAAGCATCGATGGGCCTGACCTCGTTCTGGTCCGTATACGTCGCTCCCGCCCCCCCACCTGCGGGGGCGGGTCACACTAGTCCAGCAGCCCCCGGCGGCGGGCCACGTAGACGGCCTCGCTCCGTCCCCGGCAGTTGAGCTTGCGCAGGATCGACTTCACATGCGTGTCGACCGTCTGCGGGCTGCGCGACATCGCCGCCGCGATCTCCTTACTGCTCAGCCCGCGCTGCACGTGCGCCAAGACGGCCCGTTCGGCCGCGCTCAGCCCGGCCTCGCGGGGCTCTACCCGGTCCCGGTCGCGCAGGCGCTCGACCAGCGGGGCGTAGCCCGCCAGCAGGGTGCCGCGCAAGCGACCGAGCGCCGGCTCGAGTTGCGGCCCCTCGAAGCGCGACTGCCGGACGAAGGCCAGCACCGCATCGCGAAACGGCCCGAAGTGCTTGCGCTGGACGGCGCTGGCGAACGCGACGCGGCCGACGGCGTTCTCTGCGGCGGCGGAGTCGCCGCGCTGCGCGAGGGCGAGCGCGAGGAGGCAACGCGCGAGGACGACGCGCGACAGCCCGCGAGCAGCCGAGCGATCGAGGTCGGCCAACGCCTCTTCTGCTGCCTCGACGGCGGACTCCGCCTCGGCCCGCAAGCCGGCCGCTTCGGCGTAGAGCGCGACCTCGGCGTGGCGGACGGCGCGCCTCGCCGCAGTCGTCAGTTGGGTGACCGTGCGCGCTACGTGGCCGTGCGCGGCGGCGAAGTCGCCCTCCCAGGCCGCGCGCAGCGCATACGCAGACGGCAGCGAGTCGAGCGAACGGGAGAACGGGGTCGCATCGAACGCGCTCAACTCGCGCTCGAGCGCGTCGGCGGCGGCGACGTTGCCCGCTTCCACTTCCGCCCAGAACGAATCCATCAGCGCAACGAAGGTCAGGCTGCGATCGGAGGCGGCGCGCGCCAACTCGCGCAACTCGGCGTAGAGCCGGTTGTGCGTCCCAAGGTCGCCCAGCTCGCCTGCGATCACCGCCAGCGAGGTGCGCGCGCGAGCGGCAAGCCCGGCGACGGCGGCCTTATCCGCAAGCCGCACCGCCGAGGCTGCCAGCGCGCGCGCCCGCGCGAGATCGCTGAGCGCATAGAACACCAGCGCGGCGCGATGGTGCAGGATCGCCACGGCCCGCGGGCTGGTCACGTCCTTGGCACCGTGCAAGGCGCGCTCGACGTACGCGCGCGCCTCCACATGCCGCCCGGCCTGCGCCGCTGCGAACGCCAGGACGGCGAGCCCTCCGGCGCGCACGCCGGCGGGCAGGTCCTCGCGCATGTCGAGCGACGCGAGCAGCCGCTCCGCCCGGCCGAACTCGCGCCGGTTGAGAAGATCGACGGCATAACGCAGTCTGATCTCGCCCTGCAGTCCGCCGCTGGTGCGCTCCACGGCGTCGACGAACAGCTCGTCGGCGCGCACGTAGTTGCCCTGACACGACTCGACGCAGGCGTCCAGCGCCACGACGACCGGATACTTGCGCGCGTGTTCGCGCAGCGCGTCGGCCGCCCGCTCGACCACGTCCACGTAGCCGCCGTCGATCAGGTCGAAACCGATCCGCTCGAGCGCCTCCGCGGCGAGTTCCGGAGCGTCCATTTCAAGGCAGAGGTCGATCGCCGCTTCGCTGTCTCCGCACTGCAGCATCTGGTCGCACGCGCGGCGCAGCCGCGCGTTCACTTGCGCGGCCGGCAGCTTGAGGAACTCGCCGCGCAGAAACTCCTTGAACAGGTCGTGATAGACGAACGAGCCGCCGCGGTCGGGTTGGACGAACGCCGCGTGCTGCTGCAACGACGCCACGATCCGCGCGGCGTCGTGGCCGCCCGCTCCGAGTGCCTGCGGGTCCACGCTCGGCAGCATCCACGTGTCGAGCAGAAACTCGCGTTCCTCGGGCTGCAACGCCGCGAGCACTTGTTCGGCCAGCAACTGATACACGAACGCCGACGTGTGGCGCGTGACCCCGCGCGGGGCGTAGCCGTCGGCGGCGAGACCGATGCCGAAGGAAAATGCGGCCGGCCAGCCCTTAGCGAGCGACGCGACGTGCGAGACGAGGCCGTCGTCGGCGACGCCGGAGGCGCGCGAGATCGCCGTTGCGTCGGCTGCGGACAGGCTCAGTTCGCGCTCCGTGATGACCGCGCCGAGGTCGCCGCGCGCCACCCACGACGCCAGCGGCAGCCGCGCGAGGCTCCGGGTCGCGACGACCCAGCGCGCGCTCGACTCGTCGACGACGCGCGCGACGAAGTCGCCGACCGCCCTATTCGCCGTCGCGATGTGCAGGTCGTCCACGACCACCGTGCCGTCGAACGACGCGAACGATTCTAGAAACCATTCGAGCAGCCGGGCCTTGTTGCGGCTGCCGTTCGAGTAGACGAACTCTGCCAGCGGCGGCGCCGGGCCGACCTCGGCTAACGCTCGCACGAGGCCGCGCACGAAGCCGATTGCCGTGGCGTTCGGGCTCCGCAGACGATAGAAAATCGCGCCCTCGCGGCCCCGGGCGAGGTACTCCCGCAGCAACACGGACTTGCCGTAGCCCGCCGGCGCCGAGACGATCGCGATTCTCCGCCGCGCCTGCTGTTCGAGCCGATCGACGAGCCGCGGCCGGTCGATGACGGCCGGCCTCAGAGACTCCATTGGGCGACGTTCCAGAAGTCGGAGCCGACGGGCACCGGCCGCAACCCTCGCAGATCTTCATTCGCGGCGTCGATCTCCGGCAGCCAGTTAAAGGTGTACTCGGGAACTTCGGCGAGGATGATCCGCTGGATCTCGTGGTAGTACGGCAGCCGCCGGACGGGATCGTAGGTGGCCAGCGCGGCCGCCTGCGCGCGGCCGATGCGGTCGTCGGCGAAGAACGTCACGTTTTGCCCGATCGGGGGCAACTGATGCGGCCCGATGTACGACTCGTCGTCGGGGTCGGGGTCGGGGTTGACCCAAGTGAATATCGCGACGTCGGTCTTCCCACCGAACAGCAACCCGCCGGCACCGGCCGGAGCGAACAGCGTCGGGGCGGGATAGTTCTTGATCTCGACCTGCACGCCGGCCTTGCGCCATTCGCTCTGCAGCATCACCTCGATCGACTCGCGATCCTTGACGCCGGCGACGGTGGAGAGCGTCGTCGCCAGCGGCACGCCGTTGCGATAGCGCAGGCCGTCGGCCGCCGGCCGCCAGCCGGCGGCGTCGAGCAGGCGGCCGGCCTGCGCGAGGTCGTGCGGATAGTAGCGCAGGTGCGGGTCGTACCAGCCGAAGTCGGGGTTCTGATCGGTCGGCCCGGGCGTGCCGTCGCCGTGATAGATCTTCTCGAAGATGGCGCGCTCGTCCATCGCGTAGCAGAGCGCGAGCCGCACGTTGCGTTCGTCGAGCGGCGGCCGCCGCACGTTGAAGGCCATGTGCTCCCAGTGGAGCGTGGAGGTCTGCACGACGCGGACGCCCTCCATCGCGCGCAACAGCGGCACCTGGTACGGCGGGGCCCCGTAGATCATGTCCAGTTCGTGCGTGCGCAGCTGCGCCAGCAGCGTGTTCTGGTCCGGGACGAACCTGAAGACGACGTGGTCGATCGCCGGCCTGCCGCGGAAGTATGCGGGATTGGCGTCGAAGCGCATCTCGCTGCCGTGCTGCCACGAGCGCAGCACGTACGGGCCCGAGCCGACCGGCGCCGTGTTGAACGGGATGCGATTGACGTTCGGGTAGCGCGCGAGCAGATGCTGCGGCAGGATCGGGCCGGGACTGACGTCGCGGAACAGGTAGATGGCCGGAGCGTAGGGTGCTTTTAGCGTCACCCGCACCGTGTACGGGTCGGGCGTCTCGATGCGCGCGACGCGGTCGTAGCCGACGCGCGTCGCCACGTTGTTGGCCGGATTCATGATGACGCGATAGGTGAAGGCAACGTCGGCGGAAGTGACCGGCGCGCCGTCGTGCCAACGCGCGTTGCGGACGAGATGGTAGACGATCGTCTTTCCGTCGCGCGAGATGCCGCCGTTGCGCTGGCTGGGCACTACCGTCGCGAGGTCGGGCACCGGCCGGCCCTTGTCGTCGAAGCGGATCAGCCCGTCGAACAGCAATTGGAAGACGTCGTTGGCGAACGCCATCGTCGTCACGGCCGGATTGAGCGTGTCGGGTTCTTCGTACAGTCCGACGCGGAGCACGCCCGGCTGGGTCCACGAATGGCGGCCGGACTGGGCGGTTTCGACGCGCGTGCAGGCGCCGAGGATCGCGACTGCGAGCAGCGCCGCCGCCCGCAGCGCGCGGTTCACGCGCCGCCCTCGGCGGGCACGCCGGCACCGGCGGCGCGGCGCGGCCGGCCGCTCAGCGGCGCGAAGATCAGGCCGGCGAGCATCAACGCACCGCCGGCCACGAGCGCGATCGGATGCGGCGCCGAACCCACGAGCAGTTCGGGATACGTGCCGATCGTCACGCGGATCCGCAGCCCGCCGACGCTTGCCTCGGCGCCGCTCGCGGCGACGCCGATGCCCCCCGCCAGATCCTTTCCCGCGCCGTCGCGGACCGAGAACAGCACGACGTCGTGCCCCGCCAACCGTTCGGCGTGCATCGCGGCGGCCGACGACGGCGAGATATAGACGGCCGTGACCGTGCGGCCGACGGCGGGAGCCGCAAACGTATCGGACGGCAGCGTGCGCCCCGAGATCTCGATGGTCTGCACGAACTGGAGCACCGGCGAGAGGAATGCCGGCCCCGTCGGCTGCGTGATCGTCAGGTGCCGGCCGCGCTCGTCGAACACGTCGACGTACGCCGCGACCTTCGGCGTGGACTCGACGACGGCGGTGCCGGTGAAGCGCCGCTTGCCGGGCGGCACGTCGATATCGCCGCCAGAGCGCCGGCGCAGCACGATGTGTGCGTCGCCGCGCGCGATCGTCTGCGCGTCGGCGACCGGAAACGCGGCAGCGGCGTTGCCGGCATCGAGGACGGCGACGGAACCGGGCGCGCGTAAGATCGTCTGCGTGTCGGGACCCATCAATCCGCTCACCAAGCCGGTCACGCCGACGACGAAACCGCCGAGCGCCGTCAGCGCGAGACCCCGCCCGGCCGGTCCGTCCTTGCCGCTGCCGGCGCGCACGGCGTACGCGCCGAGGATCCAGAGCAGGACGGTCAGGACGACGGCGTACGATTCGGTGTGGACGAACGTCCAGGAGGGCGCGAAGTCCTGGGCGGCAACCAGGGCGACGGTCACCGCCACCGCCACCAGCATCGTGGTGCGGTCGATCACGTGGCCCGCAACGTTCCGTCGACGGCTTCGCGCATCTCCGATAGCGTCAGTGCCCCGTCGTAGCCGTGGACGATCCGGCCGCTGCGGTCGATGACCAGCGTCGTCGGCAGGCCGACGGCGGCGTACGCTCGGCCGTATTGTTGTTCCTCGTCGAGCAGCACGTCGAACGTGACGCCGTGTTCGCGCACGAACGCCGTCGCTGCTTCCTTCGACTCACCCTGATCGACGCCGAGGACCACCAGCCCGCGCGCGCGATTTTCGCGGTACAACTGCTCGAGCGCCGGCATCTCCTGGCGGCACGGAGTACACCACGACGCCCACAGGTTCAGGAGCACGACCTTGCCGCGGTAGTCCGCCAGCGTCACGTCCTTGCCGGCCAGATCCCGGGCGGGAAAGCTCCGCGCCGGCGTGCCGATCAGTGCGGCCGGCCCGACCGGGCCACCGGCGGGGCCGCCCCGCTCGGCGGCGTAGGTAACGACCACCGCGGCGACCACAGCCACCGCGATGACCCAGAACAGGGCGCTTCGCATGCACGCTCCTTCGAACCCCGCCGAATCGAAACCCGCGCTCGCCGCAGGCGGCGCTTGGCGGCGCCGCGACGTCACGCTCGGCGGCGGCGTGCGCCTGGCCGTCTTCGAAACCGGACCGGCTGACGGGCCGCCCGTCGTGCTGCTGCACGGCATCGGGCACTGGACGCAAGCGGCGTGGGACGTGCTCGCACCGCACCTTGCCGGCTACCGCGCCATTGCGATCGACCTGCCCGGATTCGGCGACTCCGCCAAGCCCGACGCCCCCTACGACCTGCCGTTCTTCGCGCGCGTCGTCGCCGAGTTGGCCGATGCGATGGGGCTGGAGCGATTCGCGCTCGCCGGGAATTCGCTCGGCGGCATGATCGCCGCCGAGGTCGCGGGCGAGCACCCGAAGCGCGTGGCCGCGCTGCTCCTCATCGCGCCGGCCGGCTTCCTGCGGACCCCCGGCCTCGTCGTGCGGATCTTCGGGCTCGCGCCCCTCATGCAGCGGCTCTCGCTGCGGCCGCCGCGCCGGCTCGTGCGGCGCGTCGTCCAACTCGCGGTCAGCGACCCGTCGGTGCTGAGCGAGGCCGTGCTGGAGCGCGCGTACGAGCTGTCGGGCGACCCGCAGATCTCGCGCGCGTTCGGACGCGTCTACTGGAATCACCGCAGCGCGGTGTTCGACATGCGCGCACTGCACGCCCGATTCGCGCGCTACGCCGGACCCGTCGCGATCCTGTGGGGAACGCGTGACAACTACCTGCCCATCGCGGGGCTGCAGCGGGCGCGCCTGGTCTATCCGGCCGCCTCGGTCACCGTGCTCGAGGGGTGCGGCCACTTGCCGCAGGTCGAGCGGCCCACCGTGGTCGCCGCCGAGCTCCGTGCGATCTATCCCGCGGGAGGCGGCGCAGCGGAGGGGGCCTAGCGCGGGCGGGCGTGTAATCGTCGGCCGTTGTGCCGGCAACGATCCTCGATGGACGCGCGCTCGCGTCCGACATGCGCCAGGGCTTGGCGGAGCGCGCGGCGGCGTTGCGCTCGCGCGGCATCGCGCCGCGCCTGGCCGTCGTCGTCGTCGGCGAAGACCCGTCGAGCGCCGCGTACGTCCGCAGCATCGAAAAGGTCGCACAGAAGATCGGCATCGACGTCGTCGTCGACGCGCTGCCGGAGTCGGCAGGCGACGCCGCGATTCGCGCACACCTGGCCAGGCGCGGCGACGACGCGACCGTCCACGGGTTGATCCTCCAGCAGCCGCTGCCTGCGGGGCGTTCGATCCGCGCGATCGCCGACGCGTTGCCCGTCCACAAGGACGTCGACGGCACGAATCCGCTCAATCAGGGCCGGCTGGCGTTCGGCGCCGGCGCCGACTTCGTCCCCGCGACGCCCGCGGCAGTCATGCTCCTGCTCGAACGGAGCGCGAAGTGGCCGCTGCGGGGACGCGAGGCCCTCGTGGTCGGGCGGTCTGCCGTGGTCGGGCTGCCCGTCAGCCTGCTCCTGATCGCGCAGGGCGTCACCGTGACCGTCGCGCACCGCGCGACGGCAGACCTGCCGGGCCACGTCGGGCGCGCTGAGATCCTCGTCGTCGCCGCCGGCATGCCCGGGCTGATCCCCGGCGCGTGGATCAGGCCCGGGGCGACCGTCGTCGACGTCGGAACGACCGTGCGCGACGGGGCCCTCGTCGGCGACGTCGACTACGCCGGGGCGCTCGAAACCGCCGGCGAGATCACGCCCGTGCCGGGCGGCGTGGGTCCGGTCACCAACATGGCGTTACTGCGCAACGTCGTCGTCGCGGCCGAACGCGCTCATGCGAGCGCTAATTCGAGCTGAAGAACTTTCCGAAGAACTTTTCCTGCTCGCTGCGATAGGCGTCGCCGGGCGCGGTCGCCGGTTCCGAAGCGCGCGTCGTGCGCTTGCGCTCGAGCAGCGATTTCAACTGCGGCAGGAGCCTGCGCAGAAAGCCCAACTCGACCGTGAGGCGCTGCTCGGTGCTCGATAGTTCCAGCAGCCGCTGCTTCATGGAATCGGCAACTTGGAGGGCGTCGCCGATCAGGTAGGACGCCTCGACGGGGTCCTCGGGCAGCTCGACGTCGGCGTGCATGCCGGAGAACTCGACGAGCAGCCGGAGATAGTCGCGAAACACGCCGCGAATCTCGTCGACCAGGCGGTGCAGCGCCGCCGCGTCCTCTTCGCGCTCTTCGGGGAGATACGTGACCTCGGCGAGCAGGTACGGTTCGCGCGCGACGATGCGGTCGACGCGGAAGCGCTTACCGCCCATCGTGCTGATCGCGAAGCGGCCCTCATCGAGCGGCGTTACGTCGGCGATCTCCGCCGTGGTTCCGACCTCGTACGGCGCGACCTCGGTGTCGCCCGCCTCGGTGCCTTCGCGGATCAGCGCGACGCCGAACGGCGCGCCGTCCTCGAGGCACTCGGAGAGCAGTTGTTTATAGCGCGGCTCGAAGACGTGCAGATTCAGCACCGCGCCGGGGAAGAGGACGGTGTTGAGCGGGAAGAGCCGTAGCTTGCCGGTGTCTGCGCCCATACGGGGCTGGTTTCTGCCAACGGACCGCCGTCCCCCGGTGCTCGAGCGGGCCGGGCGGACGGTCGAGGAGACCGCGCCCGCGTCTCAAAAGGAGCGGGGCCGGACATCCGGTACCGCTCTGGAGGACGCTGTATTGAAGAATCCGCTCGACTCGTTGACGGGTACGATCATCGCCGGCTTCGTGCTGACCGTGATCCTGTATCTCGCCGTGAAGGCGATGACGCCGGTGGGGGCCTAGCCGATGGACATCCTCGGCGCGTTCGCTCGCTGGTTCCACTATTTGGCGGGCGTCATGTGGATCGGACTCCTGTACTACTTCAATTTCGTGCAAGTCCAGTCGCTCGCGAAGGCCAACGCCGCGGCGGACGGCAGCGCCGCCGGCATCACGAAGTTCGTCGCGCCGCGCGCGCTACAGATTTTCCGCTGGGCGGCGGCCGTGACGTGGGTGATGGGCGCCCTGCTGCTCGTCGACTACGGCGGGCTCGTCGGCGCGTTCACGTTGCAGCGGCCGTTCACCGCGATCGGCGTCGGCGCGTGGCTCGGCACGATCATGCTGTTCAACGTCTGGGTGCTCATCTATCCGAACCAGATGAAGGTGCTCGGTAAAGTCCCCGCCACGGACGAAGAGAAGGCCAAAGCGCGGCGGACTGCGTTCCTGGCGTCGCGCGTCAACACCATGCTGTCCATCCCGATGCTATTCTTCATGGCCTTCGGGTTCCATCACGCGGCGGAAGTGGGACTCCAGCTGGGCGTCCGGTGAGCGGCCAGGACGAAGCCTATCTCGCGGCGCTCCATCCGGCGCCCAACCCGCTCCTCGTGGAACTCGAGGAGCGGGGTCTTCGCGAGGGCATCCCGATCGTCTCGCGCTCGACCGGACGCCTTTTGTCCACGATCGTGCACGCGATGCAGGCCAACCGCATCCTCGAGATCGGGACGGCCTACGGCTACTCGACGCTGTGGATGGCGCTCGCCCTTCCGCCCGCCGGCCGCATCTGGACGATCGACCCGGACCGCGAGCGGACGGCCATCGCGATGGACTTCCTGACGCGCGCCGGCAAAGCCGACGCCGTCGAAGTGATCAATCAGCCGGCGCTCGACGTGCTGCCGGCGCTCGGCCAGCGCAATCTCGACATCGTGTTCATCGACGCGGTCAAGAGCGAGTACGCCGACTATCTCGCGCTCGCGATCCCGATGCTCAAGCGCTCGGGCCTCGTGATCGTGGACAACCTCCTGTGGAGCGGCCGCTCGGCGGAACCGCCGCGCGACGACGACGACGAGAGCACGCGCGCGATCCGCGCCTTCAACCGGATCTTCCTCGAGCACCCGCTCCTCGACGCGACCATCGTTCCGCTCGGCGACGGAACCGGGATCGGCGCGCGGATCGCTTGAGCGAGGCGGCTACCGGCGAGCGCTTCCGCGCCGTCATGCGGCGCTTTCCCACGGCGGTCACCGTGGTGACGACCGTGCTCGACGGCCAGCCGAAAGGCTTCACGGCGACGGCGGTCTCGAGCGTCTCCGTCGATCCGCCGCAGGTGCTCGTCTGCGTGAACCGCCAGGGCCGCACGCATCCGCTCATCGCGCGAGCCGGGCGGTTCTGCGTCAACCTGCTGACGGTCGAGCAGGAGGATCTCGCGCGCGTCTTCGCCTCGCGCGCCGAAGACGACCCGTTCGCCGCCGTCCCGCACCGGCCGGCCGACACGGGCTCCCCGATCATCGAGGGCGCCCTCGCATATCTGGACTGCACGCTCGCCGAAGAGTACACGGCCGGCACGCATACCATCTTCGTCGGCGAGGTCGTGGATTGCGGGGCGCAGGAGGGCTCGCCGCTGGGCTACTTCGACGGCGCGTACCGCGACTTCGGCATGCACGTTTAGTGAGCGCCGTCCACGTCGAACACTTCGCCGTCGGTCCGCTGCAGTGCGTCTGCACGATCGTGGCCGATCTCGACAGCAAGGAGGCCGTCGTCGTCGACGGCGGCGACGAGGCCGAACGGATTCTCGGACGCCTCGACGCTCTCGGCGTGCGGGCGACGGCGCTCGTCCACTCGCACGCCCACCTCGACCACATCGGCTCGCTCGCCGCGCTACGCGAGAGCACCGGCGCGCCCGGCCTGCTACACCACGGCGATCTGCCGCTCTACGGCGCGCTCGCCGAACAGGCGCGCTGGCTCGGCATGCCGGCACCGCACGTCGCCACGCTCGACGGCGACCTCGAGGACGGCTTGGTCGTTGCTGCCGGCGCGGCCACATTGCAGGTGCTGCATACGCCCGGTCACACGCCGGGCAGCGTTTCGTTCGCGCTGAACGAAGGGAGCCGGACGACGCTCCTCTCCGGCGACACGCTCTTCGCGGGCGGCGTCGGCAGGTGGGACTTAGGCGGCACGTCGCTCGAGGACATCGTGCGCTCGATTCGCGCGCGGCTCTTCGCCTATCCCGATGACACGATCGTCGTCCCCGGCCACGGGCCGCAGACGACGATCGGCATCGAGCGAACGAGCAACCCCTTCCTCGTCTCATAAATCTCTCATGAGGGCGGCGGCGTCCGCCGCCGAACGGTGCGGCATGATGCGCCCGTTCGGTTCTCGCGCGGCATTGCTCGCGCCGTTCGTTCTGGCGGCGCTCGCCGTCGGCTGTTCCGGCGGAGGCTCGTCAGGCGGCGGAACGCCGGCGACGGCTCCCACCGTCAACCCGGCGCTGCACTATCCCCATCACGTCGTCGTGATCGTGATGGAGAACCGCTCCGTCGACAACCTCTTCCAGTTTCTCCCGGGCGCAGACACGGCTTCGTCGGGCCCGAACTCCCACGGCGGCACGACGGCGCTGACGCCGGTCTCGCTCTTGGCGCCCTACGATCCCGACCACTCGCACATCACGGGCTACCTGACCGAATACGCGAACGGCAAGCAGAACGGTTTCGACCTCGAGCAGTCAACCTGCAGCGCGCCGCCCGGCACGCCGTCGTACGGCTGCTCCGAGAACGTCTACGCCTACGTCCCGCAGCAGGAAGTGCAGCCCTACTATCAGTTAGCGGAGAGTTACGCGTTCGCCAACCACGTGTTGCAGACCAATGCCGGGCCCAGCTACCCCGCTCACGAGTATCTCGTGGCCGGCCAATCGGGAAGGCCGCTTGCGGTCGCGGAGAATCCGCGTCCGAACGTGGACGGCGGCTGCGGGAATAAAACGCCGGACGAGGCGGTCGCACTAATCGACCTCTCGCTGCCGTTTCCGAGTAACGAGGACACGTCGATCTTCCCGTGCGTGGACTTCCCCACGATCTTCGACGTGCTCGATGCGCACAAGCTGTCGTGGAAGTATTATATGCCGCGCAAGGGCACGCTCTGGAACGCACTCAACCAAATCAAGCATCTGTATGCGAGCGCTTCCGCCCAGGCCAACGCGTCGCTCCCCGAGACGAACATTTTGACCGACGTCAAGAACGGCACGTTGCCGGACGTCAGTTACGTCGTACCGCATTCGTTCTGGTCGGACCACGCGAACTCGACGTGCACCAACCTCCCGATGGGGCCCGACTTCGTCGGGGCGATCGTCGACGCGATCGGTGAAAGCAAGTACTGGAACGACACGGCGATCTTCGTTACGTGGGACGACTGGGGCGGCTGGTACGACCACATAGCTCCGCGCACGCCGCTCCAGCTGCCGAACGACCCCTACGAATACGGCTTCCGGGTGCCGCTGATCGCGGTGTCTCCGTACGCGCGCAACCATACCGTCGACGGGACCTATCGCGACTTCACCGCCATCCTGCGCTTCATCGAGCGCGTGAACGGCCTGCCGGCCATCGCGAGCGACAGCATGGAGCAGCGCACGGACGATCTCACTTCGATGTTCCGCTTCGGCAATCAGACGCCGGCGCCGTTCCAGCCGATCGCGACGGCGCACTCGCCCGCTTACTGGGCAGCCTTACCGTCGCCGCTCCCGGCATGCATCGCGCCGACGCCGTTCCCGACGCCGTCGGGCGGGGTGCCGTCCGGCGCAGCCCCGCCGGCCGAGGAATTCTAGGCCGCCGCAACGCCGCGCCGCCCGCCCGCGTTTGGAAAGGTGATGAAACAACCGTTTTCTCTCCTTGCCGCCCTTGCCATAACGCTCGCCCTCCCGGCCGCCGCACTGGCGGACGCCATCACCGGCGACGTCAACCACTCCGGCGCCCAGTTTACGGTGACGCACCTGGCCATCTCGCAGGTGTCGGGCTCGATCCCGGTGACCTCGTGGTCGGGCACCACGGGCACCGGCGACGTGCCCGCGAGCGTGACGGCCGTGCTCGACGCCAAAGCCATCGACACGAAGAGCGAGAACCGTGACTCTGATCTGCGCGGCGCCGACTGGTTCGACGTCGGGAAATATCCGACCATCACGTTTAAGAGCACCAAGATCGAGCCCGGCGCGGGCGGCGCGTTCACGATGACCGGCGACCTCACGATGCACGGCGTCACCAAGCCCGTGACCCTGACGGGCAAGGTCGTCGGAACGCTGGTCGACGGCAAGGGGCGCAAGCACGTCGGCTTCAGCGCGACGACGACCGTGGACCGCCGCGATTTCGGACTGACCTGGGGCAAGACGACGCCGGGCGGCGTCCTCGTCGCCGGCGACGACGTGGCGATCACGATCAACGCCGAAGGCATCGTCGCAAAGCCGTAGCGCGGCAGGTCGCCGCAAGCGCGGCGGCGCAGGCCGCGACTCGGGCATGAATCGGACATCGCGGGCCGTCGCGATCCCAGCGTTGCTGTGCTGCGCCCTGAGCGCGTGTTCGGGCGGCGGCTCGGGCGGTTCCGGCGGCGCGGCGCCGCCCGTCCACACCCCCACGCCGACCCCTGCGCCCGCCCCCACGCCCGGACCGGCCGGACGCATCACGCACGTCGTGCTGGTCATCCAAGAGAACCGCAGTTTCGATAATCTTTTTCAGGGCTACCCCGGCGCGGACACGGTGTCACGGGGCCTGAACTCAAAGGGGCAGACGATCACGCTGCAACCGGTCGGCTTGGAAGCGCTTTACGATCCGTATCATAGCTTTTACGAAGCCGTCGGCGACATCAACGGCGGCAAGATGAACAGCTTCGATCTCGAGAGCTGCACGGGCGTCTGCCCGCCCAACATGGCATACGGCTACGTTCCGCAATCCGAGACGCAGACGTATTTCGACATGGCGGCCCAGTACGCGCTCGCCGACAGATTCTTCCAATCCGACGAGGACGGCAGCTTCGTCAGCCACCAATACCTCATCTCCGGTAACGCGCAAAAATCGTACGCGTTTCCGAGCCTCAACCCGTGGGGGTGCGACGGCGGCGGGACCGTCGAGTTGCTGAACTCGGGTACGACTCCGGGGACGCCGACCCAAGAAACGACCCCGGCGTGCTTCTCGTCGTACACGACGCTGGCGAGCGAGATCGATCAGAAGCCCGGCCTGACATGGCGATCGTATTCAGCGCCGGTCGCGGATCTTGGCTACTTGTGGCAGGCCTTCGATGCGGTCTCCGACGTCCGCTACGGGCCGGAATGGGAGAGCAACGTCGTGCTGTCGCCCGGCCAGTTCCTCACCGACGTCGCCGCCGGCAAACTGGCAAACGTCACCTGGCTCACGCCGACGCTCGCCACCTCCGACCACCCCAACGCCGATGCGTCGGCCGGCCCCGCCTGGGTAGCGAGCGTCGTGAACGCCGTCGGCCAGAGCCCGTTTTGGCAGAGCACCGCCATCTTCGTCCTGTGGGACGACTGGGGCGGCTGGTACGATCACGTCGCGCCGCCCGTCCTCGACTACGACGGGCTCGGTTTGCGCGTCCCCTTGATCGTCATCTCCCCGTACACGCCCGCAGGCCGCGTCGCGCACACGCAGTACGAGTTCGGCAGCATCCTCGGGTTCGTCGAGGACACGTTCGGCCTGCCGCACATCTCAGCAAGCGACCGCCGGGCGAATCCGCTTGCCGGAGGCGACGTTTTCGATTTCACCAGGCCCGCCCGCGCCTTCTCGCCGTTCTCCGCAGCGCGGCGCGCACCTCAGGCCCGCCGCCTCAAAGGCCAAAGCACGGCGCAAATGTAAGCCAAACGCCGGGCAGCCGGACTTCACCCGTCTGGTCTATTAGTACGTTCGCACCTTGGAGGGATCGCGTTGACACCAGTTTCTCGCGTCGTGGCCGTCGCAGCGTTCATTGGGATCGCATCGGCCTCCGCGGCGTCCGCCAATCCGCTCGGCCGCAACGGCCTGACATTTCAACAGGAGCGCATGGCGCGGCGGCTCGCCGCAGGCGTGACGCCCAACCGTCCGCCGGCTCACTCGACGCCATTGGATGCGCGTTACGCCCACGGCAGCAAGGGAGCCGGTACGTGGCAGTCGCTGGCGGCGACGTCGCCGTTCACCCCGAGCGACGGTGCGGGCACGGAACTCCTGATGACGGACGGCACCATCATGGTCCAGAACAATCAGAACCTCTGGTATCGCCTGACGCCGGACCTCAAGGGCAGCTACGCCAACGGCACGTGGACCGAGGCGGCATCGATGGGTACGAGCTACGGACCGCTCTACTTCGCGTCCGCCGTGCTGCCCGACGGGCGCATGCTCGTCGAGGGCGGCGAGTATAACTTCTTCAAGGACGCGGAGACCAACCTCGGCGCGATCTTCGACCCGGTCGCAAACACCTGGACGTCGGTGTCCCCGCCGTCCGGCTGGCATAGCATCGGCGACGCGTCGAGCGTCGTGCTGCCCAGCGGCACGCTGATGCTCGGCAATTGCTGCTACGCGTATCAGGCGCTCTACGGCGAAGCATCGAGCACCTGGACGCAGACCGGCACCGGTAAGCACGACCAGAACTCGGAAGAGGGCTGGACGCTGCTGCCCAACGGCCAGGTCCTGACCGAGGACGTCGTCGACGCTCCCTACTCCGAACTCTACAACCCGTCGACCGGCGCGTGGACGTCGGCCGGAAACCTTCCGGCGAACCTCACCCAGTCCACCGAGATCGGACCGTCCGTGCTGCGGCCAGACGGCACCGTCTTCGTCTCCGGCGCGAACGGCCTGACGGCGATCTACGACACGAAGACCGGCAGTTGGAGCTCCGGCCCGACCTATCCGACCGTCGCCAGCGGCCAGCTCGACATGGCCGACGGACCGGCCAGCGTGCTCCCCGACGGCAACGTCCTCGTCGCGACGAGCCCCGGCGTCTATAGCACGCCCGCGTACTTCTTCGAGTTCAACGGCAAGAAGTTCATCAGCGCCCCGGCGACGGCCGGCGCGTCGGGCGACTCGTCGTACAACATTCGTCTGCTGCTGCTCCCGACCGGCCAGGTCCTGGAGACCGACTCCTCGACCGACGTCGAAATCTACACGCCGAAGGGCAAGGCCATCAAATCGATTCGCCCGACGATCAAGTCCGTGCCGACGACGCTCACGCACGGCACCACGTACACGCTCAGCGGCCGCAAGCTCAACGGCGCCACGCAGGACAACTTCTACGGCGACGACGACCAGCAGGCCACCAACTTCCCGCTGGTCCAGATCACCAACGACTCCACCGGCGACGTCTTCTACGCTCGCACGCACAACTTCAGTGCGATGCCGGTCGCGTCGAATGCCATCGTCTCGACGCAGTTCGACGTGCCGTCGGGCATCGAACTCGGCCAGAGTTCGCTGGTCGTCGTTACGAACGGCATCTCGTCGGCTCCGGTCGCCGTGATGGTCCAGTAA
>Ga0182016_10000869_pt1 | contig 37543 bp, 39 predicted proteins | sample 712S2MmetaG_FD_120491 | JGI IMG/M metagenome (GOLD analysis project Ga0182016, IMG submission 120491) | Permafrost microbial communities from Stordalen Mire, Sweden - 712S2M metaG | ecosystem: Environmental > Terrestrial > Soil > Wetlands > Permafrost | place: Sweden: Stordalen | collected...
ACGATCCGCTGGATGTTGTTCTCCGGCTGGGCCTCGGTCAGGCCCAGCGAATTGACCTGGACCCCGTAGCGCATGCGCCGCAGCTTCGGGTCGGTGACCCCGTAGCGCTCGGCGCACACCCGGTCCCACAGCTCGGTGAAGGCCCGCATCTTGCAGGTCTCCTCGACGAAGCGGACACCGGCGTTGACGAAGAACGAGATGCGCCCGACCACCGACGGGAACTCGTCGTCGGGCAGCTGTCCCGACTCGCGCACGGCGTCGAGCACGCCGATGGCGGTGGCCAGGGCGTAGGCGACCTCCTGGTGCGGCGTGGCCCCCGCCTCCTGCAGGTGGTAGCTGCAGACGTTGATGGGGTTCCACTTCGGGACGTTGCGCACGGTGTGGACGATGGTGTCCACGGTGAGCCGCCGGCTCGGCAGCGGCGGAAAGATGAAGGTGCCCCGCGACAGGTACTCCTTCACGATGTCGTTCTGGGTCGTGCCCGACAGGACCCGGGGGTCGACGCCTCGGTCCTCGGCGTTGGCGATGTACAGCCCGAGCAGCCACGCCGCGGTGGCGTTGATGGTCATCGACGTGTTCATCGACTCCACCGGGATCTGGTCGAGCAGCTCGGCCATGTGTCCGAGGTGGGCCACCGGCACGCCGACCTTGCCGACCTCGCCGGCCGCCGCCGGGTCGTCGGGGTCGTAGCCGATCTGGGTGGGCAGGTCGAAGGCGATGGAGAGGCCGGTCTGGCCCTTGGCCAGGTTGGTCCGGTAGAGCTCGTTGGAGGCCTTGGCCGTCGAATGGCCCGAGTAGGTGCGCATGACCCACGGCTTGTCCCGGGTGGGTGCGGTGGCGCGGTCGTGCTGTCCGGTGTCGCTCATCCCCCTATTGTCGCCGGAACCCGCGGCGCGGACCAGCCCTGCCGCCCCGCGGCCTCAGTCGACGTCGATCGGTCCTGCCGGGGTGACGAGCGCGGCCATGGGCAGGATCTCGGTCCGGAACCCGTGTGACGAGTGGATCGCCGGGTCGTCGTCGCGCAGGCGCTCCGCGCCGGACAGGTCGTCGGCCACGATGATGCCGATGCCGTAGGCGCCCGCCGGGTCCACGACCGGCCCGAAGGCGGCCACGCGGCCCTGTTCGGTGAGCCTCGTCCAGTACGCCACGTGGTCCACCATGACGGACCGCTCCTCGTCGTCCATGGTGAGCGGGAAGTCGGGCCGGGGCGGGACCAGCCGGAAGAGGAAGGCCGGCATCAGGATCCGTTCCGGACGGAGCCGGCGTACGCGGCGAACCGGGCGAGGCCCGAGGCCCATCCGTCGGAGGAGCCCACGCCGGCGTGCATGCCCTCCCAGCCGTCACCGTGGCGGTGGATGTGGCGGTGCTCCAGCTCGACCCGCGTGCGGCCCGGACCCTCGGGGACGAAGCGCACCTCGACCTCGCTGGCGCGCCCGGGGTCGGTCTCGACGGTCCACTGCAGGGTGATGTCCCACGAGAACACCAGACGGTGGGGCGGGTCCCAGGTGAGTACGCGGGCCCACTGGCACTCCGAGCCGTCCGTGGCCCGGTCGTAGATCCTCCCCCCGGCGTGGGGCTCGAGGACCATCTCGGCCAGCTCGCCGTCCAGGATGTGGTGCTCCGGCGGCCACCACCCCGCCATGTCGCCGGTGAAGACCTCGAAGGCGCGTTCGACGGGGACGTCGACCACGACCGCCTCGCGGACGGGTGGACTGGTCTGCTCAGGCATCGTGGGGCTCCTCTCGGGGGCGGCTGGCTTCGGCGAACCTCGACAGTGCGGTGCCCCAGAACCGGTCCAGGTAGTCCCGCAACGCCGCGACCCCCTCCGGATGGAGCTGGTAGATGCGGCGGTTGCCGTGGCGCGTGTCGGTCACCAGCCCGGCGTCCTTCAGGACCTTCAGGTGCTGGGACACGGCCGGACGGCTGACCGGCAGGTCCTCGGCCAGCTCGCCCACGGCCGCCGGGTGCCGCGACAGCCGCTCGCAGATGGCACGCCGGGTGGGATCGCCGAGGGCGTCGAGGGCAAGTCCGTCAGTGCTCACTAACGGTAAGTATGAACTTACCGACTTTCCCCGTCAAGGGGGCCCCTGGGCGGCGGCCGGGACTACTTCCGGTAGTCGAGGAAGCCCTTGCCGGACTTGCGGCCCAGCTGCTCGGCCGTGACCATGCGGCGCAGCAGCGGCACGGCGGCGTAGTTCGGGTCCCGGAACTCCTCGTAGAGGGCGTCGAGGATGGCCAATGACGTGTCGAGGCCCACCAGGTCCAGCAGCGCGAACGGCCCCATGGGAAAGCCGCAGCCGCCCTTCATGGCCGCGTCGATGTCCTCGATCGAGGCCACACCCTGCTCGTGGAGCCGGATGGCGTTGTTCAGGTAGGGGAAGAGGAGCGCGTTGACGATGAACCCCGCCTGGTCCTTCACCTCGACGGGCGTCTTGCCGCAGGACTCGGCGAAAGCGCGGGCGTCGGCGATGGTCTCGTCCGACGCCGTCAGGGGCCGAACGACCTCGACCAGCGACATGACCGGTGCCGGGTTGAAGAAGTGGATGCCGCAGACCTTGTCCGGCCGCCCGGTCTGCATGGCCATCTCGATGACGGGCAGCGTCGAGGTGTTGGTGGCCAGGATGGCGTGGTCGTCGGTGATGCGGTCGAGGTCGCCGAACAGCTGCTTCTTCACGTCCAGGTCCTCGACGACGGACTCGATGACCAGGTCGCAGGCGTGCAGGGCGTCGAGGTCGGAGCTGCCGGTGACCCGGCCGAGCGCCTGGTCGCGCTCCTCCTCGGTCTTCTTGCCCTTCTCCACCTGCCGGTTCAGCGACTTCTCGAGGGCGGCCAGCGTGGCGTCCGCGGTGGACTGGCTGCGGGAGCGCAGGACCACCTCGAACCCGTTGACGGCGGCCGTCTCGGCGATGCCCGACCCCATGATCCCCGACCCGACAATTCCCACGCGTGCGATTGACATAGGAGGGGATGCTAGCGGTGGGGTCACCGGGGCGCCGAACCGACGGGACGGGTCGTCGGAGGGACGGCCGTACCGCACCGGGCGTGGGGATCCGATCGGGCGGCCGGACCACCCGGGATCGCCGTCCCGGGAGACGCTGCGGTCCGGGGGTCGGCGTCAGTCGGCCGTGCGCACGAAGTACGTGTAGCTGTGCCAGTTGTCGACGAACTCCTCCGTCCCGAGGAGCGTGGCACCGGCGTCACGCAGGAGTGCCTCGACCTGGTGGCGCGGGACCGGGTTCATCTCGAACACCGGCGCCTCGAAGTAGTCGTCGGCGATGAGGTCCCCGAAGGCGGGGGCCTCCGACGCGGACCCGTCCGCCGGTGGTTCCGGAGCTCCGGCGGGTACGACGTCGAGCTCGACACTCCCGACGGAGCTCCCGGACCCCTCGAACCAGGCCACCGTCTCCTGGACCACGTCGAATTCCAGGCGGTAGTGCCCGGGCTCGTCCGGGGCATGGACCCGGACGGCGACCCGGGCGGTCTCGGCCGGACGGAACCTGCTCGGGAGCCGGCCGCGACCGTCGTCGGTCACCGTCCGGACCCCGGTGTCGACGACGCACCAGTGGTTGCCGACGTTCAGCGAGTGGTCCCCACTCTGGTACCAGATGCGGTCGCTCACGTTGGTGACGTCGACGGTCAGCTCGAGGTCGGTGCCCGCCTCGACCTGGGCCGGTGCCGGTCCGATCACGATCGCCGCGGCCCGCGCCGCCTCGGGCACGGGGGCATCGTCCCGCTCCGGATGGAGATAGCTCTCGGCGAGGTGGGACGGGAGCTGGAAGATGACGGCGCCCCCGGGCTTCGCCACCCGCAGGAACTCCCGGAGGTAGTCGACGGCGACTCCGGCCGGCACGTGCTGCAGCGTGATGTGCGTGAACACGAGGCTCACCGAGCCGTCGGCCAGGAACGAGAGGTCCGGTCGGTCGTTGGCCCGGTACTCGACGCGGTCGCCGAACTGGTTGAGCCGGTCGGCGACGGCCACCATCGTCGGTGAGATGTCCACCCCGATCACCCGGCGGAACTGCCGGGCCAGCGGCTGGGTCAGGCGCCCCACGCCGCATCCGAAGTCGACGGCGACCTCCCGGTCGACCCACTCCCCACCGAGCGCCCGGTACCGTGCGAGCGCCCCGGACACCATGGCCTCACCGCTGGCCATGAACGCCGGCAGGTCCCAGCGACGCCCGGCCCGGTCCGGATCGCTGAGGACGGCCCACAGGGGGTCGGCACGGGCCTGGGACTCCCAGACCGCCTGCGCCGTCACCAGCGTCGTCGACCGGTCGGCGGGAGGGTCCGACGGGACCCTGGCCCCCACCGGACCGGCGCCACCGGCCGGACCGCCCGCGGCCGGCGGGCGCTCCATCCTCCGGGTCCTTCGCTTCACGATCTGTGGCCACCGACCTTCGAACCATCGTTGCGGAAGCGCCAAGCGTAGCGACCGGGGGCCCGGGGGCGACAGGACCGTGCCGGCGGACCGGTGACGTTTGCCGCCGCCCGCGGATGCCCGCCACGATGGGGCGGTGACCACGGCCCCGGACCCGACCGACGCACCGATCCACGACGGGCCCGCGCCCGGACGATGGGCTCCGGGACGGGGGCCGTGGGGCCCGCCGGTCCGCCGGGGCCGGCGGGCCCTCTACGACCGGCGCCTCGCGGCACGGTCGGAGCGGTGGTCCCTCGCCGGCCGGGCGCTCGCCGCCGTGGTGTCCCGTCCCGAGGTGCTCCTCCGCGCCGCCGGTCGGGCCGATCCGGTGGAGCGGGGCGGCCGGGTCCTCAACCGGGGCGTCCAGGCCCTCCTGGTCCTGGCCTCGACGCTCGAGCGGTTGTCGTCGTCGGGTGGTGACGAGCCGGACCCGGTCGAGACCCGGCAGCAGTTCACCGCCCTGGCCCGGATGGCCATGCCGGTCCGCACCGACGTCCACGTGACGGGACGGCGCGTGCCGGGCCCCGACGGCGCTCCTCACATCCCGGTCCGCGTCTACCGGCGCTTCGGCGCAGGCGTCGGGCCCGGTCCCCGGCCGGGGGCCATCACCTACTTCCACGGTGGGGGCTGGGTGGTGGGGAACCTCGACTCCCACGACGCCTCGTGCCGGCTCCTGGCCGCGGTGACCGGGTGCGTGGTGGTGTCGGTCGACTACCGGCTCGCCCCGGAGCACCCGTACCCCGCGGCCATCGAGGACGCTCTGGCCGCCTACGCCTGGGTGCACGACCACCACCGTGACCTGGGGACGGCCGCCGGGGTCGTCGGGGTGATGGGGGACAGCGCCGGGGGCAACCTGGCGGCCGTGGTCGCCCTGTGCGGCCGCGACGGTGCGGTGCCCGCGCCGGTGGCCCAGGGCCTGGTCTACCCGGCCCTCGACGCCCGGCTCGACTCGCCCTCGATCCATGAATTCGCCGACGGCTTCTTCCTGACGCGGGCGGGCATGGAGGCCTACCGGAGGCACTACGTGCCCGACCCGGCGGTGTGGGAGACGTGGCGGGCCTCGCCCGTGCTCGTCGAGGACAAGCGTGGCGTGGCGCCGGCCCTGGTCGTCACCGCCGGCTTCGACCCGCTGCGTGACGAGGGTGCCACCTACGCGCGCGATCTCGGGGCCGCCGGCGTGGACGTCGAGTACCGCTGCTACGACGACATGGTCCACGGGTTCTTCGGCATGGGCGTGGTGCCCGACTGCCTGGCCCTGGCCACCGAGGTCTGCGACGCCATGGGGGCGCTGATGCGCCGGGCCGTCCGCACCGCCGGCGGCTGACGGGACCGGGCGGCCTCTACACTCCGGGCATGGACGAGACTCCCGGCATCCTGGCCCTGGTAGGCGGAGGGGAATGGCAGGAGGGTTGCGACTTCGACGTCGACCTCCTGGCCGCCTCGGGCTCGGAGCACGTCCTGGTCCTGCCCACGGCCGCCGCCTACGAGCACCCCGAACGGCTGGTGGTCCGGGCCGGCGAGTGGTTCGCCCCGCTGGGCGGCCAGGTCGAGGGTCTCATGGTCCTGAGCCGGGCGGACGCCGAGAACGACGGTGCCGCCGACATCATGCGTCGGGCCCGCCTGATCTACCTGGCCGGAAGCTCCCCCATGCACATCCGCAGCGTGCTGAAGAAGTCCGCCGTCTGGGACGCCCTGGTGGCGGCCTGGCGCGGTGGGGCGGTGGTGGTCGGCTCGTCGGGGGCGGCCATGGCCCTGACCGACCCGATGGTGGACGCCCGCGGGGGCGGTCTGACCATCGGACTCGGGCTCATCGACGGGGTCGCCGTGGTGCCCCACTTCGGCGACGCCGCCGAGGACGGCACGGGGAAGAAGATGCACCGTTCGGTGCTGCTCGCCCCGAGGGACACGCCGGTGGTCGGCATTCCGGAGCGGACGGCGCTCATCCGGGATCCGGACGGGTCCTGGCGCTCGGCGGGCACCGGCTCGGTGGCGGTGTTCCTGGACGGAGCGCCCGCCTCCGAGGGGCTCGCCGCCCTGCCCGCCTGAGCGGTCGTCCGGCCGGGGGCGGTCACCCCCTCCGGCCGGCCCCGGGTGACTCAGTCGCCCTCGGTGACGGTCACCGACTCGATGATCACGGGCTCGGTCGGCGCGCCCGAGCGACTGCCCACCGACTCGATGGCCTTGACCACGTCGAGGCCGCGCACGACCTTGCCGAACAGCGAGTACTGGGGCGGCAGGCCGACGCCGTCGGGGCCGCTCACGATGAAGAACTGGCTGCCGTTGGTGTTCGGGCCCGCGTTGGCCATGGCGATGGAGCCGATCTCGTACCGGCCGGGCATGGGCAGCTCGTCCTCGAAGCGGTAGCCGGGGCCGCCGCGTCCCGAGCCCTCGGGGTCACCGCTCTGGCACATGAAGCCCGGGATGATGCGGTGGAAGACGATCCCGTCGTAGTAGTGCCAGCGGGCCAGGAAGACGAAGTTGTTGACGGTCCGGGGGGCCCCGATGGGGTCGAGCGAGATGGTCAGCGAGCCCTTGTTGGTCAGCATCTCCGCCGTGTAGGTCTTGGTCGGGTCGATGATCATCGGCGGCGCGGCGTCGAACCGCTGGGTCTTCGGGCTGGAGCCGTCTGCTGCGGGGGCCTCGGGGGCCATGGTCCACCTCCTGGTGGGTCGGGAGCCGGGGTGGACGGATGCCCGTCCCGGAGTGCATCTAGGACTCGGTGACCGTCACCGACAGCATGCGGTGGGTCACCTTGGGCGGCGTGCCGTCGTCGCTGGAGTCGCCGTCGGCGTTGATGGCGTCGACCACGCTCTGTCCGGAGGTGACCTGGCCGAACAGGGCGTAGTCGGGCGGGAGCGACTCGCCCTCGGGCCCGGCCACGATGAAGAACTGGTTGCTGGTGGTGCCGGCCGGTGCGGCGGAGGTCTTGGCCATGGCCAGCGAGCCGATCGGGTACTGGGGGTTGGCGGTGGCCGGCACCGCACCCTGGACGGTGTAGCCGACCGTGCCGCCGCCGGTCCCGGTGGGGTCGCCCGTCTGGTTCATGAACTGGGGGATGACCCGGTGGAAGGTGAGGCAGTTGTAGTACTTCTTGTCCGCCAGGAAGACGAAGCTGTTGACCGCCACCGGGTCGGCCTTGGCGTCGAGCGTCGCCACGATCGTGCCGAGGTCGGTCTTGATGGTCGCCGTGTAGGTCTTCGACGGGTCGACGGTCATGGGCGGCGTCGAGAACTGCGGGCTGGGCAGGGTCGTCGACGGGCTGGCCGGGCAACCGGCGGCCTTGGACGCCTCGTCGGCGGTGAGCTGGGCGGACGACGCCGACGTCGTCGACGTGGTCGTGGTCGGTGCGGTGGTCGCCTTGCTGTGGCGGCCGAAGATCAACCAGGAGATCCCCACCACGACGACGGCCACCACGACGATGGAGAGGACGCGGCGCGTCCCCCGCTTGCGCTTGGCGACTTTCAGCTCCGCCTCGCGACGGGCCTGGCGACCGGCCTTCTGACGTTCACGTTTCTCGGTTCCCACGGTCCTGCAGGGTAGCCGGTCCGGTCGACCCCGCCGGAGCGGCCGCCCGCCCGGCCACGCGACCGTCCGTCCGGTGCGGTCCCGGACCAGCCGGGACCCCGGGCGCCGGGTTGTAGCCTTGCGGACCATGTCGCTCGTGGTCCAGAAGTTCGGAGGCACGTCGGTCGGGGACGCCGACCGCATCCGCGCCGTGGCCGACCACGTGGCCCGGACCAAGCGCTCCGGCACCGACGTCGTGGTGGTGGTCAGCGCCATGGGCAAGACCACCGACGACCTGGTCCGGCTGGCCGGTGACGTGAGCTCCGTCCAGCCCGAGCGGGAGATCGACATGCTGCTCAGCTCCGGCGAGCGCATCACCATGTCCCTGCTCTGCATGGCCCTGGCGGAGCTCGGCGTGGAGGCGGTGTCCTTCACCGGCAGCCAGGCCGGCATGATCACCGACGCCGTCCACACCCGGGCCAAGATCCTCGAGGTGCGCGGCGACCGCCTGCGCACCACCCTGGCCGCCGGCGGGGTGCCGGTGGTGGCCGGGTTCCAGGGCATGTCCCTCGAGCGCGAGGTCACGACCCTCGGCCGCGGCGGCTCCGACACGACGGCCGTCGCCCTCGCCGCCGCCCTCGGTGCGGACGCCTGCGAGATCTACACCGACGTCTCCGGCGTGTTCACCACCGATCCCCGGATCGTCCCCGAGGCCCGCAAGCTGCACCGGGTCAGCTACGAGGAAATGCAGGAGATGGCCGCGACCGGCGGTCGGGTGCTCGCACTCCGCTCGGTCGAATTCGCCCGGAACCACAACGTCCGGCTCCACGTCCGCTCGAGCTTCACCTGGGAGTCGGGCACGTGGGTCGAGGAGGAGGATGCCCAGATGGAACAGGCCGTCGTCACCGCCGTCACCCACGACCTGTCCGAGGCCAAGGTCACGGTCACCGGGGTCCCCGACAAGCCGGGCCTCGCGGCCAAGCTCTTCCGCGGCCTGGCCGACCGGAACATCAACGTGGACATGATCGTGCAGAACATCTCCCTGCACGGGACCACCGACATCTCCTTCACCATCCCCGAGGCCGACCTGCCCGCCAGCACGGAGGTCTGCGAGGGCCTGGTGTCCGAACTCGGTGCCACCGGCGTGGTGAGCGACGACGACGTGGCCCGGGTGTCGCTGATCGGCGTGGGCATGAAGACCCACCCGGGGGTGACCGCACTCACCTTCGAGTCGCTGGCCGCCACCGGCATCAACATCGAGATGATCTCGACCTCGTCGATCCGGATCTCGTGCCTCATCCGCGCCGGGCAGGCGGAGGACGCCGTGCGGGCCCTGCACGCGGCGTTCGGCCTGGCCTGACCGCACCATCCGGCGCGGCCCGCCGCCCCGGTCCCCCGTAGACTGGACGCCATGCGCATCGGAGTGGTGGGAGCGACGGGCCAGGTGGGCACCGTCATGCAGGCGATCCTGGAGGAGCGCGGCTTCCCCGTGGACGAGCTCCGACTTTTCGCCTCGGCGCGGTCGGCCGGGCGCACCCTGGCCTTCCGGGGTGCCGACGTGGTGGTCGAGGACGCGGCGGTCGCCGACCCCTCGGGTATCGACATCGCCCTCTTCTCGAGCGGCGCCACCGCGTCGCGCCACCTCGCCCCGCGGTTCGCCGACGCCGGGGCAATCGTGATCGACAATTCGTCGGCCTGGCGCATGGACCCGGACGTGCCCCTGGTGGTCCCCGAGGTCAACGAGTCGACGCTGCGCGCCATCACCAAGGGCATCGTCGCCAACCCCAACTGCACGACCATGGTGGCCATGCCGGTGCTGAAGCCGCTGCACGACGCCGCCGGGCTCACCCGTCTGGTGGTCTCGACCTACCAGGCGGTGTCCGGCTCGGGCCTCGCCGGCGTGGCCGAGCTCGACGAGCAGCTCCGGGCGACGGTCGACGGCGCGGCCGCCCTCACCTTCGACGGCCGGGCCGTGTCCGGGCCCGATGCCTCGGTCTTCCCCGACCGGATCGCCCACAACGTCCTGTCGATCGCCGGGTCGCTCGTCGACGACGGCTCGGGCGAGACCAACGAGGAGCAGAAGTTCCGGGACGAGAGCCGCAAGATCCTCGGTATCCCGGACCTGGCCGTGACGTGCACCTGCGTGCGGGTCCCGGTCTTCACCGGGCACTCGTTGGCCATCGTCGCCGAGTTCGCCGGACCCCTCGCACCGGACGAAGCCACCAAACTCCTCGACGGGGCCGCGGGCGTCGAGCTCTCAGACCTGCCGACGCCCCGCCGGGCGACGGGCATCGACCCGACGCTGGTGGGGCGCATCCGTGAGGCGGACGGGGCACCCCGTGCGCTGGCGCTGTTCGTGAGCGGCGACAACCTGCGCAAGGGCGCCGCCCTCAACGCGGTGCAGATCGCCGAGTCGCTGCTGCGCCTCGGCATCGTCGCCTGACGCGGCGTCCGGCCGGTCAGTCGCCGGTGACGAAGTTCGACCGCGACAGCACGGCCACCCGTTTGGCCAGGTTGACGGCGTGGTCGCCGAACCGCTCGTAGAACCGGGCGAGGAGGGCCAGCTCGACGGCCACGGGCAGCGGCATCGTGCCGGCCACGACCTCGACCGTCAGGCTCACGTGGAGGTCGTCCATCTCGTCGTCGAGGTCGTCGACCAGGGCCCAGCCGGACGGCTCTCGCTCGGCGTAGGCGTCGGTGGTGGCCCGCCACATGTGCACGGCCACCTCGCCCATGCGCTCGAGCAGGCCACGGCTCCGGGCCGAGAGCTCGGCGCCGAGGCCCCGGGCGGCCCGCCGCGCCACGTGCTCGGCCAGGTCGCCGTTGCGCTCGAGGTCGGGCAGCATGCGGATGACGGTGACGAGGTAGCGCAGCTGGCTGGGGGAGGTGATGCCGGCCACCGTGAGCTGCTGCAGGGTGAGCTCCTCGATGTCGTGGCAGAGGGAGTCGACCACCTCGTCGCGGTCGGCCAGCGCCTTCGCCGCCTCGCGGTCACCGGCCAGCAGCGCGTGGGTGGCACCCGACACCGAGTCGCCGACGAGCGCGAACAGCTGGAGGACCTTCCTGTCGATCTGCTCAAGGGGTGACTCCATCCCTCCACCGTATCCCTGCGATCGCCGGCGCTCACCGGGCGTCGGCGCGTCGGGGACCGTGCGTCAGGCGGCGCCCGGTCCGGCGCCGTCGTCGAGGGACGGGACGGACTCCTCGCTCACGATGATCCGGGGTCCGGACCCCCACGACAGGTAGCGCCACGACCAGTTGATGAAGACGACGATCTTGTTGCGGAAGCCGATCAGGTACACGAGGTGCAGGCCCAGCCAGGCCAGCCACCCGAGCGTGCCCCGCACCACCCGTCCACTGCGGAACTGGGTGATGGCCGCCCGACGACCGATGGTGGCCATGATCCCCTTGTCCCGGTAGGCGAAGGGTTCGGTCGGCCGGTCGTCGAGCCGGGCCAGGATCTGGCGGGCCGCGTGCGCGCCCGACTGGAGTGCCACCTGGGCGACCTGCGGGCAGACGGAGTCGGCCTCCGGCCCGGACCCGCCCCACAGCACCGCGGCGGCGTCGCCGACCCCCCAGACGCCGACGTGGTCGGGCACGGCCAGGTGGTGGTCGACCACGAGGCGTCCGTTCGGGCCGGTCGGTGCGTCGATGTCCCCCACGACCGTGCCCTCGACGGTCACGCCGCCGGCCCACACCACGGTGCGTGTCGGGATGAGAGTGCCGTCGTCGAGCTCGACCGCGTCGGCGCGCACCGCCTTGACGTGGCTGCCCAGCCGGAGCTCGATGCCCCGGCCCCGCAGGGTGCCCGCCGCATAGTCGGCGGCCGACTCGCGGAACGGGGTCAGCAGGCGGTCCAGGGCGTCGACCAGGACGATCCGGCCGGCCGAGCGGTCGAACCGGAAGCCGTCGTGCCGGACGGCCACGTCGAGCAGCTCGGCCAGCGCACCGGCGACCTCCACGCCGGTGGGGCCGCCCCCCACCACGACGAACGTGAGCTCCCCCCGGGCGGCGGCGCCCTCGGGGTGGGCGTCGGTGTCCTCGAGCCGCCGGAGGATGTGGTCGCGCAGCCGGCGTGCGTCGGTCAGCGTGTAGAGGGGGAAGCTGTGCTCCGCGGCCCCCGGGATGCCGAAGAACCTGGCCGTGGCGCCGCTGGCCACGATCAGCGAATCGAAGGGGAGCGGGGCCGAGTCGGCCACCAGCACCTCGCGCCGGTCCCAGTCCACGCCGGTCACGGTGGCCATCCGGAAGGTGACGTTGTCGGCCTTCCCGAAGATGACCCGGATGGGGTAGGCCACGTCGCCCGAGTCGAGGCCGGCCGTGGCGACCTCGTAGAGGAGTGGCTGGAAGGTGTGGAAGTTGCGCTGGTCGACGACGGTCACCTCGACCGGCTTGCCGATGAGGGAGCGGGCGGCGGACAGCCCGCCGAATCCGGCTCCGACGACGACGACCCGGTGCATCGGACCATCGTGACACAGGGGGCCCGGCCCCCAGGCGCCGACGGCGCCCCGGCGTTGTCGCACCCTGTCGGTACGCTCCGCGGCGACCGTGCCGGTCGCCCCGCCACCCCGGCGGGCCCGCCCGCTACGGGGGAGGAACCACCATGCTCACCGGACTCCTCATCGGACTGGCCACCGGCTGCGTCCTGGGCCTGCTCGTCGGGCTGCTCGTCCGCTCGGGCCAGTCGACCCGTTCGCGCACCACCCAGGCCCGGCTCGAGGCCGAGCTGGCCCGCACCCGGCAGGCGGCCGAGGAGCGCGCCGCCACCGCCGACGAGGTGCGACGCCAGCTGACGGGCGAATTCGCCCGGCTCTCGTCCGAGGCGCTCCGGCGGAACTCGGACCAGTTCCTGCAGCTCGCCGACACCCGCCTGGGGGAGACCCACCGGGCGGCCGAGGGCGACCTGTCCCGGCGCCAGGAGGAGATCACCCGGCTGCTGGCGCCCCTGGTGGAGCAGCTCGGCCGGTACGACGAGGGCGTACGCCGCCTCGAGGTGGAGCGGCAGGGGGCCTACACGGCACTGACCGAGCAGATGCGGCAACTGACCGGCTCCCACGAGCGGCTCGAGCGCGAGACCCGCAACCTGGTGACCGCCCTGCGCAGTCCCCAGACCCGGGGACGCTGGGGCGAGCTCCAGCTCCGCCGGGTGGTGGAGATGGCGGGCATGCTCGAGCGCTGCGACTTCTCCGAGCAGGTCACGTCCGACGGGGACGCCGGACGGCTGCGCCCGGACATGGTGGTGCACCTGCCGGGCGGCAAGAACGTGGCCGTCGACGCCAAGGTGCCGTTGCAGGCCTTCCTCGATGCCAACGAGGCGGACGACGAGGGGGTCCGTCGGGCCCACCTCGCCGCGCACGGCCGCCAGGTGAAAGCCCACGTCGACGCCCTGGCCAAGAAGCAGTACTGGAAGCGCGTCGACCCGTCTCCCGAGTTCGTCGTCGCCTTCATCCCCGGTGACCCGCTCCTGACCGCCGCCCTGGAGCACGAGCCGGGCCTCATGGAGTACGCGGTGGCCAACCACGTCCTGCTGGCCACGCCGACCTCGCTCATCGCCCTGCTGCGGGCCGTCGCCTACGGCTGGCAGCAGGAGTCGCTCACCGAGAACGCCCGGCAGGTCCAGGTGCTGGGGGCGCAGCTCTACGAGCGGATCTCGATCCTGGGCGAGCACATGGCCGCGGTGGGCCGCAACCTGAGCGGTGCCGTGACCTCCTACAACCGGGCGGTCGGCTCGCTCGAGGGGCGGGTGTTGGTGACGGCGCGGCGGTTCGTGGAGCTGGGAGTGGTGGGCGCGGGCGAGCGCGAGCCGACGCGTCCGTCGCCCGTGGACACCGTCATCCGTCCGCTCCAGGCCCCCGAGCTGGTGGGGACGGAGGACGACGGCGCCTCCGGGGTCCCGGTCCCGGTCGACGGGGCCGCCCGGCCGCCGAGCTGATCGGACCGGTCGGCGCCGGGGCCCGCCCCCGGGGGCGGCACTATCGTCGTCAGGATGCCGAGAGCGAGCCGCCGACGTCGTCGCACGCGCACGCGCGGCCTCGGCCAGTCGGTCCTCGTCGCCATCGCCGCCACCGTCACCCTGGTGCTGGTGGGCGGGTCGCTGCTGGCGATCCACACCCAGTCGCAGGGCTACCGCACCGCGACGACGACCGCCTACCTCGCGCTCGCCGACCCCGTGGGCCAGGCCTCGGCCCGCACCGGTGCCCGATTGGCGACGCTGATGGACGGCGCGGCATCCCTGCCCGACACCGCGGCCCCGGCCACGGCCCGCGGCATCCTCCAGGAGGGGCTCGACTCCGCGGTGCGGGCGACGTCCGACCAGGCGGTCCAGGCCCGGAACCTGTCCTCCCCTCCTCCGGAGGACGACCTGGCACCCCGGTTCACCCAGGTCATGACGCTGCGGGCCACCGCGACGTCGGCACTCCGGTCGACCGTCGACCGGCTGCTCGGGATGCAGCCGCTGCCCATCGCCGGGGCACCGTCGACCACTGCGCCGAGCGCCCCGACCACGCAGATCTCCGCGACCCAGGCGGCGACCGAGCTGGCGGCCGAAGGACAGACCTTCGAACAGGCCGACGACCTGTTCCGGTCGGTGCGGGCGGCGGCCGCCACCTACCGACCGACCCGCCGCCTGCAGCCCTCGGTGTGGGTGCCCGCGCCCACCTCCACCGCTCCGCTCGGCAGCACGGAGCTCGGAGCCGCGGCCGGCGCCCTCGCCTCGTCGCCGGCGCTCGCGGCCTTCCATCAGCTGGTCGTGACGGCGGTGGGGATCAACCCGCCGGCCGTCCCTTCGGGCGGCATCGGTTCGGCGTCGACCTCGTGCGCGACCCCGACGTCGGTCGTGCCGACGGCGACGCCCGCCGTGGTACCGCCGACGGGCACCCTCGGGACCTCGGTCACGGTCACCAACTGCGGGAACGTGCCCGAGTTCGGTGTGCGCGTGTCGGTGACCGTCGCCCCGGCCGACGTCCCCGGTCAGGCGGCGCCTCCGGCCGGCGCACGGGGTGGACGGAGCTCGGCGCTGGTGGCCGTGGCGTCGGGGTCCTCGTCGGCACCGTCGCTGGCGCCCCTGCCCGTGGCCCACGGGCACCGGTACACGGTCACCGTCGAGGTGTCGGTCCCCCCGGGCCAGACCGACACGGCCGGCTCGTCCCAGCAGTTCCTCGTCTACGTCACGCCGTGACCCATCGTCACCGGGGCCCGGTTGGTCGGGGTCCCCAGGTCAGCATCTAGGATTGGGTCGAACGAGGAAGACGAACCCGATGGAGGGATAGAGGCGCGTGGCCGAGAGCATCACGATCACCGACAACCGCACGGGGCAGTCGCTCGAGATCCCCTTGGAGAACGGGGGTGTGTCGGCGGCCGAATTCTCCAAACTGCTCCCCGGCGTCTGGTTCTACGACCCGGGCCTCACGGCCACGGCGGCCTGTGAGAGCTCCATCACCTATCTGGACGGCGACGCCGGCATCCTCCGCTACCGGGGCTATCCGATCGAGCAGCTGGCCGAGGACTCGACGTTCCTCGAGGTGGCCTACCTGCTCCTGAACGGCGAGCTCCCGACCACCGACGAGTTCGAGGTGTGGGAGCGCGAGATCACCCTCCACACCTTCATCCACGAGAACGTACGCAAGCGCTTCCTGGAGGGCTTCCACTACGACGCCCACCCCATGGGGATGCTGGTCTCGGCGGTGGCCGCCCTCTCCACCTTCTACCTGGACGCCAAGGACATCTTCGACCCCGACTCGCGCGACAAGCAGATCATCCGGCTGATCGCCAAGATGCCCACCCTGGCCGCCGCCGCCCACCGGTTCAGCGTCGGCATGCCGTTCGTCTACCCGGACAACTCCCTCCCGTTCACCTCGAACTTCCTGTCGATGATGTGGAAGATCGCCGAGCCCCGCTTCGAGGCCGACCCCGTCCTCGCCCGTGCCCTCGACGTGCTGTTCATCCTCCACGCCGACCACGAGCAGAATTGTTCGACGACCGCCATGCGGGTCGTCGGCTCGTCCCACGCCGACCCCTACTCGGCCACGGCCGCCGCCGCCGCCGCCCTGTACGGCCCGCGGCACGGCGGTGCCAACGAGGCGGTCATCCGCATGTTGACCGACATCGGCTCGATCGACAACGTCGAGCCCTTCATCGAGTCGGTCAAGTCCGGCGAGGGTGGGAGGCTGCAGGGCTTCGGCCACCGGGTCTACAAGAGCTACGACCCCCGGGCCAAGATCATCAAGCGCACCGCCGACGAAGTCTTCAGCATCACGGGCAAGAACCCGCTCCTCGACATCGCCCTGAAGCTCGAGGAGATCGCCCTGTCCGACGAGTACTTCACCTCGCGGAAGCTCTACCCGAACGTCGACTTCTACTCCGGCCTCATCTACCAGGCCATGGGGTTCCCGCTCGAGATGTTCCCCGTGCTCTTCGCCATCCCCCGCACCGCCGGATGGTTGGCCCACTGGCAGGAGATGCTCAACCAGGACTCCAAGATCACCCGGCCCCGCCAGCTCTACATCGGCGACGACGAGCGGAACTACGTGCCGATCGCTGAACGCTCGTAACGTCGGGCGGTCGCCCCGCCCCACCTACGATCCGGCCGGCCGCTCCACCAGGCGCATCAGACCCTCCTGGACCATGGAGACGGCCAACGTCCCGTCCCTCGTGAACATGAAGCCCCGGGCCAGCCCGCGCGCCCCGAACGACGAGGGGCTGTCCATGTCGTAGAGCAGCCACTCGTCCGCCCGGAAGGGCCGGTGGAACCACATGCAGTGGTCGAGGCTGGCCCCCATGAAGTTGACGTCGTCCCAACCCACGTCGTGGGGGGCGAGCATGGTGTCGAACAGGTACATGTCGGACGCGTAGGTGGCGATGCACGTGTGGAGCAGCGGATCGTCGGGCAACGTGCCGTCGGCCCGCAGCCACAGCTGCTGCCGGGGCTCGGTCACGGCGCGGTGCATCCAGGGCAGCGCACCGATGTGGCGCTGGTCGATCGGGTGGGGACGCTCCAACAGGTCGCCGATCTTGTCCTTGTAGGGCTCGAGCCGCTCGCGCATGGTCGGGAGCGTCTCGGGGTCGGGCACCTCCGGCATCGGGATCTGGAAATCCAGCCCGGGCTCGTCCACGTGGAACGACGTCGACAGGTGGAAGATGGCCCGGCCGTGCTGGATGGCCACCACCCGGCGGGTCGTGAAGCTCCGCCCGTCACGGATCCGGTCGACCTCGTAGAGGACGGGCACGGTGGGGTCGCCCGGCCGCAGGAAGTAGGCGTGCAGCGAGTGGGGGCGACCGACCTCGACGGTGCGCCCGGCCGCCATCAGCGCCTGGGCCGCCACCTGGCCGCCGAAGATCCGCTGGCGCTCCTCGTTGGGGTTGGACCCGCGGAAGATGTTGACCTCGATGGGCTCGAGGTCGAGGAGGTCCACCAGGAGTTCGAGTTCGTCGCTCACGGCCCTCATCCTGTCAGGTCGCACCGGTCGCACCGGACGGCTGGCTGGCGTGCGGCGTCGTGACTGACGTCGCCGGGACCCGCCGCTACGGTGGTCGCCGTGCCCGAGCTGACCTTCCCCGACCGGTTCCTCTGGGGGACCGCCACCGCCGCCCACCAGATCGAGGGGGGCAACGTCAACAACGACTGGTGGGCCATGGAGCACGACCCGACGTCGGGGTGCGCGGACGTCAGCGGTGACGCCTGTGACTCGTTCAACCGCTACCCCGAGGACATCGCCCTCGTCGCCGACCTGGGACTGGGCGCCTACCGCTTCTCGGTCGAGTGGAGCCGTATCGAGCCGGAGGAGGGGGAGTTCTCGCGGGTGGCCCTCGACCACTACCGCCGGATGGCCGCCACCTGCCACGAGGCCGGCATCCTGCCCGTCGTCACGTTCCACCACTTCACCCACCCCCGCTGGCTGGCCGCCGCCGGTACGTGGGAGTCGTTGCACGCTCCGGACCGGTTCGCCCGCTACTGCGAGAAGGTGACGGCCCACCTCGGCGACCTCATCGGGATGGCCTGCACCCTCAACGAGCCGAACGTCGTCGCCACCATGGGGTGGCGCCTCGGCCTGTTCCCGCCGCGCGTCAGGGACCGCACCCGCCGCGACACCGTCAACGCGGCCATGGTCTCGGCCCATCGCAAGGCGGTCGAGGCCATCCGCTCCGGGCCGGGCGACTTCCCTGTCGGGATGACGGTGTCGATGACCGACTACCAGCTCCAGCCGGGCGGCGAGGAGTGGGTGGAGCGCCTGCGCCGGCCCATCGAGGACGTGTTCCTCGAGGCGCTCGGCGGCGACGACTTCGTCGGCGTCCAGACCTATACCCGAATGCGGGTCGGTCCCGACGGCGCACTCGGGACCGAGGACGGCGTGGGGACGACGCAGATGGGGTACGAGGTGTGGCCCGAGGCGCTCGGTGCGACCGTCCGGCGGGCCACCGAGGTCACCGGCGGGCTGCCGGTGTACGTGACCGAGAACGGGATCGGCACCGACGACGACGCCCGGCGCGTCGAGTACGTGACCCGGGCGCTGGCCGGGCTGCGCGGGTGCCTCGACGACGGCATCGACGTGCGCGGCTACTTCTACTGGAGCCTGCTGGACAACTTCGAGTGGGTCCTCGGCTACGGCCCCACCTTCGGCCTGGTCGGCGTCGACCGGGAGACCTTCGCGCGCTCGATCAAGCCCAGTGCGCACTGGTTCGGGGATGTGGCCAGGGCCAACGCCCTCGCCGTGTGAAAGGCCCGGCGGTGCCGCCGGTGGCCGCCCGGTGTGCCCCAATGTTACGGATCCATGACGACTAGAGTGGGCCCGATGCCGAGCACCACCGAGCGAGTCAGCTTCGCCCAGCGTGTCGTCCACCTCTGGGAGAAGCGGGACACGCCCGAGGCCAAGCAGCTCTTGCGCTACACCATGGTCTCGGTCATCTCGACGGTCGTCTCCTTCGCCGTCCTCGGCCTGGTGTTCGGGGTGTTCCACATCTGGGGCGAGGTGGGCAGCACGGTCTTCGCCAACGTCGTGGCCAGCATCCCGTCGTACTTCCTGACGCGCAGCTGGGTGTGGGGGAAGAAGGGGCGCTCCCATCTGGTCAAGGAGATCATCCCGTTCTGGACGATGTCCGCCCTCGGGGTGGCCTTCTCCATCATCGGCGCCTCGATCGCCAAGCACATCGGCGAGCACTACGGTCTCAGCCACTTCGAGCAGACGGTCCTCGTCGAAGTGGCCAATGTCACCTCGTTCGCCGTCTTCTGGGTGGCGAAGTACCTGGTGTTCAACCGGATCTTCAAGGTGCACCCCCTCGAGGAACTCGACGAGCTCGTCGAGGCCGCCTGACCATCCCGGCATGACCCTCCTGGCCAGCACGGCGCCCACCGGCGCACTCGTGCTGGTGACCGCCGTGTTCCTGGCCAGCGCCGTGGAGATGGTGGAGGCGCTCACCATCGTCCTGGCCGTGGGTGTCACCCGCGGGTGGAGGTCGGCGCTCGAGGGTGTGGCCGCCGCGCTGGCCGTGCTCGCCGCACTGGTCGCCCTGGTGGGGCCACCGCTCGTGCACTGGGTCCCCCTGTCGGCCCTCCGGCTCGTGGTCGGTGGCCTCCTCCTGGTCTTCGGGCTGCAGTGGCTGCGCAAGGCCGTCCTCCGGGCGGCCGGACTCAAGGCGAAGCACGACGAGGACGCCATTTTCGCCGAGCAGGTGGCGGAGCTGCAGGAGGCACCCCCGGCAACGGGCCGGGACGCCACCGCCTTCACCGTGGCCTTCAAGGGTGTCTTCCTCGAGGGCCTCGAGGTCGTGGTCATCGTCATCACGTTGGGCAGCACCTCCCACCCGAGCCGCCTGGGCCTGGCCGCCGCGGCGGCCGCCGCGGCCGCCGTCGTGGTCGGTCTGGTCGGGCTCGTCGTCCACCGCCAGCTGTCGGGTGTGCCCGAGAACGCCATGAAGATGGGGGTCGGACTCATGCTGGTCAGTTTCGGCACCTTCTGGTCGGCGGAGGGGGTCCACGTCGCCTGGCCCGGGTCCGACCTGGCCATCCCGGTCCTGGTGGCCTGCTACGGAACGGTGGCCTGGCTGCTGGTGGAGGCCCTGAAGCGGACCGCCGTCCGTCCCGCGCCGGGCCGGGCGGCCGCCCCGGGGGCCACCCATGGTTGACGCCGACCGCGACGCCCGGTCGACGGCGCGGCGCTGGCTGGCCGCCTTCGGGCACTTCTGGTGGGAGTTCCTGATCGGCGACACGCCCGAGCTGTTCGTGGGGGCGGTGGCCGTGATCGGGATCCTGGCGCTGCTGTGTACCCACACGGGCCTGCGCACGTTGGCCGCCTACCTGGCCCCGGTGCTCGTGTCCCTGCTGCTCGTCGCCTCCGTGTGGAAGGCGGTGCGCCGGCGGGCCTCCTGACGGACGGGGACCGCCGGTCGCCCGGGCCTCAGATCGGCTGGCCGACCGGGCGCACCAGCAGTTCGTTGACGTCGACGCCGGCCGGCTGGCCGACGATCCACCCCACCGCCGCGGCGACGGCCGACGACTCCAGGGCGAACGCCGGTGCCCCGGCGTCACCCCAGAACGGGGTGTCGGTGATGCCCGGTTCGACGAGGGCGACGCGGATGCCGGACGCGGTGAGCTGCGGACGGAGGTTTTCGGCGAGGGCGGCGACGGCGGCCTTGGTGGCGCCGTAGAGGCTGCCGGGCCGGATGATCCGGCCGGCGACACTGCCCACCAGGATGATCTGGCCGCCGGGGGTGGTGAGGTGGGGGAGCGCGGCCCGCACCAGCAGCGCCGGCCCGAGCACGTTGGTCAGCACCATCGAGCGCCACTGGTCCGGCTCGCCGTCGGACAGGTCACCGGCGGCGGTGAACCCGGCGTTGGCCACGACGACGTCGAGCCCGCCGTGACGGGCGACGTGCTCGGCCACCGACCGTTCGTTGTCGGGCCACTGGGCGGCGTCGGCGACCACGCCCACCACGTCGGCGCCGGCGTCACGCAACTCGGCGACCGCGGCGTCAAGGGTGGACGGTGTCCGACCGGTGACGGTCAGGCCGAGTCCCAGGCCGGCCAGGTGGTGGGCGGTGGCGAGGCCGAGGCCCGTCGATCCGCCGGTGATCAACGCACTGCGGGGGGAGTCCATCACCCGAGTATGCCGTGGCGCCGCCCGGGCACGGACGGGACGGGCGAGCGGCCGGGACCCTCAGTCGCGGAAGTTGTTGAACTGCAGCGGGATCCCGAAGTCCTCGGCCTTGAGGGCGGCGATCACGGCCTGGAGGTCGTCGCGCTTCTTGCCGGTCACCCGCAGCTGGTCGCCCTGGGTCTGGGACGACACGCCCTTCAGGTTGAGGTCCTTGACGAAGCGGTTGATCTTCTTGGCGTGGTCCGACGAGATGCCGGCCTGGATGCCGAGTCGCTGGCGGGCCGTCCCCTTCGACGCCTCCTCGATCTTGCCGACGTCGAAGGACTTGAGCGATACCTCGCGCTTGACCAGCTTCTCCTGCAGCACCTGGTAGAGCGCGCGCAGGCGGTCCTCCGTGGAGGACGCGAGGAGGAGTTCCTTGTCGTTGAGTTCGATGGCCGAGTCCGTGCCCTTGAAGTCGAATCGGGTGGTGGCCTCGCGGTTGGCCTGGTCCACGGCGTTGCGGACCTCCTGCATGTCAACTTCGGAGACGACGTCGAAGGTGGGCATGGCGAAACAGTAGCGCCGCGCGAAGCGGTAACCTTGCCCGCCTGCGGGTCGGTGCCCGAGCGGCCAAAGGGAGCAGACTGTAAATCTGCCGGTTCTGCCTTCGAAGGTTCGAATCCTTCCCGGCCCACGCAGAGGAGAGCCCTGGTCAGTGCCCCAACATGGGGTCCTGGCCGGGGCTTTCGTCATGCCGCCCCGACCCAGCCACCGGCTGCCGCGGCAGCCGACCCGTCGGGCGCCGATCCAAGGCTCCTCCGGTCTCACCTGGAGCGTTGCGGTCCAGCGGCCGGATACGTGGCGGAGTCCCCGCCCCGCATGACGCATTCTGAGAAATTCCTGACGGAGCCGGAGGCGCTCCTCCGGTGCGCTCGCGGGGACGACCGCTGTCACCCCCGGCCCTCCGGGTACCGGGTACGGCTCCTCTGGCGTCGGTGGGATCGGCGCATGGATGAGGGATGATGGGCCCGATGCCGCGATCCGGGGACGACGATGGAAGCCGGGCCGAGACCGCACCTCGGGCCGGCTCCGGATCGGAACCGGACGTGGCGCTGGTCGTCCGGTCACTCTCCAAGCAGTTCGGTGACCGCATCGCCTACGAGGACCTCTCCTTCGAAGTCGGTCGCGGGGAGGTGTTCGGCTTTCTCGGTCCGAATGGTGCCGGCAAGACCACCACGGTGCGGACACTCGGCACGCTGATCGCTCCCAGTTCGGGAACGGCCGTCGTCGCCGGATTCGACCTGACGCCCGAGAACGGGTTGGCCATCCGTGAGCGGATCGCCATCATGCCCGAGGTGCCCGGTCTCTACCTCCGGCTCACGGTCCGGGACAACCTCGCCTGCTTCGCCGATCTCTATGAACTCTCGGACCCGACCGACCGCATCCACGGCGTTCTGGAGGCGGTCGGACTGGCCGACCGGGCCCCTGATGCCTGTGGCGCCCTGTCCAAGGGACTGCGGCAACGCGTGTCGCTGGCCCGCGCACTTCTCAGCGATCCAGAGGTGCTCTTTCTGGACGAGCCGACGTCAGGACTCGATCCGGCGGCCAGCAAGGATGTCCACGAGATCATTGACGACCTGCGTCGGCGAGGTGTCTCCGTGTTCCTCACCACCCATCGGCTCGATGAGGCCGAGCGCCTGTGCGATCGAGTGGCGATACTCAACACGAGGATGCTGACCATCGGCCGAACCGACGAATTGCGGGACCGACTGTTCAACAGGAGCCTGACCGTGAGGATCCGACGTCCGCTCGCCGATCCGAACGTGGTCTTCGGACCAGAACTGGGTGTCACGAGCGTTGGCACGGACGGTCCCACGACCTACGTGCTCGGCGTCTCCGACAACGAAGCGGCGGACCCGGGGGTGGCCCGGGCGCTCGTGGCCGCCGATGCCGACATCCTTTCCCTGACCGAGTCCCACCATTCGCTCGAGGACGTCTACCTGCAATTCGTCGAGTCCCCTGGCGGGGTTCCGGCCGGATGAGGAGCAGCAGGCGCCGGGTGATGGCGGTACTGCGCAAGGAGTTACGCGACCTGCGTCGAAGCGGAAACGTCGTCACCGCCATGGTGGTCCTGCCCCTCGTATTCCTGATTCAGCCCATCATCCAGGTCTTCGCCATTCCGTCGAGCGGGTCGGCGGCGCTGCACCACGAGCACACGTTGATCTATCTGCTCGCCATCCCGGCACTCGTGCCCTCGGCGTTGTCGGCCTACTCGATCGTGGGAGAGCGGATGCAGGGGACGTTGGAACCACTCCTCTCCACCCCGGTCCAGGAGAGGGAGCTGATTCTCGGGAAGGCACTCGCCGTGTTCCTGCCCTCTGTCTCCGTCGCCTATGCCGTATTCGCCCTCTTCATCGCCATCGTCGAGTTGTTCGCCGCACCTGGGGTGGCCCCTGCGCTCGTCCAGGGTCCAGATGTGTTGGCCCAGTTCGTGTTCACGCCACTCCTGGTGATCATGTCGATCTGGATCGGAATGGCCATCTCCGCCCGGTCCCGGGACATGCGCACGGCAGGCCAGCTGTCCATCGTGGTCAGCCTTCCCACGGTGGCGATCACTTCACTCATCGCATTCAACGTGATCCCGGCCACCCTCCAGGTGGCCCTGGTCTGCGGGATCGGGCTCCTGTTCCTCGACCGACTCGGATGGCGGATCGCGACTTCGCTGTTCGACCGTGAACGGCTCATCACGTCAACGAAGTGACGCTTCGGCCATTGACCGAGATCGTTGTGGGCCGTCCGCTGCCCCGGCGGCCGGCCCGGGGGCTGTCACCGTCCGACCTCCAGGCGCACCGGCGGCCGCACCCACCGCAACCACCGCACCCAACCTGTACAGCCGTTTAGCATGAGCCCATGACCCCGCACACCTCGGTCCTGACCCTGCACTGCCCCGACTCGTCGGGGATCGTCGCCGACGTGGCGACCTGGATCGGCGCCGGTGGCGGCAACATCGTCGACGCCGGCGAGACACGCGACGCCGAGCACGGACTGTTCATCCAGCGGGTGGAGTTCACCCACGACGACGACCTCGACGCGCTGCGTGGCTCGTTCGCCCCGCTCGGCGAGCGCCGGGCCATGACCTGGGCCATCACCGCCCGCGAGGAGGTGAGTCGTCTGGCTGTGTTGGTGACCCGGGACGGGCACTGCCTCTACGACCTGCTCGGCCGGTGCGCCACCGGCGACCTGCCGGCCACCATCGAGGTGGTGGTGTCGAACCGGGAGGACCTGGCCGAGGCGGCCGGACGGTTCGGGGTGCCGTTCCGCCATCTGGCCGTCGAGGGGGACGGGCCCGAGGCGCGGGCCGCCCAGGAGGCCGAGGTCCGTGCCGCGGTCCGCGCCGTCGACCCCCACCTGGTCGTCCTGGCCCGCTACATGCGGGTCTTGACGCCGGGTTTCGTCGACGAATTCGACGGGCGGACGATCAACATCCACCACTCCTTCCTGCCGGCCTTCGTCGGCGCCAACGCCTACCGGCAGGCCTGGGAGCGCGGCGTGAAGCTGATCGGGGCCACCTCCCACTACGTCACGTCGGGCCTCGACGAAGGGCCGATCATCGCCCAGGACGTCACCCAGGTGACCCACGCCGACACGCCGGCGTCCATGGCCCGCCGCGGGCGGGACCTCGAGGCCCTCGTCCTGTCGCGTGCCGTGCGGGCGCACCTCGAGCACCGGGTCATCGCCTACCAGGGGCGCACCGTCGTCTTCGACTGACCCGGGGAGCGGCGAGTCGGGACGCCCGCGCCGTCCCGGACACCGGGGTCAGCGGCGGGCGAGCTCCTCGACGGCCACGCCGGCCCGCAGTCCCTCGAGCACCGCCTCCTCGACCGTGCGCGGCGCCAGGGCGTCGCCCACGCCGACCACCGGTCGACCCGTGGCCCGTAGCTCCTCGAGCAGTGCCGACTCGGGCACGTGTCCGGCCGCCGTCACCAGCCCGGTCGTGCCGTCGAGCACCACCGGCTCGCCGGTCAGCACGTGCTGGAGGTACACCGAGTCGTCGTGGATGCCGACCGGCCGGACCCAGGGCAGGACCTCGATGCCCTCGCGGACGAGCGACCGGACCAGCGCGTCGCGGACGTACTGCTGCAGGAGGGCGCCGGGGACGGGCGCGTTGACGGCCAGCGTGACGCGCCGCCCCCGGGCGGCGAGCAGGCGCGCCACCCCGGGCCCGATCCAGTCGCTGCGCCAGTCGGCCACCACCACGTGGCCGTGGCCGGGCGTCGTCCCCCCGATGACCTCCCACGCGTCGAGCAGGCACGGGCTCCCCATGACCTCGAGCGGCGGCAGGTAGGGGCGTCCCCCCGTGGCCACCACCACCAGATCGGGGTCGAGGTCGTCGACCACGTCGGCGTCGACCGGGCTCCCCAGCTCGATCCGGACGCCCGCCCGGGTCGCCTCGCGCAGCAGGTTGGTGGCCGCGCCGCCGAACTCGGCCCGGTCGGGCAGCTGCTGGGCCAGCAGCACCTGGCCGCCGATCCGTCGGGTGGCCTCGTGGAGGACCACGTCGTGGCCGCACCCGGCGGCCGTGGCCGCCGCCTTCAGCCCACCCGGTCCGCCGCCCACCACCAGCACCGTCCGGGGTGTCGTCGTCCGCCGACGCCGCCCGAACTCGAGCTCACGCCCGGTCTCGGGGTGCTGGATGCATGAGATGGGGTAGCCGGCGTGGAAGTGGCCGATGCAGGCCTGGTTGCACCCGATGCAGGCCCGGATGTCGTCGAGCTCGCCGGCCCGCGCCCGCGCCGGCAGCTCCGGGTCGCAGATGAGGGCACGGGTCATGACGCAGGCGTCGGCGGCCCCGTCGGCCAGCAGGCGCTCGGCCTCCTGGGGCTGGTTGATCCGGCCCCCCACGATGACCGGAACGTCGACGGCGTCGCGGACCCGGCGGCCGAGGGGTGCGGTGTAGCCGTTGGCGAACGACATCTCCGGCACGATGTGGCCGGAGCCGGCCAGCGACGCCGAGGTGCCCGTCGTGATGTTCAGGTAGTCGACGAGCCCCTGGGCGGCCAGCGACCGGCAGGCGTCGAGCGCGGTCCGGGCCGGCAGGCCCGACGGGTCCTGCTCGTCGATGGAGATCCGCAGGCCCACGACGGTGGCGTCGTCGACGGCGTCACGGACCCCCGCCAGGATGTCGCGCAGGAAGCGCAGCCGGTTCTCGTCCGACCCGCCGTAGTGGTCGGTCCGCAGGTTCACCGCCGGGTTGAGGAACTGGGACGGAAGGTACCCGTGGCTGGCCACGATCTCCACGCCGTGGAGTCCGGCGGCCCGCAGGCGCCGGGCGGCGGCCACGTAGCCGTCGACGATCTCGACCACCTCGTCGAGGGCCAGGGCCCGCGGCATCACGTGGAAGCGCTCGTTGGGGACGCTGGACGGCGCCACCGCCACCGGGAGCGATCCGTCCGGGGACTCCATGACCTCGCGGCCGGGGTGGAACAGCTGGCCGAACAGCACCGTGCCGTGGGGGGCGACGGCGTCGACGAGGCGGCGGTAGCCCTCGATGCACGAGTCGTCGGTGGCCATCAGGACGTGGCTCGTGTAGCGGGCCGTGTCGTGGACGCCGGCCACCTGCACGATGATCAGCCCGACGCCCCCCGCCGCCCGGGCCCGGTGGTAGGCCACGAGCTGGTCGGTGACCTGCCCGTGGTCGACCATGACGGTGTCATGGCCCGACGAGACGATCCGGTTGGCCAGGGTCGTTCCCCGCAGGGTGAGCGGTGCGAAGAGGCGGGGGAACGGGGGATCGGTGGGCATGGGCACGGGGGTTCCGGGGTGGGGCCACCGCTCGACCCGAGCGGGCGCGCGGCGCCCCGCTCCCCAGTGAACAGGGGATTGACTGGCCAGTCAACATTCCGACTCCCGACGTCCTATCCTGCGGGCATGGAGAGCGAATCCACCCGCAGCCCCTTCTACGATCCGGCGGCCGCCCTCGGCGCCACCTTCATGGAGGAGGGTGGGTGGTACTGGACCGAGGGGTTCGGCGACCTCGCCACCGAGTACACCGGTGTGCGCGACGACCTGGGGGTGTGGGACGTCTCGCCGCTCAACAAATGGGAGTTCCGCGGCCCGGATGCCGTGGCCGCCGCCCAGCGCGTCCACACCAACAACATCCTGGGGCTGGCCATCGGCCAGGTCCGCTACGGCGGCTTCCTCGACGCCGAGGGCCTGATGGTCGACGACGGCACGGTCTACAAGGTGGCCGACGACCTCGTCTGGGTCATGACCAACGGTTCGGACCGGATCGACTTCTTCGCCGACGCCACGGCCGGGCTGGAGGTCGACATCACCCCGGTGACGCTGTCCATGCCCCACCTCGGGCTGCAGGGCCCCCGGGCCCGCGAGGCGCTCGCCCCGCTCTGCGGCGTCGACATCTCGGGCCTCGGGTACTTCCGGTTCGTGCCCGAGGCGACGACCGTGGGCGGCGTGCCCTGCGTGGTGTCGCGCACCGGATTCGGTGGCGAGCTGGGTTTCGAGCTGTTCTGCCGCCCCGAGGACGCGGTCGACCTGTGGGACGTGGTCGTCAACCGGATGCGGGCCGTTCCGTTCGGCGTCGAGCTGATCGAGGTCCTCCGGGTCGAGGCCGGCCTCATCGTCCTCGACTACGACTACGAGGCGCACCAGGTGACCCCGTTCGACCTGTCGCTCGACAGGATGGTGGCCCTCGGCACCGTCGACTTCCAGGGCGCGGACAAGCTGGCGTCCGTGGCCGCGGACCCGCCGCGACGGATGAAGACGCTGACGATCGGTGGCGGGGAGCTGCCCGACTACGGGGTCGGGGTCCGCTCGGGGGACGCCGTGGTCGGCACGCTGACCAGTCCCGCCGAGAGTCCGCGCTTCGGCCGGATCGCGCTGGCCATCCTGGAGGCCGCCCATGCCGCCGACGGCACGGAGCTCGAGGTCGAGCTGGCCGACGGCACCGCGCCGGCCACGGTCGCCCCCCTGGCCATCTACGACCCGGAGAAGAAGCGGCCGCGGATGTGAGCCGCGGACCGGTCGCCGACCGGGCCGGTGACATTCGGCCCTGGGTGCCGACGATGCCGGCCCGTACGATGCACCCGTAGCCCGCCCGCGTCGGGCGGGCGGCGAGGAGGCCCGATGCGGGCACTGCGACTGCTGGAGTGGAAGTCGGACCCGGTGCTGGTCGAGGTCGACGACCCGGTCCCCGGACCCGGCCAGGTCGTGGTCCGGATCGGCGGCGCCGGTGCCTGCCACTCCGATCTCCACCTGATGCACGACTTCGAGCCTGGACTCCTGCCCTGGGACCCGCCGTTCACCCTCGGCCACGAGAACGCCGGCTGGGTGCACGCCCTCGGCGCCGGCGTGACCGCGCTCGAGCTCGGCCAGCCCGTCGCCGTCTACGGCCCCTGGGGCTGCGGCACGTGCCCGCGCTGCCTGCTCGGCATGGAGAACTACTGCGAGCGACCCGATCTGGTGGACGTGCCCGGCGGCGGCGGGGGACTCGGCCTCGACGGCGGTATGGCCGACCTGCTGCTGGTGCCGGCGGCGCGCCAGCTGGTGCCGCTGCCGGACGGGTTGGAGCCGGTGACGGCCGCCCCGCTGACCGATGCCGGGCTCACGCCCTACCACGCCGTGCGCCGGTCCTGGGCGAAGCTGCCACCCGGTTCGACCGCCGTGGTCATCGGCGTGGGAGGCCTGGGTCACCTGGCCGTGCAGATCCTGCGGGCCACCACGGCGGCGCGCGTACTGGCCGTGGACACGCGGCCGGAGGCCCGCGAGCTGGCGCGCGGCGCCGGTGCCGACCTGGCCGTGTCCCCCGACGACGACGCCGTGGCCACGCTGCGGGCGGCCACCGGCGGCCGCGGGGCCGACGTGGTGCTCGACTTCGTCGGCGGCGAGGCCACCATCGCCCTGGGCGCGGCCGTCAGCCGGTTCCTCGGCGACGTCACCGTGGTGGGCATCGCCGGCGGGACGTTCCCCTTCAGCTTCTTCTCGCAGCCCTACGAGGTGTCGATCCAGACCACCTACTGGGGCTCGCGGCCCGAGCTCGTGGAGGTGCTCGACCTGGCGGCCCGCGGGCTCCTCCGACCGACGGTCACGACCGTCCCGCTCGAGGGCGCCGTGGAGGCCTACCACCGGTTGGCGGTGGGATCGGCGCTCGGGCGGCAGGTGGTCGTCCCCTCGGCCGCGGGCTGACCCCGTGCGCGCCTGGGTGGTCGGACGTCCCGGCCCGGTCGACGGCGGGCCGCTCGTGGCGGTGGACCGGCCGGTGCCCGAGCCGGGGCCGGGACAGGTGCGTGTGCGGGTCTCGGTGTGCGGGGTGTGCCGGACCGACCTGCACCTCGCCGAGGGCGACCTCGCGCCGCGGCACCCCGGGACGGTACCGGGCCACGAGGTGGTCGGCCGGGTCGACCGACTCGGCCCCGGGTGCACGGAGCTCGTCGAGGGTGAGCGGATCGGGATCCCCTGGCTCGCCCACACCTGCGGGGAGTGCCGGTTCTGCCTCGCCGGTCGCGAGAACCTGTGCACGGCGCCGGCGTTCACCGGGTGGGACGTCGACGGCGGCTACGCGGAGTTCGCGGTGGTCGACGAGCGGTACGCCTACCGGCTGCCCGACGGCATCGGCGATCTCGAGGCGGCCCCGCTCCTGTGCGCCGGGATCATCGGGTACCGGGCCCTGCGGCGCTCCGAGCTCCCGGCCGGCGGCCGTCTCGGGATCTACGGGTTCGGCGGATCGGCCCACCTGACCGCGCAGGTGGCACTGGCCGAGGGGGCGACCGTCCACGTGATGACGAGGTCCGCCGACGCCCGCCGCCTCGCCCTCGACCTCGGCGCGGCCAGCGCCCAGGGGGCCGACGACCCACCCCCCGAGCCGCTCGACGCCGCCATCCTCTTCGCCCCCGTCGGGACCCTGGTGCCGCCGGCCCTCGAGGCCCTCGAACGGGGCGGTACGCTGGCGATCGCCGGCATCCACCTGTCCGACATCCCGGTCCTCGACTACCAGCGCCACCTGTTCGAGGAGCGGACGCTGCGCAGCGTCACGGCCAACACCCGCAGCGACGGCCGGGACTTCCTGGCCATCGCCGCCGACATCGGCATCCGGGTGTCGGCGGTGCCGTATCCCCTCGACCGGGCCGACCGGGCCCTGGAGGACCTGGCCCACGACCGGGTCGACGGTGCTGCGGTCCTGGTGGTGGCCGACGGGTGAGGCGGAGCGCGGTCGCCGGCGACCGACCCGGTCCGCCGGGCCGCCATTGGTTACAATGTCGTTACGGAATGATTGCGTTCAGCGTCGTACGGAGCCACCGTGCGGACTGTCGGGGGGCGCGGACCACCTCCGTGGCGTACCGCCGGACCTGAACTTCCGGTGCACACGATCGACACGACCCAGGAGACCCTCGACCCCATGGCCCCGGAGCGCACAGCGGCGGCAGTGCAGCAGAACCGGCCCGACCCGACCCGGCCTGCCTCGGGCGACCGGGCGTCGAGCGCGCTCGGGTGGCTGCTGCACCGCGCCGGGGCCTGGCGCGACCGTCTGGTCGGCACCTCCGACGCCGTCGACCCGGCCGAGGACGTCGAAGAGGTGACGGACGCCCGGGGCCTGGTGCTCCGCCCGGCCCTGCTGGGCTTCGTCGCCGTCCTGGCCGTCGCCATCGGCGCCTCCATGCCGAGCTCCCCCTTCAAGCTCGAGATGCCCGGCGTCTGGTTCTTCGGCGAGCCCTCCACGGCCACACCCAGCCGGTGGGGCGTGTACTTCTCGCTGGCCGCCGTGTACGGCGGGCTCTTCCTGTTCATGCGCGTCTGGTGGGGGATGTCCCGGCTCTACCGACGCCGGCACGGCGTGCCGGTCAAGACCCTGATGGGCGTGTTCGCCCTGTGGTCGCTGCCCGTCCTGGTCATCGCCCCGCTGTTCAGCCGGGATGCCTACTCGTACGCCGCACAGGGCGAGATGGTCAGTCACCACATGAACCCGTACCTCTACGGGCCCTTCGAGCTCGGCAACAACTCGTACACCGCCCCGGTCGACCCGCTGTGGGGCAACGCCCCGGCGCCCTACGGTCCGATGTTCCTGCAGCTGGACGGTCTGGTGGCCCGCCTGACCTTCCACAACGAGCTGGCCACCATCGTCCTGCTGCGCGCGCTGGCCCTGGTGGGCGTCCTGCTGATCGCCATCTGCGTCCCCCGCCTGGCCAAGCTGTACCACCGCGACGGCGCCGAGCTCTTCACGCTGATGGTCCTCAACCCGGTGACGATCTTCCATCTCATCGGCGGGGCCCACAACGACGCCCTGATGCTCGGCCTGCTGGTCGCGGGGCTGACGCTGGCCAAGGAGAAGCGGCCCATCTGGGGCATCGTCGTGTGCGCTCTGGCCACCGCGGTCAAGGCGCCGGCGGCCCTCGGCATCCTCTACATCGGCTGGAGCTGGCTGGGCACCGGGGTCCCGATCCGGGACCGCGTCCGGCCGGTCGTGACCGCGGGCCTCATCGGGGTCGGCATCCTGGGGTTCTTCTCGTTCGTGAGCGGACTGGGCTGGGGCTGGGTGTCGATCCTCGGCACACCGGGGGTGGTCCGATCGTGGGCCTCGCCGACCACCGGGCTCGCCTTCGCCGTCACCGGCGTCGCCCATCTGGCCCACGTCGGGGTGGGGGTCGGCGGCGTTCTCACGGTCACCCGGTTCCTCGGCCTGGCGGTGTCGGCGGTGTCGGGTGTGTGGCTCCTGCTCAACAGCGACCGGATCGGCACCTTGAAGGCCCTCGGCCTGACCCTGCTCATCTTCGTCCTGCTCGGCCCCGTCGTGCAGCCCTGGTACCTCTCGTGGGGCCTGATCCTGCTCGCCCCGGTGGCCCTCGGCCAGCTCCGGTCGCTCGTCATCGGCCTGTCGATGGTCACGGCCTTCATCGAGCTGCCCGGCGGCACCCAGCTGGTCACGACCCTGCTCCACGGCGACCCGCTGCTGATCGTGCTGACCCTGCTGTGGATCCTGGTCGTCATGACCGTGCCGCTGTCGTCCTGGGACCAACGGCGCCCGACCGTCGAGGTCGAGCGCGCCCCGACCGCCGCCGTCGCCGCCTGAGCCCGTCCGGACGTCGGGCCTACGGCCCGGCGTCGGCGCCCGGCACGGCGTCGAATCCGTCCCCGCCGAGCATCCGCTGCAGCACGGCGACATCGAGCCACCGGTTGAACTTGCGACCGATCTCCCGCTCGACACCGACGAGCTCGAACCCACAGGCCTGGTGCAGGGCGATGGAGGCCGCGTTGCCCCCCCCGACGCGGGCGATCATGGAGTGGAAGCCGTGGAGCGTGCCGAGGTGCACCAGCTCCTCCAGCAGGGCCCGGCCCACTCCCCTGCCCCGTCGGCCCGCGTCGACGTAGACCGAGTTCTCCACCGTGGTGGAGTAGGAGGGCCGGTCGCGGTAGCTGGACAGCGAGCCGAACCCCAGCACGGTGGCGTCGTCGTCGACCGCCACGACGACCGGGTAGGTACCCTGGTGCTCGACCATCCAGGCGGCCTGCTCGTCCACCGAACGGGGACGGAGGTCGAAGGTGGCCGTCGAACCGACGACCTCGGCGTTGTAGATCCGTCGCACGGCCTCGGCGTCGGTGGGCGCTGCCAGGCGGACGTGCATCCCGGCGATCGTAGACGGGGGCCCACTGTTCAGGTGTCGGTGGTGCGGCTATGCTTTCCCCTCTGCTGCTCTTCCGAGCTGCATTGCCCCTGTAGCTCAGTGGTAGAGCACCGCCATGGTAAGGCGGGGGTCGTGGGTTCAATCCCCACCGGGGGCTCGCCCGTGGCGGCGTAGCTCAGTTGGTTAGAGCACACGGCTCATAATCGTGGGGTCGCCGGTTCGAGTCCGGCCGCCGCTACCAGTTCTCGGGTGTGTCAGGGCAGTCCGCAGTCGACGGACAGGCACAGCCAGGCAGTACCCGGGGTGCAGGCAGTACCCCGGCAGTTGGCACATCGGATCCGCGGCCGTCCCCGGCGCGGGCACAAGGGAGTCACCGTGGCAAAGAACGAGAAGCGCATCCAGGTCACCCTGGCCTGCGAGTCCTGCAAGCGGCGCAACTACATCACCACCAAGAACAAGATGAACGACCGCGAGCGGATCGAGATGAAGAAGTTCTGCTCGTGGGACCGGCGTCACACGCTGCACAAGGAGACCCGCTAGGCCCACGGAGCGGGCGTCCCACCCCCGCCAGGGGGTCGGGAGGTCCGCACGGGACGGCGCCTGTCCCTGGTGGTAGCCTGTGGCACCGCCTTTGCGTTCGAAAGTTCGTTCGCGTCATGGCGGTGGACAGAGGGCAGTAGCTCAACTGGTAGAGCACCGGTCTCCAAAACCGAAGGTTGGGGGTTCAAGTCCCTCCTGCCCTGCTCTGCACCTGTGAAGTGGCCGAAGGAAACAGCACGTGAACCGAGAACAGAAGCGACAGATGCAGCGGCAGGGCCAGGACCCCGAAGGGGAGGCCGCGCCCACCCGCACCGCACCTGCCCGGAAGCCCGCCAAGCGTGAACCCTTCCGGATCGGCCAATTCCTCCGGGAGGTACGCTCGGAGCTGCGACAGGTGGCCTGGCCCAACCGGTCGGAAGTCATCAACTACACCACGGTGACCCTGGTCACCCTGCTTTCCCTGATGGTCCTCATCTTCGTCCTCAACTACGCCTTCGCAAAGGGCGTCCTCTGGCTGTTCAAGCCCTGATCGGTATGACTGTGACCCAAGACGGAACCACTGCCCCACTAGGCGACGACCCGAGCACCGACGGTGCCGACGGTGCGATCGCGGACGACCCCACGGCCACCGAGGCGGCGCCGGTCGCCGACACGGTCGACGCCGAGGTCGCCGAGACCGAGGCCGAGGAGGCTCTCGACGCCGAAGCTGACGGCGACGGCGACGGCGACGAATACGAGGACGAGCCCTTCGTCGTCAGCCCCTATGACCAGCCCGGACGCTGGTACGTGGTGCACACCTACGCCGGGTACGAGAACAAGGTGAAGTCGAACCTGCACAGCCGGACGGCGTCGATGGGGATGGAGGACCGCATCTACGAGGTCGTCATCCCGATGGAGGACGTCACCGAATTCAAGAACGGCAAGAAGGTCGTCGTCCAGAAGAAGGTCTTCCCGGGATACCTGCTGTGCCGTTGCGAACTCGACGACGACAGCTGGGCCGTGATCCGCAACACCCCCGGCGTCACCGGCTTCGTCGGCCCCGGCACCAAGCCCACGCCGCTGTCGCGCCGTGAGGTGGAGGGCATCCTCCAGGTCAAGGTCGAGGGCGCGGAGGTCCCGTCCAAGCGCAGCCGTCCCCGGCTCGAGCACGAGGTGGGCGAGACCGTGCGCGTCAAGGAGGGCCCCTTCGCCGACTTCTCCGGCCAGGTCGCCGAGATCAACGAGGACCAGCTCAAGCTCAAGGTGCTGGTCAACATCTTCGGCCGGGAGACCCCGGTCGAGCTCGAGTTCAGCCAGGTCGCGAAGCTCTAGGGCTCCGACCGCACCCGTTCCACTACCAGGAGACACACCCCCATGGCCCCCAAGAAGAAGATCCTCGCGGTCGTCAAGATCCAGCTGCCCGCCGGCGGCGCCACGCCCGCGCCCCCCGTGGGCACGGCCCTCGGGCCGCACGGCGTCCAGACCATGGACTTCGTGAAGCAGTACAACGCCGCCACCGAGAAGCAGGCCGGCTCCATCGTCCCGGTGGAGATCTCGATCTACGAGGACCGCACGTTCTCGTTCGTGCTCAAGACCCCGCCGGCCGCCGCCCTGCTGCGGCAGGCCGCAGGTCTCGAGAAGGGTGCCCAGACCGCCGGCCGCGAGACGGTCGCCACGGTCACCGACGCCCAGATCACCGAGATCGCCACGATCAAGCTGCCCGACCTCAACACGACCGACATCGAGTCGGCCAAGAAGCAGGTCGCCGGCACCGCCCGCTCCATGGGGATCGCCGTCGCCGGCTGAGCCGGACGACACCGAGCCCACCACACGAAAGAGACATCATGTCCAGGGGAAAGAAGTACACCGCCAGCATCGCCGGTATCGACCGGCAGCACCTCTACAGCGCCGCCGAGGCCGTCGACCTGGTCAAGGCCTCGGCCAAGGCCAAGTTCGACGAGACGATCGAGCTGGCCGTGCGCCTCGGGGTCGACCCCCGCAAGGCCGACCAGATCGTGCGCGGCACGCTCTCGCTGCCCGCGGGTACCGGTCGGACCGCACGCGTGGCCGTGTTCGCCGCCGGTGAGAAGGCCGCCGAGGCCCGTGCCGCCGGAGCCGACGTCGTCGGCGCCGACGACCTCGTGGCCCGGGTGGCCGGTGAGGGATTCCTCGAGTTCGACATCGCCATCGCCACCCCGGACCTGATGGGCCAGGTCGGTACCCTCGGCCGGGTGCTCGGCCCGCGTGGTCTCATGCCCAACCCGAAGACCGGAACGGTGACCGACGACGTCGAGCGGGCCGTCCTCGAGTTCAAGGGCGGACGGGTGGAGTACCGGACCGACAAGGTCGGCAACATCCACATCCGGGTGGGCAAGGCCTCCTTCGACAAGGGCCAGCTGCTCGAGAACATCCACGCCGTGATGGACGAGATCCACCGGGCCAAGCCCGCCTCGGCCAAGGGCAGGTACGTGCGGGGTGTCACCCTGTCGTCGACCATGGGCCCCGGGGTCCACATCGATCCGCTGCTGGCCCGCCGGGCCGAGGAGGAGCTGGCCACGGCCGCCTCCGCCTGATCCGCGTCACCACCCCGCTGGCCCGAGCCGGCCGGGGTGCGCTAGAGTCGTCCTTTCCAGATCTACAGAACTGCCGTAGACCTCCGGTGTACCGGTCACCCGGTACCGAAGGGACCCCCGGGTCCGCCTGATGAGGCGTTCCGCTCCGAGCGACTGCTGCTCGTGCGTGCCACTCGATGGTGTCTGCGGCCCGAATCTGAGCGAGTCGCTCGGTGGAGGCACGATGGACAATCCGAGGGCCGAGAAGGTCGCCGTCGTCAACGAGGTGCGGGAACGCATGGAGGCCGCCGACGGCGCACTCCTGACCGAGTACCGCGGCCTGACCGTGGCCGAGCTGGCCGAGCTCCGTCGTGAGCTCACCGCCGCCGGTGGCGACTACAAGGTCTACAAGAACACCCTGGTCCGCCTGGCCGTGGCCGACACGCCCCGCGCGGGCATGAGCGACCTGCTGACCGGCCCGACGGCCATCGCCTTCGTCCAGGGCGACGTCAGTGCGGTGGCCAAGGCCCTCCGGGACTTCGCCCGGGCCAATCCGCACCTCGTCGTCAAGGGCGGCGTCGTCGGCTCGTCGGTCATGTCGGCCGCCGACATCGAGGTCCTGGCCGACCTGCCCTCGCGGGAGACACTGCTGGCCCAGTTCGCCGGCGCCCTGTCGGCCCCGCTCCAGCAGCTGGCCGGCCTGGTCCAGGCCCTGCCCCGCAACCTCGCCTACGGCATCTCGGCCCTGCTCGAGCAGCGCCAGGCCGAGGCCCCCGCTGAGGACGCGGCGCCCGTCGCCGAAGCCCCCGCTGAGGACGCCGCGCCTGCGGACGAATCGCCCGCCGACGAGGCGCCAGTCGCCGAGGCACCGGTCGACGAGGCCCCCGCCGATGAGGCTCCGGCGGCCGAGGCCCCGGCGGCCGAGTAGCGACCCCACCACCCAGCACCCGATCCACCTACCCAGCAACGACACAACCAGGAACAAGGAGTAAGACGATGGCAGGAACCCTCACCAAGGACCAGATTCTGGACGGCATCTCTGAGCTGTCCGTGTTGGAGCTCAGCGAGCTCCTCAAGGAGTTCGAGGAGCGCTTCGGCGTCACCGCCGCAGCCCCCGTGGCCGTGGCCGCGGCCGCCCCGGCCGCCGGTGCCGGCGGTGGCGAGGCGGCAGCCGCCGAGGAGAAGAGCGAGTTCGACGTGATCCTCACCGCCGCCGGCGACAAGAAGATCCAGGTCATCAAGGAGGTCCGTGCGCTGACCAGCCTGGGCCTGAAGGAGGCCAAGGACCTCGTGGACGGTGCCCCCAAGCCCGTGCTCGAGAAGGCCAACAAGGAGGACGCCGAGAAGGCGAAGGCGCAGCTCGAGGGAGCCGGCGCCACCGTCGAGCTCAAGTAGCGACACCCGGGTCCCGACCGTCGGCCATCGTCGGTCGGGCCCGGGCTGCAGGTGGTCGACCGCGGGGGTCCGGGCATGCCCGGACCCACCGTCGGGCGGTCGGAATCCTTGACTGATGTCCCCGCTTCTCGTACCTTGTGGGGGCCTGGCTACAGGGTTCCCCCGTGGGGGTTGTGATCCCGTGCGCTTCCGGTTATGCTTACTGGTTGCCGTGCCTGCCCCTGTCGCCTTCCTCAGCCGTTTCCGCTGAGTGACGCGCGCCCTGACGCCTCTGACGGCTGCTCCGGCGGTAGTCGTCGCCCCCGCTGTCCACGCCCTGCCGTGCCCTTCCGGCACCTGATCCACCGCAGTACCCCGTCCTTGCCCCATTCGCCTTGCAACTGGGAGGAGTAGGCCGTTGCCTACACGGTCCAACAGCCCGGAACGTTTTTCGTTTGCCAACATCGACGAGGC
>Ga0182016_10000871_pt1 | contig 37515 bp, 26 predicted proteins | sample 712S2MmetaG_FD_120491 | JGI IMG/M metagenome (GOLD analysis project Ga0182016, IMG submission 120491) | Permafrost microbial communities from Stordalen Mire, Sweden - 712S2M metaG | ecosystem: Environmental > Terrestrial > Soil > Wetlands > Permafrost | place: Sweden: Stordalen | collected...
CCTGCGCCAGGCCGTTATCTCCATTGAAGACAAGAGCTTCGAGTCCCACTGGGGCATCAATGTCTTTCGCGTCGCCGGGGCCGTCTGGTACGACCTGCGCAACCACGGACGCGCCCAGGGCGCATCCACGCTGACCATGCAATTGGCGCGTAACCTCTTTCTCTCCTCCGAGCGCACCGCCGCCCGCAAGCTCCAGGAGGCCTATCTCGCCATCCAAATCGAGCGCAGCTTTACCAAAGAGCAGATTTTCACCCTCTATGGCAACCAGATCTACCTCGGTCACGGCATGTATGGCTTCGAGGCCGCCTCGCAGTTCTACTTCTCAAAGCATGCCCGCAACCTCACGCTGACTGAGGCGGCGCTGCTGGCTGGCCTGCCTAAAGCGCCAGTTACATTTTCGCCCCTGCTCAATCCCGAGAAGGCCCTCCGCCGCCGCAATCTCGTGCTCACGGAGATGGAGGACGACAAAGCTATCTCCCACGCCCAGGCCGAACAGGCGCGCAACGCCCCCCTCGGCTTGCACACCGCCAAGCCGGAGATGTCTGCCGCTCCCTGGTTCCAGGAGGAAGTGCGCCAGGAGCTCGAAAAGCGTTTCGGGGCCGAGGAGGTCCACGAAGCCGGCCTCCGGGTTGAAACCACCCTCGACCTAGACCTGCAGCAGACCGCCAACAACGCCGTCGCCGATGGCCTGGCGACCTACGAGCGCCGTCACGGCTGGGTCGGCCACGACGGGCCGGGCAAGCTGGAAAACGTCCTCGCCGCTGGCATCGCGCTCGACGACTACAAGCATCCCGATTGGGCCATGAAGACCCGCCCCGGCGACTACGTTCACGCTCTGGTCACCCGCACCATGCCCCTGGAGATTCACGCCCGCATCGGCGTCGACGAGGTTCTGCTTTTGCCCGAAGACTGGGCCTGGACCGGCCAGCGTTATGCTGACGCGCTGGTCAAGCCCGGCGATGTGATCTACGTCCACCTGAGCAGCGCCATGGAGGGCAAAGCCCGCCGCGCCACCCTCGAGCAGGATTCCGGCGCCCAAGCCTCTCTCATGGCCATGGACAACACCACCGGCGATGTCCTCGCCATGGTCGGAGGCCGCGACTACGCGCTCTCCCAGTTCAACCGCGCCACCCAGTCCGAGCGCCAGACCGGCTCCAGCTTCAAGCCCTACGTCTACACCGCCGCCGTCGAAGACGGCGCGAAGCCCAGCGACACCATCGTCGACGGTCCTGTCAGTTTCGGCAGCTATACCCCCCACAACTACGAGAACGACTACAAAGGCACCATGACCCTCGTGAACGCCTTCGCCGAATCGCGCAACATTCCCGCCCTCAAGCTGGCCGCGCGCGTGGGCATTCACAAGGTCATCGACATGACCCATCGCTTCGGCGTCACCTCCAACATTCCAGCCTACCTGCCCATCGCCATCGGCGCAGTCGAAATCACGCTCCAGGAGCAGGTCGCCTCTTACTCTGTCTTTCCCAACGACGGCCTGCGCGTGGCCCCCCGCCTCATCCGCAAAGTCACCAACGCCGACGGCATAACCCTCTGGGATGACAACCCGGAGGTAAAAGAGGTCATCGACCAGCAAACGGCGCGCACCATGATGATCTTCCTCCAAGCCGTCACCCAGCACGGCACCGGCGCAGCCGCGGCCCAGCTCAAACACCCCCTCGGCGGCAAAACCGGCACCACCAGCGACTACACCGACGCCTGGTTCCTGGGCTTCTCGCCCTCGGTCACCTGCGGCGTCTGGGTCGGCTACGATAGCCGCCAGTCTCTCGGCGACAAGGAAACCGGAGCCAAAGCCGCCCTGCCCATCTGGATGAGCGTCATGAAGGTAGCCATCGCCGGCAAGGACAACGAACAGTTCATAGGCCAGCAGGAAGCCCCCGCGGACCAGAAGACCCCGCCGCTGCAAGCCGCCATCCCTCCGGCGCCCGCCAAACCGGCGTCAGCGGGTTCACCATCCAAAGTGCTCGCAGCTTCGGTTGTGAACGGCGCGGGTGCAAAGCCTGCTTCTCCAACCGCCGCCAAACCGGCGTCAGCGGGCGTCCAAGCCAAACCGCCCTCCGCCCTGGCGGCCACCGCCCCAGGAACAAAGCCCACAGCGCCGCCAGCCGCCAAGCCCAATGCGCCACCAGCCATCAAGCCCCCCGCAATATTGAACGCCACAGCCTCCGTGGCCAAGCCCCCGGTCCAACCGCAAGCCAAGCCCGCCTCGCCCCCGCAACCCGCCCCAGCCAAACCCAAACCCGTACCCGCCCCCCAGCCCTGACCTTACGGGAACCCGGAGGGAGCAGGGGCCTTGCAGGCCCCTGATGAATTCCGTCGTTCAATGACTGGCCTTTGGGCGCGGGCCTTATCCCCGCAGCCGCCCAATCCGAAACCTCCGCCACCATCCCGCCCAGAAATCACCCCTCCCTGATCGAAAAGGCGATCTCGCGCAAACAGAGAATCCTGCCACATCATGGGCGTTTATCGTTCCCGATCCTCCATTTTCCACGTAAACCAAGCTGGATGAGCGCATTGAGCTGTTACCAACAAATGACAACCTGAAATCCAAGAGTTACTTCATCGAAGCTGTCTGGAATCAATCATCGGGCTGGGTCGATTACGGCTCGGAATTAGTTTTGAAAAGACTGCCATACTTGCGGCAAGGAGGCCGCTTGCATGCGCAGAAAAAAGTCAAAGCCCAGCTATCGGAAGATCGTCCTCCGCCTGCCGGATCTCGACCATGTAAAAGCATCCGTACTCAGCAGCCTGAACTCTCCACAATCACGACGCAACTATCGCTTTGCGATGGACCAGTTTATCGCTTGGTACTGCTCGGAGCCACGCTTGGTGCTCAATCGCACCGTTGTGCTCAGATTTCGACTCTATCTGGAGAGCCTCGGATTGGCAGCCGCAACGATTAATCAGAGGCTCGCTGCTGTGCGGCGCCTTGCATATGAAGCGGCAGATTCCGGTCTGCTGAGTCCTGAATTGGCGGCAGGCATCCGGCGTGTGAAGGGAGTCAAGCATCTGGGCCAGCGATCTGGCAACTGGCTGACTATCGAGCAGGCCCAATTACTCGTCAACAAATCTGATGGCGATGGGCTTAGAAACAAACGTGACTTTGCGATGATTTCCATCCTTCTTGGCTGTGGCTTGAGGCGAGCGGAACTCGCAGCCTTAAACATCGAGGACATTCAGATTCGTCAGGGACACTGGGCAATCGTCGATCTGATTGGAAAAGGCGGCCATGTCCGAACGGTCCCGATGCCAGCATGGGTGAAGGATTCGGTGGACCAGTGGCTCGCCGCTGCCGACCTAAAGCATGGCCGTATATTCCGCGCGGTGAGCCGACACGGCTCGTGCTGGGGGCGCGGAATCTCCGAGAACGTAGTTTGGTACGTAGTGCGCGAATGCGCAAAGCGTCTGGGCCTTGAGCACATTGCGCCGCACGATCTTCGCCGCACTTGCGCCAAACTGTGCCACTCAAACGGTGGAGAACTTGAGCAAATTCAGTTTCTGCTGGGCCATGCATCTGTTCTAACTACAGAGCGCTATCTGGGTTCTAAGCAGAATTTGGAAGAGCCCGTCAATGACAGATTCGGACCGTTGTATGAACGTGGGATATCCAACATCAGGGGAACCTGATATTGCCTGATGAGATCGAAAAAACAACATTCTGTTATGAGCAAACGAATCGAGTGCGGTGGCCGCTCTGAGAAATGATTATCGAATTCATCGATGGTTGACGGAAGTGCATCCACCATCGGGCCCGCTGTTCAGTAACAGCGGACCCAAGGGTTTAACGGAATGTTTGATTTGATACGACTTTTGCTGCGTACTTATCGGATCATGAGGGAAACGTTACCAAACTCGTCAATTGATGGGTAGACGGAGTTGCAGGAGCAGAGCCGCCGCTGCAGCCGGTGGCAAGGCACGCGGCTGCCAAAACATCACCAGTCCCAGGCAAGCGGTAAACAAGACATCTACTGCACCGTCAGAGCAACCGTACCCGTTTCCGTGATTGTGCCAGAAGTAGCGGTGACTGTAACTGTGTAAGAACCTGCGGTGGTGCCTGAAGTGTTGGTTCCCCCTCCTCCTCTGCTTCCTCCGGCCCCACCACCGCCACACGCCAATACACCACTCGCGAGTGCAACTAAGAGCGCCAGCGCTCCAAGTATCCTTTGCCAGTTCCGCCGTCGCGCCGGCATACCAAAGAGCAGAATACAGGCCAGAACACCTCCGCCCGACGCGTACCAGGAAACTCCAGAGTGTTTCGGGAGGACCATTGCGGCATTGGTAGCGGCTGTTGTGGAGATCGTCAGGATGGCGGTTCCTGCTCCGGCACCTGTAATTGCAACCGGGCTGGTAGAGCCGAAACTCAGGCTGGGCGCATACTGGGATCCGGAAGGACTGGAAGTGACCGTAGCTGTCAGTGCAACGCTACCAGTAAAGCCTCCGCTTGGCGTGACCGTGATGGTGGAAGTGTTGCCAGTGGTTGCGCCGGGGGTGACGGTGACTGCTGGGCCGCTGATTGTGAAGCTGGGCGCAGGCAGAATAATGGTGAACGTCGCACTGGCAACTGCGCTTGTCAGATATCCGCTTGCCGTCGCTATCGCTTCTATCGTCTCCGTCGATGACACAGTAATTGGACCCGTGTACACCGTCGAACCCGTCGTCGGCGTGGTTCCGTTGGTCGTGTAGTAAATGGTTGCGCCATTGGTTGTATCACTGATACTTACCGTTTGCACCGAAGAGTACGTTCCAGTGGGGACGCTGAAGGTTGGAGTGGCTGCTGCAGGCAAGGTGATTGTGTAGGATGCGGTTGCCAGCGCGCTTACGGAGTAGCTGCTCGCTACTGCGATTGCCGCGACTGTCTTCGATGACGACACAGTGATCGGGCTGTTATAGACCGCCGAGTTTCCGTTTGGCATCGTTCCGTCGGTGGTGTAGTAGATCACCGCGCCCGGGGTCTGATCAGAGATCGTTAGCGTCTGAGCGGAGGCATAAGTTCCGGCAGCCAAACTAAGCGAGGGCACTGCCGCGGGAGAAGAGGGCTGAACGGTTGGAGATGCTTTAAGGCCGTACTGCCACATATCATTGAGGTAGCCAACCGTGCGTTGGGCGTCGTCGCCTAATCCGCCGAAGAGCCACAGATTTCCCGCGCTATCCGTCCAGGTGGCAGCCGAATAGCGGGCTCCTGGGGCGTTCCCGGATGCGGGCGTTCCCAATGCACCATAAACTCCAGGCTGGCCCCAGGAGCGGTTGTTACTCCCGGCCATCCATGACCACTCGTTGATTGCGGGCTTGAACTCCCAGAGGTCATTGAGCAGCCCAGGACCGTCACCCCGCCAAGGAGCCAAAAGTTGCCATCGCTATCGGTCCAGCTAGCTGAACCCTTCCGCTCGCCGGGTATATTTGCCGGCGACCAAGTGCCTGCCGCGCCGTAAACACCGTATGCGGTGCCATCACCGCTATTTGCGCTCATCCATGCCCATTCGCCGGCCGAGGGGTCGAACTCCCACATATCGTTCATCCAATGGCCAGTCGCATACATGTCCTCGCCCATTCCGCCAAAGAGCCAGAGATTTCCGCTCTTGTCAGTCCAACTGGACGCATAGTAGAGACTCCAGGGATTGTTTTCGGGCGAAGGGACGCCGGGGTCGTCATAAATCCCAGGCCACCCGGCCAGCGGACTGGGACACACAGGATACCCTCCCCTCCACGACCATTCATTGGTCGTGGGATCGAATTCCCAAAGATCGTTGAGATAGCACACATCGTTTCGACCATCCCTGCCGAAACCCCCATAAAGCCAGAAATTTCCATTGCCGTCTGTCCAGCCGGTGGATTCGCTGCGGCCTCCTGGAATATTCCCCGCCGCAGGAGTCCCAAATTCTCCGTACACACCAGGCTGGCTCCAGGATAGGTATGACGAAGCATCGACAGACGGCAGCGTGTTGTCGCCGCCCATCCAGGTCCACTCGTTGGTAGAGACATCGAATTTCCAAAGATCGTTGAGGCTACCAAAACCGCCATTCGCGTCAAATCCCGCCCCCCCAAAGAGCCAAAGATTCCCCGATTTGTCGTTCCAGCCGACGGCGGACGCGCGGCTGCCAGGCTTGCTTGAAGCGGAAGGCGTGCCCAGCGTGCCATAGACGCCAGGTTGGCCGGAACCCGCTGTGGGACTATACGCAACGGTGCTGTTTCCAGCCATCCAGGCCCATTGCGCGGTTGCGGGGTTGTATTCCCACAGGTCGTTCAGGGAACCTTGAACACCAGCTCCCCCGAACATCCAAAAATCTCCTTTGTTGTCTGTCCATGTAACGGATCCCCAGCGCCCTTCGGGTATATTCGTTGCGGCGGGAGTCTGCAACGTACCGTACCATCCCGGCTGACCGCAATTGCCTTGGCTGGGACAAACGGGGATGGTGCTGCTGCCCCCCATCCATGTCCATTCGGCCGATGGGTTCGCTCCAATGTTGTAGGCGGCGGTTGCAACACTGCTATTCAAGTAGTTGTCGGCCACGGCAATGGCCTGAATTGTCTCGGATGAGGAGACCGTGAGCGGCCCGCTGTAGAGGGTTGAAGGAACCGTGGACGTCGCGCCGATTGCGTAGTAGATCGTTGCGCCAGGGGTGATATCGGAGATGGTCACTGTCTGGGCCGTGCTGTAAGTTCCCGGCGCAAGGCTGAAAGTTGGCATAGCCGCCTGGGGCAGATTCATAGCATAGTTCGCAGTTGCGATGTTGCTGTTCGCGTATCCGCTTGCGCTGGCGATGGCTTCGATTGTCTCCGACGAAGAGACAGTGATCGGACCGGTGTATGGAAGTGCAGGCCCTAATCCATTGAGCAGGTAAGATATCGCCGCCCCAGGTGTTGCATCCTTAATCGCGACTGACTGCCAGGAGGTGTACGTTCCGGAAGCCGGCGAGATGACGGGCGTCGCGACAACCGCCTGTGCGCCGGTATTGGGCTGATATTCCCAGAGGTCGTTTAGGGAACCTGCAACACCTTCATCGGGGTAGCCATTACCGGAGAAAAGCCAGAAATTGCCGTTGTTGTCTGTCCAGCCGACGCTATCGTAGCGGCCACTCGGCGTGTTTCCGAGAGCAGGGGTCTGGTATGTGCCGACCACCCCGAGCTGACCGCACCAGTTGGCGTAGATCTCGCAGAAGCCATCTGCGACGGCGCTCCCAGCCATCCATGCCCATTCATCGGTTGTAGGATCGAATTCCCAGAGGTCGTTAAGATAACTCTCGTATGTGGTCGTAGAGTCTTCGCCTACCCCACCAAACATCCAAAAATTTCCCGCCTTGTCGGTCCAACTCACTGCTCCAACCCGGCTTCCGGGCACATTGCTCGCCGCCGGTGTTTGAAGGGTTCCGTACACGCCAGGGTGACCAACCGTCTCTGCCCCACCCATCCATGTCCATTCCTGGTTCGAAGGGCTGTACTGCCAAAGGTCGTTGAGATTTCCCCCGTTCCCTTTAGAGTCGCATCCACTGCCCCCAAACATCCAGAGATTACCTTTGCTATCGGTCCAGCCAACCGCACCATTTCGATTTCCTGGAAGATTGGTGGATGCTGCCGATCCCAACGTTCCGTAAACCGCGTGGCAGGTGCCATCATTTACCCCTCCCATCCATGCCCATGAGTTCGTAGTTGGATAGAATTCCCATAATTCGACACCTGTAAGCAACCAGAAGTGGCCACTGTTGTCGACCCAGCCAACTCCATTACTGGCTGCTCCGGGGACAATTCCTGGAGCAGGCGTTCCCAATATGCCATAAACGGATGGCTGATTTGGCGTGTTTGAGCCGCTCATCCATGTCCACTGGTTCACGGAAGGATTGAATTTCCAAAGGTCGTTGAGAGAGTCCATCTCTCCTGTACCGGTAAAGTCCTGGTACGTGCCTCCAAAAAGCCACAGATTTCCGTCTTTGTCGGTCCATCGAACGGCACCGGATCGGCCAGGAGGTATGTTTCCAGACGCGGATGTACCTAGCGTGCCGTACACGCCCGCTGCGAGTCCGCTGGCCAGAGTGCTGCTTCCCCCCATCCATGTCCACTCATTACTGGAAGGGCTGTATTCCCAAAGATCGTTCAAGTAGCCAATGTTCTGGGCAGAGTCATATCCCCACCCCCCAAAAAGCCACAGATTTCCCTTGCTGTCTGTCCAACTTACACTCAGATTTCTATTGCCGGGAGCATTTCCAGGTGCCGGCGTTCCCAATGTCCCGTATACGCCAGCCCCGCTCCCTGAGAAGCCACCCCCCATCCACATCCATTCATTGCTTGCGCCGGGCGTGGATGTCTGCGCCCCGGCAGACAGAGCAGCAATGGCAAGCCCCAGCAAGCACACGGTCTGACAACCCGGCAGCATACGACGCATTCTCTTTCGCATCGGAGGACCCTCTTGATGTTGATTCCCTCAAATTATATCTTCCGTTGGACGTTTCTAGCATTACAGTTCGCCCCTTGCCGCTGTTCCGTGCCGCCTCCAAGCTCGGCGACGGAATAGGCGTCCGATTCTCTCCGGCGCTGGAACTTGCGGTCGGCGGTATAGTTCGCCTGTTCGTAGGTTTTGATTGCTCGAGCTCAGGCTTCCGCCATTAGCTCCGATGGCACTACCGAGAAAGCGGTCAGCGCGAGCTTGAAGAATGTGTCTGTCAAGGCGAGATGAAGCTGGCCGACCGTCTCGTGTGGGAGCCAGACTCGGCGGTGATCCTTTCAACCTCTGCGTCGAGGAATGAAAAATGTCTTTCACTGCTGTGTCGTAGCTATGGCTCTGACGCGCTACACGGTTTATTGCTGGTTCTCTTTTTCCATGCTCCTCACGGTTCGATTTGCTTTGGTTGATGCGGTTAGCGCTGGTCTCTCCATGCATTGAATCCACTATGCCCCAGCGGTTCTGATTTTTCAGGGGCTTTCGAAATTCTTTCGGATGCATTGGAACTTTCTGGGAAGAATCGCTGGCGGGTCTGGGAGACGATGAACGCTCACTGCGCCAGAATGGATTCTGGATTTACGCAAAATCGTCAATGCACTCATCGAGGCCAATTACTCCCTTAAAGCGTGCAACTGGTCACCTGGGCCAGACAGGATGCAAAGGAACAGTATTTGTTCCTTGGGAGTCGGCTAGCCTAAGCTTATTTCCCCACACCAAACTCAGTTGTCTCCAATAGCCGAGTACCCCAAGCCAGAGGCTGCTGGCCCCACCGCAGGGGTTTGCAGAAAATTACCCCTGACCCGCGCACACTATCCACAGGGAGAATCCACCTGTGACCAATACATCCAATGCGGAACTCAGCTTGATCGAAACCACCCCGGCGCCGGAGCCCGCGACGGCCCCGAGTCTCGAACCCGATCCAGCCCACGCCCAGGCGCTCAAGCCCCGCCCGGAAAAATGCCCCCCCACCCCCCTAACCCCCTGGGGGTATCATTTCATTCCAGATTTTCTCGTAAAGATAAACGCATGAATCGTTTAAGAATCTTCTCTATTTACTGATCGGTAATCTTTACCTTTAGATTTTAGCCCTTTGCGAGCCGTAAATAGCGATTTACCCAAGCCTCAAGCCGGATTCTGCAATACAGCTTGCCGGTTGTGAAGGGTGGCTCGAATCGCTTCCAGTCCAGCCTCGAGTTCCGGCAGGATTTTGAGAATCGCAGCGCCATCCTTCTTGTCGACCTTGGCTCGCAGCAGGTCGCATTGGCCCACCAGCTCAAGATCGTGCTCCATCAGCCGCTTGAGCGTCGCCGCTTCCTGGCGAAAGCGCTGGGTCATGCGATCGTTCTCAGGGACGGGCTGGTGCTGAATCGTGGCTTCCAGAGCGCCGATGGCCCGCGCCAGCCTCTCCAGGCGCTGTGCATCCGCTACCGCCGCGGCGTCTGGGAAAGGCTTCGCACGCGAAGGCGCGGGCAGGAACTCGCGCCTGTATGCGCTCTCGGCAGCGTCTACACTGGCCATTGCTGTGCCAAGCAGCCAGGAGGCCTTGCTGCGGACGAGCTGGTCGTCCGCACGCAATTGGTTTTCGGCGCGGTAGAAGTTGTAACCCCAGCCATAGAAGAGGTTGGTGGCTACCTGCCGCAATGCGTCGGCATCGTAAAACTCCGAGTTCGACACTATTTTTCTCCGCCCAGTCCAGTCTCGGCGCTTATCGAATAGAAGCCGGACGGGGAGCCGCCAACGTTGAACGGCAGGCCCGCGGCGGCGTTTGGCGCGGAGACGAGGCCTTTTTCAGCCATCTTCAACGCCAGATAGTAGCGCACCGACTCGATCGGAGTGAGCCCGATGGCCTGTAGCGAGATCAACTCGCGCATGCGCTCGTCCTTGGGCATGATGAGGATCTTCAGATCGTTGAGCGTAATGCCGTAGGTCTTCAGGAAATCGGTCAGATGGGCTTTCACCAGCTCGCGAACTTCGCCGATGTGCTCGTTGATGTCTTCCATCTTTGTTACTTGCACAATCTGGTTGATCGACTGTTCGATTGCCGGGCCGGCGTATTCGGATACTTCTTTCGTATCGATGGTGTGGCCGTTGAAGGGCAGGTGAGTAATCAGATCGAGGGCCGCTTCCTTGGTGTCGACGTGGATGTAGTAGTCCACCTGGTAGGCCATTTCGGCCATCTCCTCGCTAGTGGCAATTCCCGAGGTGCGAATCAGCAGCTTGGAGCGGTTGACGTAAATCACTTCGTAAACCCAGGGCGAGTTACCGCCGAAGAACCCTTGCGCGATGGAGCCGAGGATCGGCTTGTCGGGAGTGCTGAGCGCATACTGGCCCGTGTCGTAGACGTTCAATACCGCGCCGCGCGATTTCAGCACGCAGAAATGGTTGCTTTCGACCGTGAGCAGCGATCCGGAAACAATACTCTCATCCGCAATCTTGACGGCCAGGCTCTTGGTTCCGAGCATATCCGTCCCATCGTGTAGAAGCGAAGTGATAACCTGCCTTACGATTGCCATATTCTTCCTCTCGATGAAGTGAATTCCGGCACCAAGCATACAGCAATCGGGATTGGCGGAGCAATTTACCGTGTGCGAAAGATGCGTCGAAAACGGCAGGAAAGCGGTAGAACAGTGACACTGGCGTAACCCGCATTGTTACACTACGGTTAATTCTTCGGATAACTTTTGCCGGGCCAGTTTTGCCGGCATAGCTGCGTGACCATTTACTTTCAAATCGCCGGCTAAGTTCCTTGATGGGCTAAGTTATCAGCCGGAAATACCGCTTTGCCCGCGCCACATCCTTGAATATCTGCGCCTTCAACGCTTCGGGCGAAGGCCACTCGATCTCCCCACGCAACCGCAGCAGAAACTCCAACTCAACCGGCGTCTGTTCATCCAGGTCGACCGGCTCAAAGTCCAGGATGTGCGACTCTACGGCAAACGAAGCCTCCCCAAAGGTAGGCCGGTTGCCCACATTGGTCACCGCCTGAAAGCAGCGCCCGCCAACCGTCAGCCGTGTGACATAGACCCCGAAGGCCGGCAGCAGTCCCGCATAAGCCGCCAGATTCACCGTGGGCACCAGCAGCCGGGTTCCGATTCCGCGTCCTTTCGCCGGTGTCGAGCGCACCGCAAACGGCCGCCCCAGCATCCACCGCGCCCGGCGCATGTCGCCCCCAGCCAGCAACGCCCGAATCGCCGAGCTCGACACCTCCAGCCCGCGCACCCGCACCGGCGCATGAACGCGCAAGGCAAATCCGAACTCCGCGCCAAACGCCCTCAGCTCCACCACCCCCGCCTCAGCGTCATGCCCGCAGCGGAAGTTGCCGCCTTCATGCAATGCAACGATCCGCAGCGCATCCACCAGCACCTCGCGCACAAACGCCCGCGCGGGCAAGGCGGCCAGCGTCGCGTCAAACCTCAGCACTAGTACTGCATCAATGCCTGTCGAGGCCAACAGGCGTAGCCGCTCGTCCATCGGTGTCAGCAGCCGGGGCGCCCGCTCCGGACGCAGAAACTGCTCCGGGTGCGGATCGAAGGTGATAGCAACCGCCCGCGCCCCACGCTCACGCGCTTCTGCCGCCACTGCGGCAAGAATCTCCTGATGGCCCAGATGCACGCCGTCGAAGTTCCCGATGACGGCCACTGTGGAGCCAAATCCGCCAGGGATCTCCCCCGCCGAGCGATAAACAGGAATCATGGGCGCGGGAAACTGGATCATAGGCTCACGGTCAGGCTCAGCCCGTCGTAGGCCAGCGCCACTCCAGCGGGCAGCGCCCGGTTGGTCTCTTCGTGGCCCAACTCGTGGGCAATGTGCGTCAGCCAGGTTTGCTTGGCCCCAACCCGCCGCGCCCAGCCCAGTGCCTGCTCCACCGTGGCGTGGCTGGGGTGGGGCTTGTGGCGCAGGGCTGAGAGCACCAGGTGGTCCAGGCCCTCAAGCAGCGCAAAGCTCTGCTCGGGAATATCGCTCACGTCGGTCAGATAGGCAACGCGGCCCATGCGAAAGCCCGCGATCTCCATCTCCCCATGCAGCACCGGAACGCGAATGAACTCGACCCCGTGAACCGGGTTGCGCTCGGCCAGCGGCACCAGCCGCACGCGCGCCCGATTCGGATAGGTGGCCTGCGGCGAAAACGTGTACTGGAAGATGTGTTCCAGCACGGCCGCCGTCTCTGCCGATGCGTAAAGTGGAATCGGCGCACCCTCGCGGAATGCAATAAAGCTCAGGGGGCGCAGATCGTCCAGCCCGAGAATATGGTCGGCGTGGGCGTGCGTATAGAAGACCGCGTCCACACGCTCGAGACCGCTGCGCAGCGCCTGCTCGCGGAAGTCCGGACCGGTGTCGATGACCACCACCCGCTCATGCCCTCTGCCCTCGGTCCAGCGCAGCAAAATCGAAGGCCGCAGACGCCGGTCGCGCTGGTCGGCCGAGGTGCAAACCGCGCAGCCACACCCCAGCGTCGGAACTCCCATCGAGGTTCCTGTCCCCAGAAAAGTCAAAAGGCCGTCCATACGCGCTCGTCGAAACCGGTCCTGATCTCTGTATTTACCGCTTCCCCGGCGGCGGTTGCGGCGGCTGCATAGACTGAAGCGTAATCATGCTGGTCAGCTCGAGGAAGGCCATCCGCACCTCGAACAGAACCGCTTGCAGTGTGCGGTCTTCGGCTTCCGTCAAGTTTCCTCGGGTCTTTTCCGCCAAAACTCCAAGCAAGTCGATGGTCGTGCGCGCGCCGAGGATATCCACCCGGGGGCGCTGTCCCTCCTGCGTCCCCGCTCCCATTTGGATCATGGCGGTCATGTAGAACTGTTGCACAACCTGGTCGAATCCCATCGGCGGCTGCGGGCCCATAGCCGGATTCTGCGCGCGGATCATGTCTTCCAGCCGCTGTGAAGAAGCGTCGTAGGCAGTCTTTTGCTGTTGGCTCTCTTCGGCGGTTGGGGCAGGCGGCAACTCCTGCTCCATTTCGGCGCCGGGGGCTTGCTCAGGCTCAGTCTTGCGGCGGCCCTCATTCGGCACAAGTTGCGGCCCGGCGCTGGGGGCAACCGGTTTTGAGGCGGCTTCTGAAACTGTCCCCTGCTCTGACGCCGGTTGCTTGTTCTCTTCTTCGTCCTCCGCCTTGAACTTGCGTCGGTCGATTACGGTAAATTTGGGTGTATCGCTCATAGCTCCTGATTTCCGATTCATATCGAAGACTTTGCTATACGGTGGCCGGTCAACTCAGGCTGGGCGGTTCGGCAAGAATCCGTGCAGTCCCGGTTTCCGTCCCGGCGGTGTAGGTGAAGGGCTGGTTTCGCAACTCGGCTTCCCCACGAATCATTCCCAACGCAAAGACCCGGCTACCCGCGGGCAGCGGAAGTTCCGCCGCACTCGCGATCTGTCCGCCCGCCGTTCCGTCCTCCAACAAAAGCTCGGTCCCGGCAGCCGGTGCCGGCCCGTCAAGTTCAAGCTGCCGCAAATGCCTGTGAACGTTGCCGCGGGAGCGGATTCGTTCCACAATCTCCTGGCCCAGGTAGCACCCCTTGTTGAAGTTGAGAGCTCGCATCTGCGAGGTCTCCTGGGGCAAATCGCGCTCTGCCATCTCAATTCCGTATGCCGGAATCCCTTCCGCGATCCGAAATGCCTCCACCGATGCGCAGCCCACCGGGGTCGCCGCAGCCGTGCGCAATGCCAGCCACACCTTCTTGATGCCCGCTTCAGAAGTCCAAAGTTCATAGTGCTCCGCCAGAACGCCATAGCCGCGCACGATCCTCAAATCCAGTCCATTCCATTCCACGCGGGTTGCGGTCAGCGGTTCCGCCAGCACAGGCAGGCTCAGGCGGCCCAAAACCTCGTCACAGGAGGGCCCCGTCAAGCCGAGCGCTGTCTCCTCGCTCAGCGCAACCAGCTCGACGTCGTCCATCACGATGAAGCGTTCCAGATGAGCCATCAGCCGTTCAAACTGGCCGGCTTCAATCTCCAGCTCCAGGTCGCCCGTCTCGCGCCAAACGGTCAGATCGCCCTGAATGCGCCCTTGAGCATTCAGAACCAGATTCCACGCGCCGGAATTGGCTCCCAGCTCGTTCACGATGTTGGTAACCATGCCGCTCAGCCAGCGGAAGCGGTCTTCGCCTCGCACCGCGACTCGCCTCCGCCAGCCCAAGTCGTGGACTGCGGCTCCTGTGGCCAACGCCGCTATTTCCTGCGCTGGCGCGTCCAACTCCCGTGGCGTAAGCATGCCGCGATAGACGGTTAGCTCGTGCGGAACAGAGGAGGTAGCCAGCATCGTTGCTAGGGGAGTGGCCTGTGTAGTTGCGGCAAGATCGAGTTCAGTCATTGGGAAGCTTTTCCGCGGCCCCTCGCAGTTTTCCAGCAGAATCTTAGCGCCAGACCGCATCCTGATTATAGCCTTGGAAGAGGATCTGGTGACGGTGGCACAATACTTTGGAGATGTCAGGAGATTTGATGAACAAGCAGAAACGAGTGCTGGGGAGAGCCTGGCAAACCTGGACATTGGCAGCGGTGGCCTGCCTTGTGACGGCTGCAGCGGCCCCGGCGCAGCAGCAGCCGCCCGCTCCTCAGCCCAATCCGTCCCAGTCATCCGGCCAGGAAACAACCCACATCACGCCCGACCAGGCAAAGCAGCTCTTCGCGCTTGTCGACGAGCTCCTGAAGTTCTCATCTCAGGAGACGGGCCTGCCCATTAAAAGTACCGTCAAGCGCCAGATGACTACCCGCGCCCAGGTGGAAAGTTATCTGATCGAGAAATTCAACGACGACGAAGGCGCCAAGCGTCTCCAGAAGTGCGCAATCGTTCTCAAGAAATTCGGCCTGCTTGACCGGGACTTCGACCTCAAGCCGTTTCTGCTGGCGCTGCTCAAGGAGCAGATCGAGGCCTATTACGACTCCAAAACCAAGACAGTGAACATGCTGGACTGGATCGGCATCGACGAGCAAAAGCCGGTGCTGGCCCACGAGTTGACTCATGCCCTCCAGGATCAGCGCATCGACCTGGAAAAGTGGGACGACCAGACTCCCGAGGACGTCTCCCTCAAATCCTCGGACGACACTGTCAACCTGGCCAAAGACGAGATGGATACCGCCCGCGAAGCGGTCGTCGAGGGGCAGGCTACCGCCGTGATGATGGATTACATGCTCAAGCCCATGGGCAAAAGCCTCGTCAAGGATCCGGAACTCATCGATGCTTTGAAGCAGCAGATGTCCGGCACGGACAGTTCCCCCGTGCTGGCCCGCGCGCCCCTGCTGCTCTCCGAGTCGCTTCTCTTTCCGTATCGCGAGGGCCTGAGCTTCGAACAGGACGTGTGGATGGACCAGGGACAGACCGCCGCGTTTACAGGAACCCTCAACCGGCCGCCGGCGTCCACCTGGGAGATTGAGAACCCCCGCGAATACGAGCGGCAGCACGTCGCGCCAATACCTCTGCTGCCCGATATTCATCCGCTTGTGGACAAGCTCTACAAGCCCTACGACATTGGCCAGATCGGCGAGCTCGATCTGCACATCCTCACCGAGCTCTACGGCGGCGACAGCGCCGCCCGCGACCTTGTTCCCGCCTGGGATGGCGGCCTCTACTGGGCCGGTCAGCTGCGCTCCGCAACTTCAGCCGAGCAAGCCAGCCCCAAATCCCTCGCATTGTTCTACCTCTCCGTGTGGAAGAATGCGGCTTCTGCTCAGGCCTTTGCCCAGCTCTACGCGGGCAGCCTTGGCCGGAAATACTCCGGCCTCAAGTCCGACCTCAATGCCAAGTCTTCAGCCTCTGCTGACCTGCCGGCGGAATCGACCGAAGACGTTTATTCCACCAGCGATGGGCCCGTGGTCATCACCACCCGCGGCAAACTCGTTTTTGTTGCTGAGAGCTTCGACCTCGCCCTGGCCAGGAAACTCGCATCTCTGATCCTGGACGCGCAGGGAACCGGTGAGATGAAAATGGCGAAAACCACTTCGCGTCTCTCATTCCTGAGCGGTGCCTCCGGCGCTACGGTGGAAGACGCGAAAAACAGCTCGCTGGATACGTTCGAGCCACTGACCGCCAACCTCGTCCGCTTCTTTTCAAATTGCGGCGTGATGAAGGCAGCGGTAGACGCGGCGGTGAAGACAGTGAGATAGAAGAGTTCAGACGCAACAATTGTGGAGTGCGCGCACACCTCGGAGATCCGTGCATGAAGCTAAGGAGCGGACAGCTTCGCCCGTTCCGGCGGCTATGGTGTCGCCGGCACAATCAGGAAAAGTATGGACCCTGGTTCCAATTGAATGCTGCTCTCCGAACTTGAGATTTGGGCGCTGCATCCCGGTCCTCCCTCATAGTCCAGCTTCACTTTGGGCATGCCGGCCACAGTCCCTATGTGCACGGTATGCGCCGGACCTCCCGGATTGAGTTCGTCGTCGATAAAGTTCGTGGCCTTGGCTGCGTCGGTTATCGCCCGGTTCGCGCCATGCAGGTTGAGGGGAACCGCGTTGTGCAATTTTGCCGATCCCACCGAAGATCCCATCAGCCCAATGAGACGCATCGACATTTCCCTCTTTCCACGACCCGCGCAATCGGCATGATCGAACGACAGGGAGAGTTCCGAGGAAGCCGGGTTCTTTTGCCCGGCGACGGCCGTCACATGGCCATAGAGGGTAGCGCCCGCATTCAGGGTGCATCCTGGATAATCCAGGCCGTTGATGACGTTGACCCAAACCTCCTTGCCCACCTTCAAGCGCGAAGAATCCAGCATTCCGGTCACTTTGGCTTGGATGGTCGCATTGACTGGAATGTCCATGCTGGCGCTGGGCGGACAAGGAGCCTGGCCAGCCTCGTGCGCGGCTACCTGCTCTGCCGGCGGCGCGAGGGTTTCTGGCGCTTGTGCCGGCGGCGTTGGTGGGCTGGCCGCGCTTTGTGCGAATACGGTGACGGCCGCGAAGACCGGGACAATAGCGAACCGGGCAATCCAGCGGAGACGGATGAAAGAACGAAGGTCAACGTTCATAGATTCCCTCCAAACGTCTATCGACGACAGCAGGAGTATACGCCGCCCTCTTGAAGAGAGAAAATGCAACGAAAGAGGGAATTCGGCGGCTAACGCATCTTCACCGAGAGTGTAAAGGCCTGGGTGTTTCACCCTCGCCGCGTCTTTTTTCTTGTTGCCAGGATGGGATGGCAGGATGCCCGTATTGCAGCAACAATGAAAATGCCCGGGGCGGTCAATAGTCCTATTCTGAGACCGGGAATCGATAACCCTCAACCGCGCGCACGCCGGAAAGTATCAAGCCGAATCTTTGACAACAAGATACTCATCTATCAATTCCGCAACCAATACTGCCGTTGGCACCGAGACCATGGCGCCGGGAATGCCTTCAAGAGCCGAACCGAGTAGCAGCGCCAGCAAGATTGCGAGGCCGGGCAGGCCCACGCTGTTCTTCATAATGCGCGGAGTCAGGAAGGAATTCTCAACTTGCAAATAAATCACATAGAAGATAGCAATCCCCAGCACCCGGCCCCACGAATCGACTGCTGCCACAAGTAATGCGAGGCCCACGCAGATAGCCGCCCCCATGACGGGAATGATGTTGAGCAATCCCGTCAGTACACCCAGCGCATAAGCATAGCGCACATTGAGAACTAGATAAACCAGGGTGCTGGTAAGTCCAAGGATCAGCATCAGGCTGCCCTGCCCAACCAGCCATTTCCCCATGCGGATCTCCGCGCGCCGCAGGGTCTTGTCGAGCCGATCTCGCTTCTCCGCCGGAAAGAAGGAAAGGAACCAGCGATAAGTGCCTTCGCCTTCGAGAATGAAATAGACAGTAAGAATGAAGCCCATGGCCACATTGAAAACCTTGCCCGCCCAATCCCCAATCGAGTACAGCAGATAGGTCGCGGCGTGGCTGGCGAAATCTTGCGCCCGCGAACTGATCTCGTCGGTATTCAGCCGGTCGGCGAATGGAATGGTTTTGATCTTCGCCAGTACGCCAGGCAAGCGCGTTGGCATATCGCTGACAAACTTCTGCAGGTCGTGAATGACCGGCGGCAGAGCCAGAAAGCCAAAGGCAATGAGCGCCGCGGCCACAGCCAGCAGAAGAAAGAAAATGGCAGACCCTTTGAAGGGCTGCCAGCGTCCAATCCGAAACTGCGCAGTGGAGCGCACCACCGGGCTGAGAACAACGGCAAAGAGTGCGCTCACGTAGACAAGCATCAGCACATCGCGCACCAGCCACGCCAGATAACAAGCCAGGCCAAGCATGAAGGTGAAGACAATGTCGCTGCGTAGATCGCGCGTGCTGCCGGAGGACGAAGTCATATGCGAGCTTTCTGCAAGCCAGTGCGGAATGGCGGATGGTTCGATGCGGCCGGAGCATTTTCACCGATAGCGTAAGCTCTGGGTGCCCCACCCACCCTCGCCGCGTCTTTGTTTTTTTGCGGCTAGGGTGGGATGGCAGGATACGCGTTACAGCAACAATGAAAATGATTCAAGGTGTCGTGCTAACTTCGCCGCTCTACTGGTCCCCGCCCAGCATCGATCCCACAATGCCGCCCAGCAGCGCTCCTCCGACAGCGGGTCCGGCCTGCCGGCTCTCGCCCGCGCGTGGCAGGTATTCGCCAATCTGGTGCGCCAGCCGCGAGATCGGCAGCGTCTGCAACCACACCGTTCCCGGTCCCTGCAACTGCGCCAGAAAGATGCCATCCCCGCCAAAGATCGCATTCTTGATGCCCGGAACCGTGGTGATATTGAAGCTCACCGACGCCTGAAACGCTCCCACATGGCCCGGATGCACGCGCAGCACCTCGCCCGGAGCAAGATTCTTCAGGATCAGCTCGCCGGATAGCTCCAGCCACGCCGTTCCCACTCCGCCCACCTTTTGCAGCAGGAATCCGTTGCCGCCAAAGATGCCCGCGCCCAGTGACTGCTGGAAGCCCACGCCGAGAGTTACCTGCGGCGTCGCGCAGAGGAATCCGTGCCGGTGAATCATGAACTCCTGGCCCGGTGTCAGTTGGATCGGCACAATGTGCCCCGGCACCTTGGTGGCAAACGAAACTTCGCCGGGGTACTGGTAAGCGCGGTACTCGGTCATAAACAGGCTGCCGCCGCCGGCCACCCGTTTCAGAGCGCCGAAAAACCCGCCGCCTCCGCCCATCTGCGTATGCGTCGTCATCTGGATCGAACTTGTCATCCACGAGAGCTCGCCGCTCTCTGAAAAAACGCATTCGTTCGGGTCAAGCTGCACATCGAGCACGGGCATGGTGGTGCCCTGAATTCTTGTCTGCATGGGGTGAAACCTCCTCTTGCTGCACAGTGTACCTGCCCAGACCCGCTGATAGTCGAGATAAAATCGTTTCTCAATGAAGAGAATTGAAATCCTGCGCTCAACCCTGCTTGCCCTGGGCTTGATTGCCCTGTCTCTGGCAGGCTGCCGTGTGCATCCATCGCTCCAGCCAGATCGTCCCCGGCTCGTTCCCGGCGTAGCTATGCAGGACGTGAGCTTCTTTTCGGCGGCCTTGCAGCGCCAGATGCCCTACCGCGTCTTCCTGCCCGCAAAACTCGTTCCCGGCCAGAAGCTGCCCGTCGTCTATCTGCTGCATGGGAACGGTGGCAGATTCAGCGAGTGGTCGAACGGCTCCGATGTTGCCCAATATGCGGCGCGCGGGCTCATCCTGGTTATGCCGGCTGGAGATTCCTCCTACTACGTAAATGTCGCCCTGAAGCCCGAAGATCGGTACGAAGATTACCTGGTCCATGACCTTATAGCCGATGTGGAAGCTCGGTTCCCCGCCGCCAGCGGACGCGAGAACCGCGCCGTCATCGGTGTATCCATGGGAGGATACGCGGCCATCTATTTTGCCTTGAGCCGCCCTGAGTTATTCAGCTTTGCAGGCGGCATCAGTCCGGCCATCGATGTCCCCAGTCGGCGGTTCACAGCGCGTAGATGGTGGCAGAGCGTGCGATTCAGAACCATCTTTGGACCGGACGGAAGCCAGTCGCGCCAGTCGCGCGATCCCTTCCGCCTCGTGCAATCCGCCAACCCCGCCGTGACTCCCTACATCTATCTCACCGCCGGAGAGCAGGAGCCCCTGCTCGAACCCAACCGCCGCTTTGCCTCACGCCTCCGCGAGCGCAATTTCGCATACGAGTTCCACACCAAGCCCGGCGGCCACGACTGGGGCGAATGGGACTCCCAAATCCCCGGCTGTTTCGAGAGCCTTTTCCACCATCTTCCCGCCGCGAACTGACTCCGCTTCCCTGAGGCTGGCTCCGTGATGCAAAATGGTTACGCTGTTTGGAGACCATTTTTATGAACGCTCTTTTGAAATTCGCTGCTCTTGCCCTCCTGTTCCCCGCCGCCACATCCGCCGTCGCACAAACCGATTACTTCACCAACTGGCCCGATGGTAGCTCGCCGCAGGATGTCGGCAAACGTCTAGCCGAACATTTCGTCACCACCCCGCATCAGGGCAACAGGACCATCTTTTATGGCGAGTGCGCCACCTGGTACGGTGCGCTCACCGTCGCTCAGCTCACCCACGACGACGCGCTCCGCCAGCGGCTGATCGACAAGTTCGCCCCGCTCATGCCCGGCGGCGCGGAGGCGGCGCTGATCCCAGTACGCCATCACGTCGACGACTCCATCTTCGGCATCATCCCCCTCGAAATCGGCATGCAGACCAAGGACGCGAAGTATCTCGCCTATGGCCAGTCCTGGGCCGATCGCCAATGGGAAAATCCCCAGCCCGATGGCCTCTCCGCCGAAACCCGCTATTGGATCGACGACATGTACATGCTGACCATCCTTCAGCTTCAGGCTTTCCGCGCCACTGGCGACCGCAAGTATCTCGACCGCGATGCCCTCGAGATGGTCTCTTACCTCGACAAGCTCCAGCAGCCCAACGGGCTTTTTTACCATGCGGCCGATGTGCCCTTCTTCTGGGGCCGGGGCGACGGATGGGTGGCGGCGGGCATGGCGGAGATGCTGCGCACACTCCCCGCCGATCATCCCCAGCGGGCGCGCATCCTCAAGGGCTACCAGGCCATGATGGCAGCGCTGCTCAAGTACCAGGGCAAGGATGGAATGTGGCGGCAGCTCATCGACCACGACGAAGCATGGCCCGAGACATCCAGCTCCGCCATGTTCACCTTTGCCTTGATTACCGGCGTAAAGAACGGCTGGCTCGATGGGCCCACCTACGGCCCCTGCGCCCGCAGGGCCTGGATCGCCGTCACCGGCTACATCGACCAGCACGACGACACCACCAGCGTCTGCGAGGGCACCAACAAGAAGGCCGATCTCGACTACTACCTACAGCGCCGCCGCAAGACCGGAGACTTCCACGGCCAGGCCCCCATCCTCTGGGCCGCCTCCGCGCTGCTGCGCTAGCCGTGAAATTAACTGCGAAATTTGAAAAACCATAGGGTAAGGGTAGGCGCCGGAGACTGATGGACTTAGTAACTAAGGGACTAGGGGACTTAGGGACTAAGGTGCTAGGGGACTTAGATGCCAGGGACTAGGGACTTAAGGACTAGGCTCTGACCGTTTGATCATGTACTAGCTTGGGTGCCCCGCCTCGGCGTCGGGGTACCCTTCAGGATCGGGGCACGGCGCCTTTGTTTTTGCCGCTTGGGTGGGATGAAGAGAATCATCCGCCCAGAGACCTGGGGACGGGAAAGCACCGCTTCTCGGGCGATTGTTCATTCTTCGATTGTGCGCCGGCGGCGGGATAATTTTCGGCAAGTCGAGGCTGACGCGGCGTGAGCTTCTGAACAGGGGCCGGTCGGGTTCGAGCTATCCCAGATTCCAAAAAGCGGGATCTGGGGGCTTGGCGTTTGCTCGCCTCCCTCCAAAAAGCCCGGCAAATACAACTGCTTTGACTAATCGGCACTTGACTCCCGCGACAAATAAGAATAGCTTTGAAGTTACGGGTGAGTTAAATCTCCCCCCTTTCAGGTTCTCTGAACTAAGGCAGTTACTCTGAAGTAATTCTCCTCTTAGCCCTTGAAGTCCATGAGGGTACCTATGATAGTTTCCAAAGTTCAAAAACAGTCAAGAGTCAAAACATCGCCTGCGAGCAAGTCGGCGGCGCCGGAAATCTCCGCTTCGCAAGACAGCATCAGGGAGCGGGCATTCAATATCTATGAAAGCCGCGGCAGCGAGCCCGGCAACGACTTGCAGGACTGGCTCCACGCCGAGCGTCAAATTCTGGAACGCTGAAGCAGCCCAATTCAGTTATCGAAGGTCTGGCCGAAGGCCGGAGGGGGAAATTGTGGATTGCCCAGTCTGTAAGCGTCTCAAGCGAACTTTTGAAGGTTGGAACAGCGAGTGCGTGAGGGCTCGTTCTTCTTTGTATTGCAGCGTCAGCAATAGGTTCGCCGCCTATGACAATGTCGAGATGGAGCGCGCCAGAAGCGATCTGCGCATGCACCGCTCGGTATGCACCTTCGCCGATACGGTGCCTGCCCGGCCGCGCCCCGCCTCCGCGGCGCGAGCCGCTACGATCACCCCGGCCTAGCCGGTCGCGATGTCTCCGTCAGGTCGAGCAAAATATCGTTGATCCGCGTCAAATGCCCTTCACACTTGCGGCGCGGCCACTCCCTCCCTTATTCCACTAGCGTCAGGATCGTTTCCGCCGTAGCCAGCGAGCTGCCGCCGACCCAGATTTTGTAGGTGGTCGGCTCCACGGTCCGCTTGACCTCGGCGTTGTAGAAGCTCAGCTCGTCGAAGCCCAACGGAAACTCGACGTGCTTCTGCTCGCCGGGAGCCAGGGTAACGCGGGCAAAGCCCTTCAGTTCGCGGACAGGCTGCGAGACGCTGGCCGCCGTGTTGCGAATATAGAGCTGAACCACCTCGGTTCCGGCCACGCTGCCGGTGTTTTTCACGTCCACGCCGACGGTGGTCCCGGGCGTGTGGCCGGATGCAATCGCTTCTTTTGCCGGAACCTCCGCGCGGCTGACGGTTGGCTGGGAGTAGCTGAAGCGCGTGTAGCTGAGGCCCCAACCGAAGGGGAAGAGAGCCGAATTCTCCTCATCGACATAGCGGGAGAGGTACTTCTCATCTCCATTCACTGGCATGTGGCTCAAATCGCCGCGCGCCGGGCGCCCGGTTGGCAGTTGCGCATAATAGAGCGGCTCCTGTCCAACGGCCCTGGGGAAGCTGGCCGGCAGCTTGCCTGAGGGGTTGACGTCGCCAAAGAGAACATCGGCCACGGCGTGGCCGGCCTCGATGCCGGGGCTCCAGGCCTCAAGGATGGCGGGGATGTGCGCGGCCTCCCATTTCAGTTCCAGCGGACGCCCGGCCAGCACCACCAGAATGACCGGCTTGCCGGTGGCTGCGATGGCTTGCTCAAGCTTGACCTGTGCGCCGGTTAGGCCGAGATGAACACGGCTCGCTGCCTCGCCCTCCATCCAGCCGGTTGGCTCGCCCACGGCCAGGATCACCACATCGGCCTTCTTTGCCGTCTCTACTGCTTCGGCGATGCTCTTGGCGTCGTCGGGGACGGGCGGCTGGGCATCGGCGGCGATCTGGCCGCTGGCGCGCTGGAGGGCGACCGCATCCTCGCCTGTGAGTAGCCCGCAGCCCTGAGCATAAAGCAGTTTATCGCCCAGCCGCTCCGCCAGCGCCGTCTTGAGCGTTACCACAAACTTGGAATCGCCAGTGACGTTCCACGCGCCCAGCATTTCGCTCTGGTTGTCGGCCATGGGGCCGATCAGCGCCACTTTCCTGGCCTTCGCCGGCAGCGGCAGCAGTGCGCCCACGCCTTCGATGGGGTCGTTCTTCAGCAGGACAAAGGTCTCCGCCGCCACCTTGCGGGCTGCGGCGCGGCGCTCGGGCGTGGCGTCGTAGGGCGGAGTGACCTCGGAATAGGGACGGTCAAAGAGGCCGAGCGCAAACTTGACGCGCAGGATGCGGCGGACGGCCTCATCCACCACGGACTCGGGGATTTTGCCCGCGCGCACCTGCGGGGCGATAACGGAACCGTAGAGGCCGCCCACCATGTCCATGTCCACACCCGCTTCCAGCGCCTTGCGGGCCACTGTCGCGTCGTCCGCGCCTATGGCGTGGTCGCGCAGCTCGTTGACGGCCTGCCAGTCGGAGACGACCATGCCGTCGAATCCCCACTCCTTGCGCAGAATCTGGGTGAGGATGAAGGGATCGGCGCTGGCGGGCACGCCGTTGATGGTGTTGAAGGAACTCATGAGCGTGGCCGCGCCGGCCTCGACGGCGGCGCGATAGGGCTCAAGATAGACTTGGCGCAGCAGAATCTCGCTCATGTCCACGGCGTTGTAATCGCGGCCGGCGATGGGTGCGCCGTAGGCGGCAAAGTGCTTGACGCTGACGGCCACGGAGTCGGGCTTGGAGAGATCGCCTTGCTGGTAGCCCTTTACCCAGGCGCGGGCCATGGCCGAACCCAGGTACGGGTCTTCGCCGGCGGACTCGGCAATGCGTCCCCAGCGCGCGTCGCGGGCGATATCGACCATAGGCGAGAAGACCCAGGTGAGGCCGTCGGCGCGGGCTTCTGTTGCGCCAAAGCGGGCGGCTGTTTCCGCCGCCGCCGGGTCCCAGCTTGCCGCCAGCGCCAGAGGCACGGGAAAGATGGTCCGGTGGCCGTGAATCACGTCGCGCGCGAAAAGTATAGGAATGTGCAGCCGCGACTTCTCCACCGCGATGCGCTGAAAGCGATTGGTTGCTTCTGCGCCCACAATGCCTTGCATGGAGCCGACCTGGCCCTTGGCCGCCATCTCCTCATAGTCGAGCTTTGCGCCGCCCGGCCCCGTAGCAAAGCTGACCGTATATTGCGCCAGTTGGCCCACCTTCTCATCGAGGGTCATCTTTTTCAAGAGAGCCTCGACGCGGCCATTCAGTTCCTTCGACGCCAGTTGCGGATTGGGAACGGGCTTGGTCTGGGCCAAAGCGGGGAGATAGCCAAGGCAGGCGATGAAAAGAAAAGAACCAAGCGCGCAAAGCAGGAGAACGGAAGGCATTTTCATGGCGTTCTAAGGATAAACCGCTTTAGCCGAAGCCGTCCGTGTTTCGCGACCGGAGCGCCAGCCATTCCAGGCAGTATCCGCATATTAATCTATTCGCCGTTGATCGGAGCTGAGTTGAACTATGCTGTAGGCACCTGCCAACAATGCCGGAGGAAGATATGGAAGCATCGGTTCAGTTGGAGCAGACTCTGCGCGCGTTTCGCCAGACACACGCAACGCAAATCCTGCAAGTGGGGCCGGATCGATGGGAGTACATGAGCGGCGGCAAGGGCGAGCTCACGATTGTCATTGTTGGAGGCGGAGGCAGCACCGCCGAGTCTATGTTTTCAATCAACGCCGCCTTGGAGTCCTACTGCCAGGTCGTTTCGCTGGGCATTCCCACGAGCGTCGCGACAATCGAGGAGGTGAATCGGGGCATCGAAGCGATTCTCGATTCGCTGGGCATTGGACAGGCAATCTTTCTCGGGCATTCGCTCGGGGGTGTGGTGGCGCAGTTTTTTGCCCTTCGCCATCCAGAGCGCGTTGCTGGCCTGGTGCTTTCCGGCACGGGCTTTTATCTCGGGGCGCGCGCGGTGTGGCTGCCCGCCGCCACAAGGCTGATGATGCTGTTTCCAGAATCGTTGCTGTTGCGCGCCATCGGCTCACAGATGGACCGTTTGCTCAAACCGGCTGAAGCGGCGGATTTCTGGCTCCGGTTTTACGGCGAGGAGTTGAAGCAACCGAACTGCGGCGCGCGGCTGAAACATCAGGGTTCGCTCCTGGTGAAGTATTCGGCATTCTTCCGCAAGAATCCCATTCGCTCCAGCCTGCCGTGGGTTCAGGCTCTTCCGGTTCAAATCATCGTTGCTGAAGACGACCGTGGATTCACAAAACACGAGATCGCCTTTCTGGGGAGCCTTTACCCGAAGTCGCGGACCTTGACGCTGCCAAGGGGAACCGGGCATTTGAGCTTCCTGACCCGGCCGCGCGAATATGTTGAGGCAGTGCGGGGATTTGTGGCTGGAGTGGTGAAGGAACGGGCGCTGTAAGCTGGACCGTTGAAAAGGTGACGCACACCCGTGGCAACTGCCTCTCGCCGTACACCGTGGGAATGCTCTACTCTTTCCAGGGACGCACATGATCAGGTTTCTTGCCAAGCTACGAGATGCTATCGGCCGGGCCATGGCCCACGACGTGCTCAATACGGCCAAAGCCGCGGCCTACTCTGGGATGCTCATGCTGTTTCCGGCCTTGCTGGTGATTACCACGCTACTGGCCCAGGTGCCGCAGGGAAGCACGCTGGTGGGAGCGCTGCGCGCCACATACGAGCAGTTTCTGCCCGCCGACACGATGGACATGCTTCAGTCTTACGTGCTTACCCGCCGCATCCACTCCGGCCGGGTGATCCTCTCCGCGACCAGCCTGAGCATTTTTGCGGGCATGGGCATGATGCTGTCTCTGATGGAGGGCTTTCGCCGCGCCTACCGCCTCCCTCGCAACGCATGGAGCTTTTGGGGGCGCAGGTTTCGCGCCCTGCTGCTTGTGCCCATCGCGCTGGTTCCCCTATCGCTGGCCACCCTGGTAGTTGTATTCGGCCATCAGATCGAGCAGTGGATGATCGAGAACGCAGTCCACGAGTTTCGCCACATTGTGCTCTTCTTCTGGCGCATGGCCCGCTGGTCGATTGCATTGGTCACCAGCGTCGCGGTGTTGGCGGTCCTCTACCATTTCGGCACCAGACGCAAGGAACACTGGCTGTGGGTTGCCCCCGGCGCAATCACCGGCGCCATTCTGTGGTTCCCGGCCACGCTGGCTTTCGGCTGGTATGTCACGCGCATCGCCGACTATTCCATGTTCTACGGCTCGTTCGGCGCCGGCATCGCCACGCTGGTCTGGCTCTACATCACCGCGTTCAGTGTACTGATTGGCGCGGAACTGAACGGCGCTCTTTTCAGGGAACGGCAGGCGGAGATCTCCGCTTCGGGACAGGCCGATAAGGATTCTTCAAGTCAGTGACAGTTCTCACCGACCATTGCACCCATCGCGATGCATGATGGAAGAGAGGGGTTGCGGTGCTACCCTCCATGTACAATGAAGCGGACTGCACATCAATTCACCTTTTACTGCAACTGAACCATTTTCCCCAATCAACGCCCTTCGGAGTCATCCCATGTCGTTTGCTGAAATGAGCCTGACCGAGTCCCCTATCCAACGCCGCGCCAAGATCGTCGCCACGCTCGGACCCGCGTCCAACACCGAGCCTGTCTTCCGCGATCTGGTACGCGCAGGCATCGATGTGGTCCGCCTGAACTTTTCCCACGGAACGCACGAGGAGAAGCTGGCGCTGATCCAGATGATCCGCAAGGTGAGCCGCGAGTTGCGCAAGCCGCTGTGCATCCTCGGCGATCTGCAAGGGCCCAAGATCCGCACCTCGAAGCTGAAAGATCGCGTGCCGGTGCTGCTGAAGGCCGGCGGGCGGCTCACGATTACGCCGCGCGAGGTGCCGGGCACGGCATCGCTGGTGGGCACCACCTTCAAGACCCTCGCCGAGAACGTGGAGCAAGGTTCGCGCATTCTGCTCTCCGATGGGCTCATCGAACTGCGCGTTCACGAAGTGCTCGGCGACGACGTGGTCTGCGAAATCGTCAACGGCGGAATGCTGGGTGAAAACAAGGGCATCAACCTGCCGGGTATTCCGGTGCGCGTCCCCTCGCTCACAGAGAAAGACTCCGCCGACCTTGAGTTCGCGCTCAAAAACGGCGTCGATGCCATCGCCGTATCGTTTGTGCGCACGGCCGAGGATGTGCGCCTAGTGCGCAACCGGGTAGCGGCCTACGGCGGAGAGACATGGATTGTCGCCAAGCTTGAAAAGCCCCAGGCCATCGAGCATCTGGACGGCATTTTGCAGGCTGCCGACGCCATCATGGTCGCGCGCGGCGATTTGGGCGTCGAGGTGCCCCCGGAGCGGGTTCCTTCCATACAGAAGCACATCATCCGCAGAGCCGCCGAATATCGCAAGCCGGTGATCACCGCGACGCAAATGCTGGAGTCGATGATCGAGAATCCGCGGCCTACTCGCGCCGAAGTCTCCGATGTGGCCAACGCGGTCTACGACGGCACAGACGCGGTCATGCTCTCGGGAGAGTCGGCGGTGGGCAAGTATCCGGTCGAGACGGTCGCCATGATGGCGCGCATCGTGGCCGATGCCGAGCGCCACATCAAGCAGGACAACCAGGACAACTACTCCGAGCCACGGGAGCGGCTAGCGCATCTCTCCATCGCGGAGACGATCTGCGAGGCCACTGCGCACGCCGCCGACGACCTTGACCTGCGCGGCATTGCGCTCTTCACCGAGTCGGGATACACGGCCCGCCAGCTCTCGAAATACCACCCCTCGGCGCCTATCTTTGCGCTCAGCCCGGTCGAGGTCACCATCAATCGCCTCAACCTGCTGTGGGGCACCACGCCCATTCGATGTCCCAAGGTAAACACCACAGAGGCATTGGTGGAGTGCGCCGAGAACCTGCTGGAGCAGAGCGGCTATGTAAAGGCCCGCGAGGTGATCGCCATCGTCGCCGGCACGCGCACCAAATCCGGCTCGACCAACTTCCTCCGCCTGCATGTGATGGGCGAGCGCAATTTGGAAGGCGTTCGTTTCTTTACTCCCCGCGAAGAGGAGGAAAGCCACGATTCCGCTCCCGCCGCCCCTGCGCCTTCCGCTCCCAAGCGGAAGCGCCCCGCGCCGAAGCCCGCCAAGGCTGTGCCGGTCAAGCCGGAGTAGCCGGCGGCGATGCAAAACACAAACGCCACTCTCGGCCGGGAGTGGCGTTTGTGCGTGGTCTGCCGAAGGCCGTTTACTTCGCCGCCAACTGGCGCAGCACATACTGTAGGATGCCGCCGTGCTCGAAGTACTCGATCTCCTGCGGCGTATCGATGCGCACCCTGGCGGTGAACTGCTTCACCGTGCCGTCGGCTGCGACCGCTTTCACGGTCAGGTCGCGGCCCTTGGCCAGTCTCTCTTTCAAGAGATCGGTCAGTCCCGCGAAAGAGAAAACCTCCTCGCCGGTCAGCCCCAGAGACTCGACATTCTGCCCCGCCTCAAACTGCAAGGGCAAAATGCCCATACCCACCAGATTGGACCTGTGAATGCGTTCGAAGCTCTCCGCAACCACCGCTCGCACACCCAGCAGCTTCGGCCCCTTGGCCGCCCAGTCGCGCGAAGACCCTGACCCGTATTCCTTGCCCGCCAGAATCACCAGCGGCACGCCGCGCTCCGCATACTTTACGCTGGCGTCGAAGATCGACATGGCATCGCCTTCCGGTAGTAACCGCGTAACGCCGCCCTCCGTGCCCGGAGCCAGCTTGTTGCGCAGCCGCACATTGGCAAAGGTACCGCGCACCATCACTTCATGGTTGCCGCGCCGCGAACCGTAACTGTTGAAGTCCGTTGGCTTCACGCCATGTTCCGACAGATATTTTCCCGCCGGTCCGTTGGCCTTGATATTGCCCGCCGGCGAGATGTGGTCGGTGGTCACCGAGTCGCCCAGCACCGCCAGCACCCGCGCGCTTGAGATTTCCGTCACCGCCGCCGGCGTCTTGGTGATGCCGTCGAAGTACGGCGCTTTGCGAATATATGTCGAGTCCGGCTCCCACTGGTAGACGTCGCCCGTGGGAAACTTCAGCCCCTGCCAGTTGGCGTCGCCGTCGGCAACCGTGGCGTACTCCTTGCGGAAGCTTTCACTGGACAATCCTTTTTCGATAGCCGCGGCCACCTCGGCTTGCGTCGGCCAAATGTCCTTGAGATAAACCGGCTGACCGTTCTGGTCCGCGCCTAGTGAATCCGTATCGAAGTTGTGGCCGATCTTGCCGGCCAGCGCATAGGCCACCACCAGCGGCGGGGACATAAGGTAGTTGGCACGCACATCCACATTCACGCGCCCCTCGAAGTTACGGTTGCCGCTCAACACGCTCACCGCCACCAGCCCGTGCTCGTCGATGCTCTTCGAAACATCCGTGGGCAGCGGCCCGGAGTTGCCAATGCAAGTGGTGCAGCCGTAGCCCACCACGTTGAAGCGCAGCTTTTCAAGATAGGGCAGCAGCCCGGCCTTGGTGTAGTAATCGGTCACCACGCGCGAACCAGGCGCCAGCGAGGTCTTCACCCACGGCGGCACGGTGAGGCCTTTTTCGACGGCCTTTTTCGCCAGGATCCCCGCGGCCACCATCACCGAGGGGTTCGAGGTATTGGTGCAACTGGTAATGGCCGCAATCACCACCGAGCCGTGATCCAGATACGTGTCCGGATCGACGCCAAAGCGCTCCTTCACGGTCGTCGTCAGATGCAGCGGAACCTTCTCCGCAAGGCTCTCGTCGGTCACAACTTCCCGTTGCCACGCCGCCGCGGTGCGCGTGCCCAGTGGCTTGGCCGTGGGCGACAGCAGCGCCGGCAGTTGCTGCGCAAAGCTGGCCGCCGCATCCCTCAGCAGCACGCGATCCTGCGGACGCTTCGGTCCGGCAACGCTTGGCTCAACCGCGCCCAAGTCCAGTTTCAGCGTCTGCGTGTACTCGGCCTCTGGCGAGCTGGCAGTATGAAACAGCCCCTGCTCCTTGTAATACGCCTCGACCAGAGCAATCTGCTCTTCGCTGCGGCCGGTCAGGCGCAGATAGCGCAGCGTCTCCGCATCCACCGGGAAGATGCCACAAGTCGCGCCATACTCGGGAGCCATATTGGCGATCGTCGCCCGGTCGGCCAGCGGTAGCTCGGCAACGCCGGGGCCATAGAATTCAACGAACTTGCCAACAACGCCCAGCTTGCGCAGCGCCTGGGTAACGGTCAGCACCAGGTCGGTGGCCGTTGCGCCCTCAAGCAGTTTGCCGGTGAGCTTGAAGCCCACCACCTGCGGCACCAGCATACTCACGGCCTGGCCCAGCATGGCCGCCTCCGCCTCAATGCCGCCCACGCCCCAGCCCAGCACGCCGAGGCCATTAATCATGGTGGTGTGCGAATCGGTGCCCACCAGCGTGTCAGGATAAGCAACCAGCTCCCCGTCAATCTCCGTGGTGAAGACTACCCGGGCCAAATACTCTAGATTCACCTGGTGGCAGATCCCCATCCCCGGCGGCACGGCGCTGAAGTTGCGAAACGCCGTCTGCCCCCACTTCAAAAAGGCATAACGCTCGCGGTTGCGCTGAAATTCCAGCAGCGTGTTGGCGTCGAACGCGCCCATGGTCCCGAATTCATCCACTTGCACGGAGTGGTCGATCACCAGCTCGGCCGGCGCCAGCGGATTCACCCGCTCTGGATCGCCGCCCAGCGTCTTGATGGCGTCGCGCATCGCGGCCAGATCCACCACCGCGGGTACGCCGGTAAAGTCCTGCATCAGCACGCGCGCCGGCATGTAGGCAATCTCGCGGCTGGGCTCGGCGTTGGCATCCCAGTTGGCCAGAAACTCGATCTCCGCGGCGGTCACATTCACGCCATCCTCGCGGCGCAGCAGGTTTTCAAGCAGGATCTTCAGGCTAAAGGGCAGACGGCTCAGGTCGAATCCGCGCGCCGCGAGGGCAGGGAGGCGGTAGATCGTATAGGCATGGTTGCCGGAGTGGAGCGTAGCCTTGCTGTCAAAGCTGTTCATAAGGGAAAGCCTTTCTATCCGCGCACAGGCGGATGGGATGCTGAAAACGAATCTTGTATATCGGGCGTCGGATTCTCGTCCGCGCAGCGGATGAGATATGGAAAGCCCTAAAATCGGTGGGTATGAATGCCTCAGCAGGAGGGGAAGCGCCCACGGTCGCGGCGTCCGCGGCGAAAGCGCCTGATTCGGGGCGTTCGTTTTGCCGGGATGTCGTTGCGGAATCGCATGGTTTCAAGCAGAATTCTATCGCGAAATGCGCCGCGAGGAAACTGCCAAGGCGACCCCATGGCCGAATCCAGATGTGTCAGAGAACTTACACCGCCTTCTCCGCCTCATTCCAGATCAGCGTGCCGTGCGTCTCCTTGAGGAAGATCATGCCAAAGACGAAGGTGACCGCGGCAACCGCCATGGGGTAATAAAGCCCTGCATAGATATTGCCCGTTGAGGCGCAGAGTCCCAGCCCAATCAGCGGCAAGAGCCCGCCAAAGACCCCGTTTCCGATGTGATATGGCAGGGAGACCGAGGTATATCGGACCTTGGCCGGAAAGGCCTCGACGAGGTACGCTGCGATCGGTCCGTAGATCATGCAGACCAGGATGACTTGGAGCCAGACGTAGAGAATCAGCATGGGATGGTTGGCGGTGACGGCCTCTTTGGCTGGAACCATTTTGCTGGTCACCGGATCGAGGGTCTGCGGGGTCAGCTTGTAGGCTCCGGTGACCTTGTCCTTGACCGAGCTGACATAGGTGACGTTGTTGCCCGCGGCCTGCTGCATCCCCTTGTAGATGGGGATATAAAAAACTACCGCCAACAGCAGCGAGGCCATCATGAGCTTCTTGCGGCCGATGCGGTCGGAGATTGCTCCGAAGACGGTGAAGAAGGGCATGGCGCAGAGCAGCGCGATGGCCACGTCGATGTTGGCCGACTTGGCATTGAGCTTGAGAACCGTTTGCAGGTAGAAGAGCGCGTAGAACTGCCCCGTATACCAGACCACCCCCTGGCCGGCGGTTGCGCCCACCAGCGAGATCAGCACTTGCTTCAGGTTGACCCACTTGGTAAAGGCGTCGGTCAGCGGCTTGGCTGAGCTCATTCCGGCGGCCTTGATTTGCGCGTAGATGGGCGACTCCTTCATCTTGAGCCGGATATACAGCGAGATGGTCACCAGCACGATCGACAGCAGGAAGGGCAGGCGCCAGCCCCAATCTTGGAAGGTGGCGGCGGACATGCTGTTCTGGGTAACCAGAATCACCGCCAAAGAGACAAAAAGCCCCAGCGTGGCTGTGATCTGGATGAAGCTGGTGTAGAAGCCGCGCCGGTTATCGGGGACATGCTCGGCGACGAAGACTGCCGCGCCCCCGTACTCGCCGCCGAGCGCCAGCCCTTGCAACATGCGGATCAAGATCAGGACGATGGGAGAAAACCAACCCGCGACGTGGTAGGTGGGCAAAAGGCCAATGGAAGCCGTGGCAAAACCCATGATGGTCAGCGTAATGATGAAGGCAATCCTGCGGCCTACCAGGTCGCCCAGCCGGCCAAAGAACAGCGCTCCGAAGGGCCGCACCAGAAAACCGACCGCGAAGGTGGCCAGATAGGCAATCAGAGCGAAGGTATCGTTGCCGGGGGGATAGAACTTGAGCGACAGCACCGTGGCCAGCGAGCCAAAGATGTAAAAGTCGTACCACTCGATCATGGTTCCGAGGGCGGAGCCAAGAATGACGCGGGGTATACCTGTGACGCCTTCCGCGCTGGCGGAGGCAGCATTGGATGCCATGGGATTTGAGACCTCGTACGGAACCGGGCGTGGTACTCGACTGGGGGGAATCGAGCCGCGCCGGCGGGAAGTTAGGTATTTCAGCAACTTACGTTGCTTGCATTAAGCAACGGTTGTCAAGTTAATTTCTTGGGTGCGCGCAGGCCGCGCTGTTTTTATACTCCCTGTCTCTGCTCGGTCATATATTCCCTGAGCACCGCGTTCATGCGGCTCTGATAACGCCGCCCGGTCCCGCGAAAGAACTGAATCACATCGGCATCCAGCCGCAGCGTGATCTGCTTTTTGTTCTCCGCCGGGACCAGTTCCGAAACAGGCCACCATCCGCTTCCGGGCTGTGGCGGGTTGTCGTCGTAGTCGATCTCTTTTTCCCATAACTCGCGCAAGGCGCGCATCTCGGCTTCGGTCGCCGGACGATTAGATGGCTGCAGACGAAAGTCAACGGTTCCAGGAGTTTCCACAGTCATTGCGGTTAGCCCTTCGGAAAACTATCCAAGCCGGATTCCGCTCGAACACAACATCATCGGCAATTGCGCTACTTTAATCAGTCCAAGTGAAGTTGTATTTGTAGCTACACAAAAAGCTCACTCTTCGACTGTGGTTTTCATTTGGCCATCGTGAAGAATGTAACGAATTCGGAGTATTCCGAAGCCCCCGTAGCGGTGTCCGTTCCGCCTTATGGGACGAAATATCCAGTTCTTAACAGAGTCCAGCACTGCTTGCTGCGCCATGGCAGGTCCAGAGATTATTTGAATGTCCGTCACCTTCCCTGTTGCCGCGAAACGCAGGCAAGCAACCACTACGCCCTCAATGCTCACGTGGGGCTCGCGCAGGCCGGGCGGATCGACGGCGGTTCGCGTCCTTATATGCGCGGCCATTTCCCCGCTCGTCAGGCAAACCGCGCGGCCTGAGCGAACCGAATGGTCATCTGAAGTCAGACAGGGAGCGCACCACGGCTGCTGGGCACTCAGTGCGATTCCCATCAGCTGTACGAAAGCGAGGGCGAATACCAGTCGCATTTGCACATCACGCAGCAAGAACAAAATGCATCTGAATTCGCCTATGACTTGACCTCAGTGAGCGCGGGCGGAGTATCCGCGACATGGATTTCCTTCCGCGCGTGCCGCTTCTGATGCCAGATCCAGGCCGTGCGAATGATCTCGTCCAATTGCGTATATTGCGGCTTCCAGCCCAGCTCGCGGACTGCTTTCTCCGAACTGGCGATCAGGAAGGCGGGATCGCCAGCGCGGCGGGGCTCGACCACGGCGGGAATCGGGTGTCCGGTCACACGGCGAGCCGATTCAATGACCTCGCGGACGCTGAATCCCTTGCCGTTGCCCAGGTTGAAAATCAGCCGGTCGTGGGTCTGAAGCGCATTTAGTGCGAGCAGATGCGCGTCGGCCAGGTCGGAGACATGAATGTAGTCGCGGATGCAGGTTCCATCGGGCGTCGGGTAGTCCTCGCCGAAGATCTTGATGGAGGCGCGGCGGCCAAGAGCCACGTCCAAAACCAGGGGAATCAGGTGCGACTCGGGCTCGTGGGCCTCGCCGTGGGTTACGCCCTCTGGCCCCTCGGGCGCCCCGGCCACGTTGAAGTAGCGCAGCGATGCGTAGCGCAGCCCGTGTATCCTGTTGAGCCAGCTGAGCATATGCTCTACCAGCAGCTTCGATTCCCCATAGGCATTAGTGGGCAGAAGGCGGGCGTCTTCCTTGATTGGGACTGCCTCGGGCTCGCCATAAACGGCCGCTGTGGAGGAAAAAACCAGACGCCGCGGGCCGTGGGCGAGGATTGCCTCCAGCAGGCTGAGGGTGGACGCGGTGTTGTTGCGGAAAAAGGTCTCGGGGCGCAGCATCGACTCGCCCGCTTCGATGAGCGCGGCAAAGTGGAGTACGCCCTCGAAAGGCTGGCCTTGCTCCTTGGCGGAGATGAAAAGGTTTTCAAGAGCGGCCCGATCCGCCACCTCTCCTTCCACAAATTCCACACCCTTCGGCAGAAGATCCCGGCGCCCGTGACTTAAGTTGTCAAATGCCACTGCCCGGTGTCCCGTTTTGACCAGGAGTTCAGCGACGGTACTACCTATGTACCCCGCCCCGCCCGTGACCAATATCTTCATAAAATTTCCGTCCTTTCCGGAACACTTTAGGTTAACTTGAGTCTATTACAGTAGGGCACAGTGGAGCGCTTGTGCGTCCTTGGGTCCGGGATTGTCGCAGAGCCGCTCAACCGCGCAAGGTGTTGTGGGCCAGCTCACCTTTGCGCAGGGAATATTCGCCGCCAATCGCCAGAGTTGGGGATTGGCGGCGGGAATTGATGGACTGCGGGCTTTTGTATCGGTTGCCAATTTAGTAGAATGGGAGTATCTGGAATGTCTGGGGTCATTGTGGCCGGCAATCCGTTTCGCGCAACGCAAGTCGAGGCAATTCTAAAGATGCGATTCAGCTCCATCCCAACGGACACAAACGAGGACTGAAATCATGCAAGTTGAACATTCCCCAGGTAGAACTACCTTCGGTTTGCTCCCCGAACCGGAACGTTCGGTCGGCTCGTTCATTACCAGTTTCGCGATCAACGGCTTGATCCTTGCCGTGCTGCTCTACGTCGGCGCGACGGCCAAGCGGGTGATCGAAGCGCACAAGTACGAGATGACGGAGTTGATCGTCCCCACTCCGCCTCCGCCACCCGAGAAGGTCAAGATGCCCGAGCCGCCCAAGATCAAGCCCCCCGATCTTCCCAAACTCGAGCTCAAACTTGAACCTCCCAAGATCCATATGCCCAAGCCGGAGCCCAAGCCCGAGCTGAAGCCAATCCCGATGGAAGCAAAAGTGACGCTGCCGACCATCAGGGAAGCCAAGCCCGCCGTCATCCTGGCTCCGCAGCCCAAAGCAGCCCTGACGGCGGCCATGCCGGCGCAGGACAACAAGGTCAAGCCCTCCACCGCACCCGTCCATTTTGGCCAGACCTTCGGCGTCACTCCCAATCCAAACGCCACGCGGCCGGCCACGATTGCCGCCATCGGCAATCCATACGGTGGAGATAAAGGCCCCGCGGTCGCGCCCCATGGACTCGTAGGCTCGACGGGTATCGGCAACAGCACCACTCGAGTCGGCTCGAATTCCGGGGTGGTGGGCAAGGTAGCCTCGGCTGGCATCCCCGGAACTTCCGGCACAGCCCCGACCAATTACGCGGGCGCTAAAGTAGCCTCGACAGGCATTCCCGCGCAGGTTGCCGCCGCGCCCGTCCAAAGGGTGGTAGAAGCGCCGGTGACCACCAATCTCGAGGTTCTCTCCAAGCCCGATCCGCAGTACACCAGTGAAGCCCGCCAGTTGAAAGTGCAGGGCGATGTCGTCCTGCGCGTTACGTTTACTTCGAGCGGCCATGTGGTGGTGCAGAGCGTCGTGCATGGATTGGGCCACGGACTGGACGAAGAGGCGCGCCGCGCCGCGCAGCAGATTCACTTCAGGCCAGCCACCCGTAACGGGCAGGCCATAGACTTGACCACCAACATCACCATTACGTTCCAGTTGGCGTAGCATTTACACTGCACAGAGGAACATGCGGCGCTACTCGGCCATGAGATGCCTAACCGGTAATCTAGGCCTGAGGAAGAATTGGACGAACCTAAGCCTAGGAGCTTGACATGACGTTTCGGAGGATCTCCCTCGCCTTCCTGATCACTACCTTGGGCGTGACCTGCGCGTACGCTAAGAAGGCGCCAAAGTACGAGCAGACTCACCCGCTCACGCCCGAACA
>Ga0182016_10000872_pt1 | contig 37415 bp, 32 predicted proteins | sample 712S2MmetaG_FD_120491 | JGI IMG/M metagenome (GOLD analysis project Ga0182016, IMG submission 120491) | Permafrost microbial communities from Stordalen Mire, Sweden - 712S2M metaG | ecosystem: Environmental > Terrestrial > Soil > Wetlands > Permafrost | place: Sweden: Stordalen | collected...
GAAGCGGTGGCGCGATGGGTTGGGGAGATTGCGGTTCTTGGCAGGGAGCGGACCGGGTTGAATCTTGTCGGGTTGACCGGCGGCGTGTTTCAGAACGTCACCCTGCTGCGCCGTTCGGTGGAACTTCTTCGAGCGGATGGCTTTCGGGTGTTGGTGCACCGCGTGGTTCCGGCGAACGATGGTGGATTGGCGCTGGGGCAGGCTGCTCTGGGGATATTAGATCACTAACATGCAATCACCGTAAGAGAAGAACCGGTAGCGCTGTTCGACCGCGTGACGGTAAGCATTGAGGATGAGTTCCGTGCCGCCGAACGCGCAGACCAGTAATAGCAGACTCGACTTAGGTAAGTGGAAGTTAGTCAGCAGGGCACCGGTCTTTTGGAAGCCGGCTCCGGGATATAGAAAGAGGTTTGTTTCGTCAGCGAGTTGGCCGGACCGGGCAGCGGATTCGATGGTTCGAACGCTGGTGGTTCCCACTGCGACGACACGTTCGGCCTGTTCGATTTTGCGCCATTCTTCCTTGGCGATGTGGTAGCTCTCATGATGCAGAGAATGGTTCTCGAAGTCTTCCCGATCGATGGGTTGAAAGGTTCCCAGACCGACATGCAAGGTGACATGCGCGATGGGCACGTTGAGTTGATCGAGCATCTGCTCGGTGAAATGTAGGCCGGCGGTGGGCGCGGCGACCGAGCCACGTTCCTGCGAGAAGACCGTTTGGTAGCGTGTGCGGTCGAGAGTTGTGTCGGCGCGGTGTATGTACGGAGGCAGCGGGATGTGGCCGAACTCTTCCAGGAAGGCGAGCAACTCTTCGTTGCTGGCGACGCCCTGGAACTCGACCAGGCGTTCCCCGCGATCCAGCGTTTCGAGGACGTGCGCGGTGACTCCGCGTTCAAAGGTGACGGTGCGGCGCGGCAGCAGGCGGCGGCCGGGACGTCCGAGCGCAATCCAACGCAGTTCACCGGCGGGCTTGAGCAGGAATAGCTGAATCGCGGCACCCGATTCGCTATGACCGAAGAGCCGGGAGGGAATGACCCGCGAGCTGTTGAGAACCAGGGAATCACCGGGGCGAATGAAGCCGGGAAAGTCGCGGAAGTGTAAGTCGCGTAAAGTACCCGAAGAGCGCTCCACTACTAACATGCGCGACGCGTCACGCTCGGTTAGCGGCGACTGCGCGATCAGCTCTTCGGGGAGTTCGTAGTCGAAATCCGAAAGGTTCAGGAGTAATGGACCTTGTTCGTGGCGGGGTCCCAGAAGGTCTTATGATCCGTCTTGTAACTCAGCGTGGCCAGATGTCCTGGAATAGCGGCGATCTGACCAGCCCGCGCGGGTGCGATGGCTTTCTCTTTTCCAAGAACGGCCATCAGGAAGTTATGCACGTGATCGGCCGTGGCGTCCGGCTGGTCGAAGTCTTTCAGATAGTTCAAATGAAGTTCGGTCTGCTTTGTGAAAGGCGCATGACCTTTGATGAACTTCGGTTGCGGGTAGAAGTGCAGGTTCTGGCGGTCCATCACCTCGATGGTGCCATCGTGTCCCATGAACTGTTCGCCGTAACCGTATTGGTCGTTCCCGAAGTAGCAGGAGTAGTTGAGGTGGAAGCGATCCGGATACTCATATATGGCGCTGAAGGTATCGGGAACCTCGCGGTCATCATGGAACTCTTTGCCCCACTGGTAGACGCCGCCTGAGGCCATGCACGAGAAAGGGACAGTACGGTTGCAGACGAAGTTACTAATATCGGTCTGGTGCACCAGTAAGTCGGTGGAGATGCCACCCGAATAGTCCCAGTAGTTCCGCCACTGGAAGTAGCGCTCGGGGCTGAAGCTGATGTTCTTGTGAGCGGACCCTTCTAGGAAACGCTGCCAGTCGGTATTCTCCGGGGTGGTATCCGACGGGATTACGTAGCGCCATGCGGCGGGCGTGGTTTTGGTGGGGTCGGCCTGGGCATCGAAGTTGCGGTACCAGAAGGCGCGGACATAATGGACCTCACCAATGTCGCCGTTCTGCACCATTTCCCTGGCGCGGATGTAGAGCTTGTTGGAACGGTTCTGGGTGCCGACCTGAAGCACGCGGCCGGATTTTTCGGAAGCCTCGACAATCTGCTGCCCTTCTTCGATGGTATGGGCAATGGGCTTTTCGAGATAGATGTGTTTGTTGGCCGCGATGGCTTGCAGGGCCATCGGGAAGTGCAGATGTTCCGGACTGCTGATGAATACGACATCGACGTTGGGATCGGCCAGAAGGTCGCGGTAGGCAACGTAGGTTTTTGGAGTATGGCCGGGTTCGTTGGATTGAACGATGTCTTTGCCGGCGTTGAGGTTGCCCTGGTAGGTGTCGCATACAGCAGTGACGGTAACGGAGTCTTTGCTCAGCCGGTACATCTGCTTCATGACGAACTGCCCGCGGCTACCGGTGGCGATCCACCCGACGCGCAGGCGGTCGTTGGGGCTTTGGGATTTCAGGAGCGCCGGGGCAGCGGCGAGGGCTGCGGTTTTCAGGAATTCGCGACGTGGGAAGTAGTCAGACATGGCCGGATCGTATCTTATCGCTCTTCGAGATGCTTCAGTCGCGCGTCGATCACTTCTTCTATACGGCGCAGTTCGGCACACCACAAATCGCGCATGTCGTCGAACCGTTGATCGATCGCGTCGAATCGGGATTTCAGGTATAAGCCAAACACGCTAACGACGACGCTGTTGAACGCGGCGGGCGCGACGATAGCGATGTTTTGCTCAGTGGTCATGCCGGTTGGGGGCGCTCGCCTTCAAGGCCGGGCAGGCGGCGTCCGCCTTCCGGGCGAATCACCTGCTGAGTTTCGCCACCGCCGTCTTTCGGGCCGCCGATGATGACGTGGGGCGGCAAGGTGCCGCCATCGATGAGAGTGCGAACCTCCGCGCCGTCGAGCACTTCGCGCTCCAGTAGCGTTTCGGCGATCTTGATGAGCGCGGCCGAGTTGGCTTCGATGATTTTGGTCGCCAGATCGTAGCCGGCCTGCACGAACTTCTTCACCTGCTCATCGATTTTGAGAGCGGTCTCTTCACTGTAATCGCGATGCTGAGCGATCTCGCGGCCGAGGAAAATCTGTTCTTCCTTCTTGCCGAAACTGAGGGGACCCAGGTCGCTCATGCCCCATTCGCAAACCATCTTGCGAGCCATTTCCGTGGCGCGCTCGATGTCGTTCCCAGCGCCGGTGGTGAGCTGGTTGAGGTATTTCTCCTCGGCGATACGCCCAGCCATGAGGATGGCCAACTGATCTTCGCAGTAGGCCTTGCTGTAGTTGTGCTTATCGTCGATCGGGAGCTGCATTGTGATGCCGAGAGCCATCCCGCGAGGAATGATGGAAACCTTGTGCAGCGGATCGGCATTGGGGAGCGCGACAGCCACGACGGCGTGTCCGGCCTCGTGGAAAGCGGTGGTGCGCTTTTCAGAATCCGACAGGATCATGGATTTGCGTTCCGCGCCCATCAGGACCTTGTCCTTGGCGAGCTCGAAATCGATCATCATGACCACCTTGCGGTTCTGGCGGGCGGCGTTGAGGGCGGATTCGTTCACCAGGTTGGCGAGATCGGCTCCGGCGAGCCCTGGTGTTCCGCGGGCGAGGATGGCGAGATCGACGTCGTCACCCAGAGGGATTTTCTTGGTGTGAACCTTGAGAATGGCTTCGCGGCCTCCGACATCGGGACGGCCCACCACCACGCGGCGATCGAATCGGCCGGGGCGGAGTAAAGCGGGATCGAGAACATCCGGACGGTTGGTGGCGGCGACGAGGATTACGCCTTCGTTGGATTCAAAGCCATCCATCTCGACCAGGAGTTGGTTGAGGGTCTGTTCGCGTTCATCGTGACCACCGCCGAGACCGGCGCCGCGATGGCGTCCCACCGCGTCGATTTCATCAATAAAGACGATGCAGGGAGCGTTCTTCTTGCCCTGCTCGAACAGATCCCGGACGCGGCTAGCGCCGACGCCGACGAACATTTCAACGAAATCCGAACCGGAGATAGAGAAGAACGGGACGCTGGCTTCTCCGGCGATGGCGCGGGCGAGCAACGTTTTTCCGGTACCGGGAGCGCCGATCAGCAGCACGCCTTTCGGAATACGGCCGCCCAGCTTCTGAAACTTCTGGGGCTCGCGCAGGAACTCGATGATCTCCTGGAGCTCTTCCTTGGCTTCCTCGACACCGGCGACATCCTTGAAGGTGACCTTTTTCTGCTGCGTGGAATGCAAGCGGGCACGGCTCTTGCCGAAGCTGAGCGCCTTATTACCGCCGCTCTGCATCTGACGCATGAAAAAGACCCAGAATGCGATGACCAGGACAAATGGGGCATAGTTGACCAGCAGGGATACCCACGGAGTACCGTTCGAATCCTTGAACTCGACGTTCACCTGTTTGGCATCGAGGGCCTTGACGACATCCTGATAATTGGCGGGAAGCAAAGTCTTCAGAGTCTTCTGATCGTTGACGAAATCGGCCTTCGCCTCCTGCCCGGCGATGACAACGTTCTTGACGTTGTTCTTTTCGACCTCATTCATGAACTGCGTATAGCTGATGGTCACTTCCGGCTTGCTTTTCGTTTGGTGCACAACGGTCCAAAGCAGGATCGCGACACAGATCAGGACAGCCCAGAAGATAATTGTTTTAACGTTTGAATTCACTCTGACTCCGCTATCAAGGCGACCTAAAGAATAGCAGCCTCAATCTAATAGACGCACAAATCCCGGTTCGAGGTGCTTCCGGGGAAAAGAAGTTTTTCAGGCATGGGAAGCGATCTCCGATACCACGACGGCGCTCCGCGTCGAAGGTCCGGCGGCGAACTCCGCCGCAACGCCGAACTGCCGGGTCCAGACAATGGCTCCTCCACCGGCGGCTTTTGGGGCGGCGAGGACGGGCCACCAGTTTCGATCCCAGAGGGGAACACGCGCCTCCTGGAAGAGAGTCTTCAGCTTGACGGCCGCAGTATTAGACACGGGCCGATATTGATCGCCCGGCTGCCAGGTGCGCAACTCGAGCGACGCGGGCAAGCGTTCCCGATCAAGACAATCCACCACACTATTATAAGAGCAATTCCCGTCGCGAAGTTGTAACAACAGCGTGGAGAGTCCTCCAGGAAGCAGAATTTCTCCCGGAATTGGGACTAGAGAGGACGTGTGGCGGTCGCGGGAATAGGTTCCGGGTGGCGCGAAACGAAGCCAGTTGAAGGAACGCATGACGTCGACGCCGGGAATCTGGAGGCGGCCGCTGCCGTCGGTTTGGGCGGCGAGGGCGAGAATTTTCTCGACGTGGTCGAAGTCGATGGACTGGAGATCGCCGCGGACGAGGCCGATGGCGTGGCGGAGGAGGCGGCGGGCGGCGGCCCTGGGCAGACCGGTGAGGGCGCCGGTTGTGCAGATTTGTGCAGCGTATGCACTGGTGAGATGCTGGGCAGCGAGGCTGGCGATGACGGGTTCCCAGTATTCTTCTTCGGCGCGCGCCCAATCGGCCAGGGAGCTCAGAGTGCTTTCGATTTGGGGATTCCAGTCTTGTGCAAGGTTGGGCAGGAGGTTCAGGCGAATGCGGTTGCGGTCAAACGCAAGTGACTGATTCGAAGAGTCTTCCCGCCAGGGTTGTGCAATGTTGTGCAGGTATTCGCGGGTTTCCCGGCGGGTGACGTTGAGAAGTGGCCGAACAAACCCATCGCTGGTTGTGGGGCGGATGCCGGACAGCCCGGCAGTCCCGGCGCCGCGCAGCAAGCGGAAAAGAACGGTTTCCGCCTGATCGGATTGGGTGTGCCCTTGTGCAACTTTGTGCAGGTTGTGCAACTGCATCATTTCGCGGAAGAAGCGATTGCGGGCGATGCGTGCTTCCTGTTCGAGATTGCCTGTGCCGGAGAGAGGGAGTTCAGCGATTGTGCAGAACGAACCCAGATCGGCTGCAAGGCGCTGAACGAAGCGGGCGTCTTCGTCGGATTCTTCGCCGCGGAGTTTGTGGTTCGCGTGTAGGACGACCAGGGTCCATTGGCGTTCCGAGGCTAACGCATGGAGTGTGCGGAACAAAGCCACTGAGTCCGCACCACCAGAGACGGCGATGCCAATCCGGACGCCTGGTGGGAGCATCTCATGCATGATGAGACCAGCGGCAACTCGTTGGTGGAAGAGTTCGGGGTCCACGGCGGATAACCCTATATTGGAGCAAGAGACATAGTTATGGAAAAAGCGACATTTGCGGCAGGGTGTTTTTGGGGCGTGGAGGCCACTTTCCGGGCGATTCCAGGAGTGGTTGACGCTCGGGTCGGCTACACCGGTGGTCAGATGGAGCGGCCGACCTATAAGGATGTGTGCACCGACCGGACCGGTCATGCGGAAGCGATCGAAGTAACGTTCGATCCGGAAAAGGTTTCTTTTCAGCAACTTCTCAAGGTTTTCTGGGAGAATCACGATCCGACCACGTTGAACCGGCAAGGGCCGGATTGGGGATCGCAGTATCGATCGGCGATTTTTTATCATTCGCCGGAGCAGGAGGCAGAGGCGAAGGCATCTCTAGCGGAGGCTGAAAAAGGCACTAAGAAGCCGATCGTCACTCAAATTGTACCATCTGATACGTTTTGGGATGCGGAGGAATATCATCAGCGGTATTTGGAGAAGAGGGGATTGGCTAGCTGCCATTTGTAAAAAGTGATTCTCACAGGAGCCGGAAGTTGACTTGTGCATGGGCGATCGTCGCGACTGGCTTACCGTCCTTCTCCGCAGGCTTGAATTTCCATTTGCGGATTGCCTGAACGGCCTTTTGATCGAGGCCCATCCCGATGCCTTGGGTAACCTGGATGTTCTGGGGTTTCCCTCGCTCATCGATGACGAACTGAACCAGGACTACGCCGTTGACCTTCGCTTTGCGGGCTTGCTCGGTGTACTCAGGTTCTACCTGGAACAAGACGAGCGCGTGGGTGACGCCCTCGGCATCCGCTTTGTAAACGTGATTGGGAGGGTCCGCACCGCGAGTGGAAGTAATGGCCTTGGTCCCGTGCGGGGAATCGGGCGAATTCCCCGCACAACGGAAGCCGAAGTAGCCGCCGATGATATCGCTCGTGACGCCCCTTAGACGGTACAGTACGCGATTGCCGCGGTAATCGATCCAATAAATGTCCACCGCGCCTTCGCTCTGATTCACGAAGTTGATGGCCGTTCCCGTGGCGCTGTTGACGGAGTGGGAGGAATCATCTACCGTCGCCGGGTTCAACGGCTGAAGGACGATGCCGGCAGGAGCTGCGCCTCGTGTCTGTGCGGCGATGGAAAATATGGCTAACGCCAGAGGCTGCGCCCGCCTCGTGAATCGATGACGTGTTTGTCTCAAGGTCATGTTTGTTTCCTCCGGCTGAGCCGAACTCAATCAGGGCCGTTTCCTCTATCTGCGCAAAGTGAGGCTCATTCGGCGGAAAATCGCAGCCCGTACAGACACAGATCTCCAATAGAGCCAGGAGCTTCTCCGTTTGGTCACGCGCGGGCGAAATGGATCGGGCGGAATCGAACTACCTTAGGACGCGAGTTGCAGGCGCACGATTTTCTTCTGGTAGGCGTAGTGAACCAGTTGCGCTTTATTGTGGATGCCGAGCTTGCGCATCAGGTTGAATTTGTGGGTTTCGACCGTTTTGGCGCTCACATTCAGGGCGACGGCGCATTCCTTGACGGACATTCCTTCGGCGAGCAACTTCAGGACTTCGCGTTCGCGGGCGGTGAGGACGCAGGAGGAGTCGCTTCCGGTTCGTTTTCGCACGCGCCAGCCGTCGACGAAGCGAGTGAGGGAGGGTGCGGTGAGATATTTTCCGCCGCGGGAGACCTGGCGAACCGCGCTGATGAGTTCCTGTGCGCCTGTTTCCCTGGCGAGGAAACCCGCTGCGCCGGCTTGCATGCATTCGAAAAGAAGGTCTTCGTCCTCGAACGACGAAAGGAAAAGAACTTTCGCTGTCGGGATCATGCGCAACACCTGACGGGTGGACTCGACTACGCTGGGACCGGCCATTCCGGCTTCGATGATAATGACGTCGGGATGGATGTCGGAAGCCAGGTGAACGATCTCCCCGGCACTTTCGGTTTGCCCGGCAACGGTGAAATCGGTTTCGCTCTCGATGAGCAGCGCCAGAGTTTCCCGAAAGAGTCTCAGCGAATGGACCAGCAGAATTTGGGTTTCCAAGAAAGTACTCCTGCAATGTACTTCGGTGAAATAAGGAAAAAGCTTTAGAGGTTATTTTTGGGGAGCACTTCTTTGGGACCGGAGAAGCGCGGCGGTTTCGGGGAAGTTGTTGGCGAGAGCGGCGTGCAAAGGGGTGGAACCGGCCTTGGTGGAGAGTTCCGGGTCGGCGCCGCGCGCGAGCAGGAGAGACACGACTTCCGGGTGACCCATGGAGGCTGCGTTGTAGAGCGGAGTGGCTCCGGATTCGCGGTCCTGGGCGTTGATGGGCGCACCGGCGGCGAGCAGCAGTTCGACAACGGCGGAGTTGCCGCTGAGCGCGGCGTCATGGAGGGGCATGGAGCCAAAGCGATTGACGGCGTCCACGCGCGCGCCCCGGCTGAGCAGGAGCCGAGCGAGTTCGAGGCGGCCTTTCAGGGCGGCGTCCCCCAGGGGTGTGGATCCGGATTTCCCTGGAGCATTGACGTCCGCGCCGTGTTCAATCAAGAGGCGGGCGATCTCGGACTGGCCTTCGAGAACGGCATTGTCGAGCAGATCGGCGGCGCTAATCGAATTCTTTCCCGTAAGCAGGATGGAAACAATGTCTCCGTCATTCAGGCGGGCGGCGTTCTGGAGCGGGGTTGCGCCGGATTTGTCCGCGAGGGACGGATCGGCTCCGCGCGCGAGCAGGAGCCGGGCGGCTGCAAGATGACCGTTTGAAGCCGCTTCGTTCAGGGGGGACTTTCCCGTTTCGGGATTGAGGGCGTTCACGAGCGCGCCACGGTCGAGGAGCAGCGCACACATTTCCGCGAAGCCCTTCCACGCGGCTTCTTCGAGGGGAGTGGAGCCGGAACCATCGAGCGCCTGGATGCTCGCGCCATGATCGAGCAGAAGGCGCGCGACCGCAGTATAACCGCGGGCGGCCGCCAGGTGCAATGCGGTTGAGCCACTCCGGTTGACGGCGCGCACGTTCGCGCCACGATCAAGAAGGAGCTGGGCAATTTCGGGCTCATTTTTCACGGCGGCATAATCCAGAGGGGTGGAACCAGCTTCGAGGTGGGTGATGTTCGGATCCGCCCCCGCCTGCAGCAGAAGCCGGACGATTTCTACGCGGCCGCTCCACACGGCGTCGTGCAGCGCCGCTGCGCCGAGGGGATCGCGCGCATCGAGGTCGGACTCGGGAATGAGGCGGATGACGACCGGCTGATCGCCGGCGCGGACGGCTTCGCGGAATTGATCTTGTGTGGTGGGGGTCGCCGCGGACAGGGGCACGAGCACGGTGAAGATGAAAAAGCGAAAGTCAGCCGACGTACTGTACTTCCTCTTCCAGCGCCACATCGAAACGATCGGCCACCATCTTTTTGAGCCGTTCGATGACAGCGACAAGGTCATGAGCGGTGCCTGCGCCATCATTGTAAATAAGATTGGCGTGGTAATCGGCAACCTGGATGTCGCCGATGCGCAGGCCTTTGCCGCCGGCCTGTTCGAGGAACCACGCCGACGGCACCTTGCCCTCACGCACCACAGCCGGCGGCAGGATGGACTGCACGCGGGCGGGAAGTTCGGCGAAGAGAAAATTCTTGAAGATGCTGCCCGCGCATTTCATGGTGGGGGGATATTTCTGGTTGCGGATGCTCAGGATGTCATGCGCTGTTTTATGCAGCTGTTCGGGGTCGTGCGCGGAGAGGCGGAGAGTGGCGGAGAGAATGATCCGGTCCTTGTGCTTCTTGAAGACGCTTTCGCGGTAGTGGAATTCGCACCCGGGATTATCGAAAGTCCGTATCGCCGCGCCGTCGAAGAAATCCACAGTAGAAACGATTTCGGAGATGGAATGGCCATAGGCTCCGGCGTTTCCGTAAATGGCCGCGCCCAGCCAACCGGGAATGCCGGTCATGGTTTCGAGTCCTTTGAGCCCGAGGGCGACGGTGCGATCGACCAGGCTTTGCAGCACGAGGCCCGCCCCGGCAGTGAGCAGGGTGGTGTTTCCGTTGGGGGCGAGAGTGACGCAATCCGCCGCATAGCGCAGCACCGCGCCGGGAAACCCGGCGTCGGCCACTATGAGATTGCTGCCGCCGCCGATGACCACCTGGGGCAGGCCGGCCTGACGGGTGGCTTGAAGGGCTGAGAGGAAAGCGGGGGTGTTGTGCGCGGTGATCAAAAGACCGGCGGGGCCTCCGATGCCGAAGCGCGTGTGGCGCGACAGGGGCTCCGCAATTTGGACGTCCAGGCCGGGCAGGCTGGAGAGCTCGGCGGCTAGCGCTTCCTCACTTTGGACCATTTCGTTCATTATAGAGATCTGGCCATGAATTCACCTTTCCCTGGATTTCCTCCCGAAGCTTTGAAGTTTCTGCGCGCGCTGAAGCGCCATAACGATCGTGAGTGGTTTCAGCCGCGCAAACCCGAGTTCGAGAGAGTGCTGCGCGACCCGATGCTGGCGCTGCTCGACCGTATCAACGGGCACTTGATTCGGTTTGCGCCGGATTATTGCACAGAACCGGCGAAGGCGATCTTCCGGATCTACCGGGACACACGCTTCAGCAAGGACAAGACACCGTACAAGTCGCACGTGGCGGCGGTGTTCAGCCATCGCATGCTGCCGCGGAATTCCGGCGCGGGATTCTATTTTCAGGTTTCGACGGAAAAAGCGGGGATCGGGGGAGGAATTCACATGCCGCCGGCGGATGAGCTGAAGAAAATCCGGCTGCATCTGGCGGAGAACCACGGCAGGTATCAGAAAACGATGCGCGGAGTGGAGGCGAAGAAGATTGCGGGCGGTTTTTTTGGACATGCGATGTCGCGGGTTCCCAAGGGGTTCGGGTGCGAAGACCCCGCGGCGGAGCTGCTGAAGTGCCGCAGCTTTTTCTATTACGCCGATCTGGAGCCGGAGGCGATGTTGAGCGCGGGATTTGAGAAGGACGTGGTGAGCCGGTTTCGCGCGATTGCACCATTTGTGGAACTGCTGGACGAGCCGTTGGTGGGCCGGAAGAAGATGGGATAGACTCGCAGGCATGCAGCGACGGAGTTTTCTTAAAACAGCGCTTGCCGCGACGGCGGCGCAGGTGTTTGGTCAGTCCGAAGCGATGTGGGGCGGGCCGGTGCTGGATACGCATCTTCATCTGCGCCGCGATGCGGATTCCTGCTTCACGCATATACAGGGCTGCGGTGTGACGAAGGCAGTTCTGTTGACTCAGGTGGAGGATGAAGACCGCGCGAGGCAGGAGGTTCAAAAGCATCCGCTGAGCTTCGTGCGCTCCGTGGTGACGGACCCGGCTCGACCCGATGCGGCGCAAGCCATGCGCAAGGCGATCGGCGAAGGCGCAGTCAGTGTTGGCGAGATGAAGTATCATCTGGCGCTGGACTCGCCAGAGATGCGGCGGGTTTATGAGATTGCCGCTGAGAGGAACGTGCCCGTGATGATGCACATCCAGAACTTTCCGCACTTTGCGGGTGAGCGTCCTTACAACACGGGCTACGAACATTTCGATGCGATTCTCCGTGCGTATCCCAAGACGAATTTCCTGGGGCATGGAGACTTGTTCTGGGCGCATATCAGCGCGGATGTACCTACGGATCGCGGCTATCCCTCGGGAGCGGTGAAGCCCGGAGGGCTAACGGACCGGTGGCTATCGGATTTTCCGAACTTCTACGCGGATATGTCCGCGAATTCAGGCAACAACGCGTTGTCGCGCGACCCTGAGTTCTCGCGCGGGTTCGTTGGGCGTCACCAGGATAAATTGATTTTCGGCAGCGACTGCAGTTGCACCGATGGCCACGGAGGCGGCGTCTCGCAGAATAACAATCCGGAGGCGAGCCGACTGAATGGGAAATGCGTGGCGAGGGAAACGCTGGCGTTGTCGAGGCAACTCGCTTCGCCGGAGGTATTTCGCAAGATTACCTGGACGAATGGGGTTCAGCTATTCCGGATTACTTCTTGAGAGTGCGGACGTAGGCGACCACGTTATCAACGGCCGGGCCGGTGACGGAGGCGACGGGCCGCATCTTACCCTTGCCGGCCGTGATAATTGCCTTCATGTCGGCGTCACTGGTGGCTTGCGCTTCGGATGAACTCAAAGCCTTCATGCCGGGAAACATTTTGGCGATTCCGGGACTGGGCGTGCCATCGGCTCCATGGCAACCCTTGCATGACTTATTGTAAGTAGCCTGGCCAGCCGTAACATCGGCGGCAAATCCGGCGGTGACTGTTAGGGCCGCCAGACTAACGATCGTTAATATGATGCGCATTCTATTAGTTCTCCTTCACTTACTGTCGCACGCCAGTCAGGGTTTCCGCTATACCCAAGGTCTTTAAGATCTCCGGTGATTTCTCATCCATCGCCAGGGACTGGTGGCATAGAGTACAGTCCTGCGAGATTGTCGTCTTCTTATCGGCAGTGGAGTGACTGCCATCGTGACAGCGGAAGCAACCTGGGGCATCGGTATGGCCGAGGTTATTCTGGTAAGTCCCCCAGCTTACTTTCAGGTCCGGAAAGACATTATGCTCGTAGATCGATGCGAGGGCCTTGCCCGCGTTCTGAATATCCGCGGCGCGCTTACCGGCGAGATCGGGATACTTTTGCTGGTAGAAGCTCATCAAGGCTGAAGGAATCTTCCGGCCGGCGTCGTCGTTAGTTGCGTAGGCGGTCTTGATGATCGCGACTCCGGTCTTCTTCACAAAGGGAAGATCGGATGCGATGCGCCCTGTGGTGATGGCGTCGTCGACCGCGCGATCGGCGGCTTCAAAGGAGTGCGCGGCGCGGTTGTGGCAATCCGCGCACTGCATCTCAAACACGGGAAAAGCGGTGGCGGCGTCGGCTTTCGCCCCGTCGGCGAGATAGGTTCGCGTCACGTTGGTGTCGGTGTTGCGATATTCCACCCACGGAACGGTTTGGCGTTTCTTGTCCTGGGCCGCGTAGCGAATTTGAACACCCGGACCCATGTGCGCGCCGTGAATGCCGCCGAACCTACCGCCGCCGACCTGCATCATCAGAACGGTTTCGGTGCGGGAGTTGGTTTCATCCTCGTTGTACTTAGTAATCACCTTTAACGGCGATCCAATGAATAAGTTGCGGGCGTGGCATTGTTCGCACGTGGCAGCGGAGGAGACCAGCCGGTTATCTTCGAGCGCGGACTCGATGGGGCGCGGGAAGGTGTTGAACACTACGGCGATCAACTGATTGGTTCCCGCCATTTTGGCTTTGAACCAGCCGCTGGCGCCGGGCGCAACATGGCACGCCGCGCACTCCACCTGTTGATGGGGGGCGAGCAGGTGCGCGGTAAATTCGGGTTTCATCACGTGGCAGGTTTGCCCGCAGAACTGCACGGTCTCCATGTGCTCCACCGAACGATAGGTCAACTGGCTGCCGATGATGATATTCGCCAGAGTCATGATACCGAAGAACAGACCGGCGCGCCGCCATGCGTTTTGGCGGTCTGGCAGGTGTTCGAATTCCTGCCTCACCTTGCGCTTGGCAAGGAAGATGCCGACCGGGACTAAGGCCAGCCCGATGAAGAATACGATGGGGATCGCGACAAAGACGAGGAGGCCGATGTAAGGATTCTGAACGTGTCCACGGATGTTCGCGGGCATGGCAAACAGCCAGGAAAACCCCGCCAGTGTGACGAGAGTGACGCCCACCATGCTAACCCAACTGCTGGTGAGGAGAAGAAGAAGGGGACGCTCTTGGTGTTCTTGTGTGTCGGGCATGGCGTTATCGGGAGAATCGTAATCCGGTCATCACCAGGTGTGTCCGGAACCCCTCATAGAGATAGAAAGCTTCTCCATAGCCGTAGTAACTCCACTCGGAGAACCAGGAGAGATTCTTGCGCACCGGCAAGACAACTTTAACAAAGGGCTGGTAATAGTTCGTGGGACGGCTGCCGGAAGAGATAAAGAGCGATCCGCCGGCGCTGATGGTGGGCGTGAGTCCGTCGTAGTGCCCCACATTCGCGGTGAACAAAGCAGAGGCGGTGTGGGCGTTGTCGCGATAGAGAGACACATCCGGCGTGAGATATTCCGGCTCGAGATACCCGATATCGGAATACATCGACGACCGGGTGTACGAGCCCTGGAAATTCCAGTTCTTACCGCTCTTGGGAGCCCAAAGGAACGAGAGAGATTCCTGGGAGGCCAGATAGTCGTACTTGACGCCGGGCAAAGGATTCTGATTGTTGAGCAGAGAGAAATCCGCTGCAAAGCTGAGCGCGGCCGTGGCCTGGTAGCGCGCTTGCGCGCGCCACTTCTGGTAGTTATACAAGCTGGTGCGGAAGTAAGCGCCTCCGCTGGCCGCGGCCTCTACGTTTCCCGAGACCAGCAGCTTCTGACTGGGGCGATAGGTGACTCCAGCGATTCCCACGTTGCGGCTCAGGCTTCCCCGATCTGAACTTGCCAGGCCGGCGACGGGCAAGGTGGCATCGTTCGCGTTGCCCCACACGTAGCGATATCCGCCGTGGAGCACAAGCTTCGCGGAAGCATCGTAGAATCCATCGACCTCTTCCTGGTTGTAGTTGGTGACCAGCGAGGAAGTCAGCAATGCGGCCATCTGCGAAGAAGCGGACGCACTCGCCAGGGTTTGATTGGAATTCGCGGAGCCGTTCTCATGCATGCGATCGGTGAGCCAGGACTCTACAATCCGAATTCTCTTGAACGGCCGGATCTCCCCGCCGAAGCTTCCCGCCGTGTGGGGCGATTCGGCCGCCGCGGATAATAGAAATTGCTGGCTGGTGTAGAACAACAACTGACTCTCGAGCACCAGGTTTCCGGTATCAAACTGCGTGTAGTTGACGTTCGTGCTGGGCTTGCTGTAGAGAAACTGACCGTATAGATCGAGCCAGGGGGTGGCATTCGCCGTAAACAAACCCTTCGTGTATGTACTGGACCCGCTGATTCCGTAAGAAGCGGCAAGGCCGGTGAGATCGATGGTCTGCCCGAAAAACGGATTCATGTTATTGCCGAGATTGGTCGGGCCAGAGGGTTGATAAATGTCCTGGCCGCTGCTGAAAGTGGTGCCACCCTCTTCGAGCGTGACGTGAAAGCGCTTGAGCTCGATGCGGACCCCGCCGCGAAACAGATTGGTTCGATCGGTCATTGTGTTGGGGACGGGAAACTCATTCGCGTCATTCACAAACACGGTCTCGCCGGTTCCCGACCCGGAATCGCGGTCGTACGCCACATAGGGAATCAGCCAGTTGCCCGGCAGTACATCGAGGGAGAAGCTTCCCATGCGCCGGTGCGTGTCGAAGGATTGCTCATTGAGGATGGCGCCGTTCGTGGCAAGCAGTGGATCGGCGTAGGAAGGCAGAAAGTTGAAGTACGCCATATCGCGATAATCGGCGTTGAAATCGTACAACTTCTTCTTCTTGACGTCGATGTGGAGCGATTCGTAGGGTTCGTCGCCCCAACTATAGGCGCGTACATCGATCTGATCGAACAGACGGTGCTTCGGGTCGGCGATGGTGAAGTCAGCTCCCACAAGCTTCACACCCGAGCCGAGATTGACAATGCTGCGGTAGGTGTCTAGGCTGCCGCCGACTCCGGTTTGCCAGCGATAGCCCAGATCGATCGAGCCAGTGAGCCAATCGTCAGTGGGGGCGGCCGCAGCGGGGGCGGCTGGAGCGGTTGCCGGGGCCGCGGCGGGCGCGGGCGCCGGCTGCTGCGCAAAAAGCGGGAGAGTCGCGGCGAGGATCAGGAAAGGCTTCATCGCAGCAAGTTCCTGTCTACGTAGCTGCCGTGTATCTTCTGGTGGCAGACGGTGCAGTTCTGAAAGCGAGGCGAACGCAGGTCGTGGAACGATGGCGGCACCACGCCCAGAGCCGAATTTGTGCTGACAGGGTTCGGCAGATTGGCGTGGCACTCCAGGCACACGAGCCTCACTTCCTGGCGGGTCAGCATGCGCGGGTTGGCAGAGCCGTGCGGCTCATGACATGCGCCGCATCCTTCAAACTTGACCGCGGCATGCTCGAAAGTAAAAGGACCGCGCTTGTCTCCATGGCAGTTGAAGCAACCCGGTTCGCTCGCGGCGAAAGACTGCGTCATTGCGGGACGGATGGTTCCGTGGGGATTGTGGCAATCCACACACGACATAGCGCCCTCCGGCAATTTGTGATGATTCGGCCGCTGAAACTGGGCCCAGACATTCAGGTGACAGCTTGCGCACTGGTTATTGATGGCGGACGCTTTGCGGAGCACCAGATCGTGCCCGCCATTGGCGTGAACCTTGTGGCAACTGGTGCAGGAAACCTGGTCCTTCATGTGGCTGCTTTCGAGGCGGCCCACCTGCGTGTGCTGATTCAAATGACAAGTGAGACAGACCTTGTCGGCTGCCGCAGCGGGGAGTTTACCGGGGTTGCTGATGGTTTCGGCCGAAGGCGAGTCCGTATGCTTCTGCGCGGGGCCGTGGCAGGACTCGCAAGCGGCTCCGGTGAACCCATACTTCTTGTCGGCGGCTGGCGCGTTATGCGGGCTCTTCTGAAACGCGTCGTAGATGTCCTGGTGGCAGGCCTGGCACGCTTCCGAACCGACATAGCCGGGTGGAAGCGCAGGCTGGGCCATCGCGCCGACTGCCGCGAGGAACAGGACCTCAATACCGCGCATGCACCTGATCGACGGCATAGGCAGCACCAATGTGTGACGCCGACGGGGGAGCCAGATTCTCCGCAGTACAACAGGGCACGCACAGATCGGTGATGCGCCGCGAGCCTCTATGGGCGGCTAAGTGGCAGGTATTAAAACTTGCCGTCTGGATCATATCGTACCCGTTAGTAACCGAGGAGCGACTAAGAATAGAGCTGTAAGTGGTGGCGTAGTTCGTACCCAGGTCGAAGGCCGAGCGCCGCCTGTATCCGCACCGGGTTGGAGCGCGCTTGAAAGGCCGATGGCAACTAAGGCCACCAGACTTATAGCGCGCCACAAAGTAGTACCGAATCTCACAACTCTCTCCTCAAAAGTAGATCCGAAACATGAAGCTAACTCTGTTGGAGATTAACATGGCTGGCCTTCCGGAAAAACCCGCAAATTTACGAGGGTTAAATCGCGAAATATGGTGATACTTTTGAGCAGTAGCTTGAAGAACCCTGCTTGAACGCAGTGCTTATGTGCCTGGCGGTTCCCGGACAAATCATCACCATCGAAGGTTTGGACCCCGCATTTCGAAGCGGCAATGTGGACTTCTGCGGCGTGCGGAAAATGGTGAATCTGTCGTTCACCCCGGACGTGGTTGCGGGGGACTTCGTGCTGGTTCATGCCGGGGTTGCGATCACGCAGATCGACGAAGCCGCGGCGGCTCGTACCTATCGTTATCTGGCCGAGACCGGCGCACTCGAAGAGGAGGGCTTCGCGCCTGGCGCGACGCGGAAGTGGCTGCCCGATGCATGAGATGGGCATCGCGTGTTCCGTGATCGAAGCGGTTCAGAAGGAGATGGAACGCTATCCCCGCAAACGCGTCGTGAAGGTGGGGCTTCGGATTGGGGCGCTTGCCGGGGTAGATGCGGAATCGCTGCGTTTCTGTTTCGAGGCGATCACAAAGGGCTCATCGCCGGCGCGGAGGGGGCTGCCGCTGGAGCTGGACATCGAATTGTGCGCGAGCGACGAGTTGGAAATGGCGCACCTAGAGCTCGAGGACGAAGAGGAGGCGGCATGAACCGGGTGGCGGTCGAGAAGCGCGTGCTGAGTGAGAACGACCGGATTGCCGCGGGGATACGGGAGCGGCTGGGTGGCGCAGGGACCTTGTCGCTGAACTTTATCGGTTCGCCGGGCGCAGGCAAGACGGCCTTGCTGGAAAAGACGCTGGAGCGTCTCTCGACGGAAGCGGCGGTCGCGGTGCTGACCGGTGACATCCAAACCGACAGCGATGCGCGCCGGCTGATGCGGTACGGACACCCGGTGAAGCAGATCACCACGGCGGGCGCGTGCCACCTGGACGCCCGCATGGTGGAGCGCCATCTGGAGGGCTGGGCGGCACATCTGGATCTGCTGCTGATTGAGAATGTGGGCAATCTGGTTTGCCCGACGAGCTATGACTTGGGCGAGGACGCCAAAATCGTGGTCCTCAGCGTAACGGAAGGCGAAGAGAAGCCGCTGAAATATCCGGGGATTTTTCGCAAGGCGGAGTTGATGATCCTCAACAAGATCGATCTTCTTCCGTATGTGCCTTTCAACAGGGACGTCGCCCGGGAGAATGCGCGCCGCATTCATCCGGAGATCCAAATCATCGAAGCATCCTCGACGACCGGCGCCGGCCTGGACGAGTGGATGGGCTGGTTGGCGGCGCGCGTCTGTTCCAAGCGGGTTACCGCAGAAACGAAGGCTGAATATGCCAGTTGCTGAAACGGATTTTGGGGGGATGCTGGCGCGCCGGGGAATCACACGCCGCCAGCTTGTGAAGTTTTGCAGCCTGATGCTCAGTACGCTGGCGCTGCCCGATAAGTATCTGGCGCAAACCGTCGACGCGGTCAGCAAGGCGAAGAAGCAGGTGCTGGTGTGGATGGAGTTTCAAGACTGCGCAGGCTGTTCGGAATCGATGCTGCGGTCGGGGAACCCGGCCATCGCCGACATCGTGCTGGAACTGTTCTCGTGGGAATACCACGAACTGATCATGGCGGGTTCGGGCGCGGCCGCGACCGCGGCGCTCGATCGGGTGGTGAAGGAAGAGAAGGGGAAATACCTGGCCGTGGTGGAGGGCGGAATCCCAACCGGCGATGGAGGCGTTTATTGCACCATTGGGGGACGCACGGCGCTGGACATTGCCGGGACCGTTTGCCGGAATGCCGCCGCAACGATCGCGGTGGGAGCGTGCGCGGCGGACGGCGGATTTATGCGGGCACATCCGAATCCCACCGGCGCTCTCGGCCTGGAGGAAGCGGTGCCCGGCATCCGTCTGATCAACATGAATGGATGCGCGCACAACCCGGTGAATACGGCCGCGGTGCTGGTGCATTACCTGACCTTCCACGATCTGCCCGCGGTGGATCAACACAACCGTCCGTTGTTTGCTTATGGGCGCGTGATCCACGATCAATGCGAGCGGCGTGCGCATTATGACGCCGGGCGTTTCGTCACGGAGTGGGGTGACGAAGGGCATCGCAAAGGCTACTGTCTTTACAAAATGGGCTGTAAAGGTCCGGCCGCGACGTTCAACTGTCCCACCACGCAGTGGAACGACCATACGAGTTGGCCCATCCGAGCGGGCCATGGATGCATCGCGTGCGCGTCGCCGCGCTTCTGGGATCACATGTCTCCGTTCTACGACCGGTTACCATCGGTGCCTGGGTTCGGAGTTGAAGTAACCGCCGGTGAATTGGGTCTGGGGCTTACTGCCGCAGTGCTGGCGGGGGTTACCGCGCATGGGTTGATTACGATGATCCGTCCGGCTCCTAAATATCCGGAGAAACCGGAGAAAGAGGTTTAGCATGGCGCGGCTGGTGATCGACCCGGTAACCCGCATCGAAGGGCACTTAAGGATTGAGGCTCAGTTAGATGGCGGCAAGGTTTCGGATGCGTGGAGTTCGGGCACGATGTTCCGCGGCATGGAGATTATCCTGGAAGGCCGCGACCCGCGCGAAGCCTGGATCTGGGCGCAGCGCATTTGTGGCGTGTGCACCGTGGTGCATGCGCTGGCCAGCGTCCGTGCGGTGGAAAACGCTTTGAACATTCCGGTTCCCGAGAATGCCCGGCTGGTGCGCGACCTCATGGCCGGCGCCCAGATGGTGCAGGATCACGTGATCCACTTCTATCATCTGCACGCATTGGACTGGGTGGATGTGGTGTCCGCGCTAAAGGCCGATCCGGCAAAAACAGCGGTGATTGCGCAGTCGATTTCCGACTATGAGAAATCGAGCGCCAGTTACTTTCGCGGCGTGCAACAGCGCGTGAAGGCCGTGGTGGATAGCGGGCAGCTCAGCCTGTTTGCCAGCGGTTATTGGGGACATCCGGCGTACTTGCTGCCGCCGGAGGTGAATCTACTGGCCGTGGCGCATTACCTGGAAGCGCTGGAGTTTCAGAGGGATTTCATCCGGATACATGCGCTGCTGGGCGGCAAGAATCCGCATCCACAGTCGTTCCTGGTGGGCGGGATGACCACGTCGCTCGATCCGAACGAGCCGTTTGCCGTGATCAATCCGACGGTCATCGACAAGCTGCAGGATCTAGTGAAGAGCGCCAAGAAATTCTGTGACCAGGTCTATATTCCCGATGTTCTGGCGATCGCGCCTTACTACAAGGAGTGGTTCACGCGCGGGGAGGGTCTTGGCAATTTTCTCTGTTATGGCGATTACGCGTCGGACAATCTCGAAGATCCGAAGACGTTTCTGTTTCCACGCGGGGTGGTGCTGGGGCGCGACTTGAGCAAGGTCTATCCGGTGGACCCAAATGGGATCTCCGAATTCGTGAGCCACTCCTGGTACGACTACTCCGGCGGGGACGCGAACGGAAAGCATCCGTCCGTAGGTGAGACGAGCCCGAAGTATTCCGGCCCACAGCCTCCTTACGATTATCTGGATGTGGACAAGAAGTATTCGTGGCTGAAAGCTCCGCGCTACGAGGGGAAGGCCATGGAGGTGGGTCCGCTGGCTCGCATGGTGGTGGGCTATGCATCGGGACAAAAAGACATTCGCGCGGCTGTCGATGGCGTCCTGACGAAGTTGAACGCGCCAGCCACTGTGCTGTTCTCCACGCTGGGGCGCATCGCATCGCGGGCTCTGGAAGCGCAGATCATGGCCAACCGGCTCCAGGGATGGGTGGATCAACTGTCGTCGAATCTGGATCACGGGAATGTGACCATTTTCAATCCGATTCGCTGGGACCCGGCTACGTGGCCGAAGAATGCCAGGGGTTTTGGCTGGCACGAAGCGCCGCGGGGTTCTCTGGGGCATTGGGTGGAAATCGACGGCAAATCCATCAAGAACTATCAGGCCGTGGTTCCAACGACGTGGAATGCGGGGCCTCGTGATACCCAGGGGCAGCGCGGTGCTTATGAAGCATCGCTGGCCGGAACGCCGGTGGCCGATCCGAAGCGCCCGGTGGAGATCCTGCGCACGATTCACTCGTTCGATCCGTGTCTTGCGTGCGCCGTGCATGTGATCGATGCGAACGGCCGCGAGTATACGCTGCCGCGGGTGCGCTAGGAGGACAAAGCGATGCATCCTGCGCTAGATCACGATTCACGGCATCCGGAAGTCCCGGTCGGGCTCACGACGGCGGTCTACGTCTGGCAATACCCCGTACGATTGTTCCACTGGTGGATGGTGATCTCTCTCGTGGTGCTGGCGTTCACGGGCTACTATATCCACGATCCGTTCATCATCGATCAGATCAAGCGTCCCTATCTGATGGGCTGGTTCCGCTTCGTCCACGAAGCCACAGGGATGCTTTTCATCGGGCTGTTCGTCATGCGCATGTTCCTTTTCTTCCGCTTCTCCGGCGGCAACCGCTGGGTGAGATGGGATCAATACGTGCCGTTGCGCGCCGCGCAGTGGAAGGAAATGCTGAACGTGCTGGAATTCTATGCCTTCATCCGGCGCAGGACGGTTTCCAAGATTGGTCACAATGCCATGGCGGCGTTGTCTTATCTGGTGATTTATACGCTGATTCTGGTGGAGATCGTCACCGGATTGACAATGTACAACTGGATCATGCGGACCGCGGTCCTGAATTTCTTTGTGGGATGGATTCCGCGGGTAATCGATATTCAAAACATCCGTCTGATTCACTTCGGCGTGATGTTCCTGTTCCCCTGTTTCGCTATCTTTCACATTCACCTGTGCATGTTGATTTCGCGGATTGAAAAGCGCGGGCTGATGGACAGCATCTTTATTGGCTATAAGGTGATTCCGGACAGCGAACTCGATGAGGCCGAGAAGCAGGCTGAGCTGATTCGCAAGTGACGCGAGCGCTGGTGCTGGGGCTGGGGAATCTGTTGCATGCGGATGACGGGCTGGGGGTGCACGCGATTCAGCGTCTGCAGAAAGACCCGCGCGTGGATGCGCGCGTGACACTGCTCGACGGCGGAACCCTGGGATTGAATCTGCTGCCGCACCTGATGGGTTTCCCGCGGCTGCTGGTGATCGACGCCGTAGACGTGGGCGAAGTCCCGGGGACATTGGTGCGGTTCGAGGGGAAGGCGCTCGACGGACTGCCCGGCAAAGCCAGCGTGCACCAACTGGGGTTCGCCGACCTGATGGTGGCGATGAAGCTGCTGGGCGACGCGCCGGAAGAAGTGGTGGTGCTGGGAGCGCAGCCTCTATCGACGGGCTGGAGCGCGGAACTCACGCCGCCGGTGCATGAGGCGCTCGCGGGTCTTCTGGATTGCGTCATTGCGCAGCTCGATGTTTGGGCTGCGCGGCTCATCGCTGCAACTCCCGCCTAGGCGACGATGCCGTGGGCCGCGGCATACCGGCTGAGTTCCGCCACGGTGCGAAGGCCCAGTTCATCCATGATGCGGTATTTGTGAAATTCCACGGTGCGCGGGGATAAGTTCAACTTCTCAGCGATTTCCTTCACGTGGAGGCCCTCGGCCAGTAACTGCAAGACTTCGCGCTGGCGCGAGGTGAGCTTATCGAGAGGGCTGCGCCATGCGCTTGATCGGGAGGACAGCCCATGCTTTACGGCTTCCGCGATCGATTTGGCCACATAGGTTTGTCCTTTAATGGTTTCTCGAATCGCGGTGACCAGTTCCTCACCGGCCGAGTTCTTCAGAACGTAGCCGGACGCACCGGCGCTGAGGGCCTCGGTCGCGAAAGTCACATCCGGATGCATGGTGAGAAAAATGATGATCACGCTCTGGTTGTTCCTGCGAATCTGTTTCACGGCTTCGATGCCGTTGAGCAGCGGCATCGTGATATCGACGATGATGATGTCGGGCCGGATCTCGTCGGCCGCTCGCAGCAGGGAGCGTCCATCTTTCACGACACCCGCGATCTCGAGGTCCGGTTGGTCCAAGACGCGCCGGAGCCCTTCGAGAACAATATCGTGATCGTCCGCCAGCAGCAGTCTGCGCCGTCTCATGTTTCTATTCTTTCACGCGGCACGGGCAGCGGTACGAAGAGTTCCACAGCCGTTCCCTTACCGGGCTGCGACAGAACTGTATATTTGCCATTCACTAATCGCGCCCGCTCTTCCATACTAATCAGGCCCAGTCCACCCTTTCCCTGGACCTCGTCAATATGGAAGCCGTTTCCCGTGTCTTCCACGCGGAGCGTGATGCCGTTTTTCCGGCCCGAAAGCAGGACCCTGACTTGCGCGGCGCGCGCGTGTTTCGCGACGTTGCGCAGGCTTTCCTGAGCCACACGATAGAGGCAAAGAGAGATATCCTCCGGGAGCGAAGGGGGGACACTTTCCGACGCGAAGTGGGCCGGCACGCGCTCCTGCGCGGAGAAGCCGACGCATTCCTCCCGAACGGCCGCTTCCAGGCCAAGCTCAGTGAGTATGGCTGGATGAAGGCGCCGGGACATCGCGTGAACGTCCGCCGAGAGATCGTTGATTCGTTCGCTGAGCGCGCGGACGCGGTCGGGAAGCGCGCCGGGGGCTTGATCCGGCCGCTGCAACAGCATCGAGACCTCCATGCCCAGGGCGGCGATCTTCTGGCTGAGACCATCATGAAGTTCTCTCGATAGCTCCTTGTTGCCGCCTTCCTGGATGCCGAGAAGGCGAGCCGTGAGCGCCTGCAACTCCCTCTGGTTATCTTTCTGCTCGGTGATGTCGGAAACAAAGCTGATCCCGAGCACGCCCTCGGTGGTTTCGAAATAGCTCAAGCTAATATCGATGGGAAATTCCGACCCATCCCTTCGCAGCGCGACAAGGTCGAGACCCGCGCCCATGGGACGCATGCTGGGTTTTCGAAAAAATCCGGACACATGCCCGCCATGCTGCTGCCGGAATCGCTCCGGAATGAGCATGGCGATCGGCTGCCCGACCATCTCCTCGCGCCGGTAGCCGAACATTTTCTCGGTTGCCGCGTTTACAAGCGCGATCCGGCCTTGCGTGTCGAGCGCCAGAACCGCGGAGGGCACGGCTTCGAGCAACGTGTGCAGGGCTACGTCGCTCTCCTGCGCCTGCCGCTGCGCTGCCTCGCGCTCGGTGACGTCCACGCCCGTACGAATTACATAATCGACCGCTCCGTCGCTCCTCTGGGCAATGGTATTGGACCAGGCGATCAACCGGGTTTGGCCACCTTTCGTCAGCCAGTGAGTTTCTCCAAGCACCGCGCCGCCACGAAGCATCTCTTCAAACCGGGCCTTCACCAGACCCCTCTCTTCGGGAACAGGCAGCCGATCCCAAAGCCGGCTTCCTTTCACGTCGTCCAGTGAGTAGCCGGTGACCTCTTCGGCTGTGCGATTGAATTGCAGGATACGTCCCTCGCGGTCCAGAACGATGACCAACAGGTCCACAGCCGCGTTCAAGATGGCCATGATCAGCTTCTGTTCGCGAAGCGAGGTCTCCCGGCTTTGCCTCAGGTCGTCCACGTCGACGAAAGTGATCAGAACGCCGTCGGTTTTGCGCTCGGCTGTGAGGAAGGGGAGAATGCGGACGGAATACCATCGTCCGTCCTCGGCCTGAACCTCCCGCCACACATCGCCCGATCCACGGGCCACCTGCAAGATGGAGTCGTCCAAGTCGGGCAGGTTGACGCCGAGGCGGATATGGCTGAGGGGACGGCCCACGTCGCCGGGAAGCAGATGCAGCAACTTCTCCGCGGGCGGGGTGAAGCGGCGGATGCGCCGGTCCGCGCCCAGAATGACAATCGGAATATCCACATCGCTGAGGACGTTACTCAGCTCGTTACTCAGATGGCCCAATTCCCAATTGCGCTTTTGTAACTGCTCGTTCAGGGTGATCAGCTCTTCGTTGGTGGATTGGAGCTCTTCCTTCGCGGTCTCCAGCTCCTCATTCGTGCTATGAAGCTCCTCCATGCTGGATTGAGCTTCCTCGCTCGCGGCCTTGAGTTCTTCGTTAGTGGTTTCGTGCTCCTGGATGATGGACTGGATATATTCGCGCGTCCGGCTGAGCTCACCGCGGGCCTCGACCAACTCCTGGTCTTCGTCCTGCCCGCGCGCGGGCCGGGGCGCGCGCTTCGCCTGAGGCTCCCCGGAAGGAGTGGGTTCCTCGAACAAGATCAGAAAATACCGTTCGCCGGCCCGGCGCGCCGGAAGAATCCGAACTTCGACATTGACCAGGTGGAGTTTGCCGCCGTTCCTGACGCGGACCGCCTCTCTCCTGACGCTCGCTCCGGTCTTGCGGGCCTTATTGACGGCGCCGCGCAGTTCCAGAACCAGTTCCTCCCGAACCATTTTGAGAAGCTGAAACGTAGCCTTCCCTGGAACGGGCCGGAGATACGGGCTGGTGTCTCCGCGAAAGTGGAGAATTTGAAGTTCGCTGTCCACCACCAGCCCGGCATAGTTCGCGCGTTCCCAGATGATGCGGTCGGCGTCTTTTTCGAGGTCAAAGCTGGGCGCGTGGGTGAAAGAACCATCCGCGCGATGGGCGGGCTTCTCCGGACCCGTGAGCCTGGTTGGCGCAGCAGTGGTTATTGCCTCTTTGGCCAAGAACTTGTTCTTGCGGTCGACCACCTGGAAATCGGCTAATGCCGACGACGTTTCCGACTTGCCGAGAAGCAGGTAAGCGCCGTCGCGCAACGCATAGAAGAACGAGGCCAGAATGCGCTTCTGCAGAATGGGTTCCAGGTAGATCAGCACGTTCCGGCAACTGATCAGATCCATCCGGGAGAAAGGAGGGTCTTTGGTCAAATCGTGACGAGCGAAGATACATAATTCGCGGACGGAGGGCTTGATCTGGAACTTCCCGTTCACGCTGTCGAAAAACCGGTGCAGGCGCTCCCTTGACAATTGCTTCAAGGCCTCTTTGGGATAGACGCCGTTGCGCGCTTTCTCCAGGGCCTGCTCGCTGACATCGCTGGCAAAAATCTGAATGCGCGGGGGCGCCGTGAGATCGCCCAGCTTTTCCAGCAGGCAGATGGCGATCGAGTAGGCTTCCTCACCGGTGGAGCACCCCGGCACCCAGATGCGAATGGAATCCGGAACTGGTTTCCGCGCCAGCAACTGTGGAATGATCCTATTCCGAAGCGCGCGGAAAACCTCCGGCTCGCGAAAGAAGCTGGTGACATGGATCAACAAGTCCTCATAAAGTTCGCCCAGCTCTTCCCGATTTTGCTGAAGGAACTTCCGGTAGTCGCTTAGCTGTTCTACTTTCCTCAAAGCCATGCGGCGGGCGACGCGGCGGCTGATGGTGGTTCTCTTGTAGTACGTGAAATCCAGGCCCGAAGTTTCCCGGATGAGCCTCAGAATCCGCGCCCATTCCTCGTCGGGCGCGGCAAGCGGAGCACCGGCGTGATCGGTGTCTTTCCCTGTATCTTGCTCCGCATTTGCGGAGGCGCGGATATAGGGATGGAGCGCGATGCGAGACAGTTCCTTGGCAATGCGCTCGGGAGTGAGCACGAAATCGACGCATCCGGATGAAATGGCGCTCTGCGGCATTCCATCGAACTTGGCCGATGCGGGTTCCTGGGCGAAAGTGATCCCGCCGCCAGCCTTGATGGCGCCCAATCCTAGAGTTCCGTCCGAGGCGGTACCGGAGAGGACGACGCCGATTGCGCGGGGCCCCTGAGTCTCCGCGAGCGTCTCAAGGAAATGATCAATCGGCAGGTGAAGGCCGAGCTTGCGGCGCAGAATCCGAAGGTCTCCCCTGACCAAGCCGAGGCCGGCATCGGGAGGAATGACGTAGACGCGGTTGGGTTGCACGTGGGTCCCCTGGCGGACCTCGGTAACGGGCATCTGGGTCACCTTCGAAAGCAAACTGGCGAGCATGCTTTCGTGTTTGGCTTCCAGGTGCTGTATCAGGACAAACGCCATGCCGGTGTCGGGCGGCAACGCCTTCAGCAGGGCCGTGAATGCTTCGAGGCCCCCGGCGGACGCTCCGACGCCGACGATGGGGAACACATTGACCTTGACCTTGGCGGGAGCCGGGGCTGCTCTCTTCACGGACTTTCGAGGACTTTTCTTCATGAGGTCGCCCTGGCGGCTATGGGGCCGATACTGGACAAGAACTTTACCACGTTACGCACATTACATGTCACGAATCCTTTATGCGTTCTTTATGGTCCGGTCCGTAGACTACGAATTGTTCGGCCCCCTTCGACTTCGCCGCAAATCGATGGGAGTGGACTCGTTCAGGGAGGAACCGTAAACATTGAAGTCGAGTATGATAAGACTGCTCGCCAGTACGAGTTTGGCTTTCTGGAGCCTGTTCGCCGCAGGGGAGCGAAGTCTTCGAGCGCAACCTGCGTCCGCCAGTATTACCGGCGCGATTCGAGATGCGGAGGGTGCGGCCATACCGGAGGCTTTGCTCCATGTTACGAACTTAGATAACCATATCTCACGAGTGATCGTGTCCGGACCAACGGGAGACTATCAGGTCTCCGATCTGCCACCGGGTTCCTACAGGATGGCAGCCAGGAAGGTGGGCATCGGCGAATCGCCCGAGACCACAATATCGCTGGCTTCGGGACAGCGGTTGAGAACCGACTTTCAGTTAAGTGTGGTGGACACCGCACTGAGTCCTGCGATGGAACAAAAGCTGGAAGCCATGGAAGCCAAGATGGAACAGCGCTTCGAGCAGCGCTTCGAGCAGCTTCGAGCCGAGCTGGAAAGCGCAAAAGCGGAAGCGCACGCGCCGCACGGGCAGCTTGTGGCTTCCAACACGAAAGAACCGGATGTGCTGGGCCTGCCTGTCGCGGCCGCAGGTTTGCCCTCGCCTGCGCTGCAGGCCCCCGCCGCGCCGGCAGTACCCACCACTCCCCTGGCGACTCCACCGGTGGCTCCCCTGGTGGACAATGACACGCCCTTCGCGGACTACGACTGGACCTGGCTAAATGGAAACCCGCGCAATAAAGACGCCGCCTGGGATTCAAAGTTCTTCACGCCGGAGATTCGCGCCGACGTGACCTACACTTATGACTTTAATAAGCCGATTGACAACTCGATGGGCGGCTCGAGCGAGCTGTTCCGGTCAAACGAAATTCAGCTTGAGCAACTCGGCATTGGCGGCGACTTTCACTTAGACAACGTTCGCGCGCGATTTATGACGCAGTTCGGCGAGTATTCCGAGGCCACCATACGGAACGACCCGAGCTATGCGAAGGGCCAATGGAACCTGAATGACGCGGACCGCTATCTCGCGGAAGCGTTTGGCGGCTATCACATCAACTGGATGAAAGGAATGAACATCGATGCGGGCATCTTCATGTCCTATGTCGGTTTGTTCAGTTACTACAACTTCGATAACTGGGCCTATCAGCCTTCCTACGTTTCGTCAAACACTCCGTGGTTTTTTGAAGGTGTTCGGATTCAGATTTTCCCGACGCACCACTTGAAGATTGAGCCGTGGATTGTCAATGGATGGCAATCTTATGCATCGTCGAATTCCAGGAAGGGTTTGGGCGGCCAGATTAAGTACACACCTTATCCCTGGCTGAACATCGTGTCGAATAACTACGGTCTGGGGCACGATGACCTTTACACGCCACACCGCGCCCGCATCCATACCGATAACAGCGTGGAACTGAAGTATTACGATAAACCGGGAAATGGCCTCGACAAGATCGCGCTCACCTTTACGGGCGATCTGGGTTGTGAGTTCGGCGGCGGCGTGAGCTGCCACGGCGACACGAAGGGCGGACCCAAGCAGAGCTTTATCGGCTACATGCTCTACAATCGCTTCTGGTTCCACCGGGACATGTTTGGGTTGACGCTCGGCGGCGGGCAGATCAATAATCCCGGCCGGTATCTTGTCCTGATTCCGCCGATCAACGGCGAGACCGCTGCGACCGCATCCATCAACTCACCCTACTTTACGTTCAACCCCGGAGATCCCTTCAAGGCCTGGGATACGTCGGCCACCTTCGACTATATGCCCAAGCAGTGGATCACGTTCCGCTTTGAAGGCGACTACCGCCATGCGAACGTTCCGTATTGGTCTGGAGCGGGAGGCGTCACGCCGCCTCCCGGAACCAACAACAACTCTCCCACACAATATGCCTGCATGGATGGCACAGCTTCCGGAGCAACTACGTTGACGTCAACCACATGCGCAAACGACGGCGGTGTGTGGCATCCGGATCTGCGGAGGGATGAAATACTTTTCGATGTGGACCTGATGGTGAAGTTCTAGGGGAGATGCGGTCGCCCTACGGGGTGGCTCTTTGGGCGACCAGCATCGATTCGAGGATCTGATCGGAGACATCCTTCACAGCGGCGGGCGAGTGCGTCAGGAACAAAGTGTTTGTCTTGTCGCTCTCCCCGATGGACTTCAGGGTGTCGAAATATTGCGTGATGAGCACCAGTTGCATGACTTCTTTCGCGGACGACCCTTCCACGACTTTCTGAAACTGTTCGATTGAGACCTGTAAGCCTTCGACGATCGCTTTCCTCTCGTTCGCGACACCTTGGCCTTGCAGAGCTTTACTTTCCGCTTCGGCCTCGGCCTTCTTGACGACGAGGATTTTCTCGGCCTCGCCCCTGGCGTTGGCGGCCACCTGTTCCCGCTGCGCCGCATTGATGTCGTTCATGGCCGACTTCACCTTGGCGTCGGGAACAATGTCGGTGACGAGGACATTGACGATCTCGTAGCCGAAGGCGGACATATCGGCGTCCAGTTCCTGCTTCACGGCGAGCGCGATGCTGGACTGCGAGGCGAATACATCGTCCAGCGTCATGCCCGGCACATGTCCCAGAATCACCTGCTCGACATAAGACTTGATCTGCGACACCGGATCGGACAGCTTGTAGTAAGCGTCAAAAACCCGTTCGGGACGAACGCGCGTCTGTACGGAGATGGGGATGGTGACAAAGACGTTGTCCCTGGTTTTCGTCTCCATGGTGAGAGTGATCTGATTCACCCGCAGACTGACTGTGCCTGCCACAATGTCGAAGAACGGCGTCTTCCAGTTCAGGCCGGGCTCGGCAACCCGGAGGAACTTGCCAAAGCGCGTTACCACGGCGACCTCGGCGGTGCGCACGGTGAAAAAGCTGGACAGAATCACCGAGAGGGCGATGAGCGCCAAGATCCCAAAAATAATCCAGTAGAGCGAATCCATTTGTTGTACCTCATTGTATATGGAACCGATTGTATCGGCGACGGGCCGTTGATAATGAATAGGATGACCCGCCGGGAGCTGTTATCCATCGCATCCCTCTTACCTGCTACCGCACTCGCGAGATCGTACGGTCACCAAGTGCTGGCGTTCTACTACGGCTGGTACGCGGATCCTCAAGTGAGCGGGCGGTGGGAGCACTGGCCGGAAGGCACGGCGCATGAACCCCTGGCGGGGCGTTATGACAGTTACGACCCGAAGATGGTTGAACAGCAGTGCAATGAGATGAAGGCCGCGGGCATCACGGGCTTGATTGTCAGTTTCTGGAACCACGGCGACTTTGGAGATCAAGGCATGCCGTTGCTGCTGGCCGCAGCCGGGCGGGCCGGCCTCAAGGTGACTATTTATTGTGAAACCGCCAAGCCGCGGCAGTCTCCCAATCCGCAAGCGACCGCGGATGACTTGCTGGATATCCTGACGCGCTATGGGAACCACCCCGCGTGGTTGCGGGCGGGCGCCAAGCCCGTGGTTTTCGTGTACACGAGGGCCTTGAACGAGTTACACCTCACCGGATGGGCGGAGGTGATCAAACACGTAGACCAGCGGCATGCGGGCGGGGTTTGCTTTGTGGGCGACGAGATCTCAAAGGCGGCGGCCAAGGTTTTTAGCGGAATCCACGCGTATAACCCCACCGGGCAAACGGCCGGCATGACCATCGAACAAATCCGGGCGTGGGCGCGGGCGAACTACCCGAAGTGGGTGGCCACCGCCGGGAAGAGGATCTCCTGCGTCACCGTGATTCCGGGCTACGACGATACGAAGCTGAAGCGACCCGCGCCGAGGCCGACCACGGAACGGTACGGCGGCGAAACCTATCGAGTGTTGTGGGAAGAAGCCGTCGCAGCGCATCCGGACTGGATTTTGATCACCAGTTGGAATGAATGGCACGAGGGCAGTGAGATTGAGCCCTCGAAGGAAAACGGCGACCGGGAGCTGAAAACTACGCGGGAGTTCGCCGGGAAATTTGCCTAAGCGGAGAGTCAGCGCCACCGCCCTTTTCGCCAGGGGCGCGAAAGCACCACTGCGAGCATCGGAAGGTAGTTGAATATCACGGACAGCAGCGCCACCTGGTGAATTGTTTTCGTCGGCGGAATGAACGCCCACGCGCCCCAGCTCGCGACGGTGGTCACCAGCAGTTCCAGTGTTGTGGCGGGAATAAGCCAGAGCAGCAGCGCGTCATAGAAATAGCGCTGTGGAATGCACCCCATCAGCAATAGAAACCGCGAATCCGTATCCTTGTAGCGGATCAGCGCGAGCAGCAGAAGGCACCCTGCAATGGTGGCCACCGGAACGAAGCTCTGGAATCCCGCCATGGAATGCCACCAGATGGCGGGCCACGCCGGCGCCCAGACCACCGAGACCAACGCCAGCAGGATCGCAATTCCGGCGCCCACCCAAAAGCCGGGTTGGGAAGCGCGTCGCAGTGCGACAGGAAGACCCAGATTTGGTTTCGCGATGATGATCGGAAACAGCCAGGGCAGCGTGGCCGCCGCCATCAGCAATGGCGTCCACTGAACGGTGATTACAGCCGTCCAAAAGGGGCACGAGAGAAGGATCAGGAGCCGGTTCCATCCATTGCGCATCACAGCGAAAGTGAGAATGCCCGCGCTGATGCCCGCAAACAGGCCGGCCGCCAGCTTGGCGGGAAGCGCGGCGAACGGAAGAGCGAAGAGTGCCGCCGTTAAAGGGTAGTAGATCGAATCGAAGCCGATTCTGTCTGAGTAGGGCGGGCGATGGTGCGCCAGCGATTGCGCATCGCGCAGCGAGGTGCCAAAATCTCCCGACGCCAACCCGAACGCATTCAAACCCCAATAAACAAAGCATGCGATCCAGGCGCCGGCAAGAAATCCGATCACCATCCGGGGCCGCCGTGGAAGGACAGGCGGGGCTTCAGGCGGAGGCGCAAATACCCCCGCGAGGACACGCCAAATGTTTTTCAGTTCGGAGATTCTTGCCAGAACTGCCAGAGTAGCAGTACCTTTGGGCTAGGGGAAAAACGAACCCAAAAGTCCATTGTTTCCCGACTGCGAATACCTGATAGTAGGGACTAAGTGAGTGTTAACGTGTCCCAACCATCCGAACGGCGTCGCCGAATACGATTCGATCTGGAGTGCGAGTTGCGATATCGTCTGCTCGATTCGCGGAGGCATCTGCCTCCTCAATCCGGCAAAACGATCAACATCAGCAGCAAGGGCGCCATCTTTGAAACCACCTCCCAGTTGCCGGTGGGAAAGCGGGTGGAACTGATCATCTCCTGGCCGGCGAAACTGAACGAACGGTGCGGCTTGAAAATGGTCGCGCTGGGCCGTGTGATTCGCTCGAACGAATCCTGCGCGGCGGTGTCCCTGCTCTCGCATGAGTTCAGGACACAGAGCGTCGTCAATTAACTTACAGCCCTTCGAGCCGTGTCTCGGAATCGGCAAGCCGGTCGAGCTTCAACCCAAAGCGATCCATCAACGAAAGATATAAGCTGCACATCTTGCGGCTGTCTTCGCCCGCCTTCAGATAGTTCAGGGTGCGGCCTGTCTGGAGCGTGCCACCCAATCCACCGGCCAGCACCACCGGTAACCGGAAGTTATCGTGCTTCCGGCCAATCCACATGTTCGAAAGGAACATCAGACACGTGTTGTCCAGAACCGTTCCATCGCCTTCTTTCATGCTGTCCAGTTTCGACGCCAGGTAAGCATACTGGCTCACATGGAAGCGGGAGATGCGTTCGTATCCGTCGGAATTATTGTCGTGCGATGCGGCATGGTGCCCATCCTTCACATCCAGAAACGGATAGTACATCGCGGAAAGATCGCGGGAGATAATCAGCGAGGCCACGCGGGTCTTGTTGGTCTGAAAAGCGATGGCGATGATGTCGCACATCAGACGCGCATGATCGCGCAGGTCTTCCGGCAGCCCGTTGGCGGGGCGTTCCATGGTGGCGGCGACGGTGTTCTTCGCCTTTGCCGAATCGTCCGCATCGGCCTTGCCTTTGCGCATCCCTTCCACCCGCTTCTCCACCTCACGCACACTGGTGAGGTATTCATCCAGCTTGCCCTTGTCGGACGAGCTGACTTTCCGGCTGAGTTCCTGGGCGCGCTCTTTCACCCGGTCGAGAATACTGATATTGAGCAGGCTGCCGCGGTTATCGAAGAGGTTGTCCCACGCGAGCGAAGGATAAACCTCAACCGGAACCGGCGAATCCGGACTCTGCCATGAGATGTGCGAACTGTAGGCCATGGAGAAGTTCGTCTCGTGGTATCCCGTCATGGGCTGCTCACAAGCCAAAACGATACTGGATTGCGGGGTGTCCTCGCCCACATGATTGGCAATCCTCTGATCCACGCTAATCCCCGAGTGGATGATGGCGCCTTTTGAAATGTGCGCGCCGGAGAGTAGACTTCCCGTTTGCGCGGGGTGAATGCCCTGGCCGGTGAGCGCGCTCACATAAAGACCGTCGATGACGTTGATCTTCTGTTTCAACGGCTCCAGCGGTTCCAGCGTCTTGCTCAGCTTCATGGAAGCGCCCTGTCCTTCGGCGCTCCAATGGTCCTCGTTAATGCCGTTTCCCAGAAAGACGACGCCGAAGCGTTTGGGGAATTGGGACGCCGCCGGTGTATCAGCCAGGGCATGCAGAGACTCCAGCCATGGCAGAGCCACGGCGCAGCCGGCCCCGCGCAGCACGGTGCGGCGCGAGATGGGTGGCGCGTTCCTTTTCAAAATGTTCTTTCTCAATCCGCGGCCTCCGGAATTCTTCGATTCAAAAACTGCGGGCTCGTTACGATGGTCTCCACCAGCGAATCGAACCGGTACCCGTTCGCCGTAAGCTCGGTTTCCATTCGTCCCACAAGCGGTTCGTCGGAGAGCTGGAGCGAACGGTTCAAAGCATAGGCGAGAAGTTTGCGGCAAAGATTACCCACAAATTCATTTTGGCGATGTTCGCGGATAAAATTGCGGAGCCCTTCGAGTCCGGTACCGGGAATGCCGCCGGGATAGGTCACGGCGGTATCCACCGGCCGGCCCGCCAGGTCTTTCGTCCGAGCATCTCCCACCGGCCCATAGCCCTCGAACGCCAGGCCGAAGGAATCGAACTTGGAATGGCAAGCCGCGCACACAGGGTTGGCGCGGTGCCGGGCCAGCATGTCACGCACAGGCAGGTCGGACTTCGATTCATCGCTCGCCAGTTCCGGGACCACGGGCGGGGGCGGCGGGATTCTCACTCCCAGCACCTTCTGCACCACCCAATTGCCGCGCTTCACCGGACTCGTCCTCAGCCCGGGCGAGTTCTGGGTGAGAAACACGGCCATGGGTAACAGACCGCCGCGGCCGTACTGCGAGGCATCGTCCACGCGAACCCACCCGTCCGCGTCGCCCGTCACGCCGGGGATGCCGTAGTGCTTCGCCAGCACGGGATTCACAAACGTGTAATCGCCATAAATCAGGTCCAGCACCGAGCGATTGTTGGTGATCGCATCATCGATCAACCGGATTGGTTCCTGAAACATCGCCTCGCGCAAATCGTTGTCGAAGCTGGGAAAACGCGCGCGATCCACCGCGTTGTTGGTTTCGAATTGGCGGAAGCTCAGCCAGTTACCTGTAAATTCGGTGGCCAGTCCGCGTACACGGCGATCCTTCAACATGCGCCGCGTCTGGGCGAGCAGAACGGCGGGGCGTAGCAGATCGCCCGCCGCCGCATGCCGCAGTAATACGTCGTCAGGCATGCTGGACCACAGAAAATAGCTCAAACGGCTGGCCAGGGGATAGCTGGAGAGGGGTTGCACTGGTGCTCTCCGTGTTATCCCGCCATTAGAAAGATCAAGCCGGTACAGGAAATCCGGCGACATCAGAATGCTGACAATCGAATCCCGGATGGCGTCTTCGTGCGAGAGTTCGTCTTTGGTCCGAAGCGCGTGGTAGTAGGCCAAGAGGTCGCTGCGCTCCGCTTGAGTCAGCGGCCGCCGGTAGGCGTGCGCGGCGAAGCGGAGGAGAGCTTCCAGATGTTTCGGCTCCGCGTCGTCCCGCTCCTTTTCCAATTTGCGGAGGGTGCTGTTGACGCGATCGAAGTGATCGCGGATGGCTTCGGGGGCCACGGGATCGTTCGCCGGGTCGGCCGCGGCCTTCGCCAGATACGCGTCCCGCATCGCCTGGATCACCGCCGGGTCGGTGATGGGACGGTCCGCCGGACGCGCCGTGCCGGATTCGGGTCCTTTGCCCTCCACTTCGCCGCTTTGATTGAAGAAATACTGCGTCCAGGTGCGCGCCGTGAAATTGGCGATGAAATCGAATTCATCCCACAGACGGTCGATTTCTTTGCGCCCTTTTTCGTCGAGGACCATCTCCATTAACGGCGCATCGTCACGGAAGAAGCCGAGCACGCTGTGGTATCCCGCGCTGAGCAGCCGGCCCTTGTCCTCGGAATCGTCGGGGTAGTAGCGGCCGCGTTCGGTGATATAGAAAGCATCGGGGAAGACGGAAGCAAAGCGCTGGAACGCCGCCTGATAACGGCTGCGCTGCGCCGCCGGTACGACCAGGTCCGCGTCGCCCGCGCGAGCCTTCGCGGAGAGAGCGGCCCAGCGCGGCGCGGCTTCCTTATGCAGCCCTGGATAATCGGGAATCTCGGGCACAGCCTCTGGCGGATCGGTGTCGTTTCGAAGATCGAGCGGATCGCTGTCGCGGCGGTGCGAGGCGAACTCGCGCAGCTTCCAATTCACCAGCGGCTGGGATTGTGCCGGCAAACCTTTCACCAGCGGCGCGGCGAACTGCATGGCGGTGTGGGCCCGGATGCGCACCACGAAATCGCGCATCTCGACACACTTGGCGCGGACCACATCTGGGTTGTGAGCGACCGGAGCGGGTAAGGCGCGCCACATCGTCTGAAGCTTCAGAACGGGGCCGACAGGTTCCGGGTCATGCAGGATTCCCCAGATTACAGGCAGATACTTCGGGCTCAGCTTCGCATCCGCCGCGACGCCGGGCAGTGTGGCGCCCGGCTTCCCGAGAGCAACCCGGTAACGGAAACGCCACGCCGCCTCGAAGTAATCCGCATAATCGGTGGGCTGCCGTTGATAGAAGGCGACGATGCGCTGGATGGCGTACTTGTCGCGATCTGTCTCGACCAGCATGGGATGGGGGGCGAAGTCGATTCCATCGGGCGTGAGCACCGTGCGGTCGGCCACTTCGCGCCCCGCCTGGAGGTACTTATTGAGCAAAGTGGGCGACATGGTGAGCGACTCACCCGAGTTGTCGAACCCCGCCGAATTGGCCGGGTCCACCGGAAACTCCCGCGTCACCTGCATATCCTGGCCGGTGAGATCGCGGACCGTGTAGTTGTACTCCGAATTGCTCAAACGGCGCGCCAGCACCACTCCTGGATCGCCCGCGGACTTCCGAACAAGTTCCGCGCGAACGGCCTGAATCCACGCGATCACCTGCTGGGTCGCCTCCACAGGCGGAGATGGTACGGGCTTTGGTGGCATTTCTTTCGCGGTGAGACGGTCAGCCACCAGGGCCCAACGGGGAAAATCGGCGGTCACTTGATCGACGCTGGTGTAGGCCTTCAGGTCGAACTGCGCGGCAGGCGTTTTGCCGCTATGGCAGGCGAAGCAGTACTGCGCGACAAACGGGCGAACAGTTTTCTCAAACTGCCGGTCGAGCGCGGGAGCACCGGCCGCCGAGGCGTGGTTCGCGACGAGGGCAAGCACAACGAAAACGGCCCGGAGATGCTTCACTCGTTCATTATTTCACTCGCGGTGAAGCCTTGCGCTACTTGGTGTCGCGGTCGTTCAATTTCTGCCTTTCAGCCGGTCAAGCTCACGGCGGTCCCGCTTCGACGGTTTGCCTTCCCGTTGTGCTTCGAAGTGGACCATCCCCTTGCGCTCTTCCGCCAGTTTTAACCGCAGTTCGCGGCTGGCTTCGGTTTCGCGATAGAGCTTCTGCGCTACCGCCGCCGGCCCGCGTATCTCACTCAGGTCCAGCACTTCCACCTGAAACTCGCCGCTGTCGTTCTTGATTTGCAGGGTGTCGCCCGTCTTGACCTCGCGAGCGGCTTTAGCCGGTTGACCACCCACTTCAATTCGCCCCATCTCACACGCCCGGGCCGCCAGCGAACGCGTCTTGAAGAAGCGTGCGGCCCAGAGCCA
>Ga0182016_10000873_pt1 | contig 37414 bp, 43 predicted proteins | sample 712S2MmetaG_FD_120491 | JGI IMG/M metagenome (GOLD analysis project Ga0182016, IMG submission 120491) | Permafrost microbial communities from Stordalen Mire, Sweden - 712S2M metaG | ecosystem: Environmental > Terrestrial > Soil > Wetlands > Permafrost | place: Sweden: Stordalen | collected...
GATGAAAGTCGCAACTTGACTCCAGTTGTCGCACTCTGTCACTCTGAACAGCCAAGCGGTGATTTGGGGTTCGAATCCCCCTCTCTCCGCCACTTTTTATTGGGAAATCGAAAGATGACTCCCGAATAGACTCCCGAAATTCAATCCCTTCCTGTCCCGACCTGACACGAATTGTCACGGCTTGGGCAAAACTTCCGGCACCACTCAAAGCAGCAGTTCTCGCCATCATCAATTCAGCGGAGGGCCAGCCATGAAGCTAAATCCGGCTGACGTGCTGAATCCCGTGTTCAACGCTCTGGACGCCCTGATCTCAAATTACGGCGTTTATCTTTACCTCGTGTTCGTCTGGCTGTCCCTGGCAGTGATTGCCTGGGTGTTGGGCGGCGGCTTGCGGCGGAGACGATCACAGGGAAACTCCGCCACGATCATTCCTGGCATCATTTTTACGATGCGACCGCCGAATCAATCACCGCCGCCAACCGTCATCACAGTAATTCACCCGGTGCAAAATGACGACAACGAAATAATGGACGAACCATGATCATATTTCATTCCCAGCAATCAGACTGTGCCCGGTGCCATCGCAAAAACGAAAATGCCGCCACGTTCAATTTCACGTCACAAATTCCACCATCAAATTTGCACGGTCATTTTCACGAAGCACGAACAATCGTGTGCAACAATTTATCAAGCGCAGTGCAAGCGCACGTCATGGAATTGCCCCTTTATGCAAAACAAGCCTTACCCCTTAACTTTGTAAGGTTTTTACGACTCGCCATTCGCTCGCCGATGATTCAGCGGAGTCTCGCGAGACGGTCACGCAATGTCCGCAAACCATCCGGCAAGAAATCTGGCGAGATGTCTCGCTCACTTCCGCACAATTTCCCGGCAATTGCCGGGCAGTGGCAATCGCAATGCCGCCGAATTTCCGCGCGGGTGACTCGCGAGACAACTCGCAACATGGCGCGCAACGCCCGCACCGCAGTCCGCGCAACAGACAACGCAATAACCAGTGAAACATCTCGCAAGATGGCTCGCCGAAATTTTGTCGTCACGCTTTCAACCATGACTCCCCAGAATTATGAACACATCACCATCAACACCCAACCTTGAATTGCTGCGCAAAGCGATTCAAGAATATCAGCCCGATCCGAATCGCATTCCCTTCAGCAATTTGAAACCGTTCCATGATTCCATCATGGAATTGCGGGGTAAAAATGCGTCCTACGCCGCCATCGCTGAATTGCTGATACAAAATGGTGTAAAGACCAGCCGGGCGCGCGTGGCCGAATACGGCCGCGTCGTCTTGGAAGGCGGCAAGCGGCGCAAACGACGGAAGCGCGCCCAGACCACGCCAGCCGTCAACATTCCTGCTGCGCCTCAAAGTGCGCCGGACGTGGCCAAAAAAACAGTGCCGACCGCTGCGCCGACTGTTACGAGCAATGTTCCGGTTCCACCAAGCGAGAATTCTCCATACAGGTCACGCGGGCCGCACATTGCCAAAGTGGAATTGCTGCCAGCCAGTGAATTGGGTTATTAAACTCCGGCCAAAAGTCGCAAAAACCGGGCAAATTAACCTTCCGCTTGACTGGCATCACCTGTGATGTCATTTTATAGCGCATGGAAATCGTGCAAGACACCAATGTTTTCGTCGCCGCCCTGCGCAGTCAGGAGGGCGCGAGCGCGGAAGTGTTTGATCGCTGTCTGGCGCATGACGATCAAGCCGTCATGGGTGACGCCCTGTTTGCGGAATACGAGCAACTGGTGCAGCGGCAAAGTTTGTGGCGGGGCGTGCCGGTGACGGTGGCGGAACGCGAAGCGTTGTTGGATGATTTCTGTGCGGCGGCGATCTGGCAGCCAATTTATTTTCGCTGGCGGCCAAACCTGCCGGATGCGGACGACGACCACGTTTTGGAACTGGCGATAGCCGGTGGCGTGGAACATCTGGTCACGCACAACACGCGCGACTTTGGGCGGGGCGAGCTTAAATTTGCCTCGCCGCGCGTGGTGACACCGGCGCAACATCTGAAAATCGTAAAATGAAAACCATCCCTTATCGTTGTGATAACTCACGGCACAAAGCGTTGCTGGGCGCGGCGCGATCCACCGGCACGAGTGTGCAAAGGCTGTTTGACAACTTTGTCACGCACGTCATCACCGAGCGCCAGGCTGAAGCCCGTTTTGTGGTGCGCCAGAAGCGCGGCAATCCGGCACGCGGACGGAAGTTGCTGGCTGAAATCCGCCAGCGCATCGCGTCTCATGCCAAATAATAACGCCGGTTCGCTGACAGAAATTTCCCAACGACCGTGACACTTCCAGCGTGAATCCTTAATCGCTATCGTCTTTGGCGAAGCAAGCGTAGTCACAGGTGGAGGCCGAAGGCACAACCTTGACGACGCGCAGCGAGCCATACCATGAGACGGCGATTCACGCGGAGTCAGTTTGAAAGATGCGAACATTCGCAATATGGTTGGCAATAAGCGAGGCAACATCCGAAGCAACAGGGTGTCAACGGACGGTTAGCACAAACGAAGCATTTCGCGCAACATTCGGCGAGATTTTGGCGAGCCGTAAACACCTTGTTAAAATAAGGGGTAACGCGTGCCTTGACTAATTTCCACTTTTCGCCGCTCCCTTGCGTTTGTCCTGGGTGTGACTTGGCCGGATGATTCCAGCAGCATGAACGACTGATGTTGAGCCGTGTTGAATGATGTTTGATTGAGTTGAACTTGTTACGCAACAGTTGCGCAAATTTCGCGCAACATTTGCGGCGGCGGTCATAGCCTAAAGCTGTGCTAAGGGAAGATGTCTGACGGAAAATTGCCTCGTTTCCTTCATCAGTTCCGCCGTGTGTATGACTGCTGGCGGCAAAAGGCGACAACTAGCGGCAAATTGCCAGCGACAAAAGGCGTCATATTGCGACAAGTTCGTTGCCGCCTTTTATCGCTTTTTGTCGCTCCGGTTTTGCCCCGTTTTTTCCACAACGATTTTGTTAGGGGATGGTGTCTTCCAAAAATCTACGCTTTCTAGTTTCAGAAAGCCGCCACAAATTCCGTTCGATTGAACGTATCAAGTTGGGTGAAGATGAACACAGTGAAAGTCCGCTTCTGAAATCGGAGCGCACCTAACGGCTCTGAAGTCGCGGGATTTTAGAAATGAACCATGACTGCGCTGCCTGTGGTTTTTATTTCGAGGTGGTTTTGTCTGGCCGGTTTCGGAGTCCGTGGGGTGTCGACGCCGTCCCTAACGTGAAGTAAAAGCCAAGCAGATTTCACCAACTCCACGTTACACCGCCGTAAAAGGAACGTCCATCGCCCGGATGAAAAACCTGCGGGTTACCTGGGACTTGTGCATTGGGGATCGGATCAACCGAGGCGGCATAATTTTCGTCCGTCAAATTTTTTGCTTCGACAAAAACTGAAACCTTTGATCTTCCCCACTTGAAGGCATAACCGGTCTTGAATCCGAGCAGCGCATAAGCGCCGGCATAAAGCGTGTTTTGCTGGTCAACCGGATAGCTGGAGAGATTGCATTGGACATTCGGCCCGGCGTAAAAACCGCACGGCGATTCATACATCAATTCCGCCTCATAAACATGGATGGGAATTGCAGCAATACGATTGTTGCCATAAACCGGATCGTGGTCGAAGTGAAAATCGTTGAGCGTGTAGGTTTGGTTTAATTTCAACGATTGTCCGTCCTCGGCGTTTATCTTTTTTGAATTCCACAGTTCGATGCCAAGGCCGGCTTCAATGCCCTGATGATAGGAGCGCGCGACGTTGACATCGCCGCGGTCCTGATCCTCGGCATCGTAAAGATCCTGAAGTTCGTCCCGCACCCATGAATGATAAAGTGCCAAGTCCCAATCGAAACGGCCTTGCTTGCCGCGCGTGCCGGTTTCAATCGTCCACGCGTGTTGCGGTTGGAGCGGCGTGTAGACAAGACTGACGCCGGGGCCATCGTCAAAAGTAACCATGTTGTCGAACGACGGCGGCTGAAATGTGCGGCTGAAATTGATGAATGCGTGGCTGTCGTCGTTCAATTCATAGAGCAAACCGATTTTAGGATTCAAACCGAAATAATTATTCTCGTGGGACTGGTCGCCGTCAACCGTGTCGTTGAAGTAATCATAAAAATGCCGCAGCACATAAATTCCCTGCAAGCCGGTCAGCAGCGAAAGTTTTTCCGTGAGATAATGCTGGTTTTCCAGATACACCGGCACATTGACCGACAGTTCCAAATCCTTCGCGATGGTGTCTCCCTCTGCACCACCGATATTTGCGTAATTGTGATCCTGCTCGGTTTCAAACGCCGGACTTGCTCCGATTGTGAGAATGTTCTGCCTCCCGAAAAGTTCGCTGTGTGTGACTGAATTCAAGTTGATGCCGCCGTCGTCCGCATGATAGTTCTGGATGCCCTGTTCGTAATCATTTGGATCATAAAAACCTTTCTCCAACAATTCGCGATGCCACCAATACACGCTCGCATCCAGTTCCTGTCCGTCCTTTTCGTAACTCATTTTGTCGGCGAGCCGCACATAATACCATTGCTTGCTGTAATCCTGCGGCGCGGCCAGCGGGTCGGCCTGTTGCGGATCAGCCTGCATTTGCGATTGCGTCAATCCACCGGGCAACTGGCGATTCTCCTGATCCACGGTCAGATAAAAACGGTTTTCAAGGTTGTCGCTGATTTTGTCTCCAATGTCGGCGAACAAAAGTTCGGTGTTCTCCTGACTGTGTGCGCGATAGCCGTCGCGGTAACGCGCTGACAACGAGGCATAATAATCAATTGGCCCGTCAACACCAGCGGCGCTCGCCTCGCCTCGCACAAAACCATAACTCCCACCTTGCATCTGAATTTGATACGGCGGCGCATCATAACCCGTGAACGGAACGAGATTGATCGCGCCGCCCATCGTCAGCGAACCGTATTTGAAAGCAGTTGCGCCGCGATACACTTCCGCGTATTTCAACGTGCTCACGTCAAAGTCCTCGATGATCGTTTCGCCGTCGCCTTGGTCGAAACTGATTCCGTCCAGCAAAAATTCCACGCCCAACGGCTCGTCGTCAGATTCAATTCCCGAACCGCGAATCGAAACCTTGGACATTTCAACGCCATTTTCACTTTGCATGAACAATCCTGGCACACCCTGAAGCAAATCCAGAAAATTTGACGTGCGGCCTTTTTTCATTTCATCCGCCGTCTTGACAGTGAAACCGCCGGGAATTTCCTTGTTCTGCTCGGCAGATTTTTCAGCGGAAGGCGAAGTGAGCGAATCCGGCACAGGATGCCCAACCACTGTAATTTCAGGAAGAGTTATCGGGGAATTCGTGTCGCTGGCAGCGGCTGGCGAATTGGTGGGGGCAATCTCCGCCGATTTCAAAACCGGCGATGCTAGAAGCTGAGCGGCAGCAAGCATCATCGTTGCGCTGAAATGCAAATTCGGGCGAAATTTCATAGACGACTGATTTCGATTCATTAGCATCAAGTTTAGGTTTTCATAGTGCATCGGGCACGGCGACGACACCCCACGGACTGCCGGGCGATTTGACGCGCGCGATTTCCTTTTCGGTCGCGAGGTCAACCACCGAAACGTCGTCCGACGGGCCGTTGGCGGCGAACAGATATTTTCCGTCCGGCGAAAAGGTGATGCCCCACGGACGCTTGCCGACCGGAATCGTGTTCAGCACTTCGTAAGTGTTCGCGTCCACCACGACCACCGTGCCGCCGCGCCCGGTGCTGGCATAAACTTTTTTCCCGTCCGGCGAAACCAGGACGCACTGCGGGCGCGAACCTTTCGGCAGCGTGATGACTTGCAAAAGTTTTTGGTTCACGGTGTCAATCACATTGAGTTCGCCGACGGATTCCGACGGAACGAACGCGCGCGAACCGTCCGGCAGAAACGCGATGCTGCGCGGGCGCGGATGAACGACGATGTGGCCGATGACTTTGAAAGTTTCCGCGTCAATGGCGAAAACATCGCCGCCGGTTTCGCAGGTGATGTAGAAAACTTTTCCGTCAGGCCGCACGCCCGCGCCCTCGGGTTCGCGCGTGACGGGGATGAACGTCAGGTTTTTCCCCGTGTCGGCATCAAGAACGGTCGCCGCGCCGACATCTTCATTGGAAATGTAAATGCGCTTGCCGTCCTTGCTGATGGCAAACTGTTCCGGGTCCGAGCCGACGGGGATTTTACGCAGGAATTTTTTCTGCACGGCGTCAATGATGCCCATGCCGTCGGCGGCCTTGTCGGATTTGGCCTCGGCGTCGTCATCATCGTCGTGGCCTTTTTCAAAAATCGGGTTGCCGTTCGCGTCGAGCTGCGGCGGCGGCTCGATGGGCGTGCCGCTCAACGCGACATAAACCGTTTTCCCATCAGGACTCGCATGGATGCCGCGCGGACGTTTGCCGGCGACAATCGTGTCGGTTACTTTGAAATCCGCGCCGTTGATGACCGTGATGGTGCCGGAATGCTCGTTGGAGACAAAAATCTGGTAACCGCCGTTCGTCTGACCTTTCAACGCAGCGGTGCAAAACAGAACTGCAATACAAATGAGGGCAGTGAATGGTGTTTTTTGGAGAATGATTTTCATGCTCAACTATTTTGTTCTTTTGCCAAAGACGATAAATGCGGTGGAACAGAATTTTATGCACCGTGATCAGCACTTTACCGGCCAGACGATATGCAATAATGCAATCGTCATATAAACAGCAGGTTACATAAAATGGCGATGAACTTGGAATGCTGAAACGGAATAGTTATTGCTCATTTAGGGGCTAATAATGTATAAAAAGTATCCGTGCAACATCGTCATTGGATTCGTATTGTCGGGCCACTTTTAATCTTCGCGGCGGTCGGAACCGTTGGGATTGTCTTGTTGCTCAACTCGGCCTTTCAACGCCAGTCGCATTCCGAATTTGTGGCGCTGGCCGAACTCAATGCGGATTATATCCGCGACTCCATCGAAGCTAAAAATCAAGAAGATGCCGCAGGAATTCCGGCCAAGGCCAACGCCAATTTCATGCGCGACGCCCGTTCTTTCCAAACCGAGTTTCTTGCGGATCATCCCAGCCAGTTGCTAGGCGTTGATGTGCAGTTCCAACGCGTGGCAGCACCGGATGCCCGCCATGAAGCCGTGACCGTCCCCATCAATTCTGGAACGGAACTGACTTTGATCCGTGAACGCCCGCGTTTGCGCGATGTGCTGCTGCAACCGATTTCCCTGGGCGCGCTGACGGCTTTTTGGGCGCTCTGGTTTGCCCTGGCATGGGCGGTGACACTTCCGTCGCTCGACGCCCAACGCTTTGGATTGCTCGGCTCAATTGCGACTTCTCTGGCGCACGAGATTCGCAATCCCATTGCCGCCATCCGGCTGCACGGTCAATTGTTGGAACAAAAAGAGCCGGTTAATGCGGGACTGATTGTTTTTGAAGCTGCAAAAATCGAGGATATGCTCAATCAATGGATGTTTCTGGCCAGACCGGAACCGCCGCGAAAGACAGAAATTGTTCTGGTGGAATTGATCGCTCAAACCGTGCGAGTGCTCGCGCCCGCCGCTGATCATGCGAAAGTCCATATTGAAGTAACGGCATCGCCCTATCGGCGCGTCCAAGCGGACACCCACCGCCTCGGCCAGGTTTTTCACAACATCGTCCTCAATGCCATCCAAGCCATGCCTGAAGGCGGAACACTTTCCATCACCGTTTCGGAAGAGGAAATTTGTTTTGCTGATACCGGCCCAGGTTTTTCGCCGACGGCGCTTCGGCGCGCGGCGAACACGCTGTATTCGGAAAAGGAAGGCGGAATGGGACTTGGCCTGAGCGTGGCGCAGAAGATTGTTCGCGCCCATGATGGACGACTGGTCATCGGCAATCGGACGGAAGGCGGAGCGGTCGTGCGTGTCATTCTATGACGAATCGCAAAATATTGATCATCGAAGACGAGGCTGCGTTGGCCAAGGCGCTGGCCACGGTTTGCGAACGTCTTGACGCCGAGACCACGCTGTGCGCCTCCGGCCAACGCGGACTGCAAATATTGAAGAAGGAAATTTTTTCGCTGGTCATTTTGGATCTTGGGCTGCCGGACATCAGCGGGTGGCGTGTGCTGGAGAATGTTAATCAATCTTTGGTGCGCCCGCCGGTGCTCATCATCACTGCGCGCGGCACGTTGGATAACGCGGTCGCCGCACGACAACTTGGTGCCGCAGCCTATCTGGTCAAGCCGCTTGACCTTCGCGAGCTGGAAAGGACGATACTTGATCTTCTGGCCGAAGCCGCACCCGCAAGTCCAGCCACACCGCCCGCCACGGAGGTTGGCGCGTTGCTCGGCGGATCCAGCCCGGAGATGCAGCGCGTATTCATGGCCATCGCCCGTGCGGCCACGACCGATTCTCCAGCCCTGCTCACGGGGCCGACCGGCACGGGAAAAACGCTGGCCGCCCAAGTTATCCACGCCAACAGCCGCCGTCGCGATGCTCCATTCGTCACCTTGCTCTGTGGCTCGCTGCCCGAACAGTTGTTGGAAAGCGAACTTTTTGGACATGAAAAAAATTCTTTTACCGGCGCGGGCGATATGCGTCCCGGCCATTTGGAACGCGCGGCAGGCGGCACTTTGTTCTTGGACGAAATTGGGGATGTTCCGCTGGCCATTCAAGCCAAACTCCTGCGCTTTGTCGAAGAAAAGACCTTCAACCGGGTGGGTGGCCGTGAAGACCTCCGCGTGGACTTGCGCCTGATCACCGCCACTCATCGTAGCCTGCGCGATGAGGTTCAGGCGGGACGATTCCGCGAAGACCTTTACTACCGGCTACATGTGCTGGAAGTCGAACTGCCGCCTCTCGCCAAACGCAGCGAAGACATCCCGGCTTTGAGCGCGTTTTTTCTAAACCGGCTTTCGGCTGGCCGCGAGTTGGCATTTGCCTCGGACACCAGCCGGCTGCTGATGAATTATAGCTGGCCCGGCAATGTGCGTGAATTACGCAACGCCCTCGAACACGCCGTCGCCGCCTGTTCCGGCAAAATCATCCAACCTCATCACTTGCCCAAGGCCGTTGGCTTGTCAGCCGACGAGCCAGCGAACATTGATCTCAACGGAGTTTTGCAACGCTGGGTGGCATCCAAGGTTCAGACCGGGGCGTCCTACAAGGAACTCCATGCCGAGGTGGAATCAACCCTGCTAAAACATTTGATGCAACACTTCGAGCAGAAGCCAACTGTTCTCGCAAGGTTTCTCAAAATGAACCGCGCCACTCTGCTCAAAAAACGTCGTCACTTGGGATTGGACTCCGAAAAAGCAGAATGAATTTTAAGCAGGCGCAGTCTGTTTTTGGCTATGGACATTTATGACGTTGATTGCGGTTTCTATTGCGGCGTTAATTCAAAACGCACTGGCACTTCAATTTCAGATTCAAGCGCAAGCGAACCGATGCGGGCGGGTTGAAATTCCCAATCGCACACGGCTTCAACAGCGGCATTGTCGAGCAGGGAAAAGCCGGAGGATTTTTTAATTTCAACGCGCTCGGCGCGGCCTTGCGCCGTTATTTTTACAGCCAGCAAAACAAGCCCTTCCTGCCGCCGCCGCCGTGCCAGTTCGGGATAAACCGGCTCTGGATTTTTCAGGTAGTTAGGTTTTGCCCGAATGTCCGGCTGCGCTTGCACAGTAATGGCATCCGTTCCCGGCTTCGGAGAACTCGCGTCGCCCTGAAATTCCGTTTGCGAAACCGTCTTCGCGACGACGACTTGAACTGGTTGCGGAATAGGAACAACCGGCTGCGGTTCAGGCGGCGTTGGTTGCTTGAGCGGTTCGATGGGAACAGGTTTCTCTAACGGCAATGGTTGAAAGACGGCTGCCGTGATGACTTTCACGACCGACAACGGAGCAGCGGGTTCATCCGGCGCGGCAATCAAAGTTAGCGTGACAAGATCGTCATTTTGCTGAAGCGCCGGCCTGCTCGTGCTAAATCCGAAAATTCCAAGCGCACCGAACAAAACAGCGTGAAATAAAATCGAAACGCCAAAACTGATTTGAAGCGGGCTTGGCTTTTGCATACGTTGCCGACATTAGTTTGCTGACAGCCAACTTAAGCAAGTATCGGTAAATCACAAGCGACATTTAATCCGTCGAAGCAAAAGTGCATTCGCAAGGGCTGACTCCGGCGCGCCTCGTTTCGTTCATTGTATGGCTCGACTGCGCCTGTCAAGGTTGTCCAAAATAAACCGAGGCGCTTCGCGCGGGGTTTTCTTTTTGCGGCTCCACCTTGACAGTGCTCGGCGCGCTGGGGACGTGGCTGGTTAGGAAGGCGCGGCGGGATTTCCAGCCGGAGTTTCTGCAATTCAGTTCAAGGGCAAGCCAGGTGCGAGACGGCAGCCAAGCGGATGGCACGACACTCTGAAATACAATTGCGATGTTATGGTTGACAGTTGCATATTTTAGACTACACTCAAACAAATGCCGTTTATTCAGTTTCCATTCATCGAGGTGCCGAAAGAATTGCGCGAGCTGGTGGGCGAGCCGACGCCCGGCACGCGCGCGTATCGCCGGGAGGGGACGCACGCTCAATGCGCTGAATGGTTTGAAGCCCTTGGCGAGTATTACCAAGGCGACGTGGGACTTTCGACCAACGGGGTCGTGCTATTCGTGCCGGTCTCACGAGCGGGCGTCCACAAACGCATCAAGGAAGGCAAATTGACCGCCTTTTTCTTTTATATCACCAGCGAGGAAACCACGTTGTTTGGGGCAAAACGCAAAGCCAAGCAACGGCCTTACATTGCGGTGTCCGTCAGCGAATGCAAGGCTTGGGCGGCGGAAATGAAACGCAAGGTGGGCTACATTGATGAACCGAATGAAAATCCGCTCCGTTTATGGGATCGCCTCCGACCGACCTCGATCAAGGAGGAGCCAAAAACTCCCAAGGAAGCGAAAGAGGCCGATGATTTTGCCAGCACCGACCCGAAGGACAAAGGCAACCGGAAAGTGAAGTATCGGGATCATAAGGATTTTACCAGGGAGGATAAGCAGCAGGACTGGCATTATCTGATGGCGGAACTGCAAGCGGCGATGTTGTCCGGCGGGAAAGCCGAAACGTTTCGGAAGCGGCTGCAAATGGGAATGGAATGGGACAAGAAAAGAAAGACTTGGAAATTAAAAGGCGGACCAAAGGAGCAGGAGGAATGATGGCCTATGCCATTTACGCCTTCACCTACGATCCCGCTCGTGGCTGGCTGACAGATGTTACCAGTAACGGGGTTGCGGTGGCTCATTACGATTATGACGACAATGGAAACCGCACCCACGTTCTGGCGTTAGACCGTGAGGTCGCTTACGCCGCTGCGGATGATCAAGACCGCATCCTGAGCGCCACCGAGACGTTGCCGATGCAAGTGCCGCAAAATGTGACTTGGACATATTCCGCTAACGGTGAACTGCAAACGAAGACCGTGGGCACGACCGTTACCACATATAGCTATGACGTGCAAGGCAATTTGCGTCATGTAATACTTTCGAACGGTACGCAAATTGATTACGTTGTTGACGCGTATAGCCGCAGAATCGGAAAGAAGATAAATGGTATACTAATCCAAGGATGGGTTTACCAGGATGGCTTGAGACCTATCGCCGAATTAGACAGCAATAATCAAGTGGTCAGCCGGTTTGTATATGCTGGCAATGCTACATTACCAGCCTATATTATCAAAGGAACGGCACTGTATCGTGTCATTTGCGACAACATAGGCAGTGTACGTCTCGTCATTAATGCCGCAGACGGCACAATAGTCCAACGGTTGGATTACGATGAGTTCGGACGAGTGATTAACGACACAAATCCAGGTTTCCAGCCATTTGGATTTGCTGGTGGACTCTATGACCGAGACACAAAGCTTGTTCGTTTTGGAGCACGCGATTACGATTGCGATTCTGGACGATGGACCTGCAAAGACCCTATAGGTTTCGACGGAGGGGTTGAGAATGTATATGAGTACGCTGCCAATGACCCGATAAATGTTGTCGATGCAAATGGCCTAGATGTCTGGATAATCAAAACCAAAGGAGGAATTATTAGTCATCGCTTTGTAATTGGATCAAACGCTGATGGTACATATTGGGCTTCCGATCTTATTCCCGATGTTTCTGGCAACTCCTTTTGGGACGAACTGCGCAGGGTTTATCACAAAGGCGAAATCAATTTCCTTCCGTATGGACCTGATCCAAATGATCCTCAATACACAGTTGTTAAACATTTGGTGACTAACCCAAGCGTGGACGAACAGGTCAAGGCTGAAGCAAAACGAAGATCTCAAGATCCGGACCCGCCTAATTATCTCGTTTATTGGAATGATTGTCGTGATTACTCTTCAAGTGTTTACAATTACGCCGTTGGCAAACAGTGGCGTTGGAATGTGGATAATGGCGGCCCTGTAGGAATGCCGTCTCCAAGTTTCCCAAGCTTGCTCCCATGACAATTTATTAACACAAAAAATACTATGCGTCGTTTTAGAAAATTGGCGATTTGGTCAGCAGTCGTGGTAACTATTGTAATTGCCGTCGCTGCCTTTTTGGCACACGAACTTACGCTCAGTTTGATTCGCGCAGACTGCACTCTTTTGAACGGCTGCTGGAAACAATGGGTTGCGGCCGGGAAGCCTGGAGAGGACAAACTGTCGGAATTTATGCGCGGCCGTGACTATTTTTTGGTTAATACCCAGGCGCTAAACTGTGATGGTATGTCTTATCAATGTATATTTCAGTTGCGACGACCGGCGGGATTAACTTCTGGAACCTGGATCATTACAACAAATGGCATTATTATTGAGATAAAGCCAGACGGACGTACTGAGCGGATTAAAGACTTTGATTCAGAGGTAAAGTAGTGAAGCGTTTGTCCCTGTTATGCCAGTTTCTTAGCAGGGGAAAGGTAGCCAGGGGCGTGGATGTGGGATATGACAACTTTTTCCGGGTCAAATCGCTTTCAGTCAACGGCGCAAATCCGGTGAGCTTTGGTTATGACGATGACGGCTTGCTGGTCCAGGCAGGCGATTTGACGTTGGCACGCGATTCGCTCAATGGCAGGTTGACCGGAACCACCTTGGGCAACGTGAGTGACAGTTGGACCTACAACGGATTTGGCGAGGCGCAAAATTACAGCGCGTCGGCTGGAAACGTTGCCCTATATTCTGTGAATTTTACGCGTGACAACGCAGGCCGCATCACGACCAAGACGGAAACGATTGGTGGGGTGACAAGCATTTACAGTTACACCTACGATCCCGCACGCGGCTGGCAATGGCAACGTAGTGAGCCGGTTCATTTACGCTGGCAAAGCAAACGTGCCGGAATACATGGTAAGAAATGGTATCGAATATCGCCTGATCACCGACCAACTCGGTAGTGTTCGGCTGGTATTGAATGTCAACGACGGCAGTGTGATGCAACGCATGGATTTTGACGAGTTTGGACCTGTGTTAAGCGATTCCAATCCTGGATTCCAGCCGTTTGGTTTCGCTGGCGGACTGTATGATCCAGACACGGGGTTGGTCCACTTTGGCGCGCGTGATTACGATGCCGACTTGGGACGATGGATGAGTAAGGATCCGATCGGGTTTGAGGGTGGGGATAATTTTTATGTGTATTGCAGAAATGACTCGGTGAACGACCTCGATCCCAATGGCGACTTAGACGGCATCAGTGCTTACAATGATTGGGTAGATATTTCTTCGGCTGGTTACTCTAGCGGCGGCCTTGGCGGCTACACGCAATGGGTTAGTGCTGGTTTGGGAGCAGCAATCATTGACTTCTGGGGAGCTCGTACACTCCAAAAAAATGCTGAGAAGTCGGGTGATGCAGCAGGCAGCGGCTGTGATGGCGAGGCGCTAAAATACGGAGCGCTTACGGTTGGACAGATCGGTCTTGCTGCAGGAGGTCAGTATGCTGCCAACACGATTCTTTACCCTTTTTATCGTTTTGTAGGTCCTGGTTCGCAGGCAGGATTTAGCGCTGGAACGTGGCTTGCGTGCGGCCCTGTTGGCGAGATTCCATACGGTAGTATTCCGGATGCGGCTTCTGCTCTACAAATCCCAACAAAGTCAGGAGTAAACAGCGTCGTAAACGCGACTGGAAAAGTCTGGTATAAATACGTAGCTGGACCACGGGTCGCTACAGGAAATCCTCAATGGGGTACTGGGGGAGGATTAGAATACAGAGTTGGAGGTTTCTGATATGGATGAAACGATTCTTACAAGTTTTGCTTTACAGAATGGGCTTGTCCTTAAGAAGGATGTATTCCATGGAGCTTCAGGGGTGGAGTTTCGAAAACCGGAAAAAGACGGCATTGTGTGCCTAGGATACTTCATAGCTGGCTCGGAAGTAGAAATCTACATCCGAAGACTTGGGAAGTACCATGAGCTAATAAACGACAAACTCTGGATGTTAGGAGGTGTGTTTCGTCTTTTTGGTTACAAGCCTGACACTCAGTACCGCTGTATAGATAGGCTTAAAATGTCGGAATTTACCCATGCGAAGTTTATTAAGGTTGTCCAAGTCGAATTAATTGCAAGTTGATCGGAATCACCTTGGACAACGTGAGTGACAGGTGGACCTGCAACGGATTTGATTACGGCGTTTGCAAACAATGGCGTTGGAACGTTGACAACGGTGGGCCTGCAGGAATGCCGTCTCCAAGTTTCCCAAGCTTGCTCCCATGAAAATTTACATTGGTGTCCCATCGGAATGAGGGTTGAGGGATAAAAAAGGTTGGCTTGCGGGTTTGGGGCTTGCCACAAGGTAAGGCATGAAAAAGAAAACCAGCTACAAGCCAACCGCCAGCAAGTTCTCCATTCTCCGCCAGCTTTGCAATCTCATTCCCGCTCACCTGGTACCCAAACTGGCGCGCGACACCGGCGTCGAAGACCACGCCCGCACGTTCAGTCCTTGGAGCCAGGTCGTCAGCCTGCTTTACGCCCAGCTGACCCATGCCTTGGGCCTCAATGACGTGTGTGACGCCTTGCGTCTGCACTCCGGTCCGCTCTCGGCCTTGCGCGCGGCAACACCGCCGCGCAAAAACACTTTCTCTTACGCCAATCGCACCCGCGATCCGAAAATGGCCGAGCAACTCTTCTGGGCCGTGCTGGCGCATTTGCAAACGCTCCAGCCTGCCTTCGCCGGCCACCACACGCCACGCTTCGCTTTTCGTTTCACCCAGCGCCTCATTCACGTTGTGGACTCCACCACCATTGCGCTCATGGCCCGCTCGCTGGATTGGGCCAAACATCGGCGGCGCAAAGCCGCCGCCAAGTGTCACGTCCGGCTTAATCTCCAAAGTTTCCTGCCCACCTGCGCCATCGTCGGCTCGGCCGCCGAGCATGACAGCATCCGCGCCCGCGAGCTTTGCGCCAATGTTCATGCGGGCGAAATCGTCGTCTTCGACAAGGCCTACGTGGACTTCGCCCATCTGGCGGACTTGTCCCAACGCGAAGTCTTCTTCGTCACCCGCGCCAAAGACAACCTCCAATTTCGCGTCGTCCGCAAACTTCAGGATGGAAGATTCGGTAACATTCTGCGCGACGACTTGATCGAATTGACCGGCCCGGCGGCCAAAGATTATCCGGTCGGCCTGCGCCGCATCGTGGCGATGGTGGAAGTGGACGGCGAACTTCGTGAAATGGTTTTCCTGACCAACAACTTCACCTGGAGCGCCCAGACCATCGCGGATTTGTATCGCTGCCGTTGGCGCATCGAAACCTTCTTCAAGGAACTCAAACAGACCTTGCAACTGGCCGACTTTTTGGGTCACAACGCCAACGCCGTGCGCTGGCAGGTCTGGACAGCCTTGCTGGCCTATGTGTTGTTGCGTTTCTGCGCCTGGCTGGGACGGTGGAGCCACAGTTTCACCCGCCTCTTCGCCTTGGTCCGCTCGGCCCTCTGGCAAAAATTGGATTTGCGCAGTCTCTTGGAAAGCTGTGGGACAGCCAAAGGCGGCGGTCGTTTCCTGGGCCAACCCGAACAGGCGTATCTGGCCGGCTTTGGCTGAACCTGTGGGACAGCCAAGCCGCTCAAACCGGCCATGACCGCTCAAATTCTTAAACCGATTATTCATTTTCCCATCCGCTTTTCAGGCATATCCGCTCCAAAAGATCGCGGCTTCTGGCGCTATTGGTTGGCACTGGAAAATTTATTAACTTCAAGAGACACGTAAGCGTCACGCGGAGCACCTCTATTCAATGAAGTCATAAGCGTCGTAGCATGGCGGCTACGATGAATACGACACCCACCGAAGAAACGATCTTGAAGACGGACGTGCTGGGGCGTGTGCGAACACCCCAGGAGCACCGGGAAAAGGTGTTGGACGAGTTTGAACGTAGCGGCTTGAGCGGGCAGAGGTTTGCGGCGTTGGCGGGCATCAAGTATTCGACGTTTGCGACTTGGGCACAGAAGCGGCGGCGGCAACGTGACGCGTATTCGGTGGCAAAAGTTCCTGTAAAAACGCCCAAGCAATTGCGCTGGTTGGAGGCAGTGGTGGAAAAGGCGCAAAGCCGTGGTGATAAAAATCCGCTGACGCTTGTGTTGGAGTTGCCCGGCGGAGTGAAGGTGCAAATCAATGATGCCAAGCAGGCGGCATTGGCGGTGGTGTTGCTGCGGGCACTGGCCACGCCATGTTAAGTTTTTCAGGCAGCCTGAAAGTATTCGTGGCGGTGGAAGCCTGCGACATGCGCAAAGGGTTCAACGGTCTGCACGCCGTGGTGACGGAGCGATTGGGTGAAGAGCCGCGAGCCGGGGCGCTCTTTGTATTTTGCAACCGGCGGCACACGCGGATTAAAATCCTGTGCTGGGACGGAACGGGTTTGTGGGTGTTGACCAAGCGGTTGGAGCAAGGGACTTTTTCCTGGCCCCGGAATGTGGAGCCGGGGACAACCAAGTTGAAGCTGACGCCGCAGGCGCTGGCGATGCTGACCGACGGAGTGGATTTGCGTGGAGCCAAACTGCGGCCCTGGTACGAGCGCGAGACGTAAAAATCTTTGCGCGAAGATTTCCTCAAAAAGTTTGAACAAGCGCCGGGCCGGGGCGTCAGAGAACACAACCGATGACGTTGCCCGAAAAAGAACTCGCCTGCCAGTTGGCAGAATGCCAGGAGGCATTGGCGCGGAGTCGTCGGGAGAATGAACTGCTGCGGCAGAAGCTGGACCTGCTCATTCGGCGCGTGTTCGGTGCGAGCAGTGAGCGGCTGGATCGCGCGCAACTGGAACTGCTTTTGAAACAGCCAGAGAGTTTGACCGACCCAGAGCCGGTTGGACCTTCAACTTTCAAGGTCACTTCTCGAAATTCGCGGAAGGAACGCACGCCCCGTCTACCGGAGAACCTGCCGGTGGTCGAAGAAGTGATTGATCCCGAACCGGTGAAGTCCCGGCCCGAACAATGGCGTTGCATCGGCCAGGAAGTCAGCGAGCAACTGGACTTTGAGCCGGCGCGTTTTCTGCGCCGCCGAACCATTCGCCGAAAATATGTTCACCGCGTTGACGCTGACGGTGTGCCGATCATCGCGCCCCTGCCCGAACGGTTGCTGGATCGCAGCCTGCCCGCGCCGGGCTGCTGGCGCATATTTTGGTGGGCAAATACTGCGACCACCTGCCGCTGTATCGGCAGGAACAAATTTTCCGGTGTCGGCATGCAGTTCATTTGCCGCGTCAGACGTTGGCGCGCTGGGTCGGGTTGGCCGCCGATTGGCTCAAACCCATCTACGAACACATCCGCACCGGGGTCATGGCTGGTGGCTATGTGCAGGTGGATGAAACGCCGATCAATTATTTGGAGCCGGGCAACGGCAAGACTCGACAAGGCTATCTCTGGACGGGCAGCCGTCCTGGCGGCGACGTGTTTTTCCGTTGGGAAACCAGCCGTGCTGCCGCGTGCCTGGACAACGTCATTCCCCTGAAGTTCACCGGCACGCTGCAATGTGATGGCTACTCGGCTTATCGTGCCTTTGCCAACAGCCGGGCCGGAGCGATTGAACTGGCCGGCTGCTGGGCGCATGTGCGACGAAAATTTTATGAAGCGATGGAACAAGCGCCCCGGACCACGGCCTGGCTCGTGCGGCAAATCCAGCACCTCTACCGGATTGAAGCGCAACTGCGCGAACACCGCGCTGGTCCCCGGCTGCGTCAAGCCCTGCGTGCCAGTCAAAGCTGCCCCATCGTCGAACGGATCGAACGCGCCTTGATCCGACTCAAAGCCAGCGGACGCCACCTGCCGCAGAGCTTGCTGGGCCAGGCCATTGATTACGCCTTGGGTCAGTGGCCCACCTTGGAAGTGTATCTGGCCAACGGCCGCGTGGAGTTGGACAACAACCTGGTGGAAAACGCCATCCGGCCCACGGCCATCGGCAAGAAAAACTGGCTCTTCATCGGTGACGCCGAGGCTGGCCAACGCAGTGCCATCATCTACACCGTCATCGAAAGCTGTCGGCGGCGTGGCCTTGATCCCTACGCCTACCTGCGGGAAGTGCTCACGCGCCTGCCACACATGACCAACTGGCAAATCCCCGAAGTGACACCCCAAGCCTGGGCCAAAACACGGCTGCCGGTCCAACGGCAAGCCGCATCATAAACGTCGTAGCATAATGGTTCTCGCACTTACGACCTCCGTGTCGTTGCTTTGTCAATAGGTGCTTGGCGCGACGCTTACGATACGCGGATGAAATCCGTTCGAGAATTAGCCGGTTTTTATCCGAGGTGTGGCCGGGGTTTTAACGGCGGAAATCCGGTGGAGCGTCCGGCCAAGGTTGGCGACGGGAAACCCGTTTTGGACAAAACAAGCCTTACCCCTTAACGAGCAAGGGGGATTTGTGCTTCGCGTGAAGTTGCGCGAAATGCTTCCTTTGATGCTTACCGTCCGTTGACACCCTGTTGCTAACCGCGTTGCCAACCGTGGTGCTTCGGATGTTGCCTCGCATGGTGACAACCATGTTGCTTCCAATGTTGCGAACCCTGTTGACCGGCTGTTGCTAATCACGGTGCGAACCGTTTTGCTAACCCTGCTGCGAACCGTCCACGGCCAGACCACGACCACGGCCAAGGACACGACCGCGAACCATCCACACCGGGCAGTAGCCATACGTTCAGGCCGGGCGACAAATGGCGATGAAGTGAAGCATCGGGAAAACGGTTTGGCGGATAGACACCATCCCCTTACGGTCGTAGAGGTCAGACTGGCACAGACGCGCAGGGACGACAAAAAGCGGCAAAAGGCGGCAATGAACTTGCCGCTATTTGCCGCACTGACAGGTTAAAATTTGCCGTCATTTGCCGCCTTCAGACGAAGTCATTTCACATGGGGCACGCCTTACTCCTCGTCAAAACGAGAATTCTGCATCCGACAAGCAGCCGCTTTTTAGTGGCGGAATGTCCACGCCACAGTCCAGCCTGCTGTCCGCATCTATGTCCAGTCCATGACGGCAGACACGCAACGGACAGGCAACATTCGCAGGCAGTCCGCGTCCCCGGAAAGATTTCAGCCGCGTCCAAGCCGTGTCCGCAACCAGTGTTTCATAATGTCCGTGACCGTGTTCAGTCCGCATCCGCGTCTGGTTAATCTTCGCCTGCGCGTGAATCGCCGCCTCATGGTATGGCTCGCTGTGCGTCGTCAAGGTTGTGCCTTCGGCCTCCACCTGTGACTACGCTTGCTTCGCCAAAGGCCGGTAGCGATTAGGCTTTCACGCTGGAAGTGTCACGGTAGGGGTAAAAATGAATATCTGTGAACCGTGTCACGACACCTGGCCAGAGTTTTTTTCACCGGCAATGGTGCCATCCAGCAATCTGATCCGGGCAATGCGCGGCCCGCGCTCCGGTTTTGAGGCCGGCTGGAATGGAGTGGGCGCGCTGACCTGTGGTGCTGGTTGTGGTGCGGGTGGCTCAGTTTGAAGAGCGGTCGGTGTAGTGCGGGCATATTTCCGCCGTTTGCGCCGTTTGCCGCCGTCCACCATGATGCGGCCGTATTCGGCCACACGCGCCACGCTGGTTTTTACCCCATTCTGTATCAGCAATTCAGCAATGATGGCGTAGGACGCATTTTTGCCCCGCAATTCCACGATTGCGTCATGGAGCGGTTTCAGATTGTTGAAAGGCACGCGGCGTGGATTAGGTATGAAATCCTGAATCGCCTGACGCAGCGATTCAAGGTTGGGTGTTGATGGTGATGTGTTCATAATTTTTGGGACTCAGGTTTGAAATCGTGATGACGGAATTCCTGCAAGCCGTATTGCGAGACGTTTCGCGGGATGTTGCATCGGCTGTTGCGCGGACTGCGACGCGGCTGTTGCGTGACCGTTGTGCGCCATCTTGCGAGTTGTCTTGCAAGCAGTCGCGCGGACATTCGGCGGTATTGCATTTGCCACAGCCCGGCAATTGCCTGGCAAATATGAGGAAACGTGCGAGGCATCTCGCCGGATGTCTTGCCGGATGATTCGCGGCCATTGCGTGACCGTCTTGCGGGACTCCGCCGATTTTTCGACGAGCCATTGGCGAGTCGTAAAAACCTTACGAAGCTAAGGGGTAGGGCTTGTCCTCCCCTGAAGCGGTAGCTCACAGCCGTGCGACTGCACCGTGACGTGATAATTGTTGCATCGGACTTTTCACACTTCGTGAATGCAACTGTGCAAATTGATGGTGCAATTTGTGATGTGAAATTGAATGTGCCGGCGTTTTCGTTTTTGCGAGCGCGTCGGGCACAGTCTGATCGTCGGGAATGAAATATGATCATGGTTCGTCCATTATTTCGTTGTCGTCATTTTGCACCGGGTCAACATCGGTGATGACGATTGGCGGCGATGTGTGCATCGGCGGTCGCGTCGTAAAGATGATGCCGGGAACAACCGTGACGGAGTTGCCTTGTGGCCGTTTCCGCCGCAAGCCGCCGCCCAACACCCAGGCAATCGCTCCCAGGGACAACCAGACGAACACGAGGTAAAGATAAACGCCGTAATCCGAGATCAGGGCGTCCAGAAAGTTGAACACGGGATTCAGCACGTCAGTCGGATTTAAGCTCATGGCTGGCCCTCCGCTGAATTGATGATGGCGAGGATTGCCGCCTTGAGTGGGGCCGACAATTTACCCCATGTAGTGACTACTCGGGATAATTCGTGACTTGACGGGACTGAAATTTGTGAGTCTCCTTGTGTGTCGTTGTGCGGATTTCCCTTATTATCGGTGGGAAAATGTGGGGTTCGAATCCCCCTCTCTCCGCCAGTTTTTGTTTTGTGAAATTTCGCGCTGGCGCGCGTGCCCGCAAATCTGGCGTGTCACCGTGTCGACGCCGGCGGAATTATCCGAGATGGCGCCATCCTTCAGTGGTTTTTTTATAAGTTAAACCATCAACGCGCGTGAAATGTTTGGTCGTTATGCGAGGTTTTCATTTAGCGCGTGCCGCGATCCTCGCGCACGTCGCGGGATTTGGAAAAAATGTTGTCCCGCTTTTTGGGCTTTGGATGCGGCAGGGCCTTCTCCTGATCGGGTCGGAGCGCGTGCAGGGTTTGCGGAAAGGCCGGAGTTTGTGGCGTGACCGCAGGTTTGGTGGTGTGATCTTTCATAAGGTTATTTCTCCTGGTGGATGGGTTGTTGTTTGGTGAAAAATATTACTCCGTCGCACTGCGAAAACTGAAACGGTCATCCGCTTCCAACCATTCGAACGTGGTGGTTTTATCCGGGTTCAGTCCAAGCCGGTGGCAGCTCTCAATAAAATGATCGCGCCTCTCCGGATTTTTCATCGGGCTGCCGGCTTCCTGATCATCCGACCAGTCCTCGATTTCTGGTGCTGTCTTCGTTGTGCCATTGGCCAGCAGCCACGCGCCGACCTCGTCATAATTATCAGCGGCCTTCACGGCGGCTTTGAATTGCTCGCCGGTGATGCCTTTGAAACTGAAAAGCTGGTTGTCCAACGGACAATCGTAATGATATTCGCCGGGTGTGCCGGCCAGACTGGCCCGGCATTTGTCCACGGCCCGGCAGGCGATGGCGAATCCGCCAATGCGTTCGCGCGGACTGTGCGGTGCTTGTTTTGCTAGATCCCGGTCAATGATGGGGGTGTTCATGTTTTTGTTTTGAGTTGGAAAAGTTTTTAAGTCTGATTATGAAAACCGTGGACCCGCGTGAGATTGCGTTCCGCGATCAAATCCGCCTCCGCCTTCAGCCAATGCTGCACCTCGTGACCGGGTTGCGAACCCTGATTTTCATAGGCGAAGTAAGCTTTCCGGGCCACTTCATCCGGTGAGGGCGTAAAACTCATTTCATTGTGGTCCGCGCCCGCCGCCGATGTTGGCAGGGGTGCAACAACTGCTTGTTGGGTTTTGGATAATGTATGGTGTTTCATGGAGCGATGGCGGTTTAATGTTCAGTTCTGAAAAGTGATGAACCCGGATGCATTTGGGATTCACGTTCAACCCCTCCGAGTAATTGCGCCTCGGCCTCCAGCCAGTGTTGCACCTCATGTCCAGGCTGCGAACCTTCCTGCTTATTAATGGCGTAGGCCTGGCGGGCCACCGCCTCCGGTGACGGTGCAGAAGCCGGTTGGCTCCGGATTAAGTTTGAAACCGCAGTTGGTTTTTGCGCCCTGGCTGTCTTTTGGGTTGGGTTGGCGGAAAAATCATGTGCTTTCATGTCGTGAACATGGCGGGAAAACCAATTGCCGGCTATAGGGTGTTCACCCCACCACGAACCGTGAAACCTACGGTCCAGTCCGGAGCCCGTTGCAATCAGGCGCGGGCAAAATCTATAAAACCGCGCTGGACGTCGGTATGGATGAGCCTGACACGAACGTGGTCTCCCACTTTTAGACCTTGAGTGCCTTGCATGAGCCGGCCTTCGGTCGGCGGCTGGAGAAGCCGGACCCAGGTGCCTTTGTCCGCAGCGCCGGTGACGATGGCATCGAAAGGTTGTCCGATCTTTCCCGACAGCAGCAGCGCAGCGGCGGACTTGCTGACTTGGCGCTCAACTTTGGTGGCGGCATCTTCCTGATCGGTGCAGTGCCTGGCGAGTTCCGTCAGTTCCGCGATGGTGTAGGGCAGGGGAGCGCCTGACAGCGCGGCTTTTAAAAGCCGTTGCGTGATAAGATCAGGGAAACGACGGTTCGGCGCGGTGGAATGCGTGTAATCCTTTAGCGCCAGCGCAAAGTGCCCGGGGGCTTCACCGCCCGGAAGATCGAGCGCATATTCGCCGCGGCCAATGAGTTTGATGACGGACAGGGAAAGATCGGCGAACTTCTCTGGCGCGGCGGCGCGGCGACGGGTCAGAAAACCTTCGAGCGCGACGGCATCCGGCGCGGCGGGAAGTTTTTCGTTGAGTTCGGCCGCAAGATCAACAATGCGGGCCCAGCGTTCGGGATCACGCAACACGCGGCGGAGGGATGGAAAGTTTTTCTTGGCCAGGAAAATTGCCGTCACGGCATTCGCCGCCACCATGAATTCCTCGATCAATTGTGTTGCCCGGTTGGTTTGATCCAGTTCGAGTTTGGAAAGAGCATCTCCGGCAAAACGCGCCTGCGTTTCCAGCGACTCCAGGCTGAGCGCGCCGTGGTGGTGACGTAAGCCCGCCAGCCGTTGCGCGACGCGATCCTGAAGGCGCAGATTTTCGTCGAGACCAGGAACTTCAGCAATTCGTTTGGGAGCCGGACCGGTGCCGGTCAGCCACGCGGCGACGCTGTTATATGCCAGCTTTGCCCGATTGTGAACCTGTGCCCGGTAGAGTTCCGACGAGACGAGCGAACCGTCTTCTTTGAAAACCATGTCTGCCACGATGGCGAGGCGGTCCTGATCTTCGTTCAACGACGTCAGGTTGGTGGACAGCGCCTCCGGTAACATGGGAAAAATCGCTGCGGGTGTATAAACGGAAGTCGTGTTGCGGGCCGCATGGCCGTCGAGCGCCGAGCCTTTGTGCACCAGGGCGTCCACATCGGCGACGGCCACCAGGATCCCGACCTGCCCACCCGCGCGCGATTCGGCGACGGTCAGCTGGTCGAGATCGCGGGAGTCGTCGTTGTCAATGGAAGCCCAAAGCCGGTTGCGCAGATCGCGGACGCTGTCTGCCGCTTTGGCTGGTCCGCCGATGGCCGCCAATTCTTTTTGCGCTGCCAACGGAAAGTCCGGTTCCAAGCCGCGCTCAATCATGGCCTGATGCGCAATGGCGGCGAGGGTGGCCCGGTCGCTCGCCTTGCCCTGGAGCGCGGGTTTGGTTGGGTTGCGCGCGTCACTCGGGGCGATGCCGGTGGGTTTCATAAATGATTGGGCGATCATATAGCGACACCAAACAAAAGCGACCTTTTGATTGGGGCGCCTGGTGTCTTTGGCTGCTGCTTCGATGATCGCATGCTTCTGATTTTCCGAGGACCTGGTATCCTGCTTGGCAGCCGCATAATGACCGGCCACAATGGATTCAGCATGGCGCACCCGCAAATAGATGTCGCCAGCACCGCCGCCATTCGATCCCGCGCCGCCTTTGCCGGTCAGGGCACCAGCACCGCCGCGCCTTCAAAGCGACCGGCACGTAGATCGGCGATGGCCTGGTTGGCCCGGTTGAGCGGATAACGGGTTGTTTTGGTGACGATTTCCATCTCCGGTGCCCGGCGCAGGAATTCAATCCCGTCCTGACGTGTGAGGTTGGCGACTGACAAAAGCTGCCGCTCTTCCCAAAGCAGCCGATAGGGGAAGCCAGGAATATCGCTCATGTGGATGCCAGCGCAAACCACGAGGCCGCCCTTGCGAACCGCCTGCAAGGCCAGCGGCACAAGATCACCCACGGTCGCAAAAATAATTGCCGCGTCGAGCAGTTCCGGGGGCAGTTCATCAGAACCGCCGGCCCAAATTGCGCCGAGGCTTCGGGCAAAAGCCTGGGTGGACAGATCTCCGGGTCGTGTGAAAGCGAAGACAGAGCGCCCCTGCCATTTGGCGACCTGCGCCACAATGTGGGCTGCTGCGCCAAAGCCGTAGAGTCCAATCTTGTTTCCTTCACCGGCAATCATCAGCGAACGCCAGCCGATCAGTCCAGCGCAGAGCAATGGCGCAAGCGACACGTCACTGCCGGTTTCGCCGAGCGGAAACGCGAAGCGCGCATCGGCGATAACCATCGTCGCGAAACCCCCGTTGCGGGTGTAGCCGGTGAAGAGCGGGTGGTCGCAAAGATTCTCACGGTGTTCCAAACAATACGGACAGATACCGCAGGTATGACCCAGCCAGGGGATGCCGACACGCTCACCCACTTTCAACCCTTGGACACCAGCCCCAAGCAGATCAATCCGTCCGACAATTTCGTGTCCGGGAATGATTGGGACTTTCGGGTCAGGTAATTCGCCATCCACGACATGCAAATCGGTGCGGCACACACCGCAGGCCGCCACCGTCACACGAATCTCGCCCGGTCCCGGTTGCGGATCAGCGAGCTCTGTCCATTCAAGAGCAGTTCCAATTTTCTTAAGCACCATCGCATACATGACATTTTTTAGGTTTCGAGAAAGTTCAAGGCTTCACGCCAGGCAAACGGGAATCCGTCCGTCGCTCGTGGCTTTATTTGTTCATAGAGGCGACGAAAAACGACCGGCAGCAAATCTGGCAGTTCCGCTCCGTCGAGCTCGTCCGGAACCAATTGCTGAACGACGCCGCGCCACAACTCCGCATGATGCCGCGCCGTGACGAAACCGTCCCGCCATTGTTGCCGGGTCCGCACAGCACGATGACCGGACGCGCCGACCAGCGGTTCTCAATTTCGTGGGCGACCGCGCTCCCGGCATTTTCCATCAATTCGATGACCGTTTTGCGGAGGCCAGTCAGCCGGCCGGCTTCGCTCATCTGGCGAACATCGAGCAATGCTGTTTTAAGATTCACCGCTACATCCCATTGATTGACTTGGTGGCAGTGCCAATCGGATCAACCGGCCGCCTGCCACGGTGGACGCTCACCGTTCCGCCGGAGCTGGTTATTGCAAGTCAGCTTCAACATTGATGAGCACATCCACGCTGTTGCCGACGGCACCTTGATCCGCCGTGATGTCAAAATCGCGCCGGTCCAATGTGAGCGTAGCCTCCCAACCAGATATTGCGGCACCTTTCATACCCGGACCAAAGCCAAGGGACGTGACCTGGAGCACGACGTCCTTGGCGACGTTCTTCATCGTGAGGATGCCGGTGACCGCGTAAGTATGATTACCAGTGCTTTTCCACGTTTCGCTCTTGAAAGTCATGGAAGGAAACTGGGCGGCGGCAAAGAAATTGGTCGAGCGCAAGTCGTCGTCGCGCATTTTCGTGTTGGTGGTGATGCTGGCCACTTCGATGACGGCTTCAACCTTGCTGTTTTCAAGATGGTCACGATCCACGACGATGGTTCCTTTCACCTTGCTGAAATAGCCCGGAACCTTGGTGTAAAAATGGGCGACGGAAAATCCAACCCAGGTATGCACCGGGTCAATGTTATAGGTTTCGACGGCCGCCTTGGCCGGCGTAGCTGAGCCGAGCGCCAGCGTGGCGATGACGAGGGCGATGAGGGAATGTTTCATGGTGGTTTTTATTTTGGCGAGGTTTGGTTGGTTGGTTGAATGGTTTTGTGTTCCTTTGGAAAATCGGCTCCGCGGGCAATCGTTTCCACCGCCGAAAAATCTTTGCGCAACTCTTCGAGCTTGGCCATGGCCCCTTCGTAGGAATCGTTGCCCAACAACAGATGGCGGGGCGGTTTCGGCGACTCCACCGCAGCGATGAGGGCTTGCACGGCACGCACGGGATCGCCCGGTTGCTGGCCGGAGTCGGCGCGAAGCTCTTTGCGCCACACGCCCGCCGTTTTCGCGTAATCGGCGATGTGTTTTTTGCTTTCATTCGCTGACCGTCCGGCCCAATCAGTGCGAAAGCCGCTCGGCTCAACGACCATGACTTTGATGCCCAGCGGTTCAACTTCCTGCAAAAGCGCACCGGACAAACCTTCGACCGCAAACTTGGTCGCGTTGTAAAATCCCAGCGCCGGAGCCGAACGCAGTCCGGCCAGTGAAGAGATATTGACGATGCAGCCTTTGCGACGCCGGCGCATACCGGGCAGCGCCGCTTGAATCATCCGGCTCATGCCGAACACATTGATCTCGAACATCCGGCGCACCTCGCTCTCTTCGCCTTCTTCGATCGCCGCGAAATAACCGATGCCCGCGTTGTTCACGAGCACGTCAATGCCCCCAAACTTTTCCTCGGCAGCTTTGATGGCCGCGTCAATCTGGCTTTGATCGGTGACATCGAGTTTGAGCACCAAAGCCTCGCCCTTGGCGGCCAACGCTTCCACCTGCTCGGGTTTGCGCGCCGTCACCACCGTGCGAAAGCCGCGCGCCAAAGCCTGGGTGGCCAGTTCATGTCCAAAGCCGGTTGAGCAGCCGGTGATAAACCAGACAGGTTTATCGTTGTTCGCAGGTTTTTTATTTGTTGTTGTCATGGAAATGATTATTCCAAATGGATCGCAGATGCCGGCTGGCAAGCTCCTCGAATGTTTTTAGAAGTTTGTCGTGGCGGATTGGCACTTTGATAACGCATAAATGCAATGTTATCCTGCCGCAGGGGCGAGAGACATGGGGTGAACACCCCATTGGATCCTGGGTCAAGTCATCTCACTGATGGATTTCCGAAAGCGGGTCAATGAAAAGCCAAAGAGCAGAGCGCCAATCACAATCAACGCCAGAAATTGTGGCCAGACCACGGCGAGACCGGCACCCCGGAAGAGGATGGCCTGGCCGGAGTATTCGGGGCGGTTGGTGTGACGGGCGGAGTCATTGAGAGTTCTTTAATTTCCCTGGTTAATCCGTTTCTGGGTTTGAATGTTTACAAAAATCCACCTTAAAAGTGTCCGCTTTGGTCCCGGTAAACAATGGGGTGAACACCCCATGAGATCGAAGAGCCGTGTTTCCAGCCCGCCGGCTCCTTGTTATTTATGCAATCTTCAAGCGGGCGAAGACCGATACCTTCACCAAATCCAAGACGAAGACAAAAGCAACAGCCCCGGCCAGTACGCTGGCCAAAGCCCAAATTGACAGTGGCATCATGAGCCAGCCAAATCCGGCCAGGGAAGCGGCAATGAATACATCAAGGACGGACGAGGAGACCAGCCAGCGGCAGGGATGGGGCGATGACCAGATTCGGCCGCGAGCGCGGACGGCATAGGTGGTTGCCTGATTTCCGCACACCAAGGTGAAGAACGCCAGCGTCTGCAACGCGGCGATGCCCAATCCGAGGCGGAAATATCCGATTGCCAGAACGCCGACGCAGAAAGCCAGTTCGGAAATACCCATGAAGATGGCCGCGATGGTCAGCTGGCCGATGCGCCAGCCATTGGGCAACGGGGAGGGTTGGACATTGTCGGTGGTCAACGACAGGCCGAGCAGGTCGCCCACCATCATCACGATGATCATCAGCATCGGCGTCAGAATCGCGTGCCCGGTCATCATGAGGCCGATGCCCAGCAGCAAGACCTGCACAATTTTCTTGGTCAAGGAATTCAGCGTGTAAGTCAGGATGCGCTGGAACGTAATGCGCCCTTCTTTCACCGCCGTGACCACGCCGATGAGTCCCGGCGAGGTCAGCACAATTCCCGCCGCCGACTTGGCGACATCGGTTGCGGTCGAAACTGCGATTCCCATTTGTGCCTGGCGCAGCGCAGGCGCATCGTTGGCCCCATCGCCACACATGCCGACGATGTTGCCGGTTTTTTGAAATGTCTTGACCAATTTGAATTTGTCTTCGGGCAGGACGCCGGCGAACACGGCGAAACTTTCCGGGCGAATGTCGGTGGGAATCGGTCCTGGCGGACACACCGCCCCATCAAGACCTACCGCATGCGCAACAATCGCTGCGGTCGCGGGCGCGTCGCCGGTCACCATCACCATGCAAACGCCAAGGTTTTTTAATCGAGTGACCAATTCGGCCGAGTCTTCGCGGGCCGGGTCGCTGAGCGCAATCAATCCCATGAGCTGCATTGCCGCCGGCGGTCCCGCCGCAACGGCCAGTACCCGAAAACCCTTTCCTTCCAGTTCCGCCGCCGCCGCCGCCGCCGCTGTCGGTGACGGAGCCGCCATCGCGATGACGACGGTGAAGGCGCCTTTGACGATGCGCAGTATCCCGAGATTTGAATCCGTCGCCGTCGCCTCGGACATTTTCGTCGCCGGATCAAATGGTTTAAACTGCGAGAGTATGGGCGCGTTCGCCGAAACTTTCTGCGTGGCAGCGGAACGAATGGCTGCGTCCACCGGGTCTTGACCACCATCGGAACTGGCGAGCGCCGCCATCGTCAAAACGTGTGATTCGTCAAAGCCCGGCAGCGGATGAACGGACGTCACCGAAAGTTGATTGCGCGTGAGCGTCCCGGTTTTGTCGGCGCACAGCACATCAATCGAGGCCGCTTCATCCACGGCGGAGAGCCGTGTTGGCAAAACGCCCTGGCGTGCCAAGGCTCGTGCTCCCACGGCGCTGGCCAGCGTGAAGGTGGCTGGCAACGCAACCGGGATCGAAGCCAGCACCGCCGTTAAAATCAAAGGAATGATTTCACCGGCTGGCATCGCGTGGGCATGCGCATACACCACCATGAGCGTAATCAGAAAACCGTTGAACACCGCGAGATTGCGCACGATGCGTAACACGGCCTTTTGCTGTGAGCTGACGCCGTGCGCCGTGCGAACCAATTCAGCCGTGCGGCCAAACTTGGTGCGGGTTCCCGTTGCCGTGACTTCGGCGACCGCCTCGCCTCGCTGTACCAGCGCCCCGGCAAAAGTTTGAAATCCGGGTCCGGCCTCGGAGCCGACGGATTCACCGGTAAGCATGGATTGGTCGAGCAGGACATTTCCTTCAAGAAGTTTCACGTCCGCCGCTACGACGCCGCCAAGTGATAACTTTATAATGTCGCCTGGCACCAAGTCAGCGGCAGGTAGATTTTTCCAAGCACCATCGCGACGCACAGAAACCGTCAGCGCGAGACGTTTTTTCAACGCCGCGAGGGTTGCCTGCGCGCGACCCTCTTGAAAGAAACCCAGGGCAGCGTTGAACAACAACAGCACCGCGATGATTCCCGCCTCGACATACTTGCCCAGCACCAACTCCAAAATGGTCGCTGCTTCCAGCATCCAGGGAATCGGGGTCCAGAACTTGGTCAGCGCCCGGCGCAGGGGGTTCTCCGCCGTGTCCGGCATGGAGTTGGGACCGGATGTTTCCAATCGGCGATGCGCCTCATCACTCGCAAGGCCGTTCGCCATTGCATTGACGGAAATATTAACAACCCTGGGAGCGGTAACGCTGGGAACCAGTGGCATAAATGCGGGCGCTCGTTTCAGCCTCAACCAATCAGTGATCAATGCCTTTTTCCACAGCGAGTTTGATGATCACGGACCAAGGCAGCGCGAAATATTTGCCCGTGATTTTACTCTTAACGATGGCGTTGCGGCTGATTTCCCCCAAATATATCTCGTATGACTTTCCGTCAGCGTCAGAATCGTCCCAAAGATATTCGAGCTCCTGTTTAAGCAGTTCCTTGTCTGTCGAGCAATGGCAGGCAGCGACATAGGCCGGACTCAGTTGTTCTGGAGCGACCGATTGTTCAAAAAGTTTCGTTTCAGGCAGATTATTTTTGGCTTTCATATAAAGTGTTAAAACAACCGGGAGATCCAGCCGGCCGCTGCCTTTGGTTTGGGATTCATCATATAGGCAATGACCTTTTCACTGACCCCGGCGTTCTTTGGATCAATGATGACCTGGGCTGTCAGACTAAATGTCGAACGGGTATTCTTGATTTGGCAGATTATAATGTCGTCAGCGACCTCAACTTTGGCCAGGGCTTTGATCTCACCCAAGCTTAAATTTTGCTCTTGGGGCGCGGCCGGGTCCGTTTGAGATGGTTGCATCGTCGGTTGTGCTTCGGTTGGGCCATCCATGTTCGTGAATATTGAGTGCCATCAACATGACCACGAAAGCGTTTTCGCATTTGTTCTTCGGAAAAAGGCTATGGCATTGATCCGTGCGTGCCCATGGGGTGTAACCCTACCACTCAACCACAACGGCGAACGCAATCGAGCCCAATTCAAAGGGGCAAGGAAGCAACGGTATCGCAGATTTTTAAATCACATCGACGCGTCGCTGCCGACCCGGGACTATGAAATCGGTCTGCATGGCCACTACCCTTGGAAAGGCTGCTGGCGGATTAACTGGTGAACAGCTAATCTTCGGATGCCATCAATGCCAGCATTGGTTTAGTCACGTGCTGGAGCTTTTGAATTACATACACTAAAGAGATTGTCATGAATGCCGCCGAGTTACCTTCGACTTCCAAAACGCATCCGCGTCTGGCCTTGTTCGGCTGGCTGGCTCTGTGTTTTGCTGCGTCCATCTCCGGTGTTTTTGTTTCAACCCAAGGCTGGTATGCCGGCTTGACCAAGCCTTCCTGGAATCCTCCGGCATGGGTCTTTGGCCCGGCGTGGACGTTGCTTTATGTCTTAATGGCGATAGCGGCCTGGCTGGTCTGGCGGGAGGGCGGATGGAAAGGGCAACGTCTGGCGCTGGGATTATTTCTTCTGCAATGGCTGCTTAATGCCCTTTGGACACCGCTCTTTTTTGGAATGCACCGGTCCGGGCTGGCGGTCGCGGAAATTATATTACTCTGGTTGGCGCTGGCGGCAACCCTTTGGTCGTTCTGGCGGGTGCGCCGGGTCGCCGGTGTTTTGCTGGTGCCTTATCTGGCCTGGGTGACCTTTGCCGCCGCGCTGAACTTTACCCTCTGGCGGCTTAACGCTTGAGCGGCGCACGGGTGATGAGGAAAAGTCCCGCGTAAACCTTGGGGTCAATCAAAACGCCGGTTTTTGCTTTTGCCTCCAGCCACGTCACAACCTCGACCAGTGGAATTTCGTGAACCGTAATGTCTTCATGCGCGATACCGCCACCTTTCCCGGTGCGATGCAAATCGAAAGCGCGAAAAAGCGTCACCCGTTCCGACGTGATTCCGCTGCACGAGGGCCCGGTCATCACTGGCTCAACGCGTCCGGCCGCATAACCCGTTTCCTCCAGCAGTTCGCGAAGGGCGGCGGCGGCAGACGATTCGCCCGGGCTACCCGGTTCGTCCCCGATTATACCGGCGGGAAGCTCGATGGTGCGTGCGCGAACCGGAATCCGGCATTGCTCCACCAGCAAAACCTTCTGTTCCGTGGTCACACCGATGATGAGCGCGACACCGGTCCCATGAACCCGGTCAACGTATTCCCAATGCCCCTCTTTGATCAGTGTCAGGAATTTGCCCGTATGCAGAACTGTTTGGCTCGCTTGCTTCATTTGCTTTTCAAGAGCCATTCCAAGGCCGTTGACGCCGAATGAAAGTTCTCCGCATCCAACCCGCGATTTTTAGCCACCGTGACAGCAAATTTCCCCGAACGAACCCACTTCGGACTGGCCACATGCGCGATCTTGACCGATGACTTTGCGTTGGAAGAAATACGTTCGACGAAATTATATCGTTCAGCCATTCCGGGCGGCTGCAAGCCCGACACGCCGGTTGAATCAATCAGCAATTTCTCAATTTCTTTTTGGCGACAGCGAAGCACCGCGCGGCTTATCAAGTCAGCCAGCTCGTCAAACGATGCCGGTCCCACCGGACAAAACACCGCATGTTCCTTTTTCAACTCGAAGTGCTCCAACTTTTTCACCGGAGGTATAGGAAATTAAATTTGGCCCCCTTAATCAATGGGAAAAAGCCTCAACCTAAAACGGGCTTGGGGTGAACACCCCATGGCACCCGCAAAATATCCGGCTACAGTGTCCTCAATGACTGCCAAATATATCCCCCATTTTGAGGATCCAATAATTGAACCATTTCAGAACCAACCGAATTCCGGCCAACGCATTCTCGTGGTGGAGGACGAGCATGACCTTCGCCAGCTAACGGCTGAAGTATTGATTGATGCCGGCTACCAGGTGGATGTCGCTGAAGATGGAGCCGCCGCCTGGGCCGCCTTGCAACTTTCCAAATACGATCTGCTGATCACCGATCAATTCATGCCGAAGCTTTTTGGCGTCGAGTTGCTCAAGCAAATGTATGCCGCGAACATGACCTTGCCGATCATCATGGCCGCCGGATTTTTACCCAGTTGGGAATTCGCCCTGCACCCGTGCCTGCAACCCGTAAAGAGACTGCTCCAACCGTATTCATTCGAGAAATTGTTGGGCATGGTGAAAAATGTTCTGCACAAGACCGTCAGTGTGGGCGCTGACATCCCGCTGCTCCGCAAATCGCAGGTTGAGCACGAATCCGTCGTCAAGCCATGAGCAAACCCGGGAAATCCACCAGAACCGAAGTTTCCATGAGGGTGATGGATGCCATCCAGCATCGGCGATCGGTGCGCGACTATGCGTCCCGGACAATTGAACAAAACGTCGTTCATACGCTGCTTGATGCCGCCGTCCAAGCTCCCACCGCCATGGACGAGGAGCCATGGTCATTTGTCGTTATTCAAGATAAGAAGCTTCTGGATCGTTTGTCGGAAAGCGCCAAAAAACTGGTGCGCAACGAAGCCCAAGGTTCCGATACCGACCGGGCAAAGCACACGCTGCATGTGGTGGACAAGCCGGATTTCCATGTTTTCTACAACGCGGGCACGCTGATCGTTATTTACAGCAAACTATCAGGGCCGTTCGTCGCGGCGGATTGCTGGCTGGCGGCGGAAAACCTGCTGCTGGCTGCTTATGCGCAGGGTCTCGGCACCTGTGTCATCGGTTTTGCCGTCTCGGCACTGAACACGCCGGAGTGGAAGGCGGAGTTGAAAATCCCGGCGGGAATGACTGCCGTCGTGCCGATGATTGTGGGTGTTTCTGCCGGTGAAACGCCGCCGGTGCCCCGCAAACCGCCGGAAATTCTTTCCTGGTTATGATCCGATGGGGAGGCAGGCGTAAAAAATCCTTACCCTGATTTCCGATTGTCTGTCTGATTGGGACTGAGCCGGTGGTGTTGGTCTCCACCGTCAGCAGCGGTCGGAGGATTACGCCGCACCGTCCACCATGTGACCAGCCCGGCACCGGCACAAATTAGTGCGCCCACCGCAATGGTCCACGGCACGCCCACGGCATGAGACAGGAATCCTGACTCGATGCCGCCCACGGGCATCATGCCGCCGAACACCAGTGCCCAGATGCCCATCACCCGCCCGCGCATCGCGTTGGACACGCTGCTCTGGATGAGCGTGTTGGTGGTCGAGAAATAGAGTATCATCCCCCAACCGCCAACGGCCAGGCACAGGAGCACCAGCGGATACCAACGCACGACGGCCAACAGCGCCAGCATGGCCGAGAACAACCACAGTCCGCCGAGAATCATCAGCCGTGGCCGCACGCGGCTGCCGTAGGTTGCCACCGTCAGCGCCCCTAAAAGTGCCCCGAACCCATTGGCGCTAAGCAGGACGCCATAGCCACTTTCGTTGACATGAAGTATGTCGGTTGCATAGGCAGGCAGCAGCACCGCATACGACCAGCCAAAGACGCCCACCACGCCAAAGAGCAGCAGCAAAATGCGCACGCGACGATGGCCGGCCACATATTTGAAGCCTTCCAGAATATGCCGCCCCGTTGAGTTCGGTTTGGCCTGGGGCACAAACCTGGGCAGACGCATCATCAACAGTCCAACGATGACCGCGATGAAACTGACGCCGTTCAGGATGAAGCACCAGGTGATGCCAACCGATGCCATGAGGAAACCTGCCACCGCGGGGCCAACGACCCGTGCGCCATTCACGATGGAACTGTTCAGCGATATGGCGTTCATCAGGTCTTCGTGACTGGTCATCTCAACCATGAACGCTTGCCGGGCCGGCATGTCGAATGCCATCGCCACACCGCCCACCGCCGCCAGGACCAGAATATGCCACGTTTGAATGTGGCCACTCCCCACCAGCGCGGCAAATACTAAGGCCGTCAGCATCATCCCAATCTGGGTGTAGAAAATAACGGTCCGCTTGGGATGCCGGTCGGCGACGGAGCCACCCCACAGGGAAAACACCAGCATGGGCAAAGTTCCGACGGCCGCCACCGTCCCCAGCAACACCTTTGAGCCGGTCAACTGGTAAACGAGCCAGCCTTGAGCGGTGGTCTGCATCCAGGTTCCGATAAGCGATACGAGCTGACCGATGAAGAACAGCCGGAAATTGCGATGTTTAAGGGCGGCAAAGGTGTCACGCCACGCCACGTTCCCCGTTGGCCGGGGCCGCACAGTGAATTCCGGCGGAGTAATGGCGGCGGGTGTGGGGGTTGTAATTTCTTCAGATAACATTGCCGGGGAGATATTACCCGGTTACTTCGTTCCAATCGAGCCTCAGGATGAAAATCCAGACGCCGAGCGAAGCATTTATATCTTGATGCGTGTGGCCATGATAAGTGGCAATATGCCGGGAATGAAAAACGCATTCATTGACCGGGCCATGACGGCGCTGGTCGTCATTGATCTCCAGAAAGGCATCGTCGGGCGGCAAACCGCTCCCTATGCAGCGGACAGCGTCGTGAAAAATGCGGCGGCGATTGCCGCCGCGTTCCGAAAAAACGGGATACCAGTATTTTTGGTGCGGGTGGCATTTTCTTTGGACGGTAAAGACGTGCTGCGTCCCCTTGTTGACGCACCATGGCCGACGCAAACCCCGGCGCCGGACTGGACGGAAATTGTTCCGGAGATGGGGCCAAAACCGGGCGACTTCGTGATTACCAAACATCAATGGGGCGCTTTTTACGGGACAGAACTTGAATCGGCGTTGAGAAGGCGCGGCATCACAAGCATTGTCCTGTGCGGCATCGCGACCAACATCGGGGTCGAGAGCACCGCCCGGTTTGCTTTTGAATATGGGTTCAATCAGATTTTTGCGGAAGACGCCATGGCGGCCATGTCAGCCGAAGAACATGCGCACACCGTTGCCAGGATATTTCCCCGCATCGGTTTGGTCAGAAAAACTGGTGAAATTCTCGAAGATTTACGGCCCGATTGATTATTGAGGAGGATTTCTGATTTGCAGCTCTGTTCGCTCGTGAGTGTTTTGCGCGGGGTTTCGTCGCCGCGTTACGGTCCACCTGTGACTTTGCTTGCTCCGCCAAAGACCGATGGCGATTCCCAAACCCGTCAAAACCCGTTTAACCTGTGTTAAACTGAAAAGGACATACCTGTCCTTTTCCTGTTCTTCCTTTTTAAATGTTCTGAAAGAACATGGCTCTTCATATCGTATAGATTATAGGGGTGGGTGTTCGCTGATATGGCTCGCGCAGATGACTACAGTCTGGAGCAATGGCGTGAATTGGGTCTGAAGTCGGCCTACAGCGCGGAACTGTTGTCACATCGGCTGAAAATCTCCAGACGTCAACTGGAACGTACCCTGCAAAAGCGCCTCGCGCTAAGCCCGCAGGCTTGGTTGAATGAACTGCGGTTGGTTGAAGCCGCGAAATTATTGAAAATTCATCGCCTGGTGAAATGGGTTGCCGTTGAACTTGGCTTTAAACAGGTTTCCCACTTTTCTCTTAAATTCAAGTTGTTTTACGGTCTTTCACCAAGCAGATACTTGGCTTGGTGTGATCGTGAAGCGATTGGTCCTGATTTACAGTCAAATCAAAATTGTTACCCCAAAAAGCATATTTCGCCCGGTAAGTTGTAGCTTATGTCGCTTCTAGATAACAATGTCGCTCACAGATAATTAATTACGATTGCATAACATGACAGCCACGTCTAAAAAGATTAATTACAGGACAACGCTTCAACCAAGCATGGAATCTAGAAATATGACTAAGATAATTATGAAAAAAGTTGCCGGAATACTATTAATGGTAGGCATTATTTGTAAATGCTTGGGACAAGGGGTTGTTATAACCAACGAATATTGGATTGAACCTAACACCAACGGGTTAAACCAAGGGACATTGGCAAACCCGTACTTTGGCAACAACCAAGCAACGTTTGATAAGATATTTTCCAATTTGGTAACCCGTGGATACGTTGTTGTCCATCTTGTGGCGGGAACCTACCAAACGGCTGGCCTGCTCTCATACGTTATTGGGCCGTACACTACAGTTAGTGGAAGCGCGATGGACTCTACGATTGTCAGATTTGCCCTTACCAATAAGTCCTATCAAGGCGTACTCGTCGGCGGATATACCGCGAGTCACGTGACCATTGAAAACTTAACGGTTGACGCTAATGGACAGAGTAACAATTTTGCTGATGGCGTCGATTTGACTGGTGACTTTGGCACAATAAGGCGGGTAAAAGTTATTAATCCCATTGGTAACGGGACTGCAGAGTCTTTTCCATTAGCTTTAGCAGTTTGCTGAAAAACTCCCAGAAAGTTTGAATACTGGCGAGGTAAAAAGGTCAGAGAAGGATGCGTGGAAAACCTCAAGCTCAACCCGAGTTTCTGACGACGATCAACCTGAACCAGC